>Ga0226658_10001525_pt1 | contig 11562 bp, 7 predicted proteins | sample OliLak19BULKMAT1_FD_169091 | JGI IMG/M metagenome (GOLD analysis project Ga0226658, IMG submission 169091) | Freshwater microbial mat bacterial communities from Lake Vanda, McMurdo Dry Valleys, Antarctica - Oligotrophic Lake LV.19.BULKMAT1 (v2)... | ecosystem: Environmental > Aquatic >... | reverse complement strand
CTAGCAGATCGTTCAAATTCAAGATATTTGGACGGCAGGAAATTTCGGTGCCCTACTCCCCCCTTCGAAAAAGGGGGGAGCGAGGGGGATTTTTAGCGTTTTGCATATCGACAACGTGTCGACAACGACTGCAAATCCCCCTTAGTCCCCCTTTTCCAAAGGGGGAATTGACATGCAATCCGTCCACTCGGATTTAGCATTTCGATTTTAAGGATTTGCTAGGGAACCTCTGATTAAGTTCAGTTCTAAGTCAGACTAGGCGCGAGCGCAAGAAATTCGACGCCGCATATGTCTGATATGTAAGGAGGATTTCTTGCGTGAGCAACGACGTATGGCGACGAAATGGACTTAATCAGAGGTTCCCTAGCTCAATTCCGCGTTCGCCAACGTGGGCACGATACCGCTAAAATTCGGGCAGCCACCGACTCGCGGTGAACCAACGAATGCCAAACATGAACGACACAACGCCCGCTTCGCCAGCAACATCGCCACCTCCGCTGCCAGACCGCCTGTCGATTGACCCGCGCAGCCCTCACCACATGGCCGCTGTCTTTGAGCACGACGTTGGCATTCGTCTCAACGACAAAGAGCGCAACGACGTTTCGGAATATTGCATCAGCGAAGGCTGGGTGCGGGTTCCCGCTGGAAAAGCGGTCGACCGGCGTGGTGATCCACTGCTCATCAAACTGAGCGGCAAGGTTGAGGCGTTCTACCGCTAGCTAGCCGCCCGCGCACCTGAAGAGGAGTCAATTCTGTGAAGATTCTTTACGCTCTATCAGCCATCATGACGCTGGCCTTGGGTCTTGTCCATATGGCAACGACATTCACTCTTTCTTCAACGCCAAGCGCCAAAGTCTGGTTTTTTGGAGCCGGAATCGCTATTGCACTTTGTGGAGTCTTGAACTTATTGAATCGCCGCTATGGCCGAATTGCCTTCGGCCTCCGGGCGGTGTGCATCGGAGCCAACGTACTGATGGTTTGTTTCGCGGCCGTTGCGGGTGGCGTGACCGGCGCGAGCCTGGCAGAACAGGCCGTCATGCTGACGTTGCTGGTTTCTGCGCTCGTTCTTTCGGTAATGCGTTCCGCCAGCGTCAGTCCTCAGGCGCCAGAAGCGTGAGCACTCGTCACGTCAACGTACGTGGCTGACAACGTCGCGCAACTGACGGCACTGCGAGCCGCCGATGCCGATTCTGCTACCGGTTGGAATGTATGACGGGCGCTCCGCGCGACGACACCAGCCACAGCAACGCGAACGTGATTGCCCCGTTCAGAATCATCAGCTCAATACCGATCTGAAAGCCCTGCGGGTTGCGCGCGAGTGCGGTTTGCAGCAGGTAGCATGCGACCGGTGCCGCCACGGCGGCGAACACCACGCCGACTGGTTGCTTGAGCGCACGTTTGGTCCACATGCCAAACAAGAACAAGCCGAGCAGCGGCCCGTAGGTGTAACCGGCGATCTTCAGGATGGTGTCGATGATGGATCGATCATCGAGCCAGCGAAAGATCATCACGATGACAAAGAACAGCAACGCGAAGCCGACGTGTACGGTTTGACGAATACGCACCTGGCGCGCCTCGGTCAACTCGCCTTTACGAATGCCCAGAATGTCGATGCAAAACGACGAGGTGAGGGCGGTCAACGCGCCGTCGGCGCTGGGAAAGAGCGCCGAGATCAACGCGATGAAAAAGATGATCTGCACCCAGTGCGGAAAGTGCTGCATCACCACCGTCGGGAAAATCTGATCGCCGATGGCGGTGATGCCGTTGCTGCTGGCGAACAGGTAGAGCAGACCGCCCAGCAGCAGGAACAGAAAGTTCACACCGATCAAGATAATGCTGAACAGAAACATATTTTTTTGCGCGTCGCGCAGATTCGGCACGCTGATATTTTTTTGCATCATCTCCTGATCGAGCCCGGTCATGGCAATGGCAATGAAGGCTCCGCCGATGATCTGCTTGAGCCAGAATCCGGGCGCGTTCGGGTCGGTGTTCCAGATGCGCGTGTATTCGCCCGCCGATAGTGCCGGCCAAAGTGAGGTCGCATCGAGCTTCATGGCACCCATCAGGAACACCACACAAATCACCAAGCCGCCAAGCATGCACGCGGTCTGCAAGGTGTCGGTGAACACAATCGTTTTGACTCCACCCTGAAACGTGTACAGCCACACCATCAGCAAAATGATGGCGGTGGTCGCCCAGAACGGGATGCCGACCGGATCGGAAACGAATAACTGCAGAACGTTACCGACCAGGTACAGCCGCGCGGTTGCGCCGAGGGTGCGCGAGAGAATGAAAAACGAGGCGCCGGTCTTGTGCGCGGTGACGCCGAACCGCTGGTCAAGATAAGCGTAGATCGAGGTGAGTTTGAGACGGTAGTAGAGCGGCAGCAGAATAAGCGCGATCAGCATGAAGCCGATCCAGTTGCCGATCACCACTTGCATGTAGCCAAAACCGTTCGGGCCGACCGTGCCGGGGACGCTGATGAAGGTCACGCCGCTGAGCGAGGTGCCGACCATGCCGAACGCCACCAGCAACCAGTTGCTTTTGCGATTGCCGATAAAAAACGATTCGTTATTGGCGTTGCGGCCGGTATACCAAGCGAGCAACAACAGCAGCGCGAAGTAGCCACCAATGATGGAGAGTAGTGCAAAAGACGCCATGACAGCTCTGAAAAAGTTTGTTGTGGAGGTCCGCTATGGCGCTTTGTAGGTGATGCCGTCTTTCATGACAAACGACACTTGGCTCATCACCTTGATGTCTTTGGACGGGTCGCCCGGGACGGCGACGATGTCAGCCAGCTTGCCGACTTCAAGGCTGCCGAGTTGTGCGGCCAGACCCATCACGCTCGCGCCATACAATGTTGCCGCGCGAATGGCTTCGAGTGGCGGCATGCCGGCTTCGACCATGTACTCGAACTCACGTGCGTTGAGCCCGTGCGGCGCGACGCCTTGGTCAGTGCCGAATGCAATCTTCACCCCGGCTTTGTAGGCGCGGCCAAACGTGGCTTGAATTTGCGGCCCGATAGTGGCCGCCTTGACGCGGATGATTTCCGGGAAGAATCCGGCCACCCTGGCTTGCTCGGCGACATACCTCCCGGCCGAGATGGTCGCCACCAGCCAGGTGCCGCGCTCTTTCATGAGCTTCATCGCTTCGTCGTCCATAAAGGTGCCGTGCTCGATGGTTTGCACACCAGCGCGAATGGCGCGCTTCATGCCATCGGCACCGTGCGCATGGGCGGTCACCTGATAGCCGTAATCGCGCGCGGTCGCCACGATCGCGGCAAGCTCTTCATCGACCAGAGTCGGCGCGTCGCCGCTCTTGGCCAACGACAGCACGCCACCCGTGGTCGCAATCTTGATCAGATCGAAGCCTTCTTTGTAGCGTTGCCGCACCGCGCGGCGCGCCTCGTCAGCGCCGCTGACGATGCCGCGTTCCGGCCCCGGCGAACCCATCAAGTCAGCGCGCAGGCCGTTCGTTGGGTCACCGTGACCGCCGGTCGAGGTGATTCCCCCGGCCGCCTGTATTCGCGGCCCTTTGACAATGCCGCGAGTGATCGCATTGCGTAGCGCCACCGATACGCCGGGCGGGCTGCCAAGATCGCGTACCGAGGTGAAGCCGGCTATGAGTGTGGTTTCCGCATTGGCAACGGCGCGAATCGCGTAGTCGGGTGGGTTGAAGGAAAACCCGTCGGCGTTTGACGTCGGGCTCAGGGCGGATGAAAGATGAACATGCAAATCAATCAGCCCCGGCAGGCAGGTCTGGTTGCGCAGGTCGATGGTGCGCGCAGTGGCAACGCTCACATAGCCCGGCGAAACACGCGTGATCTTGTTGCCCTCGACCACAATCGAGCGCTCCGTTTCAACCTTGAGCGTGTTGACGTCTAGCATGCGGCCGCAATGCAAAACGGTCGTCGCGGAAGCCGCTGGTGTTGTGCCAACTGCGGCGGCAGGGGCGGGCGCTTGCGCGGATGTGCCGATTGGCAGCGACACGAGCAGGATGGTCGCCACTGCTGCCATCGTTGGAAGGCACCCATCGTGCCGAACTGCCAAGGCTGCGTTGTTCTTGTTCAGCATTTCATCCCCCTGTTTTTAGTCTATTTCCGGTCGATTCTAAAGGATGTGTGCCACCAATCGTCTTGACGGCGGGCATTGTTCACTGCGGCGGACTGCCGGAGGGGCTGATTTATACTAGGCGTACCTCATTGCGGCACCCCCGCAATGGGCTGGCGCTGCAATAAGGCGCGGCAGGTACTTTGCTTTCACGGCTATCGTCAGGATGCGTTTGACCGCAACACCCATTTCTGCCCTTGCCAACGTGCTGCTCGATCCTGAGCGAAAACGTGTGCCGGACCCCGAACTCGAGAAGGATTTGCGCCTGCGGCCGCGCCGCAGTCTGCGCAAGTTGTGGGTCGTGCTCGCGTTGTCGCTGCTCATCCACGGGCTGTTGGTGGTGTTCCTGCCCCAGCCGGATCCACACATGGTCGATGCGGCCGGCCCGTCGCAAGGCCCGTTGCAGATCACCATGGCCCCGCCCCCCGCTGCGGATCGCGCACCGCCACCGCAGCCGACAGCGGCACCGCAAGTCAGGACGCCACCGCGTACCGTTATCGCGTCAAGCAAGCCGTCGGCCGTCATGCCGCCGGTGTTCGTGCCACCCGAGCCACCGCCACAGCCTTCACGACAGGAAGTTAAACCGCCGCCGCTGGATTTTTCGGCGGCACTTGAGGCGCGCCGCGCGCAACGCCAAGCGCAGGACAATTTTTACGCCCAGCAGAATGCCGACGCGCGTAGCACCGGGCGCGAACTGACCGCGGCCGAAAAGGCCGACGCGGCCTTCAAGCGCAACGCACAAACGCTTGGCCAATCGCGCGATGGCACCAGCGGGGTGTTCCAGATCAAGAGCAAGGGAACGCGCTATGCCGCCTTCTCATTCCGTGGCTGGACCACCGACCGCACCAACGCCAAGAGTGAGTTGATTGAAGTCGATGCCGGCCTTGGCGGCGATGTCGACGCCGCGATTGTTCGCAAGATGATCGAACTCATCCGCGTTCACTATCAGGGCAATTTCAACTGGGAATCGCACCGGCTCGGCCGCGTGGTGGTGCTGTCGGCACGCAAGGAAGATCAGGACGGGCTCGAGGCGTTTTTGATCAAGGAATTTTTTGGTTGACGAGCGGGCGGAATCGGGTCGCTCAAAGTCGCTCCATTCGGTCACTGCCAATCGCCACCTTGAAACACTCGGGCCGTTGCTGAAGGCTGGCAGGGCGTGCTACTAACGAATAAAAAACGCGCTCATTTGAGCGCGTTTTTCTTTGTGTGAATAGTGCCTAAGAAGAGACTGCCATTGATTTCATAACTGCCTGATTCTCAGGAGTAAAAAATTTCGGTGTTCCAAAGTACTTAACAGACTGCTCCAGCCGATGTAGACAGCAGGCGTCCTAACCTCAACTCGGAATTATTTGTTGAGTGCCTCCACGAGAAGTCCACAGGGATTCCTCTCTGGGCATCAAATGAAAAAAGCCGCTTGCGCGACTTCTGTCATTTGGTGCCCAGGAAAGGCGTGCGTTGCACGCCATGGTGGTCGGACTCGCCCACGTTCCGCGGGCCCGGATTGCCCTGCATGGCAATCCTTTCGAGTCCCTTCGCGAGAAGTCCACAGGGATTCCTCTCTGGGCATCAAATGAAAAAAGCCGCTTGCGCGGCTTCTGTCATTTGGTGCCCAGGAAAGGCGTGCGTTGCACGCCATGGTGGTCGGACTCGCCCACGTTCCGCGGGCCCGGATTGCCCTGCATGGCAATCCTTTCGAGTCCCTTCGCGAGAAGTCCGCAGGGACTTCTCTCTGGGCACCAAATGAAAAAAGCCGCTTGCGCGACTTCTGTCATTTGGTGCCCAGGAAGGGACTCGAACCCCCACAGTGTTGCCACCGCTAGGACCTGAACCTAGTGCGTCTACCAATTCCGCCACCTGGGCATTTGTTCATGAACGTATCAGGTATGGCTCGTTCATCGGTGCTGCAATTCAGCTACGCGAGAAATACCCAAGTGCGACAGGGACTAACCGCGTAAAATGAGGCAGAATAATAGCCAAAAGTCCAACAATTGTCCACCGCAAAGCCAAAAACAACAAAAGCCCAACAAAAACGCAACGCCCACGCGGTGATTGCGAACCAGTCGGCTCGAACCAAGAAACCGACTGCGGAAGAGGTCGCTTTCGCCAAACCCGCCAAACTTGCGCCGCCGCCGAAGCGATCCAGCGATCCGCACGCCTCGCGGGAAGCCGAGAAATACGAAAATCCCATCCCGTCGCGCGAGTTGATTCTCGACGTGCTGACTAAGACCGGCGTGCCGATGATGGAGGATGAGATTGCGGCTGCGCTGGAGATTAGCGAAGCTGAGTTGGATGGATTTACGCGCCGACTGAATGCCATGGAGCGTGATGGTCAGGTGATGAAGAACCGCCGTGGCGCGATTGGTTTGTCCGAGAAGATGGATTTAATCGCCGGGCGCGTGCAGGGCCACCCTGACGGCTTTGGCTTTCTGGTGCCAGATGACAAGAGCGAGGATCTGTTCCTCGGCCCGAAGCAAATGCACAAGGTGCTCGACGGCGATCGAGTGTTGGTGCGCGAGATCGGTGTGGATCGGCGCGGGCGTCGCGAAGCCTCCATTGTCGAAGTCCTCGAGCACAAGAACACCCGCTTGGTGGGCCGCTTGTTTGAAGAGCACGGCGTGCTGTTTGTGGTCGCGGAGAACAAACGCATCAGCCAGGACATTCTGGTCGAGCCCGGCCATGACTTGAAGGCCGTCCCGGGTCAGGTGGTGATGATCGAATTGGTCGCGCAACCGGCGCGAAATTCGGAACCGGTCGCACGCGTAATCGAAGTGCTGGGCAACTACGCCGATCCGGGCATGGAAATCGAAATTGCGCTGCGTAAGCATGATTTGCCATATGAATGGTCGGATGAGATTCTGGCGCTCGAGAAAAAGCTGCCAAAGAAAGTTACCGCCAAAGAATGCGAAGGGCGGCAGGACTTACGCAAGCTACCGTTTGTCACCATCGACGGTGAAACGGCCAAAGATTTTGACGACGCGGTGTACGCCGAAAAACAGGGCAAGGGCTTCAAGCTCTACGTGGCGATCGCCGACGTATCGCACTACGTCAAGACCGGTGATGCGCTTGATCGCGAATCGCGTCTTCGAGGAAACTCGGTGTATTTCCCGCGCCGCGTGATTCCGATGTTGCCCGAGGCGCTGTCCAACGAAATGTGCTCATTAAATCCGCACGTCGATCGTCTGGCGCTTGTCTGTGAGATGCAGATCTCGGCGTTGGGTGAAGTCAAGCGCTACGATTTTTACGAAGCGGTGTTCCATTCCGCCCAGCGGCTCACCTACACCATGGTCGCCAAGTATCTGTACGAGAACCAACCTGGTCAGAACAATGAGCACGGCATCAACCAGCCACTGCTGCCGCACCTTCGCGATCTCGACGCCGTGTTCCAGGCATTGTTGGCCGCCCGCCATAAACGCGGCGCGATCGATTTCGAGTCGGCTGAAACAGAAATGCGCTTCACGGAAGATGGCAAGATTTCCGAGATCGTGCCCTCGAAGCGCAACGACGCGCACCGCTTGATCGAAGAATGCATGCTCGCGGCCAACGTCTCGACGGCGAACTTTCTGTTTGAACACGAGCACCCGGCGCTGTATCGCGTTCACGAAGGGCCGAATGAAGACAAGCTCGCGCAGGTGCGTAGCATGCTTAAAGACTTCGGCCTGTCGCTGGGTGGCGGCAAAGATCCATCGCCGAGCGACTATGCGGCGTTGATTGTGAAGATCAAAGGCCGGCCGGATGAATCATTGCTGAACACAGTGCTGCTGCGCTCACTCCGTCAGGCGGTGTATTCGCCGGAGAATGCCGGCCACTTCGGGCTCTCCTACGAGGCCTACACGCACTTCACCTCACCGATCCGCCGTTATCCGGATCTGCTCACGCATCGCGCCATCAAGGCGGTATTGCACAACGAGGTTTATGACCCGAAAGCGTCGTGGGACGCGTTGGGTCAGCAGTGCTCGATGACGGAGCGCCGTGCCGATGACGCAACGCGCGACGTGGTGGCGTGGCTCAAGTGCTATTACATGAAAGACCGCATCGGCGAGACCTTCGCCGGCACCATTTCGTCGGTCACCAGTTTTGGCATCTTCGTTGCGCTCGACGAAGTGTATGTGGAAGGGCTGGTGCATATCTCCGACTTGGGCCAGGATTACTTCAAGTACGACAAAGATCGCCATCAGATTGTTGGTGAGCGCACGCGCAAAAAATATCAGCTTGCCGACCGCGTCAACATCAAGGTCGTGCGTGTCGATATCGAAACCTCCAAGATCGATTTCACGTTAGCGGCAGAGCGCATTCGTTCGCGCGCAGAAATCGCGGCGATGGAAGCGCCCGAGTACAAGCCAAGTGCGGCTCCTGTATCGCCAAAGGTCGCGCCGTTACTCAAGCCCGCTAGACCGGCAGAACACAGTGCCAAGCCAGCGCCGCGAGAAGCTGCGCAAAAGTCCGAGCCCGCTGCCAAAGTGCCGCCGCAAAAAGTGGTGATGACCGTCTCGAGTGCGAATCCACCGACCACGCCACTGGCGGGGTTCGACGACACCAAGGCCTCCCTACGCTATGGCAAAGCGGCAGTCACGCCGAAGGTCGGCCAGAATCGCGGCGCGGGGGCACTTCTATCCAAGCCGGCGGGCAACAAACAAAACGCCGGTGCTGCTGCCGGCAAGTCTAAGCCGAGGTCAAAGCCAACGTCCGGGTCAACGGCGGGTTCAACGTCCAAGCGGACCCAAAAAAACAAAAAGTCATGAAGCCACAAGTTTTGTTTGGCTTTCACGCCGTGGCATCGCGCCTGAAAGCGCGCGCCGATACCGTAGAAGAGTTGTTTATCAGTGCCACGCGCGAAGAGCGTAGCGACGCGCGCCTTGACCGCCTGCTGGCGATGGCCAAGGATAAAAAGATTCGCATTTTGGCGGTCGATAACAAGCGGCTCGACGGCATGACCGGCAACGCGCGTCATCAAGGCGTGGTGGCGATGGCGCGTCCGTTTCAATTGCCGCAGTTTGTCGATGACGTGTTGGAGTCGGTCGAAGGCCCGCCCTTGCTGCTGGTGCTCGACGGCGTTACCGATCCGCACAATCTCGGCGCCTGTTTGCGCGTTGCCGACGCGGCTGGTGCGCACGCCGTGATCGCGCCAAAGGATCGTTCGGTCGGCCTGACGGCCGCGGTCATGAAAGTCGCCAGCGGGGCAGGGGAGACCATGCCCTACATCACCGTCACCAATCTGGCACGCACACTGCGTGAATTGAAAGACCGCAACATCTGGGTGGTTGGTGCTGATGAGGGCGGCGAACATACGCTCTACCAATCCAAACTCGCCGGGCCGCTGGCGTGGGTGTTGGGTGCCGAAGGCGAGGGGCTGCGTCGCCTCACGCGCGAGACCTGCGACGAGATTGTCTCGATCCCGATGTCAGGTTCGGTTGAGAGCCTTAACGTGTCGGTGGCGTCGGGCGTTTGCCTGTTCGAAGCGCGCCGCCAGCGCGATAGCGTCCCTAAGTAGAAACACAAGCAAACACGGGCGGTTTGAGGCATTTTGTGCCCGAAACGCCCGCGCTTGCTGGAGTTTAGAATACTTAAAGGTTTTGCGACCCATCCCCAATTCGTGGGTGTTCGTCACAAACGGCTACATTTGTTAGTGCGTGTTCGGCTAGAATCCTTTTTCATTTCGCCATCAGGGGGTTGTATGTCCGCTTTGTCATCCCAAACGCGCGTCGGCGTGCTGCTATTCACCGCGTCCATGTTGCTCGGTTCGATGTCGGTTGATGCGCAACAGAAGGCCGACGCGGCACCAGTCAAAGCCGCGCCAGCCAAGGCGGCCGCCGCCAAGCCCACTGCCGCAGTCGCGGCACGCAAGCCAGTCACGCCCGAGAAGGTCACTTCGGTCGAAGGCATCACCGAGTACCGTCTGCCCAATGGCATGAAGATATTGCTTTACCCGGACATGTCCAAGCCGACCGTCACCGTCAACATCACATACTTGGTGGGATCGAAGCACGAGAACTACGGCGAGACCGGCATGGCGCACTTGCTTGAGCATCTGCTTTTCAAGGGCACACCGACAAACCCCGATATCGCGCAGCAGCACAACAAGCGCGGCATGCGATTTAACGGCACGACCTGGCTCGACCGTACCAACTACTACCAGTTGTTTCAGGCGGGTGATGAGAACACCGAGTGGGCGATCCAAATGGAAGCCGATCGCATGATCAATTCGTTCGTCGCCAAGAAGGATCTCGACTCGGAAATGACAGTGGTCCGCAACGAGTATGAAAGCGGTGAGAACCAGCCATTCCAAGTGATGATTAAGCGCATGCTCTCAGTCGCGTACGACTGGCACAACTACGGCAAGTCCACCATCGGCAACCGTTCCGATATTGAGAACGTGAAGATTGAGAACTTGCAGGCGTTTTATCGTCAGCACTACCAGCCGGATAACGCCGTTTTGCTAGTCGCCGGAAAGTTCGATGAGGCGAAAGTGCTGGCGTGGGTAGGCAAATATTTCGGCCCGATCGCCAAGCCAACGCGCGCACTGCCAACGCTGTGGACGGTTGAGCCGACGCAGGACGGCGAGCGCCAGTTCTTTGTCCGTCGCAAGGGCGATTTGCAGATCGTCATGCTTGGTTACAAAGTGCCGTCGAATTTGCACCCAGACAATAACGCCGTCGATTTCATCAACTTCACACTCACCGATTCTCCGACCGGCCGCCTGCACAAGGCGCTGGTCGAGACGGGCAAAGCGGCACAGGTGGTTGGCTTTGCCTACCCGGGCGCAGACATGGGACTTCACTTGATCGGTGCCGTGGTGAAAAAGGGCGAGCCGTACGAGCCGGTGGTCGCCGAGATGACCAAGATCGTCGAGGACTTCTTTAAGAACCCACCAACGCCCGAGGAAATGGACCGCGTTCGTAAAAGCACCGCCAACGCCGCAGATCGGACGTTAAACAACCACGAGCAGATCGGCGTGCAGCTCTCTGAGTTCATTTCGCTCGGTGATTGGCGTTTGTTCTTTAAGGATCGTGACGACACGCAGTTGGTGACCGCAGACCAAGTCAAGACAGTCGCCGGGAAGTATTACAAGCGCGACAACCGTGTCGTCGGCATTTTCCAGCCGGAAGATGCGCCGCAGCGCGCCGACATCCCGGCGCCACCAAAGGCAGCGGACGTGCTTAAAGACTTCAAAGGCAAACAGACGGTTTCAGATGCAGAGGCGTTTGACCCGTCCAACGCCAATATCGACAAGCGTGCCAAGGTGGTTGACGTCGGTGGCATCAAGGTGTCGCTGTTGCAGAAAAAGAATCGCGGCGAACAGGTGAACTTCAACGTACGTTTCCGTTCCGGCGATGAGAAGTCGCTGTTCGGCCAAGCCTCGGTGGCGTCATTTACGAGCGGCATGGTGACGCGCGGTACGACGAAATTCACGCGCGCCCAACTCGCGGATGAGCTTGAGAAGCTCAAGATTGTCGGT
>Ga0226658_10001521_pt1 | contig 11575 bp, 14 predicted proteins | sample OliLak19BULKMAT1_FD_169091 | JGI IMG/M metagenome (GOLD analysis project Ga0226658, IMG submission 169091) | Freshwater microbial mat bacterial communities from Lake Vanda, McMurdo Dry Valleys, Antarctica - Oligotrophic Lake LV.19.BULKMAT1 (v2)... | ecosystem: Environmental > Aquatic >... | reverse complement strand
GGGTGGATGCTTAAATTCTCTCTCCGCGAACCACGCGAAACAAGATGGAAATGATTGCCGACACCAAGAGGATGTGGATTATCGCGGCAACGCTGAACGGGAAAAGTCCCAATGCCCAGCCAATTAAAAGCACAACAACTAACAATGTTAACAAGTCACTCATAAAAATTTGTTTTCACAGCGTGTTGTAAAATCTGTGCCACTTTTAAAATACGGAATGATAACTACTGATGTTGTTTTGAGCAGCTCAGGTGTGGAAAATTATTCCCAATTGTGGGGTGTTAATTCTCCGCTGGCGGCCAAATTCGTCCTTTTCAGTACCTTGGAGAGTGGCACATTATTCTCTTGAGGGCGGTTAGCAATAAATTAACTCGATATGATGGATGCATTAAACATAGCAATATCCCTGATTCTGGGATTTGTTTTTTTCGTGGGGCTTATCGTGCTTCACGTAAAATTATTTTTTCCCTTTTACACGGAAAAAGAAATGGAAGAAAGAAATATTCATTAAAATGACAGTTCTTGAGTTCGCAGATTAGTTTGGTTAAATTACAATCCAGTGGCAAGAGTGTTGGTAGTCGATGACGAAATAGATATTTGTATCTTACTAACAAAATATCTTGACGGAAAAGGGATAAAGGCGGGGTACGCTTTATCGATTAAGCAAGCGATTCATAAAACCACCGTTAACTCGTATGGCCTCTATATTGTAGATTTGAATCTAACGGACGGTTCCGGTTATGATCTCATTCATAAACTAAAGGAAATGAAGTCACCAGCAAAAATTATTTTGATAACAGCTTATGACGGGGAGACAAAAAGAGCTATCGAAAACGGTGCCGACCACTTTATTCAAAAACCGCTATCAAGTAAGTCGATAGATCAAGCACTTCAAACAATCAATTTTACTTAATTCAATGTTATTCATTTTATAACAACAGATGCCAGCGATTTTAATCATTGATGACGACAAAGATATCTGCCTTACGCTGTCTAAGTTTTTGACGAAGTATGGATATTCGGTGGAGGTAGCCTACAAAGGCGAGGAAGGATTGAGATTGGTGCGCAACAACCATTATGATTTAGTGCTGTGCGATTACCGCCTTCCCGATTTTACAGGGGTAGAAATGTTGCAAAAAATTAAAATCCTTTCATCCGCTGTTGCGGTCGTAATTATTACCGGTTACTCAGACGTGCGCACGGCAGTAGAAACCTTTAAATACGGGGCGAATGATTATGTCACTAAGCCATTGTTTCCCGATGAGTTGCTGGTGACGATTAAAGAGACATTAGAGAAAAATAAAGCGAAGATCTCCGCACTAGCGTTGCCCGAGGATCAGAAGCAGAAAGCAAAAAAAACTGGCGCTGATAATTTGTCTACAGACGATTTTATCGTGGGTACTAGCTCGGCCTCGCAGTCGGTGCAGCGCCATGTGGAATTGATAGCCCCTTCTGATATGACCGTCATCATTCAAGGTGATACCGGAACCGGAAAGGAATTTGTCGCGCAGTCCATTCATAAATTTAGCAAGAGAAGCGGCAGGCCCTTCATCCCCATCGACTGTGGTGCATTGCCAAAAGAATTGGCAGGCAGCGAGCTGTTTGGCCATGTAAAGGGATCGTTCACAGGTGCTATCAGCGATAAGCAAGGCAGTTTTGAAGTGGCCGATGGCGGAACCATCTTTTTGGACGAAGTAGGCAATCTCTCTTACGAAAATCAGGTAAAACTCTTACGCGTTATTCAAGAAAGAAAAATCAAACGCATTGGGGCTACAAAGGATACCCCAATTGATGTACGCATTATAGCTGCCACCAACGAAGATTTTACGAAGTCGGTTAAGGAAGGCAAATTTCGGGAAGACTTATTTCACCGCTTAAATGAATTCAAAATCCAGTTGCTTCCTTTGCGCGAGCGCAGGGACGACATTTTGGTATTCGCTGATTATTTTCTGAAGAAGTCCAACGTTTCTTTGGGCAAGAATGTGAAATCATTCACCGAAGATGTTGCCGGCTATTTACGCAACTACTATTGGCACGGAAACTTGCGCGAGTTGGCCAACGTGGTAAAGAGGTGTGTTTTGTTAACAGACGGAGAGCAAGTGCTTTCCGATACCTTGCCAAAAGAGATTATTCACGGGGGCAGTCTAAGCGATGTGGACTTGCCGGACGATAACAAAGGCGTATTGAAATCCATTGCCGGCTTGGCCGAGCGACAAGCCATTATTGAAGTGTTGGAAAAAGTGGCCTACAACAAATCGAAGGCGGCAGAGGTGTTGAATATAGACCGCAAAACATTGTACAACAAATTGAAGATTTACAATATCAATTTGTAAAAAAACCAGCCCATGTCTTGGGCCGGTTATAGATATTCAAATAGAAATTTACTTTACCAAGTTAAAAGCAATATAGAGTTGCGCATTTGAGTTTTTAGAGTTCCCCAGAATAGCGTTGGCAGAAGCACTGTTGGAAATTTTTGCCAGTCCGTAATTGTATCGCACGCCCACTTGTGTAGCGCCAAAGTTTAACGCAAAACCTCCCACCAGCCCGTAATCTACCGAACTTAAATTGTCCTTGTCAATTTTCGTCACACCATTGGCCAAGCTGCCGGAGTAAGAAATATCTGCACCCAGCAAATAACTCGCATATCCTCCCAGGTGAATCTCCGCGGCCTCGCCCAGTTTGATCACCGCTAGAACAGGAAGATCCAAGTAATTGAGATTATACTTTATCTCCTGATCAAATGGGCTGCCGTATTGCGCCTTGTTGCCCTTAGTAGAATACAACAACTCTACTTGAAGTGCAAAGGCATCGGTGGCAATCGGCTGGCCAAACAGACCTAAATGAAACCCATACCGTGCATTTTGGTCTGTGACGTTATCAATGTAAAGGTTGCTCACATTAAGCCCCCCTTTAATGCCCGCTTTGCCCGTTTGGGCAAAGGAGAAATCAGCAGAAAATGACAAGAGCCCTCCCAATATCAACCCGTAAATAAGTTTGTTCTTTGTTTTCATAATAAATTGGTTATTTTGTTTGAACTTGGTAGGATAATTATTAAGCCACGGTTTAAAAGAATTAAGTAGGCGATTTTTAATCATTTTAACAGAAAGGGTATTTGTCACGTAGAAAAAATATACCCGCTTGTGGAGAGATGACCACACTATGAAGAAATACTACATACAAACCACGTTCTTTTTAATTGCTGTCTTGCTGGTTGTATTTAGCATATTGACATATAGAAATTTGACTAATTACGTCAACCAAGTAAGGGAGATGCAGCATTCTAACCTGATTTTGCTAACGCTAGAGATGGCTCATTCATCTATCAAAGAGGCAGAAACCGGGCATCGTGGTTATCATCTTACCGAAGATTCTTCTTTCCTCGATCCCTACAATAAATCAATAGTAGAAATACCTCTGCTGATTGGAAGATTGGATAGTCTTGTGTTGGATAGCCCGGCTCAACAAAGAAGAATAGATAGTTTGCAGGTTTTGATAAACGCCCAACTTCTGTTGATCCCTCAGATCCTGTCCCGCCTCAACCAGTCTCACCTTTACACAGATAGCTATGAAAAAAACCTTTTGATTAAAAGTAAACGGAACATGGATGAGATTCGCGCGTGCACAAAAAAGATTGTAGTAGCCGAAGAAGATATTTATAAAACCCGCGTGAAAAAAGAAAGTAGCCTAAGGAGCATTGCACCCATCACTATTTTGGTGTACGACTTGTTTGCAATAGGCCTAGCCATCGTATTGTTTTTTAGGATACTGGATGCGCTGCGCAGGCGGGAAGAAGCAAAAAATCAATTGACCCAAAGCAATCAATTTTTGAAAGAACAAGTGCAAGAGCGTGAGTTTACCCAAACGATTCTTCGCAGTGTGCTCGACAATTCACCCAACGGCATTATGGCTTTTGAATCAGTGCGAAATGACAAAAACGAAATAGAAGATTTTAAATACGTGTTGGCGAACAAGTCGGGTTTGTTGGTAGCCCAGCTAGAAGAATCTATTATTGGAAAACGAATGTTGCAAGTAATGCCAGCACACAAAGAAGAGGGCTTATTTGATTTCTATAAAATAGTGGTAGAAAAGGGGTTGACCAGTACCACTGAGAAATGGTATGGTGGCGAAGCTATAAATAAATGGTTTTCAATCACCGCTGCTAAACTGCTTGATGGATTCGTGGTTACTTTTTCTGACATCACCGCAGCCAGGCAACAGATTATCAGGGTCAATGAAAGAGAGCTATTGCTGAAAGAAGCAGAGGTGCTCGCCAACATGGGCAGCTGGAAATGGACCCTAAAAACCAACGAGATGGTGTGGTCTGAGGGGCTTAGTAGAATATTGGGAAATACGAGCGATGAAAAACGCTCGTGGGACTCGTTCATTGAGTGCGCTCATCCGGAAGACCGGAAAATCCTTCAAAATGGTTTCGATAATACGTTGAATAAACTCGAAGGATTTAGAATGGAATACCGGTGCGAGGTGCATGGTGAAATCCGTAAATTCGTCATGGCGGTAACAGCCGAAACAGAAATTGAAAAAGGAAATATCTTGGGCGTTGTGGTAGATATCACCGAGCTGAAAGAAAAAGAAATAGAATTAGGGCAAATCAATACAGACTTAAAACGTTCCAACGAAGATTTAGAACAATTTGCCTATGTGGCCTCCCACGATTTGCAAGAACCTTTGAGAAAGATCCGTGCTTTTGGCGATCTGCTTTCTAAAAAATTTAGTACTCAACTAGAAGACACCGGCTCAGACTATATCATGCGGATGCAAAGTGCGGCCGCGCGGATGCAGGTTTTAATTGAAGACTTATTAGTCTTTTCCAGGGTTTCAAAAAGTTCTATTCAGGCCCAGGCAGTAAATCTCAACTTGTTAGTAGCCGAAATAATGGACGATCTGGGAAATCAGATTTTGCGCGAAAACGCGACTTTCCAAATAGGGGAGCTTCCAATTGTGCGGGGAGATCAGCCACAATTGAAACGCCTCTTTCAAAATTTAATGAGTAACGCCATTAAATTTCACAAAGCAACCGTACCTCCGCAGGTAAGCATTTCGTCAACCAAGTTATCGCAAACGGATCTAAGAAAATATCTCCCCATCGCTCAGGCAGGCATCACGTACGTAGCGATCAGTATCGAGGACAATGGCATTGGCTTTGACCCGATGTACACCGAAAAGATTTTCGACATATTCCAACGGCTGCATGGCCGAATGCATTATGAAGGAACGGGGATTGGCCTGGCCATTTGCCGCAAAATTGTGGCCAACCACCGCGGCACGATTGTGGCCGAGGGCAAAGAAAACGTGGGTGCGAAATTTATCACTATCTTACCAATTGATGACACGCAATAAATTTTGGTACTTACCATTTCGCCTATCGGCCAAGCACGCACCTGTGGTGAATTTGGGTGGTGGCGCGAATTCTGCCGACCCGATAAGTAGGCAATTTCCTTTTTTGGCCATTGCTTCGCCCCTTTCACCGCTTGCGCAGGAGTTTGCGATGACTTTAAATTTGAGCCTGTTCAATGTTACCAGTTCCCAATTGACCAAAAAAGACCAGCTATGAACACAAAATTAGATTCGATCACCATACTGATGGCCGATGATGATCCGGACGACCGAATGTTGATGAAGCAAGCATTGGCCGACAACAACTTGCCCAACGTAATTGAATTTGTAGAGAATGGGGTGGAACTGATGGACTTTCTGCGCCAGACGGGAAAGTTTGAAGGCGAAAAAAAAGCCAAGCCGGGGCTTATCCTCTTGGATCTGAACATGCCCAAAATGGATGGCCGCGAGGCGCTTCGGTTGTTAAAATCAGATCAGGAGTTTAGGCGAATACCCGTGATCGTTTTAACTACTTCGAAGGCAGAAGAAGATATTTTTAAAGCCTATGATTTAGGCGTAAATTCCTTTATTTGCAAGCCCGTTCGCTTTCAAGAGTTAGTGGAAGTGACCAGCGAAATTGGAAACTATTGGCTCCGCACGGTGGCACTTTCACCTAGTTAAACAGCAACAATAAGACATGGACGACACGAATATAAAAGTATTGATTGTAGATGATGACGAGGACGATGCCTTGTTGGCGAGGGAATATCTATCCCAAAGCGAATCGTACAAATTTGATATCATTTGGGAGCCGGACCCCACCAAAGCACAAGAGAAAATAGTGCATGGCGACTTTGACGTTTTTTTAATTGATTACCGATTGGGTAGCCAAAATGGGTTAGACCTGATCAAGCATGCGGCTGTGAAAGAAGTGCTCAAGCCTTCCATTTTACTCACCGGACAAGGCGATTTGAAAGTTGACCTGCTAGCCAGTCGCTATGGGGCGGCAGACTATTTGGTGAAAAGTGAATTGAACGCTTCTGTCTTAGAGCGGAGTATCCGCTATGCCGTCACGCAATCAAAAGTAATACGCGAACTAGATGCGAAGGAAAAAAAATACAGTTCGCTCTTCGAGCGTTCCATCGATCCCATCTTTTTGGCAAAATTTGATTTTACATTAACAGATTTAAATAATTCTTTTTCGAAATTGTTTGGCTTCTCGCTGGAAACAGATCCCGCTATTACCATCCAGAAAATGTTTGCATCAGCAGCCGACTATGACCACTTTCGCACTACTTTAAATGAGGCGGGACAGATTAAAGAGTTTGAGGTGCAGTTGGTAAATAAAGAGGGAGTAAAAAAATGGTGTTTGCTGAACTGTGTTTTTATTTCTGATCGGTCGTCTGATTTCTGTTGCTATCAAGGCATCATCCATGACATTACGATGCGCAAAGAATCTGAGAAAATTTTAGTAGAGGCAGAGCGGCACATGTTCACAGGCAAAATGGCACGTATTGTAGCACACGAAGTAAGAAATCCGCTTACCAACTTAAATCTTGCCTTAGAACAATTAAAAGATGAATGGCCTAAAAAAAATGAAGCCGTGCAACTTTACACCGACATTATCCAACGAAACTCCAACCGTATTGAGCAGCTCATAGGCGACATGCTCAATTCTTCTAGGCCGAGAGAACTTGAGCTCAAACTGACATCCGTTGTTGAATTATTAGACGATACCCTCGCGCTGGCACAAGACCGGATGGATTTGAAAGAAATTAAGTTGCAGGAAGATTACAGGAAGGAGTTGCCCCGCATTTTGATCGACAAAGAAAAAGTAAAAATTGCTTTGCTAAACATCATCATGAACGCGATTGAAGCAATGAAGGAGGAGAACGGGATACTGCGAGTGGCAGCCTTACAAGATAGCAATTTGATCACAATCTCCATTACCGATAATGGAAAAGGTATTTCTGCAGACGAGATGGAAAGGCTCTTTGAGCCATTTTTTACGGCCAAGCCCAGTGGGTTAGGGCTCGGCCTTACTTCTACCAAAAATATTCTGAATAGCCACAACGCAGAAATACAAGTGACGAGCGAGCGGGGTAAGGGAACTACATTTTCGGTATTGTTCAAATTGGCGGATTAGTCTAAATCACTGCGCCATTTAGTAACACTTCCTTTATACTACAAATCGACCGGTACCTACATTTTACCATAAATCCATTTCTAAAAACTGCCACTCTTCTTTTTTCGACAAAGGGAAAGGGGTGGAGGTGGTAAATGAAGGGTTTTTAAAGCTGCCCTGAAAAGAGTTACGCCTTGCGCTTTATCTGGATTCCATCGCCACTGATTACGAACTCACTTCTTGGAGAAAACCTACAACAAGTACACGGTAATCCTATTGCAAAACGAGTATAAGGCAATCGTTGGAGAAAATAGGTTCGGCTGCAGCGATTATTGATCTGCGCACGGTTTAACTACCGGAAGCCATTTCCCACCATCAGCATAGTCTATTAAAAAAGGAGTTACAGCGCCCTGAGCTTAAGTCGTGATAAGACAAGCAGGTTATTTTAATCGAACCGGTCAAAAACGTAACGGTTGAAATAATCCACTACCCGGAGGAACTGGCCAAGAAAAACTATTCTGAGTATATCAGCCACAAAATGAAATATGATTATATCTATCCCTCCAATCCATTTTCGCAGGTGGAAAATAGTACTGTTCAAAAATTCATCAATCATCACAAAATAGAAAAGGTAAAGAAGTCATGGTTGCATGAGGAACTGAATCTCGGTGAAATTTCCTGTCATCTTGATTGTAATAGAATACTTAGTTTATCCAACCAGTTTAAGAAGATTACCGAGCTGTCGTCTTCTTTTTATAAGTAGAATAAAATAGAGCGGCTTGCTAAGCTTGAAAATCTGTGATTTTTGCAAATTATCTGTTCGCTCATGTAACAGAAAAAAAAGGGTAGCATCCACCTTTGTTGAAACATAAAAAAACAAGATGCCAGTTGCCGTTAAAATTCAGAAACCAAATCTTCCCTTTGAAGGATATCAAGTAGACATTGAAAATCATCAGAAAGCCGCTTCTCATTTAACGCGCGCGGTCAAGCACCATTATGATGCCGCCCATTTTTACGATGCAGGAGAGCATGGTAAAGCAGCCAGCAGCGCACATTTGGCCAACGGGCATCTTTCGCTAGCGGGAGTGGCGCAAAAAGATACTCGCAGTCAAACAAAGCATCACGATCTTGCAGACTCCCGGCCGAAGGATAGTGAATTGGGTGAGCGGCAACGCATACTAAATGCGCATCAAGAAGTAATTACCTATTTGGAAAAGGCGGTAAAGTATCATCAAGAGGCTGCGAGCCGCTGCGCAAATGGAGATCAAGAAAAAGCAACAGAGTTCACGATTGCCGCTCATGCCTACCAAGATTTTGCCAAGAAGGCGCAGCGGGAATGGCAAATGTATTTTGGAAAATGAATCGGAGACACCAAGTAATGCTCCAAAAAATTATTACTGAGGTGAAATAATAACCGTTAAAAAATGAAAGGGAGATTGCTGGGATTACTTATTGGGTTTGGAAGTTTTCTTTTTTCGATCTCCGCTTGGGTGATAAATAAAGGGAGGAAGGTGAAGGCGAGGATGAACTAAGGGCATATGATAGCCGTAAAAAAGGAAGGTATTTTATTGAATAAAAGCGATCTAAATTTTGAGAACGCGGGCGTCTTGAACCCGGCCGGGTTTCAAGAAGGAAAAATAATAGATGTTTTATACCGTCCTGTTCGAAAGGGAAACGACTCCAGCATTGGATACTGCCAACTGTCGGATTTGATGGCGGTTGCAAAACGACTGGCCGTCCCGTTGCTGTCTACAATAGAAGAAAATGAATCGCACGGGATAGAGGATCCGCAATTGGTAAAAATTGAGGATTTGTATTACCTCACCTTCACTGCCTATGACGGGGTAAACGCCATGGGCGCGCTGGCGACTTCTACTAACCTGTTGCACTTTGATAGGAGAGGGGTGATCGTTCCGGAATTTTCGTTCGATGAGGTCTTCTAAGCATTCTACTAGCTAAATGTACAATGATGAAATCGATGTTAGTTGTAATGGGTCTATTGGTGACCGCATTAATTTCTTTTCAAATTTATTCTACCATGGCTACCACTAAATCCGAGACACAACCTTATCAAATCCTTAAAACGGAAAAAGAGTACGAGATACGATATTATCCAACGGCCACCGTGGCCACCGTAGCAATGGCTGCAAGAACGTATAAGGAACTTTCGGCTACCGGCTTTAGAAAATTGGCATCGTTCATTTTTGGAGGCAATCAAGCCAATAAAAATATATCGATGACCACGCCCGTCCACATGGACATTAACGATTCCTTATCGTCCATGAGTTTTGTGATGCCTGCCGAGTACACCAAAGGCAATTTACCCCAGCCAAATGATTCAGCTATAAAAATAACTGCTAAGCTGGAGGAATATGTTGCCGCCATTCGTTTTGATGGGTATGCCAATGACGCCAACATAAAAATGTATACCACAAAACTGAAAAACGCGTTGAAAGAAAAAGGAATTGAGTACTACGGCAATTTTCGCTTTTTAGGTTACAATGCACCGTATAGATTTTGGAGTAGAAGAAATGAAATCATTGTAAGCGTCCGCTGGTAGGTAAAAAGACTGCGGAAATCACCGGTTATCATTCTTCTTTACCAAGTACCAATACAACACACTTTTGAAGGGATGAGCTATCGTGGGTGGTTTCTGCTACCCGAGCTTCGATGGCCGAAAGTCAAAATGGAAAAAATGTGACTGCTGCGTTTATCATTCCAATAACTTTTCAGATCAACAATTAGAATCAAGGGCGTCTCTAAAAAACTTCTGTCACTCTTCTTCCCGATAGTGATCGGGAGAGAAGGGAAAGAGTTGAGGTCAAGAAAACAAAGGTTTTTAGAGATGCCCTTAATTTATAAAATTTTGAAAGAGAGCAGAGATGCTCTTTTTTTTATGAAGGGCATCTCTAAAAACTCTGTCTTGTTGAGCCTGTCCAAACGTTATACTTGATTAAGACTTTGATAACCGACTTCGACAGGCTCAGTCTGACATTCGTAAAAAGGTTTTTAGAGACGCACTTAATTTTTTTTGGGCAACAGTTGGCCAGTTCTTGTCGTTGGGCTGGGAAATTAACTACACACCTTTGCCTTGCAAAACATCGCTGGCACAATCCCAAGCCTATATAAATAGTGGACGGCAAATTGCCATCCGCTCTTGTCAATGGCGATTCAACATGGGAACTAGATATAGCTCGACATTTGATCATGTGTCGTACAAAAGCAACATACCAACACTATTTAAAAGTGCAGTAATTATCATGCTTTTCGGAGGCTGTAGCTCAGCCTCACTAAACCATTTTGTGGTAGAACCCCGGCTAACACCATACACCAATCAATTTTTCAGAGAAGCTCATCTGAGGGGTGTATCGGTAGCAAGAAAACGAGTCATTGTCTCAATTAAAAGCTTGCCTGTAAAGACAGGTGCTTGGGGAATGACCTATTATAAGAATCCCGTTGAAATAGTGGTAGACCAGAAATTCTACCTAAAAAATTGTGGCACAAAGGAGGGAAGGTTGCTGATCGAGTTCATCGTGTTTCATGAGTTCGGGCACGCCCTACTTCATAGGCCACACACTGCAGCCTATTCTGTCATGAACGCGAAGTTGTTGGAAATTGTAGACTACTCTTGTAAGCCAGTATGCCGGAAAATATTGATTGATGAACTATTCGCTAATGGAAGAGAAAAAAGTGTGGCGTTTTTTTAGATCAACGGGCAATTATTCCACACTCCTGATTTAACAGATGCTTTTTCCACGCCAAAAGCACAAATTGATAAGTGGGCGGTAAATTGTAGCGCACGGTTAAAACAAATTAAGAAATGAAAAACGTGGGGATTGTAATAATTGCATTGGGGCTGCTAATGACCGTGTTTACTGGCTTTAGCGTGCTAACGAAAAAGAAAGTGGTAGACTTGGGAGCACTTGAAATTAATAAGACGGAAAGAACCCCGATTTATTGGTCTCCCATTTTTGGTGTAGGCTTGATGGTGGTTGGGGGAGTTATATTGTTAGCAGGGCGAAGAAAGCTAAATTAAAGGACAATGAAGAACAATAAATTTTTATACACAGACGGGAAAGGCGTAGTGGTTACTCAAACATTTCTCCAGACCAAAAA
>Ga0226658_10001511_pt1 | contig 11609 bp, 7 predicted proteins | sample OliLak19BULKMAT1_FD_169091 | JGI IMG/M metagenome (GOLD analysis project Ga0226658, IMG submission 169091) | Freshwater microbial mat bacterial communities from Lake Vanda, McMurdo Dry Valleys, Antarctica - Oligotrophic Lake LV.19.BULKMAT1 (v2)... | ecosystem: Environmental > Aquatic >... | reverse complement strand
GGGGATCCACGCGTTCTCGTAAAACGCCTCGCACTCTACAGAGACAATAAGTTGGAGCCAGACCTCGTCGATGTAATTCAAGCCATTCTGCGTTTGGCTCCAGAATACCGACCTGAAGCCTTGAGTTACCTCGCCGATAATGGTCAGGAGATTGAATCCGCTCTGGCATATGCCCTCGGTGACGAAAATACGGACAGCTCGGTGATGAAGCGCTCAGAGCTCTGGATAGCAGCTTCCAGAGCGCGTGCCCCTCTAGCAACGGACAAGCTGCTTATGAATAAGTTTGGCAAAATTGGTCCTGACGGAAGCGTCCCCGCTATCTATTTTCAAAACTTCCAAAGCGCCCCTAGTTCAGAACTTTCACAGAATGAGAATGTAAAAGTGAGGGACGTTATAGTGGTTTGCCCTGAGACAGAGAGTATCTCTGTCTCAATACCCACGGTTTCGATTCACAGTGAAATTAGATTCAGTGAGGAAGTGCTCGAAACCTTGTGGCCGGGAAATCGCGAGTCCTTGTTCAACTATGAGACACGGCGAATGTTTCTGCAGATGAATAACTCCGAAACCTATCGGTTTGGCGGCACATGGGAGTCCCTGCTCGATCCGGACACTCCGTTAGTCGGCAATGCCAGCTATCTGATCGGTCTTGCCATGACTGCAAAACAACCGGAGGTGAACAGGTACGCTGTCGATGCACTTATCGCGGCAGTCGAAGATGGAAGATTGGATGGTGCTCTTTTCGGGATTGCGCTGCGCGAATGCTGGAAGGCAGGAGTGATTATGAATCGCTGGGTGAAATGCCTCTTTGAAGTGTCGAAGGTGTCGGCTCTCCACAGTCATTTCGTCAGACAAACGATTGAAAGTTTTTTTTCCGGAACCGGAGTATTCAGTGTGCCGATGTTGGCTTTATGGCTGGACCTTTGTTCAGCCCAGGGTGAGCAGGTTTTGAATGCCGCGGCTCGTCAGCATCTAGAGACACTGAGCGGGGATGGCAAAACAGCTAAGCTAGCACAAGCGCTTCTTTCGAAATCGGAGAATAATGGTGCGCACGTTGCAGCATGTGGAACTCTCGCCTTGCGTCGCCGAATCGAGCGCCTGGAGCGCTGGCAGACCAGTCTCAATCGCACTCGAGAGTTGGAGCAGAAAGCCAGCTCGGTCGGCTAACGATTGATTGGAAGCGGCGGTTCGCTATCTGATACTAATACTTAGGAAGTGCGCCCCCAAGCCTGCGCCTCAATCTTCCATTCGCCATCGTTTTTTGCGAAGGTATACGCGAGGGTTCCCTTTCGAACAACGGTCTCGTCTTTAATGGTTACCTCAAGGTTGCCTGCTACAACGGCGTATGCACTCGTGCCTTCGACATTCCAGAAAGTCATTTCGTAGGACAAGCGTTCGCGCGTCACGCCAAAATCCTTACGCCATATTTCTACATCAGCAAGCCATTTTTTTGGACCGTCTGGGTTCATCCAGCGATACGGAGCGATACCGTCAATGATAATTGCCGTATCTCCAAAAACGCTGAGGAAAAGATCGTCATTCTTCTCGTTGAAGCCCTTGATGAGATTATCGATGAGCGTTTGGATTTCAGTCGGTGGGTTGTTCGTCACGTGTGAACCTTCGTAGTGGCAATCGGTTAGTTTATCATTGTCAAATCATAATTCGCGGATTCCGGCGGAGTTTCTTGAAACATAGGATGTCAGACTTTAGCAGAATTATTACTATGAGCTCGCTTTTGATGGTGCTATTTCTTATGAATCGACCAGATTGAAACCGGCGACCATGTTAGTCGGCATCGAACAGTGGTGTTATATTTGGTGCAACGGAATCAAGGAAATTCGTGAGTTCAACACCACCAGAGTTCTAGAAGCACAATCCGTTGTGATTCTATGATTTCAAAGTGAGGAAGAAACGGCTGCGAGACGGGCATCACGACAATCTCGTTTCGCAACAATAAGCGCGCGTTTATGTCCTGTCAATTAAGACACGAACTCTGCCGACGAGCGTTTGCACTTTGCGAACAAACCTCCCAAACAAAGAATTGTGGTCGTTGATCGAAAGAAGGTGCTCGCCGAACGCAGGGCTCCGCTGGTCATTCCCTTGGTCATCGTGATCCAGCGAGTTCGAAGTTACGGCTTGCCGCTCTTCAGATCTGCACGCCTGCAAATCCTTCGGGGATTCTTCCGTCGGCAGCTCTTAGCCGACGCGTTCTTTGACTGCCCACGCCTGTATTGTCGTAGTAACTCCTTTTCGCATGGTCGATGGTGCTGCATCGAGCGATGTGCCGCCAGACAGTGGTTCTAAGATATCGATCTGATTATCTTCTACGCCTTCGTTCACGCAGCGATACCAGATCTGCAATTGCTTCTTGAATTGCTGAACTGTCTGATAGCGAACCTCCCTGGAAGTTTCCATTGAAAATTGTACGATGCGGTTGAGTTGTTTCGCATAAGGCCAAAACTCAACACGGGACTCAATTGGTTCCGGGTATCGAAGCGAATCGCAGTGCGCAAACATCGTATGTTGCACGCTGGCATTCGGATATGGAACAGAACCAGTGAGCAATTCATACAGCAGCGCACCGAGTGAATAAACGTCACTGCGCTCATCGACCTTTTCGCCCATGCACTGTTCGGGACTCATGTACATCGGGGTGCCCACTACGATTCCGGCTTGTGTGACTTGCTGAAGTTCGGCTTCAAACTTAGCAATGCCAAAATCTACAATCTTCACTCTTACGCCGTTTCCTTCGTCCACCAACATAATATTCGCCGGCTTCAGATCGCGATGGATGATACCGGCTTTGTGCGCATGCGACAGGCCATCACATAATTGACCAACGATCGATATCACGTCCTCAGCGCTGGACAGATGCTTGCCATTATTGATGAGCTCTTGCAGCGTCATGCCGTGAAGATATTCCATGACGAAATAAATCTTTCCAGCTTCGTAAAAACAATCGATAGAATTCACGATGTTGGGATGCGTGAGCTTACTGAGCATCAAGATTTCGTTGGCGAAACGACCCACCGCTTGCTCATCCGACGTCCTCAAAGTTTTGATTGCTACAACACGTTCGTTTGAAATTTCCAGTGCTTTGAAAACCTTCGCCATTCCTCCGCTGCCCAATAGATCGGTAATCACATACCGTTCGAATAAGGTCGAGCCGATCAGCGGATCCGGATTTAAAGCAGCACCTGCACGCACTTCTTCCAATCGTTCCCAGACCGCGCTACTCATAGCGCAAACTAAGTTTGGCAATTCCCATAAATACACTCCGCGCGAAGCCGATGGTTCACTACAGTTTCGAAGGTTTCTTGTTCTGTATTTGAATAAAGAGAGATGAAAACGTGCCATAGCACCATTTGATTACATCGATGCCATAATGCTACGGAGCGACTATATGCGCAAGGCTGCAGAAACACTCGACCTTAGTTCAAGCGTACAATCTTCAGTCAGCAACGGATTGTGCTCTAGCGCATTCAGAAACATCACATCGGCCTTCTTATCGCTATGATTAGCAATGGCTTGAAGAATTGAGGAAAGCACCGTATATAGTGGTAACCAAATCTATTCGTCAACGTTGTCCAAAGGTAGCGGCAAGCAATTTTAGGGCGAAAATAAAAAGGAAATATTTTGGTCAAAGAGCAGCTTCATGCCGCCGTGATCGAAAAGAGCTTTCGTTCGCGCTCAGCTGCGAAAGCCAAGCATGCTCGAATATCTTCAATCGTTAACTCGGGAAAGTCAGAGAGAATCTCATCAAAAGACATACCAATAGCAAGATATTCAAGAACATCTGAAACGGTAATGCGCATGCCGCGGATGCACGGTTTTCCGCTCCGCTTGCCAGGTTCAATGGTAATTATGTCTTTGTAGTTCATGCAATCGAGATTATCGCCTCATTAGGTTGAAGTCAACATAACGAAATCTTCCGTCGCTGCCTAACGCGATCAACATTGTCTCAGCAACTTAGATACGGTCATCTTTAATGCTTTGCGGTTCAATTCTCGGAACAATCACAAGCGACTTTCGAGAATCGAGCCGCAAAGCAGTTTTCAATTCAGGTGCATGTAGGTAGGGCCGACAAAATGCCGAACCTGAAAACTAGCACCCTCGGAGCGATTCGAACGCCCGACACCCTCCTTAGGACGGAGGTGTTCTATCCCCTGAACTACGAGGGCTAATCTGTTCAAAGGTATTTTAGCCTATGCAGTGGGCGAAATCTGTAATTAGGCAACAATCGACCGAAGATTCCCGATCAAATGCGTGGCGTCCGCACTCAAAAACAGCCGCTAGGGCTTATTCGAACCTGCCATACGACATCAACCGCACGGTCTTGCCTAAGAGCTGCCAGAGCCAGTAGAAGCTCAGCAGGATTAGCAGGCAGAATGAGGCGACTGAGAGCATTCCGCCCAGCTTCAGCGACTCGGAACGGAAGTCAAAACCGACTAAATGCGAGCCGGCTTGAACGAACACGGCGCGAGCGAAGCCGTTGGCGCGGAAGCACGGCGCGGGGACGCCATCCACGTATGCTTTCCAACCGGGGTAATAAGTCTCGTTCAGTACGATGAATGACGGTTTGGCGGCTCTGACCGATAGCGAGATGTGCTCGGGTTCGTAAACCAGGACCTCAACAGGTTTGATGTGCGTTACGTTCTGCGCGATTTCGACTTTGGGCGAGTCGGTAAGCGGCGGTCCGCCTGGTGGGTTGCCTTCGACCAATGGGATCTTGTCTAACTTTTCAGTGTCGATTTCGATTTGATCGGCTTTCTCCACGAATGTCAGCAATCGCGGATCGAATTGATCTTTGACTGCGAATGCTCGAGTGAAAAATTCGTCGCGGCTATCCAGCCAGTGCCATGCGTCACACGAATAGGCAATCGGCGTCGTCACGGTCTGCTGCAGCAAATGCCAGGTTTCAGGTTCTTGTTTAAACGGTTCAGAATAAGGTCGCCAGTCGTTAAAGCCAATTTTCGCATGACCCTTATTCGGCCAATCTGACGAAACAAGAACGCCTGTAGATGTCACTCTACAGAAGTAGAGAAGTTTAGAAGAGCTTTTAAGATCAGTTGGCGCAAGTGTAAAACCCGAGCATGGATCGCCTTTGAGCGCATTGGCTACCAAATCTCTATACGCGTTGGATGGATGTCCGAGATAGCCTAACGAGCTTGACATGCGGTACTTTAAATTTCTATTCGGCAGCATTGAACGACAAACAATCGAATCTTCCGCATCCGGCATCTCTGTCTCCGGCAAAATCATAAGATACCGCCCCTGGTGCGCAGCAACTGACGATATCGCTTTCATCATTGCGTCAGACTTCAGGGCAAGCTGGTTTCGTGATTCATGACTGACTGTTTCAGGCCCAAGAAAAAGGCATTTAAATGAAACTCGATTCGGACACGACCGCATCAAGTTCTCGATAAATTGCACTGGCGAACAGAAACCCGACATCGAAGTAACCGGTCCGCTAGCCCATTCCAGTGTCGGCAATAGCACAGGTGAAGCCAGGCAGAACGCAAAAACCACCGATACCAGATACAGTGTCAAAGCTGGTCGGTGAAATTGTTTTGCCTTATTCATTTTAAACAGAATCAGGCGAATCACCAGAACTGAAACTAATAATATGACCACTGTAGACACCACTATAGTGGCGCCCGCAACCATCATCAGAGCGAGAAAAATCGCATTAACTACTATCAAACCGCCTGGATGAGGTTTCAATCCACCTTCGGTTGAACCCACACCAAGACACTTGATCAATCCGAATACACAAAACGGCAACCAGGCAAGAACCGCGCACAAAGCCAAGTTTTCATCACCGCACAAGCAAATGCAAACGAGAAGATAAAGCACACCCGCCACCATCCGCGACATCATGTCCTTCAAACCAAGTTGCGATGCTGCGACGCAAATACCGACGACACCGATAACCTGATGGACCAGAAGAAAGGCTAAACAAGCGTAATCATAGTTTGGGATCAAGAAAAGCAGATTGAGCGGATAGAAGTTACCCGGAAAACAATCGGGCAGCTGCGGCATGCCTAAATAACAATGAGGATTCCATGCCGGCAGTTTGCCCGTGGCGATCGAGTCCTTAAAGAAGCCGATCGTGGGCTCGAGATGGCGCACATGAATGGGCGAGCCGAATCCAAACCGACCCGTCAACAGCTGAAAATATCGCAACGAACAGATGATCGTTGTTGCAAATACAAGAACCAAATACGGTATCAGCCCTGAAAAGAAGCCCTTAGATTGGCCGGCATCGCCGGGCGGGCTAAAAGATTCAGTGGACCGAGGCACGGTTTACTGGACGACTGACGTTCTTGTAGAACCAATGAATTCAGCATCCCTTACAGGTTGCACATCTTTTGATTTACTCGACGCGTCAGTTGTCGGCCGATTTTTAGCAGCGCCGGCATTTGCGGCGGCATCGCCTATGGTGCGCAACGTGTCAGAATTTCCAGTGGCTGGATTGACTGAACGCAGATTGCCGATGGTAGTTTCGTCGGTTGGATTGGCGCTGATGATGCGCTTTTTGTTCTGATTACCGATCATCTTATCCTGGCGCTTACGCTCCAGAGTCATCTGTCTGACTTTCTGCGGATCAATCGCTTCAGCTGCTCTTCTGGAGATGCCGACGATTGGGTCAACCAGGAAAGTACCGGCGGCGACGATAGCGATCGAACACGCCAACAGCGCGGCCCATGTGCCTTCTTGCGGGCTGCCGACGAATGCTCGTTGAGCGGGAAGTTGAGCGACCTTTTCCGATGGCTCAGGAACAATCATTTTGATGACGACATTACAGTAGTAGTAGATCGCCGGGATTGATGTTACCAGCGCAACTGCCACCAGCCACCATCCAAGGTTCAAATTAGTCAAAGTGGTGTGTTGCACCATGGCGTTCTGAGCGCCTGCGTCAGCCAGGAGGCTATTGCCTTCAAGACCGGCTTTGAAGATGAACAATTTGGCAAAGAATCCGGCAGGTGGTATGGGCAGACCGGCAAGGTTCAACAGAGACATGGACATCAGAATCGCGAGGATAGGACGTTTTCTAATCAGCCCCGCCATGTCATCGATTCTGTCGCTACCAGTTTCGTTCTGGAACAGAATTGCTCCGGCGAATGCAGCCAGGTTTAAGAAGCCATAAACAATGATGTAGAAGACCATAGCCTGAACGCCTTCAGCAGTGAAGGCAACCAGGCCGATAAGAATGTATCCGACGTGAGCAATCGATGAATAAGCGAGCATTCGTTTAAACGATGATTGAGCCAGAGCGATCAAGTTGCCGCCGATCATTGACACCATCGCTAGTGCCGCGAGAACAACCACCCAATCGAAGTAAATGCTGTGGAAAACTTGAATCAAGAAACGAAGTGCAACCACGAAGCCACCAGCTTTGGAGCCGATCGACAAGAACGCTGTCACCGGTGTCGGTGCACCTTCGTATACGTCAGGAGTCCACATGTGAAACGGAATGACTGACAGTTTAAATCCGATTGCACTCAGGGTCAGAGCGATAATCAAGAATTCCAGTTGCGAACGCATGCCTTGTGCGGAGAATTCCATTTTCGCGGCGATACCGTCGAAGCTGGTGGCACCGGTCATACCATATACGAACGACAGAGCATATAGAAGAGTGGCTGTTGTAGCCGCTGTAGAAAGCAAATATTTGAGCGAAGCTTCGCCGCTCTTCACATCGCCTTTTTGGAAACCGGCGAGCACCACACAACAGATACTCAAAGTTTCAAGACTGACGAAAAGCATGATCAAGTCAGTCGATCCGGCGAGGAACATCACTGCTGAAATTGCCGTGAGCAAAATCGCGTAGAACTCACCGCGATTGGTTTTAAAATGATGTTCGTAGCCCGTCGTCATGAGCACGATCAGCATGCCGACGCCGGTCGCGATTAATCCGAAGATAACTGACAGCGCATCGACCGAGTAGAGGTCACCGAAGAGTTTTTGAGTGACGTTCAATTGCGACGTCAAAGTCCAGAAGCCGCTTAGTAAGGCGATGAATGCGATCCACGGTGTCCAGTGCTTCAGTTTGGGAAAGAACAGATCCCAGATTGCCGTCAGCAAAACGCCGATTATCACTAATATATGGGGCAGGAGAAGCGCTACCGCCTGGTAATACAACTCGATCGTGTTCATCAAATTTCCCTACGTGACACCATGGGTCATCTCTTATCCGCGATGCCCAGTCGATATCACATGGCAACCAGCGTATAAGATTCAGGCAAATTCTACAGAGGCTTAGTATTTAATGGTGAGTTTTTGAGAAAACAAAAATCGTATTACCGGGGCAAAATTGTTTTTTTGTCGCGCAATCCGCATACAGTCCTGATCCGCAGAGAAGAGAAAAGAACTTAAACCTCTCCAATCCCGTTCGCTATTCGTCACAGACGTACACAAGCCAAGTGCGGGCAAAAGTCTAGCCTGCACATCAATAGGTCGATAGGGCACCGATCTCGTCACTTGTCACGAGTTGCCTGACGGCATCGGAGCGTTCACAATCGGGTGTGTGAATCGCAGAAAATCTCGCATGATAATACATAACAAGATTCTTATTTTAAGGGTAATATAGACATACACGGTTGAAATAATGACGGAGAAAATCACAATCACGGACTCACGGGTTAAACCCTGCTTACTAGCTCTCGAGGATGGCAAAACCTACGCTGGCAAAAGTTTCGGAGCCGAAGGCACGGCTACGGGCGAGCTCGTGTTCAACACCAGCCTCTATGGTTATCAGGAAATTCTGACTGACCCGAGTTACGCCGGCCAAGTAATCACGCTCACCACGCCCGAAGTTGGCAACTATGGAACCAATGACGGTGACATGGAATCCAAAAAGGTTTATGCCAGAGGGCTGGTAGTTCGCCATTTGAGCAAAATTCACAGCAACTGGCAAGCGCAAAGTAGTTTGGACGATTTTCTTAAGAAGCACAACATTGTTGGCATTAGCGATGTCGACACGCGTGCGATCACTCGTCATATTCGTGACAAGGGCGCCATGAGATGCGCTCTGACAACAGAACTAGGAGATGATCCGGCAGCCGATCAGAAAAGGTTGGTCGAGATCGCTCGCCAGAGCCCTGATATGAACGGGCTTGACCTCACTCGCGAAGTGACGTGCGATTCGTCGTACGCATTTGGCGAAGGGAACATTCGAGTGGCAGTACTCGACTTTGGTATTAAGCAAAATATTTTGAATCTCCTTGCCGGTGAAGGCTTTGCCCTGACCGTCTATCCATCGGATACGAAAGCTGATGCCATCCTAAATAACAAACCAGACGGAATTTTCCTGTCCAATGGACCTGGAGATCCGGCGGCCTGTGCAGATGTTCTGCGCGAGCTACCCAAACTGATTGATGCAAAAATTCCAATCTTCGGTATCTGCCTGGGACATCAACTTCTCTCTCTAGCACTCGGTGCGCGGACTTATAAATTGAAGTTCGGCCATCGAGGAGGCAACCAACCCGTCAAAGACTTACTCACGGGTAAGGTGGAGATCACTTGTCAGAATCACGGTTTCGCCGTCGATAAAGACTCAGTGCCGGACGACCTGGAAATCACGCACGTCAATTTAAACGACGGCAGCGTTGAAGGTTTCAGACACAAACATCTGCCAATTTTTGCCGTGCAATATCACCCGGAAGCGCACCCGGGACCAAACGATTCTAATTACTTGTTCGCCAGGTTTACCGATCTGGTGAAGTCAGACAATAAAGCGAAGGTGATCTAGTTTGTACAAAATTGCGATATTTGATTTCGACGGCACACTAGTGGATTCCGCCCCCGGAATAGTCGATGTTATGTATCAAGTGACCGATGAATATCAGCTCCCACAGGCGGTTGCTGAACATTGGAAGACGCTTATCGGTATGCCCTTGCTCGCTCAGGTTGAACTGATCTGCCCGACTAGTCCGGCGGAATTTCACACTAAAGTAGTGGAGCGATATCGAGAAATATATGACGCCAATTCGATAGCGTTATGCCCACCATTCCCGCATCTAACCAGTATGCTGCAGACTCTCGATCGCATAGGAATTGCAAGTACGATTGCAACTTCGAAGCGAAGAGAAATCGTAGAGCCGGTCTTGGACCATCATAAGTTGATGCATCATTTTCAATTGATTCTTGGTCAGCAGGATGTGACGAAACATAAGCCGCATCCTGAGCTGGTTTTAAACACATTGAAACATTTGGCAATTAATCCTCATGAAGCGGTGGTGATCGGCGACAGCTGGTACGATCTGGAGATGGCGCGAAACGCTGGAGTAGACGCGATTGGCGTCACCACAGGAGTTCATTCCAGAGAAGAACTAGAAGTTGCGAAGCCGACATACATTGTTGAAAATCTTGAACAGGCCACAAAGCTAATCTTGCAGGGAAAAAAGCGCGTAGCTTGAGCTAGGCTGGCAAACCCGGCTCGTTAAGAAGAGATCTAAAAATATTCTCTGGAGTAGGTAACCACTGGCAACCTACCAGACTTTGATATGATCAGCCTTTCTCGGATAAGCCGAGATCGGTTGAGGTCGAGTGTGAGAAAGCTCTCAACTTGAGAGTGGAACTTTCGTGGCGCTGCCACGTTCGATAGACCCACATTCAGACGACGTCAAAGCAGGAAGGGCTTATGAACCGCTCCAAAAACGTTTCGTACAACATCTATATCGTCGCCATCGCACTGTCCGTGCCGTTTATGCTGGTCACTCCGGCCAGGGCGCAAAGCGAAAAAGGCACAGTCGGCGGTACAACTACAAGCGGTGCCGGCACCACAGCTGGTGCAGCGCTGACTTCGCCTTCAACGGCTTCGGCACCGGCGGCAACGCCTGGAGCGCCAGCCGCGCCACGCAAGAAAATTGTTTTTACACCCGGAATGGAATTTTCAATTGGCACCGCCAATGAAACCATCCGTGTAACCAACGACTCGAAGGTGGCCAGGGCTCAAGTCGATAAGAGCCCGGATAGCCCCGAGGCGCACTTTGTATATGCAGTTTCTTTGACCAGAACCAGTCAAGTCGAAGAAGCGCTCAAAGAAATCAGAACGGCGCGCAAGCTCTCATCGCTGAAGGGCGGCGCTGTTTACTTCGACCAGATGATTGGCGAGTACGAAGAGATGCTCAAAAATTATCCGGAAGACAATCAGATCCGGTATCACCTGGCCTGGGCGTATTACATGAAAGCCTACGTTCTGGCTCGATATTCAAAACAAGTTGCACAAAAACCGGCAACACTGCCCGCGGTGGCAGTGAACAATGCTGCACCGGCAGCAGGCAAACCAGAAGTAGCTAAATTGGAAGCCGGCAAAACAGAAGCTGGCAAAACCGATGCGGCCAAAACAGAAGCTACCGCAACAGCTACAGCAGAAGCACCGGCTGGTCAGCCGAAAAATTGGCAATCCGAATTCGTCGCGCAAAACTCGGTTTTGAAACCGGAAGAACTTCTGGAATCTGAATCTGAACCTTCTAATAAAGGTACGGCAGCAACGTCAGCCGATGCAAAAGGCTCAGCCGGCTTGAAAGCAGCATCTGAAGGAACAGCTGCGACCGATCAATCCGCCGCCGCCGATTCTAAAAAATCGAAGAAAAAGAAAAAAGATTTTT
>Ga0226658_10001507_pt1 | contig 11619 bp, 9 predicted proteins | sample OliLak19BULKMAT1_FD_169091 | JGI IMG/M metagenome (GOLD analysis project Ga0226658, IMG submission 169091) | Freshwater microbial mat bacterial communities from Lake Vanda, McMurdo Dry Valleys, Antarctica - Oligotrophic Lake LV.19.BULKMAT1 (v2)... | ecosystem: Environmental > Aquatic >... | reverse complement strand
TGATCGTTATTTGGTTCGTATTCAGGAAATGCGTGAGTCGAACAAGATCATCAAACAATGCGTCGAGTGGCTGCGCAACAATCCTGGCCCGGTGATTTCGGACGACCATAAAGTCGCCCCGCCTTCGCGTGAAAACATGAAGGCCAACATGGAAGAGCTGATTCACCACTTCAAGCTTTTCACTGAAGGCTTCCATGTGCCACCGGGTGAAGTGTATGCGGCGGTCGAGCATCCGAAGGGTGAGTTCGGAATTTATCTCATGTCGGACGGCGCCAACAAACCGTATCGCCTGAAAATTCGTGCGCCGGGTTTTCCGCACTTGGCGGCGCTCGATGAGATGTCGCGCGGCCACATGATCGCCGACGTGGTGACCATCATCGGTACCCAGGACATCGTGTTCGGGGAGATTGATCGATGAGTGTGATTGACCGCCGCGTTGTCAATGTCGACGAACTCAAGCTCGAACACTTCGAGCAAGGCACGAAGTTTGCCGCTGACTTTGCACGCATTGGCCCGATGCTTGGCGCGAAGGATATTGGCTACTCGTATGACGTTGTGCAGCCGGGCAAAACATCATGTCCGTTCCACAGCCACCGCGCAGAAGAAGAAATGTTCTTTATCGTGAAGGGTGCTGGGACTCTGCGCTACGGCGCGGAGACGCGCAAGATCCGCGCGGGCGATTTCATCTGTTGTCCCACGGGCGACGCAAGCACGGCACACCAACTCGTAAATGATTCCGGCTCTGAACTGGCGTATATCTCGGTCAGCACCATGATGCCAGCCGAAGTTTGTGAATACCCTGATTCGAAAAAGATTGGCGCGTTTGGCGCGGGTGAGCCCCGACTTCGGCACATGACCGAAGCGAGCGCTAGCGTTGATTATTGGAAGGACGAATAGCTGTGTTGTCTGACGCGTGCAAACAAAAAATTGATCGCGAATTCGCGAAATATCCTGCCGAGCAACGCCAATCGGCGGTGATGTCTGCGCTGGCCATCGTGCAGGATGAGCGCAGCTGGTTGTCCACAGAGTCGATGGATGAAGTTGCACAGTACATCGGTATGCCCGCCGTTGCGGTCTATGAAGTCGCAACCTTTTACAATATGTACAACCTGAAACCGATGGGGCAGGCCAAGATTACCGTGTGTACCAACTTGCCGTGCGCGCTTTCAGGCGGTGTAGACGCTGCAGAGTACTTGAAGCAAAAGCTGGGCGTTGGCTGGAAAGAAATGACCAAGGATGGCAAGTTCACCTTGGTTGAGGGCGAGTGCATGGGTGCCTGCGGTGACGCGCCGGTGATGACCGTCAACAACAAGCGTATGTGCAGCTTCATGTCGCATCAGAAAATTGACGCGTTGGTCGAGGAGTTGTCGAAATGACCAAGCTCATCGACTACGGCCCGGACGCCGTGATCATGGCCGGCATTAGCGGCGACAACTGGCGCTTGAAAGATTACGAAGCGCGCGAAGGCTACGCAGCGCTGAAGAAAATCCTCAAGGACGGCATCAAGCCCGAGGACGTCATCGCCGAAGTGAAGAAGTCGGCGCTGCGCGGCCGCGGCGGTGCGGGTTTCCCGACCGGCTTGAAGTGGAGTTTTATGCCGCGCTCGTTTCCCGGACCGAAGTATCTCGTTTGCAATTCAGACGAAGGCGAGCCGGGGACGTTCAAAGATCGCGACATCACCCGCTACAACCCGCACGCGCTGATTGAAGGCATGATCATCGGTGCGTACGCGATGGGCATTGCGGTCGGCTACAACTATATTCACGGCGAGATTTGGGCCGACTACGAACGCTTTGAAGAAGCGTTGCAGGAGGCGCGTGACGCGGGTTATCTGGGTAAGAACATCCTCGGCAGTGATTTTTCATTCGAGCTACACGCGCACCACGGCTACGGTGCCTACATCTGCGGCGAAGAAACCGCGCTGCTTGAGTCGCTTGAAGGTAAGAAAGGTCAGCCCCGTTTCAAACCGCCGTTCCCGGCTTCGTACGGCCTGTATGGCAAGCCGACAACGATCAACAACACCGAAACGTTTGCTGCGGTGCCAGCGATCATTCGCAATGGCGGTGAGTGGTTCCTCAATCTGGGCAAGCCGAATAACGGCGGCACCAAGATTTTCTCTGTGTCGGGACACGTCAACCGGCCGGGCAACTACGAAGTCAAACTCGGCACGCCGTTTGCGATGTTGCTTGAGATGGCTGGTGGTATGCGCGGGGGCAAGAAACTCAAGGGCGTGATTCCGGGTGGGTCATCGATGCCGATTATCAAGGGCGACATCATGATGACGCTCGACATGGACTACGACACCATTCAGAAGAACGGTTCTTATCTCGGGTCGGGCGCGGTTATCGTCATGGACGAAGATACCTGCATGGTCAAGGCGGCCGAGCGGTTGGCATATTTCTATTTTGAAGAATCGTGCGGGCAGTGCACGCCGTGCCGCGAGGGTACCGGTTGGCTGTATCGCATCATCAACCGCATCGAGCACGGCAAGGGTCGGCCGGAAGACCTCGACCTGTTGTTGAACCTGTCGGATCAAATTCAAGGACGCACCATTTGCGCCTTGGGTGACGCGGCGGCCATGCCGGTGCGCGCGTTCGTCAAGAACTACCGCGAAGAATTCGAATATCACATCACCAACAAGCGTTGCATGGTCGGTCCCGGCGGGTATTCCACAACCCACGTTGGCCACGAACCATTGGCGATGGCGGCTGAGTAACCAAAATGGTTAATCCCAAAAAAGCTTGTTTCGGTGCTACGAAGTACCTCCCCCTTTTCCAAAGGGGGGAATCGGTGTTTGGGAATTCTTTCGCTCGCTTCAAGTTTGCGAGTTCTGCGCGATGACCAATCTCAAAATCACTTGTTTCAGCGCCACAACGTACTTCCCCCTTTGTAAAAGGGGGATTGAGGGGGATTTTTCATCGTTGCCGCGACGCCTAGGCTGCAAATCCCCCCTAGCCCCCCTTTTCCAAAGGGGGGGATCCGCGTTTTGGAATTCTTTCGCTCGCTTTGAGTTTGTGAGTTCTGCGCGATGACCAATCTTGAAATCACTTGTGTCAGCGCCACAACGTACTTCCCCCTTTGTAAAAGGGGGATTGAGGGGGATTTTTCGTCGGTGCCACGAAGCGTAGGCGGCAAATCCCCCCTAGCCCCCCTTTTCCAAAGGGGGGAATCGACGGGTGGGAAGTCGGCTGTCCCCGTGAAGTTTGAAAGTGTTGCGCGATGATTGATTTCAAAATCACTTACGCCAAAGCTACGAAGTACTTCCCCCTTTGTAAAAGGGGGATTGAGCGGGATTTTTCGTCGGTGCCACGAAGCGTAGGCTGCAAATCCCCCCTAGCCCCCCTTTTCCAAAGGGGGGAATCGACGGGTGGGAAGTCGGCTGTCCCCGTGAAGTTTGAAAGTGTTGCGCGATGATTGATTTCAAAATCACTTACGCCAAAGCTACGAAGTGCTTCCCCCTTTGTAAAAGGGGGATGGAGGGGGATTTTTCATCGTTGCCACGACGCCTAGGCTGCAAATCCCCCCTAGCCCCCCTTTTCCAAAGGGGGAATCCTCATTTTGGAATTCGTTTACCCCATCACAGTTTGAGAATGTTGCACGATGATTAATCTCGAAGTCGACGGAAAAAACGTTCAAGTTGAAAATGGCGCAACCGTCATGGAGGCGGCGAACAAGCTCGGCATCTTTGTGCCGCATTTTTGTTACCACAAGAAACTCTCCATCGCCGCGAATTGCCGCATGTGTCTGGTGCAGGTTGAGAAGGCACCAAAGCCGCTGCCGGCTTGTGCGACGCCTGCCACTGAAGGCATGAAAGTGCAGACGGCGTCGGACTATGCGAAGGCCGCCCAGCAGGGCGTGATGGAATTTCTGTTGATCAACCATCCGCTTGATTGCCCGATTTGCGACCAGGGTGGCGAGTGTCAGTTGCAGGATCTTGCGGTGGGCTACGGCGGCTCCGCATCACGCTATCAGGAAGAGAAGCGTGTGGTGTTTCACAAGGACATCGGCCCGCTGGTGTCGATGGAAGAAATGTCACGCTGCATCCATTGCACCCGCTGTGTGCGCTTCGGGCAGGAAATCGCCGGTGTGATGGAACTCGGCATGGTCGGTCGCGGCGAACATTCGGAAATTGTTTCGTTCGTCGGCAAGACGGTTGATTCTGAATTGTCCGGCAACATGATTGATCTGTGCCCGGTCGGTGCGTTAACCTCGAAGCCGTTCCGTTATTCGGCGCGCACGTGGGAGCTGTCACGGCGCAAGTCGATCGCTCCGCACGACGGTTTGGGCTCCAATCTCGTGGTGCAGGTCAAGCAAGACCGCGTCATGCGCGTGCTGCCGCTGGAAAATGACGCGATCAATGAGTGCTGGATTTCTGACCGCGACCGTTTCTCCTATGAAGCGCTGAATTCAGATGAGCGCCTGACAAAGCCGATTATCAAGAAAGGCGGTAGGTGGGTCGAAGCGGACTGGCAGGAAGCCCTGCACGCTGTCGCCGACGGATTGAACGGCGTCAAACAAGCACATGGCGCGCAAAACATCGCCACGCTCGCGTCCCCGTCATCCACGCTCGAAGAGCTCTATCTGATCAACAAACTGACGCGCGCGCTTGGCTCGACCAACATCGATACGCGTTTGCGCCAGCGGGATGTAATAGCCGCCAAGTCTGCAAATTGGTTGGGCATGAAAATCGCCGATATCAGCAGCTTGCAATCGGTCTTGCTGATCGGCTCAACGCTGCGTAGCGAGCAACCGTTGCTATCAACGCGTTTCCGCGCCGCGGCCAAGCGCGGAACCGAGATCAATGTCGTGCATGCCGCCGACGCCGACTTGCTGATGCGCGTTGCCAACAAATCCATCGCCACCGCAGCGTCGCTGCCGGCAGCACTTGGGGCGGTACTCAAAGCGCTCGCCGAGTTGAAAGGCGGCGCACTGCCCGGTGAAGTATCGGGTGCGATTGCCAACATCGCGGTGAGCGCAGAAGCACGCGCCATCGCTTCGAGCTTGGCTGGCCGGGAAAAAACCGGCGTGTTCCTCGGTCACTACGCGCAGCAACATCCGCAGGCGACTGCGCTGCACGTGTTTGCGCAGGAAATTGCGCGGCTTGCCGGCGGGGCATTCGGCGTATTGAGTCCGGCCGCTAACAGCGTTGGCGCAGGTGTGGTCGGTGCCGATAGTGCGTTATCGCTGGATGCCAAAGGTTATGTGTTGCTCAACGTCGAGCCCGAGGCAGATTGTGCCGCGTCAGATCAGGTGTTGGCGTCGCTGGCGGCTGCCGATTTCGTGGTCGCCATGTCGATGTTCATGAATGCGCAAGCGTTGCAATATGCAAAGGTGATCCTGCCAATCGCGCCGTTCACCGAAACTGCCGGCACCTACGTGAACATGGAGGGCACGCCGCAGTCGTTTAACGGCGTCGTTAAGCCGCTCGGTGAAACGCGTCCCGCATGGAAGGTGATTCGCGTACTGGGTAACTTGCTCGGTCTTGCCGGATTCGATCAGGACAACATTGAACAAATTCGTGCGGAAATCGCGCCGGACTTGGTCGCGTATGTCGCTGGCAGGCTTGGCAACCAGTTGAGTGGTGTGAAGATTTATCTGTCGAGCGTGGCCGCATCGGGGGTGATGCGCGAAGTCGGGATCTATGACGTCGACGCGATCACACGGCGCGCGCCGAGTTTGCAAATGACTGCAGACGCCAAGCGTTCCCACAACGGCGCTCAACATCCAGTTGCGGCGGCGGCGGAGTAACGATGGACGCGATCATCCAGACGCTTAACGCCCAGTTCATTACGACGCTTGGTCCGCAGATGGGGCCGACGGTGTGGTTTGTCGCCAAATCGCTGACCATGATTCTGATGGTGATGATCCCGGTGCTGGTGTTTGTGTTGTACTTTCAGTTGGTCGAACGCTGGGTCATCGGCTGGATTCAGGTGCGGCGTGGTCCCAACCGAGTCGGCCCGTTTGGACTGCTTCAGCCGATTGCCGATGCCATCAAGTTGCTGCTCAAAGAACAGATCGTGCCAACCGGGGCCAATCGGTTCTTGTTCTTGATCGCGCCGGCTGTTTCCGTGGCACCCGCGATGGCAGTGTGGGCGGTCATCCCGTTTACGCCCAATTGGGTGGTCGCGGCAGTGGACGCGAGCATTCTGGTGGTGCTCGCCATGACTTCCATGGGGGTGTATGGTGTAATCCTCGCCGGCTGGGCGTCGAACTCAAAGTACGCCTTCATCGGCGCGATGCGTTCTGCCGCGCAAGTGGTGAGTTATGAGATCGCCATGGGCTTTGCGTTGGTTGGTGGTCTGATGGCCGCCCAATCGCTAAACCTGACGCAAATTGTCGCCAAGCAAGAGGGTGCCTTCGGCCTGCTCGAGTGGTTCTTCATTCCACTCTTTCCACTGTTTGTCATCCAGTTCATTGCCGGCGTGGCGGAGACGAACCGGCATCCGTTTGACGTGGCCGAGGGCGAGTCGGAGATTGTCGCCGGTCCGTTGGTCGAGTATTCCGGCATGACCTGGTCACTATTTTTCCTCGCCGAATACGCCAACATGTTATTGGTGGCGATGATCTCTTCGCTGCTGTTTTTGGGCGGCTGGTTGTCGCCGTTCCCACGGGCGTGGGGTATTCTTGGCGAGCCCAGCATCATCTGGTTGCTCGCCAAACTTGCCATGCTGATGTTGCTCTTTGTTTGGATCCGTGCGTCCTTCCCGCGCTACCGCTACGACCAGATCATGCGCCTCGGCTGGAAAGTATTTATTCCGATCACCATTGCGTGGATCGTTGTCGTTGGTGTGATGCTGATGGAGCCGGTCAACAACTGGCCCGTTTTCAATATCTGGTTTGGAAAGCAGGGTGGCTAGGCATGTGGGATAGAGCCAAAGAGTTTGCCAACAGTCTGTTGCTGGGGGAATTGCTGCAGGGGCTGAAGCTCACGGGGCGGCATTTGTTCGAGCGCAAGATTACCGTGCAGTTTCCGGAAGAAAAAACGCCGCAGAGCCCGCGCTTCCGCGGCCTGCATGCGCTGCGCCGCTACCCGAACGGCGAAGAGCGCTGTATCGCCTGCAAACTTTGTGAGGCGGTGTGCCCGGCGCTGGCCATTACCATTGAGTCAGAACAACGCGCCGACAACACGCGTCGTACCACGCGTTACGATATCGACCTGACCAAATGCATCTTCTGCGGATTCTGCGAGGAGTCATGTCCGGTCGACTCGATTGTGGAAACGCATTTGCTGGAATACCACGGCGAGAAGCGTGGTGATCTTTATTACACAAAACCGATGCTGCTCGCGATTGGCGATAAGTACGAAGCGGAAATCGCGAGTCGGCGTGCAGAAGACGCGAAGTATCGGTGAGGAGGCAAGCGTGACGGGTACGGCGAACGCTATGTTTCGCGCCTCCTTTCGCCTTATTCCTCACGCCTTACCAACAAAAAAATGACATTCCAAACCATCACCTTCTATTTATTCTCGTTCGTGCTGATCGCCTCGGCGCTGGGCGTGATCACCTCGCGCAATCCGGTGTACGCCGCGCTGTTTCTGGTGCTGTCGTTTGTCACGGCGGCCGGCCTGTGGATGTTGCTGTTCGCCGAGTTTCTCGCGCTCACGCTGATCCTCGTCTATGTCGGCGCGGTGATGGTGCTGTTCCTGTTCGTGGTCATGATGCTCGATATCAACTTCGACAAACTGCGGGAGGGCTTCCGTCAGAACGCCTTTGTCGCCGCACTGGTCGGCGTGGTGATGCTGGCGGAAATGGCGATCCTGCTCGGTGGCAGGACGCTTGGGCTCGCGGTAGAAATGCCCGGCGCGCCGCAGGCCGCATCAAATACCAAAGAACTCGGCAGGGTTCTCTACACAGAGTACTTGCTGCCGTTTGAACTGGCTGCCGTGGTATTGCTGATTGCGATGATCGCCGCCATCGCGCTGACACTGAGGGAACGTCGTGGCAGCAAGTCGCAAGACGTCGGCGCGCAAGTTCGCGTAAAGAGCAGTGACCGATTGAAGATCATCAAAATGGATGCGACTGTGGAAACGCCTGACGTCTCGGTGAGCGACGCGAATAGCGGGGAGGGTGCCAAGCCATGATCACCCTGTCGCACTATTTGATCCTGTCTGCGGTGCTGTTCTCGATCTCGATTGCCGGTATTTTCCTCAACCGCAAGAATCTGATCGTGTTGTTGATGGCTATCGAATTGATGTTGCTGGCGGTGAACATGAACTTCATCGCCTTCTCACACGCGCTTGGCGATATCAACGGGCAGGTATTCGTGTTTTTTATTCTGACCGTCGCCGCTGCTGAGTCGGCAATCGGTTTGGCCATTCTGGTGATCCTCTTCCGCAACCTGAAGAGTATCAATGTTGAAGATATTGGAACTTTGAAAGGCTAGGTAGGACGTGCACTTTGAGGCAAAAATGCCTGAAAACGCCCGCCATTGCTAGTGTTTCGATAATAGGAGCTTCTAAAAATCACTGTCATACCGGCGAAGGCCGGTATCCAAGTTTGGTAATCCGTTGATAGGTCAACGAAATTGGACCCCGGCCTGCGCCGGGGAGACAGAATTTTGAGGTTATTAGAAGCTCCCTAATCGCTGTGTACTGTTTTTCAAGCCCGAAATGATCGAAAACAAAATCGCACTTCTTGCCATACCGCTGCTGCCGCTGATCGGCGCGCTGCTGGCCGGCTTCCTCGGGAATACGCTGGGGCGAGCGTTCGCCCACAGCGTCACCATCCTTGGTGTCGCCGCGGCATTTGTGTTGTCGTGCTTCGTGTTTCAGGACGTGATGGCGGGCAAGTCGTTTAACGGCTCTGTCTATACCTGGCTGGTCACCGGCGGCATTCGTTTCGAAGTCGGCTTTCTGATCGACTCGCTCACCGTGACCATGATGTTGGTCGTCACCTTCGTCTCATTGATGGTGCACGTGTATACCATCGGTTACATGAAAGACGACGACGGCTACACACGCTTCTTCTCCTACATCTCGCTGTTCACATTCGCCATGCTGATGCTGGTGATGTCGAACAACTTTCTGCAATTGTTCTTCGGCTGGGAGGCGGTAGGTCTAGTGTCATACCTGCTGATCGGCTTCTGGTACAAGCGCCCGACCGCGATCAAGGCCAACCTGAAGGCGTTCCTCGTCAACCGCGTCGGCGACTTTGGTTTCCTGATCGGCATCGGACTGATCTTTGCCTATTTTGGTACGCTCGATTACCAGACCACGTTTGCGTTGGCGCAAAACTTCAAGGACACCATTATCGAACCGGTGCCGGGTTGGCAGTGGTCGCTCATCACCGCGATCTGTATCGGTCTTTTCATTGGTGCGATGGGTAAATCAGCGCAGTTTCCATTACATGTTTGGCTGCCGGATTCGATGGAAGGTCCGACACCGATCTCGGCCCTGATCCACGCGGCGACGATGGTGACCGCCGGTATCTTTATGGTGGCACGCATGTCGCCGCTGTTTGAGATGTCCGAAACGGCACTGTCGTTCGTGCTGATCATCGGTGCCATCACCGCGCTGTTCATGGGCTTTCTCGGCATCGTGCAAAACGACATCAAGCGCGTAGTTGCGTACTCGACACTTTCGCAATTGGGCTATATGACCGTCGCACTCGGTGCCTCCGCTTACTCGGTTGCCATCTTCCACCTGATGACGCATGCGTTCTTTAAGGCGCTGCTGTTCTTGGGGGCGGGATCGGTAATCATGGGCATGCACCACAATCAGGATATGCGCTACATGGGTGGCGCGTGGAAGTACATGAAGATCACCTGGATCACCTCGTTGATCGGATCACTCGCATTGATCGGCACGCCGTTCTTCTCAGGGTTCTACTCCAAAGACTCCATCATTGAAGCCGTCAAATATTCGACCAACCCGGCGGCGGGCATTGCCTACTTTGCGGTGGTGGCTGGGGTGTTTGTCACAGCGTTCTATTCGTTCCGCATGTACTTCATGGTGTTTCACGGTAAGGAGCGCTACGAGGATCAACCGCACCATGATCATCGCGGCGATGACCACGCGCATCATGGTCTGGGACATGGCGAAAAGCCGCACGAGAGCCCGTGGGTGGTGACCGTGCCATTGGTCATGCTGGCGATTCCGTCGGTCTTCATCGGTCTCTACACTATTGAACCGATGTTGTTCGGCGAGTTCTTCAAAGGTGTTATTGCGGTTGCACCGAATCACGATTCGCTCGCGGGGCTGCGCGAGCATTTCACCGGTTGGGCGGGGATGGCGTTGCATGGCTTACAAACGTTGCCTTTCTGGCTGGCCGTCGCAGGCGTGGCAACGGCTTGGTATTTCTATATGAAGCGCCCGGATATCCCAGCGTCGATCCAGCAAAAATTCTCTTGGATTTACAAGCTGCTCGACAACAAGTACTACCTCGACCAGTTCAACGAGTGGGCGTTCGCCGGTGGCGCGCGCAAGCTTGGCAACGCGCTGTGGAAATTTGGTGACGTCACCATCATCGACGGCATCATGGTCAACGGCACGGCGAAAGTCATCGGTTGGTTCGCCGGGGTGGCGCGTGTGGTGCAATCCGGCTATCTCTACACCTATGCGTTCTGGATGATTCTCGGTGTGTTTGTACTGCTAAGCATGGTGTTTCTGAAGCTTCAATAAACCGTCGCGGCGATTTCGGAAAACCGGGCACGCGACGCGCGAAGAAAAGATAAATGCAAACAAGTTCCTACATATTGAGTTTGACCATCTGGGTGCCGATCATTGCCGGCGTCATGGTGCTGTTTTTGAGCAGCGAATCGCAGAAGCGTGCCGCGCGCACTGTCGCATTGGTCGGCAGCATTGTTGGCCTGTTGGTCGCGATTCCGCTGTGGGTTGGCTTTGACAACGCCTCGGCGGCGATGCAATTTGTCGAGCGCTCGGCGTGGATCCCGCGCTACAACATCCATTACGCGCTAGGTGTGGACGGCATTTCCATGCTGTTTGTGTTGCTCAACAGCTTTACGACCATTCTGGTGATCGCAGCGTCATGGGAAGTGATCCAAGAGAAAGTCTCGCAGTATCTGGCGTCGTTTCTCATCATGTCGGGATTGATCAACGGCGTGTTTGCGGCCACCGACGCAATCCTGTTTTACCTCTTCTTTGAAGCGATGCTGATCCCGATGTTCCTCATCATCGGCATCTGGGGCGGACCACGACGCGTCTACGCAGCGGTCAAGTTCTTCCTCTATACGTTGCTTGGCTCGCTGTTGATGCTGGCCGCACTGATCTATCTGCACAACGTCACCAATGGCAGCTTTGATATTGTCGACTTCCAGCGTGTGCCGCTCGGCATCACCGCGCAGACGCTGATCTTCCTCGCCTTCTTCGCCTCGTTCGCTGTGAAGGTGCCGATGTGGCCGGTACACACTTGGTTGCCCGACGCGCACGTCGAGGCGCCGACCGGTGGCTCGGTGATCCTCGCCGCGATTACGTTGAAGATCGGCGCGTATGGCTTTCTGCGCTTCAACCTGCCGATCGCACCCGACGCCAGCCACGCGTTGTCCGGCTTCATGATTGCGTTGTCACTCATTGCCGTGGTCTACATCGGTTTGGTCGCGCTGGTGCAAAGCGATATGAAGAAGCTGGTGGCCTATTCGTCGATTTCACACATGGGTTTTGTC
>Ga0226658_10001503_pt1 | contig 11641 bp, 7 predicted proteins | sample OliLak19BULKMAT1_FD_169091 | JGI IMG/M metagenome (GOLD analysis project Ga0226658, IMG submission 169091) | Freshwater microbial mat bacterial communities from Lake Vanda, McMurdo Dry Valleys, Antarctica - Oligotrophic Lake LV.19.BULKMAT1 (v2)... | ecosystem: Environmental > Aquatic >... | reverse complement strand
CTTCATAAACTTTGCGAATTAACGCCGGTATTACATGGGAGCTACGGGGATCAAAGTTATCTTCAGGGCCGTAGAGGTTTACGGGCAGAAGATAAATACCGTCAAAGCCATACTGTTGACGGTAGGACTGGAGTTGAACGAGCAGAGCTTTTTTAGCGATCCCGTAAGGAGCGTTAGTTTCTTCGGGGTAGCCATTCCAGAGGTCATCTTCCTTAAACGGAACTGGGGTGAACTTGGGATAGGCGCAGATTGTGCCTATACAAACAAATTTTTGGATTCCGACTTCGTAGGCGGCATGAATTAGTTGGGTGCCCATCATAAGATTGTCGTAGAACAACTCGGCAGGCTTTTCGCGGTTTAAGCCAATACCCCCCACATGGGCTGCCAAATGAATCACAACATCCTGGTGATCAACTGCGCGTTGGCAGTTTTCCATAGTACGCAGGTCACAATCTCGCGATCGCGGAGCCGTAATTTTGTTTGGCTCAACTCCGGCTTCGCATAGCTGCTTCATCACCTGCTTGCCTAAAAAACCGGCACCACCCGTCACAAGAATACGTTTACCTGTGAGATCAAAATTAGCGATCGCCATGAGGAAATACCTCTTCCTTATCAACTACAAAGAATCCGAAATTCAAGACGCTTTATTTCCAACCGTAGCTCGAACCGTTGCTGTATCGGTTACAGGCTGTATCACATGCCCACTCAAGGGAACCAATCCCAACGCCTGCAAGTCAGCTTCCACCATCAGATATACCAACTGTTCAAAAGTTACAGATGGCTCCCACCCTAACGTTGTTTTCACTTTTGTTGGATCTCCAATCAACAAATCCACTTCCGTTGGTCGAAGGTAGCGTTCATCGAACTCCACATAGTTTTGCCAGTCTAGGTTGACATGACCAAAGGCTATATCTAGAAACTCGCGGATTGAGTGAGTCTCACCGGTCGCCACTACATAATCATCAGGTTGGTCTTGTTGCAACATTGCCCACATCGCTTTGACGTAATCTTTGGCATAACCCCAATCTCGCTTCGCGTCTAAATTACCCAGATACAACTTCTTTTGCTGTCCGGCAATGATTCGAGCTAATGCACGGGTAATTTTGCGAGTTACGAAGGTTTCACCACGACGAGGTGATTCATGGTTAAACAAGATCCCATTGCAAGCAAATAGATTATAAGATTCGCGATAATTAATTGTTTGCCAATGGGCATAGACTTTAGCGCAGGCATAAGGACTGCGAGGGTAAAAGGGAGTTGTTTCTTTCTGGGGGATTTCCTGAACCAGCCCAAACATTTCCGAAGAACCAGCCTGGTAGAACCGCACCTCGATCCCCGTCCGTTGCTGATATTCGCGAATTGCCTCCAGAAGCCGCAGCGTGCCCATACCCACGGAATCAACAGTGTATTGGGGAGAATCGAAACTAACCCGAACGTGAGATTGAGCGCCCAAGTTATAAATCTCAACGGGTTGCACTTCCTCCAAAATGCGCCGCAAATTAGTGCCATCCGTCAAGTCGCCATAATGCAAAAAGAGCTTAGCTTCTGCTTTATGAGGATCTTCATAGATGTGATCGATGCGGTCAGTATTGAACGTTGAAGTGCGGCGAATAATACCATGAACTTCATAGCCTTTCTCAAGTAAGAGTTCACTCAAATAAGAGCCATCCTGTCCCGTAATTCCTGTAATCAGTGCGCGCTTTTGGCTTGTCATGATATGTCCCTTTGGTTGAACTAAATAGATACTATACAAAAACTGATCAAATAAACTCTGGATAGTGTTTTAGACCTGTGAAAATGCCAGAATCAGGCAGACGTTTACCCTAGACTTAGCCTATTGTTGATGTTACAACTTGGAGTGCGATCGCAGCACCTTTATTCAAGACTATGCTTGTCCTTGGTTACTTGCCTGAAGTCATACAGCAGATTGCTGATACGGCAGTCAATGGGAGCGGCATCCAAGATACGGCGCAAATGTTAAAGATTAGTCCGACCACGGTGATTGAAGCCTTAAAAAAAGATCGATATCTCAAAGCAGTCAATGAAGGTCTTTTAGCCCAACTCAAACCATCATCAAGTTTTGCCAGTAGAGGATGTAGAGGCTGAAGCCGATGAGATGTGGAGTTTTGTAAGGTCAAAGAAACCGCAACGGTAGTTGTAGTGTGCCATTGTCCCCCAGAGTGATGAGATGTTGGCAGATGTGTTATCAAACCGCGAGAATAGTGCATTTCTCGAACTCAAAACATTTTGGGATTATGCAGTTTTATACCGAAGGTTGAGGAGCCTATGTTGGCGTAGCCTGCCGGACGCATTACGGCATCTTGACCTTGCTGTTTATACCGTCGGCAAACCTAACACTCAAATAATTAAACCTAAGCATCTTACCTTACGCGCAAAAATCAAGCGTTTAGCTCTCAAAACGATTTGCTTTTCCACGTCTATCTGGTCGCATGATTGCGTTACTGGTTTATTCATCAATTGCTATGAATTTGGCTTGAATCTCTAAATCCTATCCACAGGTCTAGACATTACCCTCTGATATTTTTTTAAGGGAACACAGACGAAACATCAACTCAAAGGTGCTGCCTGTCTACTTGAGTTAATCAGTTGTTTGCAGGCTAAATAAATAAAGATTGGAATAGTACGCCTATAGCGATCCCAAAGCCTCTTTGGCTCTTGCGCTAAGCGGTAAAGCCATTCAAACCCCATTGAACGAACGATTAAGGGCGCTCTCTTATGAATCCCAGCATAGACAGGGAAGGCTCCTCCTAATCCCACCATCACAGAATTTATTTTCCCCCGATGTTGAAGTATCCAAGCTTCCTGCTTAGGGCAACCTAAAGCAACAAGAAGAATTCCAGCACCACTCTGATTAATCTTTTGAATAATTTCCTCGTCTTCCTCCGAAGTCAGTGGGCGAAAAGGTAGGGGTTCCATTCCTGCAATCACTAAATTTGAAAATTCCCGTTCTAATCTCACTCTCATTGCATCCAGGATCGATTGCTCGGAACCCAAGAAGAAAATACTCACCCCCTCCAACGAAGCCTTTCTGCATAGCGATTCAAGCACATCTAACCCTGCCACCCGATCCTGGTTTGTGACACCCAACATTTTGAGCATCCATACCAATGGCATCCCATCTGGAGTCACTAAATCTGCGCTACGCAGTACCGCTGCAAAATCTGGTCTTTGATAAGCCTCAACCAACATATGAACATTGGCAATACATACCGCCTTACTATGACGTTCCTTTGCCCATCGCAACATCAAAGCTATCTGACTCGCAAAGGGCATTGCTGTCACTGGAGATCCAACTATGTCCTTAGAAGGAGGACATTTTTCTAAATCTATAATCATAATGTTCTACCAATAAATAAGCAAGTTAATCAAAGCAGATCAGGCAGTGATACACACCACATCTAAATGGTGGGAGGCGCTGCATCGAGCAATCTTTTACTACTTCTCGTAGTTTGAAAATGTGAAAATACTCGTGATACCTAATGCGCAACTAAGGTTAACCCACCCTGCGGGAAGCGATCTACATCCCCCAGTCCCTGCTTTGCACACCCTACGGTCTACTCCCAAGGCGGGAGCAGATGAGCAAGAGTTTTTCTAAATCCTTCTTTAATAGAGGGATTTAGGGTGAGGACAGTCGGGAGAGTTGCATATCGCGCCACGATTCAGCTAGGTAGACGAAGTATTCTCTTGTTTAGCAATTGAAGGTTGTGTAAAAAGAAATCGAGCAGACAAAAAACTACGGAAAACTTGGAGATACGGCTAGCGTATTTCCGGCTTCCCAGTCATAAAAGCAAGTCAGTCAGTCACTAAGTGAATATACGGTTAGCGTACTTCTCAGAGAATATACTTAAATTCAGATAAAGTTAGTTTGGTACACTACAAATTCATCGAATCTTTAAAAGAATAGAGCTTATTGGTGGACTGGCTTTATTGTTCTTCAATTTGTGTGAATATATTGAAAAAATTGGCTCATGTAGCTGTACTCGAAAGAGTGCCTAGCCGTCAATGATTTAGTATTATTTCTTAATGCTGAATGATGTTGTCGTAAATCGCTGCACCAGAAAAGCAAGCCTCTCAGTTCACCATTCCTCTCTTTGCTCACCATTCCTCTCTTTGCGTCCTCGGTTCATGACTTTTGGGATCAGATTGCTCCTCCAACCAAAGGTTCCACAGCGCCAACTCCATATCATCTAATTGTGCCTGACTGCGCTTACCAAATAGGTGCCAAAGGCGATCGCCCACCTGCTCTCGCGTCAATTCCAATCGCTGAATATGCACCGATATAGTAGCGAGCAAATCTGACAAGTCACGCGCCGAGTCATCTAACTCCAAAGCCTCGAATAACGGTAGATTCGTGCGCTCTACCTGCAACACACCCGGATTGATTTCAGCCCACGCGATCGCTTCCGCCATCAAAATCGGATCAGCTGATTCTAAATATCGCTGCATCCGAGCAATCGGTGCTGCCTGCTTTGCTTCGAGGCGGATCTGATTCACCTGTTGATCAGCAGATTGACCCACATCAAACCAAGTTTGCAGGTCAAATAAGGGGGGTTGAATAGTGTGATCACTTCCATTTGCCCCCCCTACCCCCCGTTGAGAATGTCTAGAAGTTTGATCGATCTGAGCATTACCGCCTATGGAGGGTAATGTTGGAGCTGCGCGATCGCTCAAATCCTTACCTGTCAATGCATTACCGCCAGTTTCTGATAATAAGCTTGTAGGATTGTGCCAGTTAGATGCGTCCCCAACGCAATCTAACTGGGCATCCGTGTTTGAAGCTGGGGGGTCTGGGGGAATTTCCACAGGTTCAACTGCTTCGAGCGATAAATAGTCGGGATGCCATAAGTCCCGATGGCTATAAAGCGATGCACCACCAATGCTGTATCGAGTGAGTGCTTGCCATCGAGCGGTAGCACCACTGGGTAAGGTGTTGTGGTTGAGTAAGTCAGCGATCGCCTGTCGAATCCGGTCTCGTGCCGCCTGGGATTGCTGTTGATTCCAACTGAGTTGTTCTGGCTGGCTGACTTCAGTTTTTGATTTATATTTGCCATTCTTATTCTCATAGTGAAAGTAGCGGCTACCCTCGACGCATCTTGCCCATTCTTCTGCTCGCTGTTCAATTTCATGTTGATGCTGACACCACTCTTTGTAGCCGGGTAATGATTGTGCAGTGGTGACAATTGCATTAATCAGGGTTTGTCCTGTTAATCGTGCCCCCCCACAGAGGATATGGTGAAAAATGTAGGCACGCATCGCGATGCGACCGAGCAACCGATTGGTTTGTCCAGCACCGGTCCAGCCCAATTCAATTTCAGCATTCAGGTCATTGACAAACTTTTCGGCTTTGCCTGAGATGCGATAGTGCTTGCGCTGAAATTGTTTGAGCAGTCGTTGGAGAGGTTTGCGCTCCACGGGGTTGCGCTTCTGTGCAAACTGCCAGTGTTGAACGAAGGTGTGCTGGTCACTCCAGATGGGTTGGAAGTCGTTGTCAAGTAAATAAGAGCCGGCTTGTAGCGGCAGTCGGTGGGCATTGAAGAGGCTTAGACTCCCTTCCATGGCATAGGGTCTGGGATTGGGGAATAGTTCCAGTTGTCCGCCTGTGAGGCGAAATCCGGCGTTTTCTAATAGGGTGGTGACGGCGATCGCTAGTTCCCAGGTGTTTTGCGCTATTTGAAAGGGGAAGTAGAGATGCAATCCGCCGCTGTAGGAACTGGTACAGGGGATGGCAGTGACTAGACCTAACGGTTCAAGTGCCGCAAGGATGCGGGAGATGGCAAAGCGATCTCGCTGCGGATGATAGATGCTGCCTGCATCGATGTCGAGGATACAGTAGTGGGTTTCTTTGCCAAAGCGCACCCCGAAGAGAGAGGAGCCTTGGTGCAGGATGCGATCGCTCAGCGGATGACGGCTTTCGGTTTTCCAATCGGGTGTTTGCCCTGGTTCTGGATGCTTGGCGTAGATATAGTCGTAGCGATGGGGGAAGAGCGAGAGAAATTTATCTTCCCGCTCTTGGATGTATTGAAATGACTTAGTGGCAGCTACGGCGACGATACAAAAGCTCCAGCAAATAACTTAAGGTCGTCGCTATTCTGCCAGTTTTCCTTTGACCCTATTTTTTAATGGATCAGTCTTATCAGACTGATCAGGGTTGTCTTATTTGCCTGTAACCTTTATGTAGCAGAGGCTTCAAATTTCTAAAGTGATATGATACGGAACTTAAAGTGATACGATACGGGTGTATTAGTGACCTGATCCGGAGAAATTTGTCTTATCCTCGATCGCTTATGCAGTAATGCTTTGGACTAACTTAAGACCAGTATTTTACGTGAGACAATGCAGGAAATTTGAAAAAGACAAGCTAACTCTTAGAAAGATTGACAATTGTTGAATTGCTTGAATTACCTTCCAGGCAGGCAATTCAAGCAGTTTATTAAGCCGTTGAACAAGTTAAGTTTGCCTCTCTCAGTAGTGATAGTATTCGGAGAAGATTGTCTTGCTAAATCTTCGCGCTGAGAATATCTAGCTGCATTGCATAAGTTGTAGAAATCCTGTCAAGTCATTGATCTATGGCAGTGGAGTTGCTATGCCTTGATAATTGAGTGATACGACACGGAGAACCTAGTCTTTTTACTTTGATGACTGATGGCATTATTCAATGAGTTATTTAGGGGATGGATGCGGAGATATTTGTCTCAGAAATTAAGACATAAAGCTAGAGGAGATCGGGGATTGTCGGTTGGTATCATGTGGTGCGATGCGGAGATTTTGTCTCACCTTTTAAGCCCTGTGGAGACGGCATTTGAGTAGATTGATAGAGCTGAAAACAGTGATGAGACAGAAAAGACCAAACAGCGAAAGCTGGTTTGTTGTAGGTCTCAAGTGATTAGATTCGGAGAATGCTGTCTTACTCACTGAGCGATAGTGGATCGGGCTGTGGGCTTGCATCTAAATATCAAGCCGCAAGTGACGACAAACGGAGCCTTTTGTCTTGGTAAGCATACTTGGAGATAGTCGATTGCACTCAAATTCCCATAGTTCTTGCAGCAAATTTGAGATCCTTTGAATGTAAGGTCTAAGATCGTTGATCGGTTTTGGATGTTAACTCTCAAATTATCAGTAGTGACTGCATTCAGAGAACTTTGTCTTATCTCTTGCGCAAAGCATAAGACTGAAAGTAAACCTCATTGCATCTCAGCTAGAAGCCTGAATGCTAGATTTAGACCTCTATTTGACACCAGTTTTACGCTCTTTGTTGCTGCTAAGTAATCTGCTCTGAGGTGACAACATCCAGAGTTTTTTGTCTGACTGCGTTGCAATGTTGTCTCTTTTTAGCTAAAACTAAGTTAACTAATTCCATAGAGGTTAGAGTGAGCTAACTCGGAGTAGGTTATCTTAAGACCGATTTGTTGAGTGACCTGCCATGAGCAAAGTTCAGCTTAGAAAGCAATGGCGTGAGACAAAAAGCTATAGGGGCAAAAGTTTTTTCAAAGCGGTCTCTAGCTTTGGTGTCACTATGCGATCGCCCCGCTCTAATTTACCGATGTAATCCGCACTCAAATTTAGGAATCCGCCTAATTCCTTACGACTCCAACCCTGCGCTTCACGCGCTTTCCGAATTTCTTCTCCAGTTAATTCTTGGAGTAGTGCAGCCTCTAAGGTTTTAGATTTCTTCGGCTCCTTAATTTTTGCTAACAACGTTGGAATGGGATGGGGTGGTTTAATCATCACTGTTGCTTGAAGCAGCCGATCAATCACGCGAATCTTGCGCCAGTCTTCGGGTTTTGTGGCGTTGCTGTCAGGCTGTAACCAATTGGGATAGGTTGCTGGATCAAACTCGATTTGCCAACCCAGGCTGATCAGAAGCTTTAGAGCGCTATTCCAGCGATTTCGGAGATCACGCGCTTTATATTTATCTTGAACAGCTTTGTCAATATCTGCCTTTGCCAATACTTCTTCTAGCAAACTGCCAACGCGGTAGTCGTAGGGATGCTGATTGCGAACTCGGATACGAGAATCGAGAGTGAGTTGAATGGCGAGTCGTAGCGCTAATTCATTATGGTAAGGATCAATTTTTAGGATGTCGCGGGCAAGATAACCAAACTGATGCAATGCCTCTTTCGCCCTACTACCCGCACGGTTGAGGAAATGTTTTGTCCACAATCCTGGACGCACGGTGATATAAACCTCTTCTGGACGTTCAATTTTGCCTGTCACCCAGTCAAACTGTCCATGCACGTCGATCAGCACATCCCACATTCTGCCGATGGGGGTACTAGCATCAACCTTACGGTTCCCCCGCCCTTCAACCCAAACGGACTTTACCAATAGGCATGATAGGGCATAAGCAGTACTAGCAACCGAATTCCGTTTCTCGGATAGGCTTGTGCTGTGATTCTTATCCCATCCCAACAGATGCACAATGTCACTGGCACGTAGGGTAAACCCGCTGTTCCAAGGTTCATCTTCTTCCATTGTGCGGGAGGCAAAAATCAGTTGCAGTTTAACAGTATCAAACCCAAACTTGTTGATAATTTGCTCTGCTGCCTCCCATGGCAACATTTCAATGTCGCCAGGATTGGTGATGAAATGCTCGATATAGTTGTTTTGGTTGCCCCGGCTACGATAATGAAACACAGCGGTCTGGTCTGCGCTTTGCTGCCAGAGATCGGGGCGTAGCTGAGCGCGAATGCTACTGGCGATGGGAATCGATGTGGGCAATACGGCGATCGGGTCGAGATCCAAGTTGGGTTCTTTGTTAGGAAGCGGACGTTGCTTTAGCCCTAACAGTTTCTCCATGTCTTCTAAAGAGCAGGTGGGCAGTTGAAATCCGGTAATGATCTTTTGGGTAATCTCCTGACAATGAATCTGTCCAATGATTTCGCCTCGTTCTAGCAGCAGGGTTGGGGCAAGGCTATGCAACTGCCACCCAATCGCCTGCCCAATATCAGGATCGGATAACTTTTGAAATGCTTCCGTTCCAACTGTTGCCTCTAAGCTCTCGATCGCCCAAACAACCAGATTTGTGCCAACGACTCTGGCAAATTCCATCCAGATTCCAGCATGAGTAAAGAACTCGATCAAAGAATGCTTTAGATAATTCTTGATTTTGTCATTATCGAGGACTATTTCGAGGCGTTTAGTATTTTGTTTGCGATTATTAATTACCTTAAAGTGGGGCAAATTAGTATTGATTGCACTAATGCCTTCTGTTTGCACTACCGTTTCTACTTTAGCTTTATAGGTATTGAGCAAGTGCTGAAACAGTTGGTCAGTGACAAGTTCTGGTAGAGAAGACTCTTCTCGCAAAGTTTGAATTAGACCTTGCAAATATGCTGGAGTTAGGACATCTTGAACAATAGTCGCCCACAAGGTTCCCTCACTGGTTTTTAGGGATGCCGGATCTTTCACAGATGCCACTTCCACATTCCATTCGGAAGCCTGTGCAACTGGATCAACCTCCTCTGGCTGGGGCGAGGATAAAACAGTGTGAGGGCTTACTTTTAACGACTTGGTGGCAGACGGGGGATGGTTTTGGGATGCCATGGGGAGGAAAATAGATTGAGCTGAAGGCGCAATAACAGGGCAACTGAGAATATTAGCTCATACTATAGGCGTAATCATTAGGGATAGGGCAATTGCCCTCTCAGTTTTAAGAATATAACGCTGCTAATTTGTTAAATTGTTCGCATCCATATCTTCCTCCAACTCAACGGTCAAAACATTCAACTGCGTCTCCAGATCCGCGATCGTTGGCAAGTTACCCTTCAATGATTCTGGCAAAGCATCGCGAAGTTGGTACGTAGAAACCCCAATCGGTTTGTTCACATCCCGCAGAGCATACTCAACGATTGTGTTGTCTTGCGTTTTGCATAAAACAATCCCAATCGTTGGATTATCTTGAGGATTCCGCATCAGGTCATCTACGGCAGAAACGTAGAAGTTCATTTTGCCGGAAAACTCTGGCTCAAACTCGACGGTCTTGAGGTCAATTACCACAAAGCAGTGCAGGCGAAAATGATAGAACAGCAAGTCTAATCTGTACTCCTTTCCACTGACTTGAATTGGAAATTGACTCCCGACAAACGCAAACCCCACTCCCAGTTCCAGCAGAAATTCTCGAATGTGTCTAACCAGCGCATTTTCTAGATCCCGCTCTTGCGCTTCTTTGCCCAGGCTGAGAAAATCAAAATTATATGGATCGCGCAGTACTTGTTGGGCTAAGTCTGATTGTGGCTGAGGCAAGGTCGTTTGGAAGTTCGTCAGCGCTTCTCCCTGACGCTGGTATAGTCCTCGCTCAAGCTGATGAATCAAAACACTGCGACTCCAGCCTTGCTGAATCGTTTTCTGGATATACCATAGACGCTCTTGCGGATCTTTCACTTTGTCTAGCAATGTGCAGTTATGAAACCAGGGAATTTGTCCAGCAACCTGCTGGACGATCGCTTCATCTGGGTATGCCTCTGCAAAAGCTCTCATGTAAAGGAGATTTGTCCGGGAAAAGCCTTTCATTGCCGGAAACTCTTTCTGCAAATCTTTAGAAAGCTTTGTCACTACTTTTGCCCCCCATCCCTGCTGCCGCTGCCGCTCTAGAATATCCTGCCCAATCTGCCAATACAGCAATATCAATCCTCGATTGACTGCAAGCGCCGCCCTTACCTGAGCAGTCCTAATCCGTTCTTTAAGCTCATGCAGAAAAGTTTCGTAGTCTTCAGGTTTGAACAAATCAGCCATACAGCAACCAGGTTTGAATCGAAAACGGGTACATTCCTCGCTACTTGCGGCAGGGTCAGTGACTATGTTGACAACTCTTAGGAGTCTGGTATTCAGGGTAGACAACAATGAAACTTTCCAGATCCAGAGTTAATTTGTGATAATTGCCTCTAGTTGACTGAGCAAATGTTCTAACTGTTGAGTCTTGGCTGGGTTGTTCCAAAGCGTTTTATCTTTTTTCGCTAATTGAATAGTCTGGGTTAACCGCTGCTTGAGATTCGCTGGTTCAGATGGTTTTGACTTATCGTTGAGAAGCTTAAGCCGCTGCTTAATTTCGGATAGGCTGAGGGAATTGCGAACAACTTCTGTCAGCATGTGTTGGCGGACATCAGCATCTTTGAGGCTGGCAATCAAAATCCCTTTAGTGTAATGAATTTCCCCTTGACGAATTCCATTTAAAATCTCTTGAGGCTTTTTCAGTAGAGGCAATCGGGTGGCAACAAAGGATTGCCAGGTAATGCGTCCAAAAGAGTCGAAAATTTGTTTGACCAGTTCTGCTTCCTCGCTAACCAAAACGTTTTGGTTAGTTGTTCCTTTTGCTGCGTTGTTCATGCGGTAGAGTAGGCTGACAACCGCTTCAACGTCACACCCTAATTGAATTTCAAGCAGGCGTAACATGTTGTCCAGTTCCTCCAAAGCACTAAAGTCTCGACGATTGGCATTCTCTGAAATGGCAGCGTGAAAAGCAGTGCGATCATCCCAATTGAATACCTTGCTTGGAACTGTCTCAAGCTGAATAATTTCTGCTGCTTTGAATCGGCGTAATCCGGCAACCAGTTCATACTTGCCTGACTGATCAGGATGAGGGCGTACCCAAAGCGGCGATCGAATTCCGTTTGGCTTTATAAAA
>Ga0226658_10001496_pt1 | contig 11658 bp, 10 predicted proteins | sample OliLak19BULKMAT1_FD_169091 | JGI IMG/M metagenome (GOLD analysis project Ga0226658, IMG submission 169091) | Freshwater microbial mat bacterial communities from Lake Vanda, McMurdo Dry Valleys, Antarctica - Oligotrophic Lake LV.19.BULKMAT1 (v2)... | ecosystem: Environmental > Aquatic >... | reverse complement strand
TTTTTTACTTGGAGAGTTCACAATTAAACGGTATATGCACACCGTTTAGTTTACAATTGTGGGGTCAGTGAGTCGTGGGTGGGGGCGGGCGTCCTCCTCCAACACGGTCATTGCGAGGAGGCCCTGCGATGTGCTCAGTGGACGCAGGCGTGTGGGGCCGACGAAGCAACCTTTCCTGGTGTCCCCCGGTAAAGGTTGCTTCGGTCGCTCCGCTCCCTCGCAATGACCGCCCGGGTGTCGGCGCCGCTGCCCGACCGACCCATGGGCGGAGCAGGAGCTCCGCCCCTCCCCAGCTTCTGCAGGCCCAGGGTCCGGCTCCGGGGCAAAGAGATCCTGCGCTGCGCTCAAGTTGGACGGGCTGGCATGTTTCGTACAATTTGTACAAATTGTACGTGTCGCGCATGCCGCGATTCCGGACACCCATCACGGATCCGGACGGAAGTAGCGCCGACTCCAAGGGTACCCGAACAGCAAGTCCCCGGAGCAGCGGCCACAATGAGGCTCACGATGGCAACCAACCGTCTACCCGCCAGCAAGGCGAGGGAGAGGTTCGCCGACATTCTGAACGAGGTCTCGGTTCGCGGGGATCGGGTGGTGCTGGAACGGCACGGGAAGACAGTGGCCGCAGTGATTTCCATTGCGGATCTGCAGCTGCTCGAAGCGCTGGAGGACCGATTTGACGTGGAAGAGGCAAAGGCCGCGCTCGCAGAATCCGACGAGCGCTACACCTGGGATGATGTGAAGCAGCGCCTCGGAATGGACGTCAGCTGAATGCAGCGAACGGCTCCCTGGAAAGCACAGGGATGAAGTACTCGATAGAGTTCACCGAGAGGGCTATTCGCGATCTTGAATCGCTGCCGGCGATGGAACGCAGGAAGGTGGGGAAACGAATCGAGGCTCTCGGAGCCAATCCTCACCCCAGTGGAGTGAAAAAGCTCCAGGGCGCCGAGGATCTGTACCGGATCAGATCAGGTGACTATCGGGTGATCTATTCGATAGCGGACAAGAAACTCTTGATCCTCGTGATTCGCGTCGGCCATCGGAAGGACATATACGAGTAAACCATGCGGGCGGGCGCCATCCAGGCGTTCGCCCGCATTCGGCCTCGCAGGGAGACATTGCCGACTCCCAATGCTCGAGCACTCGGGCCTGACCTACCCATGGGCGGAACAGGGGCTCCGCCACTACCCAGCCTCTGCAGCCCAAGGTCCGGCTCCGCGGCAAAGGGATCCCTCGCTCCGCTCGGGATGACAGCACCGCCCCCCGCCGAGCCGCCCATGCTCACAAGCACAATCCGATGACAGATGAACCGGCCAAACAACCGGTCAAATTGCACATCTATTAACCGAGCTGTATTATGTAAGTCATTGTTTTACTGTACACTAAACAGTCAACAAACCGGCCAATAAACCGGCCAAATATCGACGTCTAGAGCTGAAATCAGGTGGGACAAGTAATGACAGTTTCAGCCATGGAACCGACGCTCCCGGAGGATCCGGAACTCCGCACCATCGCGGAGGAGGTGTCGCGCGCAGCGCTCAGCCTCGGCGCCGGGCTACGCCCTGGCGTCCTCGCGGCGGTAGCCGGGCTGCTCCGCACCGTCAACTGCTACTACAGCAACCTGATCGAGGGACACGACACCCACCCGATCGAGATCGAGCGCGCGATGCGCCAGGAGTACGCCCCTGGCTCCCACGAGAGGAATCTGCAGCTCGAGGCGCTGGCTCATATCGAGGTGCAGGTACTGCTGGAGGGTGCACTGGCCCGGCACACTGGACTGAACGTCTGCGCCGAGGCATTCGTGCTGCGCACCCACCGGGAGTTCTATGAGCGGCTGCCGGAGGAGTTCCGGGTGGTCCGGGACCCCACGACCGGACGAGAAGAACCGGTCATCCCCGGGGCGATTCGGTCCTACGAGGTGCGGGTCGGTCACCATATCGCCCCGGAGGCGGCGGATGTCCCGGCACTGATGGAGCGCTTCGGACGGGTGTATGACCCGGCGGACAGGGCACCGCCTGCCGGCCTGGTCACGCTCGCCGCGGCGCATCATCGGCTGCTCTGGATCCACCCCTTCGGCGACGGGAATGGCCGAGTGACGAGGCTGATGACGGAGCTCTACCTCCGGCGGCTGGGGCTGCCGAGCTCGGGACTCTGGTCGATCTCCCGCGGCCTGGCGCGCCGCAGCGGCGAGTACAAGGCGACATTGGCGGGTGCAGACGCCGGACGGTGGAATGACTTCGATGGGCGCGGGCCGCTGTCACACCGGGGGCTGGTGACGTTCTGCCGCTTCTTCCTTGAGGTGGCGCTCGATCAGATCGAATACATGAGTCGCCTGCTGGAGGTCGATCAGCTCGCCGACCGTGTCGCCAAGTACGGCAAGGCCCGCGAGGCCGGACTCCTAGGGGGCTCCGTGTCAGGCATCGACCGCGACAGCTGGCATGAGGACGCGACCCGGCTGCTCCGGGACCTGGTCTATCGAGGGCAGATCCCGAGGGGAGAGGTGCCTGAGCTGCTGCGGCTGCCGGAGCGCACCGCGCGGCGGGTGGTGCGCCTGCTGACTGATGAGGGCTTCATCGAATCCGGCACCTCGCGCGCGGCGCTGGCACTCCGGATTCCAGCCAGAGCGGCGCCGTACCTCTTTTCGGGGTTGTATCAGGTGAGGTGAGAATAGGGTTGGGCGGAGCAGGAGCTCCGCCACCACCCAGCCCCGCTTCACCCCCACTTTTCCAAAACAAAATGGGCCCACCCTTCCGGACTGCCCCGCTCACCCTCCGCCTCCTGGACCGCCCGCCGCAGCAGCTCCTCCCAGACCAGGTGCAGGTCGGGCACGCCGAGTCCGCCTTCGGCTGATCGTGGTTTCCTGATCGAGGAGCGGATGAGATGCGCTTTTTCCGGTGGGGTTATTGCTGCGGCGTGGTGTAGCGTGCAGGCTCCCACTCCTCAGAGCCGCCATGCCATCGTCTCGTCGCCCAGACGCCAAGGCAACCCCACTCGCCGTGGTCCCGACTGCCGCCATCGAAGGGTGCCTCCTCATTCTCCGGGGTGAGCGGGTGATGCTGGACCGTCACCTGGCCCACCTGTACGGGGTTCCGACCAAAACCCTCAATCAGGCCGTCCGTCGAAATGCCGTGCGATTTCCGCGGGACTTCGCCTTCCAGCTCTCGCTGACCGAGGTCGGCATCTTGAGGTCACAACTTGTGACCTCAAGTTCCGACTGGGGCGGCCTCCGCTATCGCCCCTTCGCTTTCATCGAGCATGGGGTGGCGATGCTGTCCAGTGTGCTGCGCAGTCCGCGCGCGGTGCTTGTCAACATCGAGATCATGCGGGCGTTCGTGCGCCTCCGTCGTCTCCTCGCCTCGCACGCCGATCTCGCCGGTAAACTCACCGCGCTGGAGCAGCGCTACGACGCCCAGTTCCGCGTCGTCTTCGATGCCATCCGTGCCCTCATGGAGCCACTCGACGAGGCGGAGGGGGAGCCACCGGTCATCGGGTTTCGGTGAGGAGCTACCCGGTCTCAGCGCTCACCCACCGCCGCTACTGCACTTTCACCGAAAGACTATTCGACGTCCCGACCGCCCCATTCTTGTCCTTCACCGTCACCTTGATGGTGTACGTCCCCGCTGCGGTATAGGTGCGTTGCAGCTGTACGGTGCCCTGCACCGGCCGCATCGTGGTGGTGGTGCCGTTGCCCCAGGTGGTGGTCACGGTCCAGGGGTTGTCGATCGTTCCCGGATCGCTGAAGCTGAGGCTGATCTTGTAGGGCGTGTTGCGGGGCGCGGGCGACGGCGTGATCCGGGTAATCGCGACTGTGGGCGCGATGTTCTTTACCCGGGCGGTGCCGGAATAGCTGGTGGTGCCGCCATCCTTGTCCCGCACCGACGCACTCACCGTTCTGGGTCCATTGTCCACGGTGGGGCAGCTGATGCTGGGGCTGGGGCCGAAGGCACCGAGCCCGGTGCCGCAGTCGAAGGCAAAGGAGAAGCCCGCTGCCACATCGACGGTGGAGGGATCGACGATGCCGGTGAGGCTCAAGGTGAAGGGACTGCCCTCATTCACCGGGGTGGTGCCGGCGGGGTTATTGAAGGTGGCCGTGGGTGATATGTTCGCGATGGTTGCGGTGGTGGACGCGGTATCTCTCAGTAGCGCGTCGCTTATGATCAACTGCACCGGGTAGCTGCCATTGTCGGCGTACGCATGCGGAGCGTCCGGCAGCGAGCTCGTCCCCCCATCGCCAAAAGCCCAGTCATACGAAAACGGTGCTCCTGCACCAGTCGGACCGCGCGCTCCTGCACCTCCGGCGAATTCCGTGATGATCGTGGCATGACTCCAACCTCTCAAGGAATGGAGTCTCCGGCAATCCCGGGGCGATTCAACTTCACTCTAGCATCGTGACCTCAGCAAGTTCGGAGTAGTCTAGGGGGCTCAGCTGTCCAGGCCCCTTGGCCCCGGGTGAGGCGTATCTCATACAAACGAGTGCAAGTCCCGATCGCGCCGCTTGGTCGGGTCGTAGAGACGATCGACAGCGCGAAGACATTCAAGGCACCTTGGTCGGAGACAATAGAGTCAACACGTGCAAAGGCTCCGTTGTCTGTAACGAGGCAGCCTTTGGGGGCATCTTCACAACGAATGTCCTTAGAATAGCTGCCCTCACGTGCCCCAAGTCCGATCAGTCCAAGTACCTCCGCTTCATCTACCGGGGTCCAGCTCTTGGTGCTGCGCTGAGGCAAAAAGTCCACGATTACCGGCCCAGAATGCGTCTCTGGGAGTGAAAGTTCCCGAGTGTCGGCGGCGACTGCGGCGAGCGCCATTGCAATCGCTTCGGGCAAGTTGTTCAATTCACAATTGAAGAGCGTGCCTGCGAAGACCGCTGCATAAAACCGGATCATTCGACTCCTCCTTGTTAGTCACCCGCTACAGGCCTAGCGCGCGCAAGCGTCACCGATGAAACCGGCTGTTCCCTGTCCTCTGTCCGCGGGATTCTGGTGATGATACTCCTCGTGTGCGATGGTATTGGTCAATTCATCCGGCTCAAAGGCCGGAGACCCGAGGTACGTAATGGGGAGCACAGCTTCGTCTTTTCGCCTGACATGCCCGAAGTCAGTCGTGGTTGCATCGAATGCAAAATCTCCGCGAGCAAACCGCCTGCCGGCGAATTCGGGACCCACATCAGGAGACGTCAATCAGTGTCGATCCTCCGATCCTCCAAGGCACTATCCCGGAGGAGGGGTCATCTGCTCACCTTTCTGCAATGAAAGGCACTGGAGTTGCAGCCTCCCAATCCGACAGCCTACCCTGCTGGTCAAACACGAATGAGTAGACCACTTGGAACCACAAGTTGCCGGAACTGTGGGACAATGCCGTGACTCTAGCCAGTCGTCGATTCAGTAGCGGTGCCGATCCAACCGAATCCCCGCGGAATTGCTGATCCGGTTTGAACGCCGCTCGAGCCGTGCGCCATGCCTTGACAACGGAAGCGGTACTCGAAGTAACGCTGTCCCCTAGGAAGACAAGTCGTTGCGCACCGTTGATGTCGATCAGCGCCGCCAGGCGCCTAGCCGCCCCCGTGACCGAGGCCAAGTCCCTAGCCGTAATACCCGCAGCTGCGGCAGCAGCCTGGAGTTCCTGCTCTGGAAAGCCGGCGAGGCGATAGAACTGGCGATTTATCCGCGCGACGACAACCACTCGTGGAATCCACCCATATGAAGAAATCGGACCGACCCTGAATAATGTCTCTCCGGTCGACAGCATCGTGGAGTCCAACGACGGAGGTGAGCGCATGGCCGGCACCTTACCAAACGAAAGAAAACGACGAGCCGTCTCTCGGTCATATGCTCTGGCTATGACGCTATCGACGCCGCTGGACTGCGACGCGGCAGGCCTCACTCCGAGTACAACAAGAAGCAATACTGCGGATGCGAGTGCGAGGTTCATTTTCGGGCTCCCTAGCAGCTGTAGTCGTTGTAGCTCTGGCCGGGATCGTGGCGCAACCGGCAGCCACCATCGGTGTACTGCCTTCGGGCCTGATTCTCCCAATAGATGGCGTAGGCATTGCTGCCTCGAACCGAATAAGTCACCGAAGATGTCAGTATGCCGAATTCGGCATGGCCGAACTCGTGAGTCAGTACGATCGCTGCATTGAGCAATGCGCCGTTACCACCGTAAAACAGTGCCTGCATTATCGGGTCCTTCTGAAACGCTGCCCATTCGCCGAAATTGAGATCAATGCCCCAAGTACCGTCCTCATTGTCTATGGCTTCCGCCGGACCACTTCCTCCGGGATACTGACCTACCACGATCTTGTGGCCACCAACGGCCAGACGGCCTTCGCTGGCGCGACACACCGGGTCTGCATGGCACTCCTGGGCGGCAGCCTTGGTGGCGGCGTCATCAGCGTAGACGACGCAACCGCCAGAGAGATTGCACTTCTGCCTCCAAACGTAGTCAAGAAGTTCGTCTAAATCGTCCAGCCCATTGTTGTTGAAATCGTTGGTCCAAGCGCTATAGCCCACATGGCAACACTCCGGGGGTGAAATCGAGCGGAAGTGCTCACCGTCCGGGGAAAGGCCGGAGGGGTCCGTTGCCTCCAGAGGCCTCCCGCTCACATACGCATACAGATTCGCCCCGCCGGAGAACCCGATCGGATCCTCCTGGACGAACCGCCGCTGCCGCGGGTCGTAGTAGCGGCTCCGGTGGAAATAGAGCCCGCTCTCTGCGTCATACTCCCGCCCGGTCCAGCCGTACCGGAGCCCTGCCGAGGTGCCGTCCACCGTGGTCACCTCCGCGTAAGGGGTGTACCACTGAAACTGCAGCCAGGCGCCACTGAGCTGCACTGCCCTGATGCTGCCCAGCCGGTCGCTGGAAATAGTATGGTGACCGCTGGCGTTCACCGCCACCACCAGCTGATCCACCCCCAGCCCCCAGATGTATTTCCAGCCGATCGCGCCACCCGAATCCGCCTCGAACGACACCCGGTTACCCCGGTAGCTCATCCGCAGGTACTGCGTCGTGCCGCCGGTGGCGCTGGAATACACCCGCTTCACGATCCGTCGACCCAGCAGATCGTAGCCATACCGGGCCACCGGGCCGGTCACGCCGGTTCGGGCCACCGCGGTCAGTCGATCCAGCGCGTCGTAGGTGTAGCTCCACACGGTGGCGGCGCTGCCGGGCTGCGAGTCGCGGGCCGTGACCAGGTTGCCGGCCCGGTCATAGAAATACTTCCACAGATGCCCCGCCCCGTCGGTCCGGCTCAGCAAGCGATCGGTGTTCGCCGCATACACCTCGGCACCGCCCGTGGTCGAGATATTGCCATCGGTGTCGTAGCCGTAGGTGTAGGCCCCGATCTGGGTCCCGTTCTTCTTCTGGGTCCACCCCGTGAGCCGCTGCTGCCCGTCATAGATCGGGCTGTCTTCCAGGGTATCCGGCAAGGTGAAGGCGAACGAGTTCTTGCGCTGAATCCAGAGCGGCAGCCGCGACACGCCGTCATCGTTGCGCATCGCCTTTTCGGCGTACTTGCCCATCTCCCACGGCGCGCCCCAGGCGGAATCCACCAGCCCGACCATTGCCCCATCGATATTGAATTGGAGTTGACCCGGTTTCGTGGAGACCTCACCATTGGGGACGGAGGATTCCACGATGGCCAAACGAACATACCCCCGGAGTTCCGCCAGCAGCTGATCGCGCTGGCCCGGGCTGGGCGGACCCCTGAGGCCTTGGCAAAGGAGTTCGAGCCGAGCGCCCAGACGATTCGCAATTGGGTCGCCCAGGCCGACCGCGATGGGGGCCGACGCGACGACGGACTCACCAGCGATGAGCGCACGGAGCTGGTCCGGCTCCGGCGGGAGCTGCGCCAAGTGAAGCTGGAGCGCGAGATTCTGTCAAAAGCCGCGGCCTGGTTCGCACGGGAGACCGGCACGATCCCCGACGGGTCTACGGGTTCGTGAGGGATCACCAGGCCGTCTACCCGGTCGCGACGATGTGTCGCGTCCTTCGGGTCTCCCCGAGTGGCTTCTACGCGTGGCGCGATCGGCCACCGTCGGTGCGGGCGCGGCGGGATGCAGCCATCTTGACGCATCTCCGGGCCTTCCATGCGCGCTCCGATGGGACCTATGGTGCGCCGCGGCTGGTCGGTGATCTCCGCGGCATCGCCATTCGGGTGGGGCAGAAGCGCGTCGCTCGGGTCATGAAGCTGGGCGGGCTCGTCGGCGTGAGTCGACGTCGGGGCGTGCGCACCACGCGGCGCGGACCGGAGGAGCACGCGGCGGCGGACTTGGTGCAGCGCCAGTTTGTCGCCACGGCCCCGAATCAATTGTGGGTCGCGGATATCACGTACCTCCCGACGTGGGCCGGCTTCCTCTACCTGGCCATCGTCCTGGATGTGTGGAGTCGACGGGTGGTTGGCTGGGCGATGGCCACGCATCTCAAGACGGGCCTGGTGCTCGCGGCGCTCAACATGGCCATCACGCAGCGTCGACCGTGCGCCATGATTCATCATTCGGATCGCGGCTGTCAGTATACGGCCCTTGCCTTCGGGCAGCGGTGCCAGCAGCTCGGGGTGTGCCCGTCGCGCGGGGCGGTCGGCAGCGCCTACGACAACGCGATGGCGGAGAGCGTCTTTGCGACGCTGGAGTATGAGCGGCTCGATCGGCGGACCTATCGCACGCACGCCGAAGCCCGGGTCGATCTGTTTCAGTACATCGAAGGGTGGTACAATCCGCACCGGCGGCATTCGGCCGTGGGCAACCGGTCGCCCATGCTCTATGAGCGAATCATGTCAGAGGCGGCGTGAACCCCCAAGTCGCCACCTCTCCGCGAAACCGGGTGAACTCCAATCGCGGCCCACTGCGACGGGTGCTCGGCCATGTGCTCCTGCACCGGCCGCACCGCGCCCTCCTGCGAATACCGTGATGATCGTGGCATGACTCCAACCTCTCAAGGAATGGAGTCTCCGGCAATCCCGGGGCGGTTCACTTTATCAACCCTACGGCTTCTTGGCCTCATGCTCCACCACCCAAAGCGCGGCCCCACAGAGTGGGCCAAGGACAACTGCCAGGAGAAAGCCGTCGCGCGCACCATCCCAACCCATTTCCGACCCTAACGGCCACCCGAAAATAATCATCGCTGGCCAAGCAACGAGTACCCCTACAAACATTCTTCCTAGGAGTGTCTTGCCTAGTGGCCAGAGGAGGCCTGCGATCGCTCCCCCCACGATTCCAGCGATCAAGTAAGCCGCAACGCCCCCTCCGACCCCAAGCTTAGTGGAGGCAGCATACTCGGGGCCGACGAGCAGCCTCATGAGGATGGCAAAGGCCGAGTACACTCCAGCAACCGATATGCCGATTTTGATGCCTAACCTTATCTGGGTGGTGCGATGAATGAGCGGCACGATGTCACCTGAAGTCATATGGGCCATCGACTACTTGGGGAAGCATGACGCCTTCCATGCTCCATAGTCTGAAGGAGTACTGGCAAAGGGCAGTAATCCTTTCAGAAAGTCCCGAAGACTAAAGCCACCGCCATTGCCCACCGTATTGTCTATTACCAATCCCGCTGCTGTTGAACTCGTTGCATCGGCCAGCGCGCCGACAGTCAATCCCTCGCGGAGCCCGTTCCTCCCGCCTTCAATAAAGGCCCGTCCAAGAACGATGTCATCTTTTCCGAACATGCCATAATTGCCGCGCTCAAGCCCAGCGAGGTACTTTCCGGTTGCAACAAGCTCGCGCCCTCCCAAAATTCCCTTTGCGGCTAGTGCCAACTTGGTTCCGCTAAAAGCGCTCATCGCGGAATAGACCACCAGCTTGATTCCATTGGCCTGACACGCCTTAACTGCCGCCTTACCGAGGTCTGGCTTCGGCCCCCGCTGCTCCCGCTCGGTCGGTGTTGTTGACGAATGTGTGTGAGAAATCGTCGCGTCCAGCCATTCGCCATATCCATGGCGCCCAGCAGACCCTATGTCCTCAAGCATGTCATCCCACCCCCACCACGCACCGGCGTTAGGATTGCCGGGGGAGGAAGTGCCGTACACAGTAATGTCAGGCAGCACATACGGCGCACAGGTGTTCGTTTCAAGGCAGCCGTGTCCACTCGGATCTCGCGCCTCCAGCACGGCCCCTCCCACATAGGCATACAGGTTCGGCCCCCCATCATACCCGATCGGATCCTCCTGGGTCCACCGCCGCTGCCCCGGGTCGTAGAAGCGGGCCCGGTGGAACGAGAAGCCGGTCTCCGCATCATACTCCCGCCCGGTCCAGCCGTAGCGCAGCGCCGGGAGCGCGACCCCACCGACCTCCTGCGACAGCAGTTGCCCCGACGGTAGAAAGCGCTGGTTCAGCGCCCAGGCACCATCCCGCCGCACCAGCCCGCGCACGCTGTGGAGCTGGTCCTGCACCACCTGGTAGTCGGTCCCGGTGGTGACATCCCGTACGCCGATCAGGTCATCGACGTCGGTGCCCCACGTGTAGGCCAGTGTGATGGACGCCCCGGTGCTGTCGGTCTCGAACGCCACCGCGTCACCGGCGTAGCTCATCCGCAGGTAGCCCAGGACCCCGCCCTGCGGTTTGCGGTACACCCGCTTGACGATCCGGCGGCCCAGCACGTCGTAGCCGTAGCGGGCCACCAGGGAATCGGCGGCCCACCCCGGCATCTGGATCCGGACACTGGTGAGACGGTTGAGCGCATCGTAGAGGTATTTCCAGGTGTAGGTACTGCCCCCCTGCACCCGTACGGCTTGGCTCTGGTTGCCCGCCGCATCGTAGCTGTAGGTCCAACTCCCCGTCACCGGGTCGGTGCGGGAGAGCAGCCGGCCGGTCTTGGCCTCATAGCTCTCCGCGCCACCCGCTGTGAGGACGTTGCCGTCCACATCGAACGCCACGGAATCGGTGGTCAGCGTCCAGGTCGTGGACGGCGGCGTCTTGCGGGAGGAGCGCCACGAGAGCAGCCGCTCCCACCCATCATACTTGAGCGAATCGATGGTGCTGTCCATCGCCGCGGTGAGCCCATGCTGCTCGGTCCAGACGGGCCCCAGCGCCACCCGGGTCTCGGCGGGGCCGTCGGCATTGCCTTCGGGATCGTAGACCCCGGCATACCAGGTCCCGCCGACGCTGGCCACACTGTGCTCAAGCAGGGCAATGCCGGTCGAGGTGAAGCTGCCATCTCTGGTCTGGGTCGGTCCACTGCTGATGGCGTTACTGGAACTGAGGCGGGCCTGACCATCGAAGCTGAAATTTGTCGAGTCCGCGAACGGGGTCACGAGGCGCGACGGCAACCCGCGCTGTGCGTCGTAGCGGATGATCCAGGTGCCTGTCGGTCCGGTCGAGGCACTGTCCCGTTCAAATTGATCGTAGCTATGTGTTGTCGACCGGGCCGTGGCCCCGGTGTAACTGGTGTCCGCCAGCAGGCGCCCGCGACGGTCGTAGCCGGTGCGCACCTCCCCATTCACCCCGCCAATCGAGTCCACCGCGCCGCTGTAGTAGAGCCGGGTAAGCTGGTCCAGCGGCCCGCCAAAGACCGAGTTGAGCGTCCCCACTCCCGGGATGACCGTCGCCATGGTGCGGTTGCGGCTGTCGTATTGCGCCGAGATGATATCGCCCCGCCGGGTGATGGTCTTGAGCAGGTTGCCGGCAATATCGTACACCATCGAATCCCGCGGCGGCGTCGCCAGAC
>Ga0226658_10001492_pt1 | contig 11679 bp, 7 predicted proteins | sample OliLak19BULKMAT1_FD_169091 | JGI IMG/M metagenome (GOLD analysis project Ga0226658, IMG submission 169091) | Freshwater microbial mat bacterial communities from Lake Vanda, McMurdo Dry Valleys, Antarctica - Oligotrophic Lake LV.19.BULKMAT1 (v2)... | ecosystem: Environmental > Aquatic >... | reverse complement strand
GCAAAAGAGGCGTCAAGCTACCTCAAATAAGTAGCTTGCCTTTTTCCGGGCACCCAACCACCTTTTAATTTTACTACGATATGCGTTTTTTAACGAATCTGAGTTCCTCGAACACCCTAGAGGGCATCCCATGGGAGTTCCGAGGACTCGCGCCCGCCCAAGCAATTTCAAATAAGTCGTACCGGGACAAGTGGATAAACGATCCCAATACTTCTTGGCATGTCTTCTCTATGTGGGAAGGTATAAACGGGACCGCCCGCATCCGCAAGAGGGCCGGTGAAGATTTGGATGACAATCCCCCTTCACTCTGCTACGGGTTCGTGGCCGACTACGACACGCCACTCACAGACGAGGAAATTGCGGGCAGTTTCGAACGATTCAAGCCGTACGTGCCGAATTACATGGGGAGGTCCCTTTCGGGAAATGTACACCTCCTTTGGGTGTTTGACCGACCTATCAAAGTCGGGTCGTACCAACTCGCGGAAGAGTTTTTGAAGATCGCCGGTGACCGGCTGAAAGTCGCGCTGTCGCTGCCATGCTTCGACACCGGGTTTTTCGACGTCGCGAAATATTATACCAATGGAGGCCAGTGGTTTGTTACCAATGAGGTGCCGATCTCCTCAGCCGTGGGGGTGGGCTGGTTGATCAAGGCCGCCTCACAGATAAAATGGAGTGAGCGAGGGTACAACGTGCCTCTGTCGATAGTGCATGAGGAGCTGAAAAAGCGCCCAGACTTTTTAAAGCATTGGGCCGACATAGACTTTAAGTTAGACGCGCAGGGTCCGACCTTTTGGGTTGCTGATTCAACCTCCCCAAAGTCCGCCATGGTCAAGGAGAGCGGGATATACACCTTCTCAAGTAATGCACCGAAGGATTTTTACACTTGGGGCGAGCTAATCGGCTTTTCTTTTGTGGACCAGTACCGTGCCAACCACATCGGCGCGGCAGTCGAGGGCGTACATTTCGACGGTAGGAATTTCTGGCGAGAGATCACCCGGGGCGATTGGAAATCGTTTAACAAGGACGACATTTTACACTACCTTCGGGTAGTGCGGGAGCTAGCAGCTAGTAAACAAAAAGAGGAAGTAGCGAGTGAATTAGATATGGCTTATGAACACATCATCGACCACCACAACATTGAGGGGGCAGCGCCCTTTGTCTTTAAAACGCCCGGCGCGCTCTTGGTCAACGGTAAGCCATTTCTCAACACGCACACGGCTCGCGTGTGCCGACCGGTTGCGCAACCCGTTGAGTGGGGTCACCCGGATCAATTCCCGTGGCTTAGTCGTTTTTTCGGGTCGCCCGGAACGGTGAGCCTCGATCCGGCCCTACCGCGATTTTTCAAGGGCGGTCACGCGGCACTGGACACTTTTATATCTTGGCTCGCGCATTTCTACAAAAGCGGGTATGAGCTGAACCTTTCCAGCGGTCACAACGTATTCATCGCAGGCCCTCGAAATTTAGGAAAGACCATGATGAACCATTTGGTCATAGGCGGGCTGATGAACGGTAGTCGCGAAGCGAAGGACTACCTCATGGGAGAGGACGCGTTCGGGGCCGAACTCTTCTCTGTGGCTCACTGGGTCGTGGACGACGGGTCCATGTCAACGTCCAGCTACGCCCACCGGCTCTGGAGCGAGATGATAAAGAAAATGGCCGCCAACAAGACGTTCCGTTACCACGAGAAGTTCAGGACACCTCTGCAAGTGGACTGGCAGGGTCGCGTGGTCGTGACTCTCAACGGCGATGAGGAGTCCGCCCGGATGCTCCCGGACATGGAGCGCTCCCTCGTGGACAAGATAGAGATGTACCTCACGGAAGATACCCCCACAGTTGACTTCCCTGAATCCGGTGCATTGCGGCAGATCATCGACCGGGAGCTGCCATACTTCGCTCGGTTCCTGCTGGACTGGAAGACCCCCGAGCATTGCGTAGAGAAGCGCCCAAACGGTACAGTCGATTACCGCTTCGGAGGAATAAAACCGTGGCATGATCCTGCTTTGGTCAAGCACGCGAACCAGTCAAGCCGGACGAACGGGTTCGTTGAGATTTTGCTTGACTGGAAGGAGACATACTTCACGTTAATCAATAGTAACGTCGTAGATGCTAAAAAAATCACAAGCTGGACCGGGAACGCTTTTCAGTTGCGGAAAGCAATCTGCGAAGCCAGCTCCGCTGCGGCCGACGTGCTCCGAGGCACCGATAACAGCGACATCGGACGTTCTCTCGCCCAACTCAAGGCAAAAGATTTCAGAGTCGTTTCCGACGACACAGGCCCGGTCAGGGTCTGGACGATTTTCAAAGACTGATAACAAATATTTCAACGTACCGACCAACATGCCCGAAGAATTTTACACTATCACCGGAGCGAATACGAAGGCCCTCACATTCGCCCAAGAGGTCCGGTTAGCCCGGACGTATAAGAAAAGCCGCTCCCTCGCTGCACGGGACCAGTTAGTGAAGAATTATATACTTTTCACAGTCAAGAAAGTGCATGAAATGTATTCCGACCTCCCCTCAGACGAGGTCATCGAGGTCGCCAACCGGGCGATACTGCTGTCGGTCGAGAAGTACGACCCCGAACGGTTGAAGAAGGGCAGGCATAGCAACCTTATCCCATACATGATCAGGACGGCGTTCCGCGTCCACACGAGAGCCCGCCAGGTGGTCAACAAGCCGCTCAAACCGAGCGGGTCCGAGGCCCAATTTGAGTCGCTTGACGCTGCGCCGACAGGGAAGAGCTGTTCTCACCCGGACGGCCCGGCCAACGGCGGTGCAGTTGACCGGCTCGATAAAGAAGCGTCCATTGAAGACCTGTTCCACATCGACCATACCCATGGCGAGGCGATTGACCGGGAGGAGCTCGTGCAAGAGATCGCCCGGGCCATCACCGGCCTGCCCCCAGCTTACGCCGGAGTACTCCAGAAAATGTATTTCGACAAAGTGTCGATAGCCACTATTGCGGCATCGTCGATTCCACCACTCTCGCGTCAGGCCATCTCGCAGCGCCACCGAAAAGCGTTGGGCTTGCTGAAGGACGCCCTCAAAGATTCAGGCATCTTTAAAGAGTATGAAGAACATATTGGCACTTGACCTCGGCACTAAAACTGGTTGGGCCATGCTCAACAACGGACAACGCACTTCTGGAACATGGACACTGGCAAAACCCAAGGAAATAACGATCAACCGTGCTGCCGGGCTGGATCGCAAACGCGACCCCCGATTCCAGCGGTTGCTCCAGCATATTCGGCTGAAGCTATCACAACCACTGTTTTTGACTTCGCCACATTCGCCTCTGCTGGCGTTCGAAGATGTGTTGTTCTCCGAGACCACCTTGCAAACCCAGCTATGGTCGTGCTTTCGTTCAGCGGTATGGGCCGCATCACTCGACTGTCCTACACTCCGCGTCGAGTGCCTAAATACTGCGACCCTAAAAAAAGTCTCGACCGGAGCTGGAAATGCGACAAAGCAGGCCATGGCCATCGCACTCCAGCGGCGGCACCCAGCATTCTTCTCGATCCCACTACCCAATCAAAAGAATTGTATGCTGACCTGTAAAGACGGGACAGTAGACGATAATGAAGTTGACGCCAACCACCTCTTAGATTTTTTTATCAACCATGAATAATACGATCACCAAAGAAATGGGCGACCCGGAATACAGCCCACAGTTTTCCGGCGCTCTCAGAGTTAACCTAAGGACATTACTAGAGGCACTTCCCGTTCTACAGCCCCTCGTGTACTGCACCGACAAGCCCGAGTGGGCGGACCACAGACTCGGGAAGACCCATGCCGGCGGCGCTCCCGACGCGGCTCAGGTCACCCTGTGCAATGTGCTCGACCGCATTGATTGGCTGGTGCAGAACGACAAAAACTGGGCGGTCGGGCAGGCCGACGAAGACCTCGCCAAAGCGGTCGCCGACAGACACCGCGAGAGTACCGAAGTGCTGAGAACCCGCAAAGAGCTTATCCGGCAGAGCAATAGGCCGTGCGTAATTTTCGGAGCCAAGCTTTTCACGATGTCCGATGGAACTTTCCGTGCCTCGCTTGACGAGGTGCTTCGGGAAGATTCAGTCAGCGTCCAAGGCGGCACTATCGCCGAGGCCCTCGCCAACTTTGATGCAGCATTTACCCCATGAAAAAAACTAAACGATATTCCGCCGCCACACTGGCGTTGCTCAAAGACAGCTCGCTCTCCTCTTCCGAGGTGGCTCGACGCATCGGACGCCAGGAAAGTTGTGTTCGCTCGGCGCGACGCAAGCTCGGGTTGGCTTCGTTCGCCCAGTACCGGTGCGAGAAAATTAAGCCCTCCAATCTCCCCGAACGTCGGCAACAGGCCGATAACGACTACTGGCAAAGACAGTACAAGGAGCTCGAAAGGACCTTGGCGAAGGCTGTGAAAGATTTGAACGCCGTGGACCGCCTCGTGGCCAGTGTCAAAGAGGTCGCCCCGACCTCGTACAGCCCGGCCCCGAAGGTGAACATCCTCGTCCGGGGGAAGCGGGAGACCCCTGAGTCCGCCGTACTGCTTTTTTCTGACACTCACGTGGGAAAAATCACTCGACCGGAACAGACCCTCGGCTTTTCTGAGTACAACTTCGCGACGTTCCTCTCCCGCCTCAAACTCGTTGAATCCGCCGTGTTGTCGATCTTGACAAACCACACCAATGCACCGTTGAACAAACTAGTCGTAGCCATGCTCGGCGACATGTTGGACGGCACTCTTAATCACGGTTCAGAGGCATCGCACCACAACGCGAAGTTTAATCAATTTTTTGCCGCCGGACACGCTATCGCCCAGATGTTCCGCAACTTGGCGGCGCATGTACCCCAGCTCGACATCGAGACGGTCGTCGGCAATCATACGCGCTACGGCGAGCAGAAAAAAATGCCGACCGAAAATCGGCACAGTAATTTCGACCTGTTTTTGTACGCGTTTATCCAGGCGTTGACTGCCGACATCAAAAACATCCACTGGAACCTGAGTGAGCAGCCTTTTGCAGTGTTCTCGGTCGAGGGCTGGAACTTTTTCGCCTCGCACGGGGACAACCTGCGCGGCGGCGACAAGGCAATGGGCATCCCTCTCCACTCGATGGCGAGACAGATGAACGCTACGACACAACTGTTCATCAAGCACAACGAAAAAGTCCCTGACTACTACGTACTTGGACATTTCCACCGCCCGATCCAGATTCCGACGGCCATGGGCGATTTCACGATCAACGGCGGCTTTCCCGGGTTGGACAATTACGCGCTTGACGGCAACTTCAACCCGATTGACCCGATGCAGGTCTTTTTCAAAGTTCATCCGAAGTACGGCAAGATCGCAGAATACAAACTGCATCTAAAGCATGCCAAACTTGGCACGCCAACCTACGACATTCCCGGCGTCTTTCCATGCGTCTGACCCTGACTTTCCAATCAATCCGTAACCCCGCAGCTTTAACATCCCTATGCTCACTAACGCCCAAGCTCTCTCCGAGACTGACCCAACCACTCTGGCTGACCCGGCTGCTCCGGCTGCTCCGGCCGGCCCGACACTCGTCTCCAACGATCCGGGAGCCAAAATCGCGAACCTTCTGATGAACTCCGCCGCCGTTAGGTCTATGCAGGAGGGTCAGCTCCCGGCGGTATATCTATCTGAGCAGATGTTCGGCGAGAGCGCCAACGACGTGATGGGGCTCCTCCGCTCGGAGCTCCCGAAGCTCGGTCTGGGCATTTCTCATGCCACGAAGAGCAACCTGTTCGTGGTCTACAACCCGCAACAGTTGACGAGCGAGCAAATCGCGAGTGCCGACGCGGCCGACCAAATCGGCAATATCGCCCTCGATGGTGCCGAGCTCGAACGGCAGAGCCAAGCTGCGCAGCAGCCTCCCGAAGCCCCATTACCCGCTGCCGGTCCTGCCCCGACCACTGTCCCAGTCCCGGCAAGCGCCCAAAACAAGCTCCAGACGGCCCGCATTGACGCAATGACACCCCAAGCCCCCTCACAACAACTAAACCCCTCCCAAGGGCTGGTTAACGGTTTAAGGCAACGCGCATTTTAATGCGCAAGCTTAACAAAAATGGAAAGGCCGGCCCGTAATTGGGCTGGCCTTTTCGTTAGATTGGGAAGAGGTCCCATTCGTCGGGCTCATCCGTTTCGTCATCAGGTCCGCTCATAGTAGTACAATACCCACTAGCCCACGGGTAGCTTTATGGCGCATCTTAACGACATGCACACTGTACTATTGTTTGTCTGGGTCACGATGATTATTCTTGTCGGTCTTCACGCTCTGAAACAGCTCGATCTGACGGTACTTCGTGCGGCCGAGCTTCCCTGAGCGCGCAATACCGACGTAGCCGGCCTGAGTGAGCATGTCATCCGCTTTCGCTCGATTTATCATGTCCGAGTGTCCGAGGGAATCTGCGTCCCCATCATAAATCTTAGCCCCGGAGACCTCTACCTCGTACACGTCGGTCCGCAGCGCGACCGGATCAGTCTTGTTTTCTTTCCCGCGCTCGTAGAAGTATGACCGTGGATTACCCGCCATCTCGTTCTGCGACACCAAGCCGGAAGCGCCGAACTTGGCGGGGTCTATGCTTTTCTGCCCGGCGTTGCCGTAATGCACCAGCGTCAACTTTTTGTCTGGGATAGACCCGGGGAGCCTTTCGCCAGCGAGTTGAGGTGCGAGAAATGCAGCACTGACTTGCGGTACGGTGTAACCAGCACGCTCCAGCGTCTGACGACTTACCGTACTACCTTCTGGATGGCCCGGAATGTCCTCGGTCAAGTCGTAGAGTTCGATGTCTTTGATCGTGTCGAAACCCCTCTGGAGTCCGTGGTAGGTCGCCGGGGCCGCCTTCGTCTGACTCTGTTTTTCAGCCGATGCGGGCTCTGTTTTACCGACCGGAACCTCCCTCCCGGCAGTCGTGTCGGGTAGAAAGCCAGCACGAACTAGGTCTGTGCGGGGGCCGCTGTATTTGAGATCTCTGCGGGGGGTCACCTTCTCGATGTCGGCGAGATTGATACGCTCCGTTGACTCGATGAACTCTCGGACCGGAACGCCAGCCTTGGCAAGTTTGTCCCGAAGAGGGTTAAATTCACCAATATGATCACCTGTGGTAAAAACGTCCTTGCCCCGGGTGCTCGTGACACTCCGTAACACCGGTTTGTCGTTCGCCTCGGCCAGAGACCGAGCGATGACGTTCGCTGGGACGCCTGACGCGGTTCGGCTCTTAAACGACACCGTTTTCGGCGGCGGTAGCGCCATCAGCAAGTTTATGAAGTCTGCTTTGTCCGTGTCGATAATCTCCGACACATACTCAGGATTCCGCGCAGGGATGTCCCCTTGGTAACCTTCTGGGATCCTGACCTCTGCCCCATTTCCGGCGACCCCGTTGGACTGGTTGCGCGTGTACTTTTGGAGGTCGCCGACCAAGCTCCTCCACCCGCTGTCCGTATACTTGCCATCGACCGTCTCGTACGGCACGAGTCCTGAAACGTTCGACTCTGCGGCCTGCCGAGCGGCCGAATATGCGTTCCCGATAACTTTGTCGAGAGAATGACCGACGACTTGCACGTTGTTTCCGTCAAGCACCTCCATGCGGACCGGCACGAAGATTTTGTTCACGCGGGCGCGAACATCCGACGGCACCTGATCCATGATCTCCTTGGCATAGCCCGCAGACTGTTCTGCGCGGCGGTCAGTGCGCCTGATGTTATGACCTTTCGACTTCACGGAATTATAATCGACCTCAACAGGCCCTGGTCGGCCTCCGCCCTGCGCGATCACCGCGCCAAGCTTCACGAATGCCTCTTTCTGCGCGGGGCCGTAAGCTGGGTTAGCATCCACTGCAACAGCGGCCGCGTCCAGAGTCTTATCCGGCGAAGTGCGCTTGAAGGAGTTCTGGTCTTGTCGCGTAGCGCGGATGTTGGGCAAGTCGCTTCCACTCTCCGCAGCGGGCTCGGTTGAGGGTCCTGACTCGTTGTACTTGGGTGGCGCTGGCCGAGTGCTTTGGGGAGATTCCGGTGAACCTTCGGGGGCGAAGCTGCGGGGAGCGTTTCGCCGAGTGGTCTGGGAGAACACGGATGAACCTGCGGGAGCGTTTCGCCGGGGGAGGTCGATTGGCTCCTGAACATCGGTTTTCCTCGTGCTTTTAGCGCTGAGAGGCTTGCCTGGCAAGCGGCCGAGCATTCCGGCAGGGACAGGAGAGGCCCCGGGCTTGGACTCCGAAATGGGTGCTTGCGGGAGCCGTCCGGCCATCCCTTCTGGGACGACGTTTCGGGCAATCGTGGGATCGTTTGGCTGGATTTCATCAGGTCTGTTTTGCGGAGTTAAGACCGGATCGGTGACCGGTTTCGCAGGCTCGATGTCAACTTTATTTAAGTCAACCTCGCTCACTTTGCCGTTTCGCGACTCCATCTCGGAACGCACCAGATTTTCGAAAAGCGAGATGACCCGTGGATCGCGACGGACCCCCAGTTCGGCGGTCACCCCCGGATCATACCCAATTTTTGAAAAGACCTTGAGCAGCCCTTGGTAGATCGACCGCTGCAACGGTATCGGCATACCGAGCCGGTCGAGAGGCACCCCGCGAAAAATGACTGAGCCGAGTTCGGCAGTCATCTCGTTCAGCATCTTCTCCGGCGTCATGACGGCGTTAGGATTAAACGCCTTCTCGTTCCTCAAATACTGCGCCGCAAAATCCGTCAGCTCCTTGGCGCTGAAATTGTCTTGGATAGCCTGGTGAACTTGCATGACGTCCTCTGGGGCGAGCAAGCTTCCGAGGATCGCTCCCTCAGTGTTGCGACTCCCCCCGAACACGTGGCCCAGCTCGTGCGGAGCGGCGCGACTGTTCGTATTCAGAATCATTATGCGTTGGGGCTTACCGCCGATCTGAAAATTATCGACAAAGACCCCGGGAGAGTTCTGGGCTTTCTGCGCGACGTTTTGGAGGTATGCGTCGCTCAGTGTCACCCCACTGCTTGCGGCTGTTTGACTGATGATCGCTGCGGCAGCTTGACCAAAATTCTGCGAGTCTACCGCGTAACCCTGGATGCCCTCAGGAGTCAAAATGTGCTCGCGCATCGCGCCAATTCCTGCGCGTTCTTCCGGCGACAGTTTGGCCATCGCGTCTGCATGGACCGCGTCGAACGCGTCGCTGACTCCGTAGGGCTTCGCAGCGGATTCGATATTCGTTCGCGTCAATTCTGCTGAAATTCCTTTGCCGGTGCCGTATGCCCCACCCTCCAAATCAACGGCTTTTGCGATCTTGCCGGTCAGCTTGCGGGCTCCCGCAGTAACTCCACCGATGGCCGCATTCCCCGCCAGCGCCTGGGCGACCTCTTCGTCACTCTCGGCACCGACCAACTGGGCACCAGTGAAAGCGAGCGCCAGCGGATCGCCGGTTAGACCGATGCCCGCAGCGGCACCCTTGGCCACCGAACTGCCCGCAACCTTGCTCGCCAAGGTCCATAGCGGGCCTGCTGGGGCCTGCCCAGAGATCACGTCAGCAGTGTTCAACAATCCCGTTCCAACCCTCTTGAGCACCCTGGGAGCGGCCAACCCAGCAGCCACGCCAACGCCGTGGATGCCCGTAGAGCCGACAGCCATCTCCAACACCGCCGCCGTACCGCCTGCTGAGAGAGCTTCCCCGGCCTTAGTTGAGAGGTTACCCGCAACTTCGACCGCTCTTGCTAGTTTTGGGGTAACTGCGCGCACTGCGCTTTTAACGAGATCCGCGCCAATGATCTTCCCCCCGCGAAGCGCAGCGCCTCCCGGTATCGCATTCAGCGGGTCTAAAATCATCGACTGTAGCTGGGTCTCCTCTGGGTCGATAGGATTCCCATTCGCCGCCGCAATTGACGCGAGATCTTGGCCCTTACCGAATATTGCAGCAGTCGCCGGGGTGCTCAGGGGACCCTGGCCGGAAGCAGAGCTCTCGGAGACCCCGCGAAAAGCCGCTTCGTAGGCCAGCTCACTTTCCCACTCGGCAAAAGTTCTCGGGGCACTCCTTTCCCACTCGGCAGAAGTTCTCGGGGCATTCGGTTCCATACCGAACGGCCCACTGCGTGCGAGCGCATGCACCGCGCTGGAGATTAGTCCTGTGGGTTTTTCGCGAGTCATCGTTTCTAGACCGCGACGCGCATTGTTGAGAAGCTCGTTCGTGCCGGCCAAACTTGTTTCACCCGCTGCCAACAACTTTGCCCGGGCTGCTTTCGCCTCGGGGGGTGACCGCATAAGCGCATCGTGCTGGATCGCGTTAAACAGGTCTTTTCCGGTGAGCGCTGCACCGCGCAAAAAGCTTTTACCGGTATCGAGAAGCGCCCCCGGGGCACTCGCTATTACCCCAGCCGTCGAGATGGGTTTCTGTTTGCGGATCGCATACGCCTCGATTAACTTCTGCTTTGCTACCGGATCTGAGTCCAGTTGATTCGATCTGTAAAGTTCTTTGAAATCAAGATTTTCATCTTCAGCCAACGCCGACGCGTCCGACGCACGGAACCGGTTGATAATGCCAGCCTTCGCGGATTCGGCCGTCGGATCTGCGGGCGCAGCCGATTTTTCAGAGTCGGCGCTGGACGTAGGATCTGCGGATTCCGCACCAGTGGACAGTAGCGCAGGGCGACCACTCGTTATGGCGCTCAAAAAATCAGTAGGCTCATCGCTGGCCGGAAGATTCTCGCTGGCCGGGGGCGGTCGGGTATTCGGCGAAAGGATGGCGGGCCGGCCACTAGCTATGGTGCTCAGGAATGTGTCGGACATTGCCTAAAAATGGGGCACCGATGCAGTTCCGTCAATTACCGATCCGTCTAATATTGGGAATAGGCGGAATAGATTGCGGGGATGCCTTAGGCGAGATGATTTGAACAGCCTGCTCTAGGGGGGTCCTGGTTAGAGACTCCTGATAGATGCCCTTGGCGGAGCTATTGACCTCTCCAGCATTCTCTGCGTTCAACTTTATATGCAGGTTGGCAATCGGCAGCCAGTATTTCGGGGTCGCCACAACGCGTGTCGTGTTCCCCGATGTCACCGCCGCGAACGGGATCGTTGGGGAGAGTGCATTGAGCTCCTCATCGGTGTCACCGAGCGGTAACCTGTTGACCGCCTCCCCCGTCGGCATGATTCGTTTCGCGGTTTCTTCCGGTGACTGAATCGCGGCACGGTACTGCTCCGGGCTGAGAGACTGCTGGTTGAGCACGAGCCGACCACCGTTGCTGGAGCCGGCATCGAAAATTGGGTTTGAGTTGATGAAACTGCTCCACGACTCGTCAGCTAGTTGGACCGACGAACGGCTGATGAACGCACCATAAAAATCCCGCTTATCTAAAGTGCGTTGTGCAGCCGACGCATATGCAGTTAACAGCGCTGCGTTGGCCTCCGGGGCCTTATCGGGACCCAGGATCCCCTCCTTAAAAAGTACTACATCTTGGTTACTCATCTGTCCCAAACCACGCGCCTCGTCGGGGACCGCCAGAGCTTGAAGCGCCGCCATCTGGGTGCGTATCACAGAGTTCTGGTATCCCGCTTGGGAGAGGATTCCGTTGTATACCTTCCCGAGCTTCGTACCGTGCAGATAGCCCGTGGAAACTTTGGTATCCATAAGCATCTTAAAAGCCTCGAACGTCCGTAGCTTGCTCTCGGCAAGCGAGGCATCCTCGCGAAGTTTAACCGTCAGGTCAGAGACCTGTTTTTT
>Ga0226658_10001490_pt1 | contig 11686 bp, 9 predicted proteins | sample OliLak19BULKMAT1_FD_169091 | JGI IMG/M metagenome (GOLD analysis project Ga0226658, IMG submission 169091) | Freshwater microbial mat bacterial communities from Lake Vanda, McMurdo Dry Valleys, Antarctica - Oligotrophic Lake LV.19.BULKMAT1 (v2)... | ecosystem: Environmental > Aquatic >... | reverse complement strand
CCGCAGCGCTCGTCGATTATCTTCACGCAGCACCGCGCCTCCGCCGGTCGCCAACACCACCGACTCCATGCGGGTGATCTCATCGAGCACCGCCGCCTCCCGCTCGCGAAAGCCGGCTTCCCCCTCAATTTCGAATATCGTCGATATTTCGACCCCGTTACGCCGGACGATTTCTTCATCACTATCGATAAACGGCTGTCCGAGCGCGTTGGCAAGCGTGCGCCCCACCGTACTCTTGCCGGCGCCGGGCATTCCGATCAAGAAGACATTCTTCGACAGCGGCATGTGGGCTACTCTGAAAGCAACGGGGCGCCCGAAGCGCCCCGCCTAGTACATTAAGACAAATTCAGCGTTCAGCGGACCGACAACTGCTCCTTGATGATCCGCGGCGTGATGAAGATCAGCAACTCAGTCTTCTCATCCCGCTTGGTTGTCGTCTTGAACAGGTTTCCGAGGAATGGGATATCACCAAGCAGCGGCACTTTGGTCACGTCGGTACGCGTGGTCTGCTCGTAGATGCCGCCCAATACGATAGTTTCGCCGTTGTCCACGAGCACTTGCGTAGTCACCGTCCGGACGTCAATCGAAGGCACTCCGCCGATCAAGGCTCCAATCGTATCCTTTTTGACCTCCAAGTCCAAAATCAGTTTGTCATCAGGCGTGATTTGGGGAGTTACATCCAGCTGAAGCACGGCCTGCCTAAAGGAAGTCGTTGTTCCTCCACTAGACGCTTGCGTCAAGAATCCGATTTCCACACCCTGCTTGATGACGGCTTTCTTCTTGTCTGCCGTAACGATGCGCGGACTTGAAATTACTTTTCCGCGATTGTCGGCCTCGAGCGCAGAAAGCTCCAAGTTGACGACGTTCCCATTCCCCAAGTTGAGAAAACTCAGGCCCAGATTACCGCCACCGACGATCGGGAGATTTACGTTCAGATCTCCCGGCGAGAAGGGTGTGGGCAACGAGCCGCGAGCGATGCTATTTGCTTGGGTTGCGTTTCCGGATAGCCCTATGTTTCGTCCGTCGACCGACGTGCCTGCAGACGTTCCGAATCGAGCGCCGAGCTGGCGGCGGAAATTGTCGTCAGCTATCACGACCCGCGCCTCAATCTGCACTTGGCGCAGCGGGATATCCAACTGCGAAACGAGACGGCGCACCTCATCCAACCGCGTAGGCACGTCTTGAACAAATAGCGTATTTGTCCTCACGTCCACGGTTACCGAACCGCGTTTCGACAATATTTTCTGTTGGCCGTCGCTAAGCAGCGATCTGACGTCCGCCGCCTTGGCGTAAGACAGCGCCAGGCTTTCGGTTCTTAAAGGCTCGAGTTCTGTGGTTTGCTGAGCCACTTCAAGAGCCAGCTTCTCTTTCGTCGCAAGTTCATCGGACGGCGCAATCAATACGACATTGCCGTTTTTTCGCTTGGACAGCCCCTTAGACTGCAGGATGATGTCTAGCGCCTGATCCCATGGGACATCCTTCAGCCTCAGCGTCAGGCTTCCACCAACCGTGTCGGAGGTAATGATGTTGAGCCCCGTAAAGTCGGCTATTACCTGTAGGACCGCACGAACTTCAATGTTCTGAAAATTTAGCGAGAGTTTTTCACCGGTGTAACCCGTCCCCTGACCCAGCTTGTTCGGGTCTTCCTTCAGCGCCTTAACCTCGACGATGAACTGTGTGTCGGTTTGATAGGCCGAGTACTCCCAAAGGCCGCGCGGTTCAACAATCATCCGCGTATTCGCCCCTTGATCCACCACATCGACGGTTCTAACGGGCGTCGCAAAATCGAGTACATCAAGTCGTCGAACCAGATTCTTCGGCACAGCCGTGTTGACAAAGTCGACGATTACCACCTTGCCTTGTTGACGGATGTCGATGCCGCTGGTGGCAGAGGATAAGTCTACGACGATCCGACCCTCGCCGTTGCTTCCGCGACGGAAGTCCACGTCACGAATCGAGTAGCGCGTGGTCGCAGCCGCAGAGGCTGGTTCGGCAAATCGCGTGACTTGCGCGGTCTCCTTCATTACACCCTGCGCGCTAGCATCGATCAAAAGCGTCAGGGCATTGCCGTCCAAGGCTGCGCTGTAAACCAACGCCTTGGTCAGATTGATGACCAGCCGGGTACGACTACCGGCTTCCACCACATTAATACTGCGTACGTCGCCCTGCCCTATGTCTACCAGCGATTTACCGAGACCGTTCGCCACATTCGGCAGATCGATCGCGATGCGAGCCGGGTTGGAAACGGTAAAGCCGTTGGGGACCACCGTCAACGGCACCTTAAACGTCGCGCGGATTACAACTTTGCCGCCGCCCAGCGTTGTGGCCGTCACGGATTCGATCGAGTTACGCTCCTGTGCGCTGGTTGTGGACACGATTCCAAGGGCAAGCAATGCGCCGCCGGCAAACCGAATCGCCGTGCCGACAAAATTTGTCGCGGCGCGGGAAATCCGAAACATCGGCAATCGGAACAACGATTGGGTGAATGTGGCTCGCATGTCTATTTTCCTCCCGGAGCAGGGCCTTCAAGCAACGGCAAAACGCTTTCGCGCTCCGCCCAGTCGCCAGCGGTATCCTGAACGATTTCTTTCAGTTTGATTTCGGAATCGGTGATATCGACGATCAAGCCAAAATTTTGACCGAGGTAGTTGCCCTTCTTGACGCGGTACAGGGTCTTTTCGGCGCGCACCAGCGCAAACATGATGCCCGCTTGATTCAGCGTTCCCACCATCTTCAGTTGCTCAAGTGGAAAAGCTTCCAGCGCTTCCTTGCGACGATTGAGATCGGGCGCATTGGCACCGGCGTTCTCTTGCTTGATCGCCAGTTTGCGTGGTTTAAACGGGTCGGGTAGGTCGAAGCCCTCGTAGGCAAACGGTGAGAAAGGTTTGACTTGCGGGAGCGCCTCGATCTTGCGGGTGACGCTCTTTTCCGATTCCTTCACAAACTGACGAAGATCTGAAAAGCCCTCTCCACAACCGACGAGAAGTAGCGGGAACAGGACACAGGCCGAAAATGCCTTAAGCCGATTCGGCGTCATTATTTGCCCCCCGGCTTGGCAGGCGCTTTGGCGGTCTTACGCTGCGCGGCAATCTCTTCTGGATCTAGATAGCGATAGGTCTTGGCCTTCGCTTCCATCGACAACAGACCGTCTTTAAGATTTTCAATCTTGAGATCGTTCAGCAACACGATTCGCGGCAGCTTCGACACGTCACTGGCAAACGCCCCCAAGTCGTGGTAGTTGCCTGTCACCTTAAGCTCGACGGGTTTCTCCGCGTAGAACTCGGTGAAGTTCTCGCTTTGTGCCGGCTTGAAAAGCTCAAATTGCAGGCCGCGACCCAAGCCCGCTTGGTTGATGTCGATAATCAGCGCTTCAATTTCAGACTTGGTTGGCAACTGCTTCAATAGCGCACCAAACGATTGTTCGATCTCCGCGCGTTGTTGCTGATACGCCTCAAGATTGACCGCAAGCTTCTTCTTTTCAAGAAACGTCGACTTAAGTTCGCTTTCCTTTTGCTCTTCTTTGCCGAGTTCCTCGCGTTGCGCGCTGAACAACAAGAACCATCCTGCGGCGAGCAGTCCGACGAACAGCAGTAGCAAGCCACCCGCCTTGAACGGCCAGGGCCAGTTGCCCGGATTTTTCGGGTCGAGTTGTTTTAGCTCGTCAATCCACTTGTTCATACTTTTTTCTCCGGCGCTTTTGCCGGGGCGCCAGGCGCGGCTCGTTTGCCGCCCTTTTCTTCTGCCTTAACGCGCTTGATAAAGAAATCAAGATTAAATTCGTTAGCCCGCTGGGACGCAACCGTGACCGCCTTAATTTCAATCAGGTTGGGGTTCTCCAGAAACGGCGAGGCCTCAATGTTGCGCATAAAGGCCGATACTCGTGCTTGCGACTGCGTGTACCCAGTGACGTTAATCTTGTTTCCGGTCTGGCGGATCGACTTCAGGTAAAGCCCTTCGGGCAGCTGGCGTAACATCTGGTCGAGGAGTTGTACCGGTTCTGAGCGGTTGCTTTGCAGCCCTTCCACCACTTGTTTCTTCGCTAGCAACGAAGCGGTCTCTTCACGGATTTTCTTGATTTCGTCAATCTGCTTGTCGAGTTTTGCAATTTCGCCAATGAGATACTTGTTGCGCTCTTTTTGGTTGTCGACTTGCGCGTTAAACACCACCCAGAGCATGCCGCCGATGGCGAGCGCCAGCGCGGCGGTCAGGCCAGCGAGAATGGCCAGCTGTTGCTGGCGAGCTTTGCGCTTGGCTTCGCGGTGCGGCAGTAGATTTACGCGAATCATGATGGGTCGAACCTTCTCATGGCCAAACCACAGGCGATCATCAGCGCCGGGGCATCGACGGTCAGCTGCCGCGGCTTGATCTTTGATGACAAGGCCATGTTGGCGAACGGGTTGGCGACGACGGTATGCACCTGCGTCCTCTGCGCAACCATTTCTTCCAAGCCGTCCAGCATCGCGCACCCACCGCTCAATACGATGTGATCAACTTTGCTGAACTGGGTCGAGGTGAAAAAGAACTGCAGTGCCCTTGAGATTTCGAGGACGATCTTTTCATTGAACGGCTGCAGAACGTCCGGCCCGTAGTTTTCCGGCAGCCCACCGGTTTTCTTGGCAACTTCGGCTTCTTCGACCGGCATGCCAAACTGGCGCGAAATATCCTGCGTAAGTTGATATCCGCCAAGCTGTTGTTCACGCGAATACACTTGCTGGTCCTCGGCCATCACCGTCACACGCGTGGTCTGTGCGCCGATATCAACAATGGCCGTCACATCCTTATCTTCAATTCCGGTCGCCGCGCCCTTGATCATGTCAAAGGCGGTCAACGCGGCGTACGATTCCACGTCCATCACAATTGTCTTCAGACCCGCAGCCTCTGCTACGGCGACGCGGTCCTCAATTTTCTCTTTGCGTGAGGCGGCGATCAGGACTTCAACCTCTTCCTCACTGTTTGGCGCTGGTCCGATGACCTGAAAGTCGAGGTTTACTTCGTCGAGGCTAAAAGGAATGTACTGGTTGGCTTCAGACTGGACCTGATACTCCATATCCTCTTCGCGCTGATTCCCCTTCAACAGCACCTTCTTGGTGATCACGGCCGCCGACGGCAGCGCGAGGGCGATATTCTTGATTCTCGTGCCCATTTGCTTGTGGGCCCGCTTCATTACCTCGCCAGCGGCTTCTATGTTGGCAATGTTGCCATCAGACACCGTGTCACGTGGCAACGGCTCGACCACGTAGCGTTCAACGCGATATAGTCCTTTGCCGGCGTCGACAATTTCGACCATCTTGATGAAGGACGAACTGATATCTACCCCGATCAGCGGGGGCGCCTTGGCCCGAAGGAACTCGAACTGATCCGCCAGTTTTTCTTTAAGCATGGAGGGCTATACCTTCATGTGGGCGCGGCGAAATTTCTTCCCCCAACGCAAAAGCTGTTGTTATGGTCTGACCGCGCTTTGCACTTGTTCGCCGATGCTCCGGATTCGCTGCTCTTCAAGCATACCGCGCGCCCAGAAGTGTTGGCGCTTGCTTCATTACAAACAACTTTATACAATTTACATTAAATCCTAGCAACAAGTAACGGACGTGTAAAGCTTTTTTTCAAAAATGGGGCAGAAATGTCCGGCCGTCTGGCAGCGAAAATTGCCCGTTCTGATGCGCTGGATGACCGTAGCTCGGACTGGATAGAGGCAAAGGGCGGGCCGAACCAAGATGAACCGGTCAGATTCTTGCCATGATTTACGCGCCGTTTTGGTCGGGCGAAACGGGGCTGTCGATATAATCGTTGTTCTTCCTCCAACTCTGGGTGGTTCAATCCCCCGGCCGTACGCATGGCGCTTCGCTGGTGGTTTTACCCCCTCATTTTGCTTGGCTCATTGCTGCTGGTGGCCGTTGGTATCGCCGCCTTGACGCTGGTGCTGCTCTACCCCAACCTGCCGTCAATCGACGCCGTGACGGATTACCGGCCAAAATTGCCGCTCAAGGTGTTCACCATCGAGGGCGATTTGATCGGCGAGTTTGGTGAAGAAAAGCGCTCCTTCGTCAAGATTCAGGACTTTCCGGCGGTCATGAAGCAGGCCATTCTGGCGGCCGAGGACGAGCGCTTTTACCAGCATGGTGGAGTCGATTGGCTCGGGCTGACTCGCGCCGGTTTTGCGGCGCTGATGGCTGGCAAGTCGAAGGGTGGCGCGTCGACCATCACTCAGCAGGTTGCACGCAATTTCTTTTTGACCAACGAGGTTACGATCACCCGAAAAGTGTCTGAGTGGTTACTCGCTTACAAAATCGAGAGCAATCTTTCGAAGGATCAGATCCTCGAGATTTATCTCAACCATATTTTTTTGGGCAACCGCGCCTACGGGTTTGCCGCCGCCAGTCGCGTCTATTACAACAAGGACGTCAGCCAGCTTAGTGCCGCAGAAGCGGCCATGCTGGCGGGCTTGCCAAAAGCGCCATCGCAGTACAACCCGTTCAACAATCTTAAGCGTGCGACATTGCGCCAGCAATATGTGCTGCGGCGGATGGGAGAACTCAAGTTCCTCGATGAAGCCAAACTTGCCGCTGCCCGCGCTGAAGTGCTGAAATTCAACCGCGAACGTCAGATGTATTCGGTCAGCGCCGAACACATGGCGGAAATGGCGCGCCAGGAAATTTTTGAACAGTACGGGGAAAAGGCCTACGTCAGCGGCATTCGGGTCATCACCACGATTCGTAAAGCGGATCAGGAATCGGCAACCGCCGCGCTACGCAGGGGCGTACTCGAGTACGACCGTCGGCATGGCTATCGGGGCCCGGAAGGGCTGATCAGTCTGCCGGCGAAAAAGGAAGACGCCGAAGAAGCGATCGAAGATGCGCTGGCGGAGCGCGAAATTGTCGGTGAGTTGATGCCCGCAGTGATCATCAGCGCGGACAGTAAGCAAGTGCTCGCAGTCACTAAACGCGGCGATAGCGTTACGCTTACAGGCGATGCCATCAAGTTTGCGGCGCGCGCGCTAGCCGAAAAGGCCGGCCCCGGAAAGCTAGTGCGCGGTTCGATTATTCGTCTATCCCTCGATGACAAGGGCACACCCAACATCGCGCAACTGCCCAAAGTCGAGGCAGCGTTCGTCGCCGTCGACCCCTTCGACGGCTCGGTGAACGCGCTCGCCGGTGGGTTTGACTTCACGGCGAACAAATACAACCGCGCGACGCAGGCCATGCGCCAACCGGGCTCCGCCTTCAAGCCGTTCGTCTACTCGGCCGCATTGGAGAAAGGGTTTACACCCGCGACCTTCGTCAACGACGCGCCAATCGTGTTTGACCCCGGCCGCAACGGCGGTCAGGTTTGGGAGCCGAAAAACTACGACGGCAAGTACGAAGGCCCGATGCGACTTCGGCAGGCGTTGGCAAAGTCCAAAAACATGGTCTCGATTCGCGTACTGCAGGCCATCACGCCAAAGTACGCGCAGGACTACATCACGCGCTTCGGTTTTGATGGCAAGCAGCATCCAGCCTATCTGACCATGGCGCTGGGTGCGGGATCGACCACACCGCTGCAAATGGCCGGTGCCTACTCGGTGTTCGCCAACGGCGGGTTCCGCATCAAGCCGTACTTCATTAGCAAGATTACCGATGACAAAGGTGCCGTGTTGTTTCAGGCCGAGCCGCTGCGGGCAACCACCGACGAGAGCGCGCCAAGAACAGCGGAACGCGTCATTGACCCACGCAACGCATTTCTGATGACTTCGATCATGCGCGACGTGGTGCGGTATGGCACCGCGGCACGCGCCATGAGCCTCGGCCGCAACGATCTCGCTGGCAAGACCGGCACCACCAACGACCACTTCGACGCCTGGTTCGCGGGCTTCAGTTCCACCCAGGTTGGCATTGCCTGGATAGGCTTTGATAGCCCGGCAGATCTGGGCAATAACGAAACCGGCGGACAGGCGGCGCTGCCGATCTGGATGCACTACATGGGCCGCGTGATGAAGGGCATTAAGGAGACACCCTTCGAGCCGCCGCCTGGCATCGTCGCACTGGCATTGGGCGGCGAGCCGGGCAAGGACGGCAAGCCGCTAACCGAATTCATCTACGCAGAAAGTGTCGGTGGTGCCGGCGAAGGCCCCGCCGCGCTGCGTGAAGCGAACAAGCCATCCGAGGAAGTGAAGAACCAAATCTTCTAACCCTATGCGCCGCCGCCCAAGAATTGATGCCGCCCCCAAGACAGGCTTCGCCAGCGACGACGTTGATTCGCCGCGGCGTGCGATCGCGGAATCTGCCGCACGCCTGATCGCCGAAGGGCTCACCGACTACGGTGCGGCCAAGCGTAAAGCGGCGCAACAACTCGGCCTCGTCGACCTCTCGGCGCTACCTGACAACGTCGAAATTGAAGCAGCGCTACGCCAATACCACGCCTTGTTTGCGGGTCAATCGCAGCCGCAAGTGTTGGCCGCGTTGCGTGCAGCCGCCCTCGGTACGATGCAGTGGCTCGAACCGTTTTCACCTTGGATCAGCGGCGCGGTGCTGAGCGGGTCGGCAAACGAATACAGCGCGATCGAGCTCGAACTGATCGGCGTTGACGCGAAGTCCTTTGAGATGTTTCTGCTCAATGACGATGTCGTGTTCGAACTCCACGGCGGCGATACGACCGGCGTTAACCCGAGCGGTCATCGCAAACACGGGCGCAGTCAAGCGACCAAAGCGCTCATGCCGGTGCGTTACGACATCACCTTTGACGACGCGCCCGTCGAGATCGTCCTGTTCGAGACGCAAGTGGTCCGCGTCACCGCCTTTCCAAAGACGAGTATTCGCTTTGAGCGCGCGCAATTAGCGGAAGCGACGGCGCGTTTTCTTCAAGATTAAAACCCGCCATTTGGCGGGTACTTTCAAGCATAAATGCCCGGAAACGCCCGTCCTATCTGGTGTTTAGGGTTTTACCGCGTATCACCAGAACCATAAACCCACTTTGCTAAGATTCACCGATTCACCTTCGATGATCGAGTCATCCATGTCCAGCACCAGTCCACTTCAGCTCACGCGCGATCTACTCGCCTTCAACACCATCAATCCGCCGGGACAGGAAAAAGACTGCGCGGAGTTTCTCGGCAAGCTGCTGCAAGATGCGGGCTTTGCGGTGCGTTATCACGCGTTCGAGCCAACCCGCACCAGCGTCATCGCCACCATCGGCGGGCGGCAAGACAAACCGCCGATTTGCTTTACCGGTCATATCGACATCGTGCCGCTCGGCGCAGCGGCGTGGGCACGCGACCCGTTCGCCGGTGAGACCGAGGGCGATCGTGTGTTCGGCCGCGGCTCGACCGACATGAAAAGCGGCATCGCCGCGTCCGTCATCGCTGCGATCAAGCTCGCGCCGCACTTGCACGATAAGCCCGGCGTCACCCTCGTGCTCACCGCGTCTGAAGAGGTCGGCTGTGAAGGGGCGAAGTATCTTGCGGAAGAAAAATTACTCGACCGCGCGGGTGCGATTGTCGTTGCCGAGCCAACCGACAACTACCCGTACGTCGGTCACAAAGGCTTGATCTGGGTCGAGATTGAGACCAAAGGCAAAACCGCACATGCGTCGATGCCTGAACAAGGCGAAAACGCGATTCTAAAAATGGGTAAGGTCGTTCACGAGCTTGAGCACTTCAACTGGAAGCACCACTGCGGCGTCGATTGCCACCCGGTGATGGGCAAACCAACGATGAACATCGCCACCATCCACGGCGGCCTGAATACCAATTCCGTCCCTGACTCGGCCAAGCTCACCGTCGATATGCGCACCGTGCCGGGGATTGATCACGTGCATTTGTGCCGCTCAATTCAATCCCTTATCGGCGACTTGGGACACTTACGCAAAATCGTTGAGACACCACCGCTTTATTCCGAACCCGACGAGTGGATTGAAAGCGTGTTTGCGGCATCAGCGCCGTATCTTGAACGCAAGCCCTCAACGGCTGATCCAAAAACCATTCAATTCTCCACCGACGGCGCGGACTTAAAGCGCGGCTACGTGGCGAATGGCTGCGGCGCGGTGCCGACTGTCATCCTCGGGCCGGGCCAGCCGGAGCTTGCGCATCAAACCGATGAATCGTGCTCGATCAAACGGCTCGACGAATCGGTCGAAATTTTTGAGCGGGTGATGCGCGAGTGGAATGGGTTGTAGGGCTAAGCTGCGCGCTGCCTAGCGAGACCCTTTAAAACTCGTTGACGATCAGAAAACCCGTGCGCGTCGCCGAGGTGCGCAGCAGATGCGGGGGACGTCCACGAGCACTGTCTGACGGAGAGCACGAAACCAAGCGAAGACACATAGCCACTACGAGCCCGAGTTTTGCGAGTGGCCCGCGTCTGTGAGCAGCCGTGGGAGCCCCAGCGCGTAGCGCACGGGCGATAAACTTGGGTCCGCCTTCTTTTGATTACTTTTCTTGGCGGAGCAAGAAAAGTAATCAGCTGCCGCGTGGTTGGCAAATACGCCCCCGGCCCGGTCATCTCATACGAACTCAGGTTGCTTTTAGCGGTGGCGGCAACGCCACGACAAGAGGTCCCGGGTCTGCGCCCGGGGTGACAACGTGGTTTGGTTGCGCTCGCAAAGCGCAACAGAGGATTCGCAAATACGACGTTAAACCGACACCGCCATCTTGATCGCCAACCCAATCAAGAACACTATAAAGATTTTCTTCAGCGTATCGACCGGCAGCCGATGCGCCAGCCGCGCCCCATACGGCGCGACGATAAAACTGGTGATGGCAATGCCAAAGAACGCCGGCAAATAAACGTAGCCGACGCTCCATTGCGGCAGCGCGTGGTCAGTGAGACCGGTCGCGACAAATCCCACCGTCCCCATCAGCGCAATCGGTAGTCCGATGGCCGCTGCTGTGCCGATGGCTTCGTGCATACGAACGTTGCACCACGTCAAAAACAAAATAGACAGCACTGCGCCGCCGATGCCGGCGAGTGCGGAGACAAAACCCATCACACCGCCAAACACGGCCATGCCCAGCCAGCCGGGCAGCGTGCGGCCACCCTGAAAATGCGTGGCAATTTTGACGCCGAATGCCATTTGGAACGCGAGAAAGCAAATGAAGGCAACAAAGAACGATTTCAAGAACGCGGTATTTGCAAAGTAGGCGAAGATGGTGCCGGCTAACGTGCCCAATAAAATACCCGGCGTCATTTGTTTGACCACCTGCCAGTTGACTGCACCTAGCTGGTGGTGGGTACGCGCACTGGCAAACGCGCCGGGAAGGATGGTCGCCATCGAGGTGGCCAGCGCCATGTGGATCACATGATCGGTCGAAAACCCGCGTGCCACAAACGTCAGCGACAGGATCGGCACCATCACCGCGCCACCGCCGATGCCCAGCAAGCCCGCGAAGAAGCCGACGAAGCAGCCCGCCACAAGATAGATCAGCAGATATTGGATTTCAGGATGCAGATGAGCGGCCGGTTGGAGGAGGCGGGGACTATTTGCCGAGCAGTTTGAGAACGGCCTTCCACTCGGCGTCTTTGACCGGGGTAATCGATAGTCGATTGCCGCGTTGCAAGATGACCATGCCCTCCAACGCTTTGGTGTCGCGAATTTCGGCGAGCGATAGCAGCCGTGTCTTTTTCACCAGTTCAACATCGACCAGCATCCAGCGCGGATTCTCGCGGGTGGCTTTGGCGTCGAAATACTTACTCTTCTTGTCGAATTGCGTGTCGTCCCC
>Ga0226658_10001470_pt1 | contig 11777 bp, 9 predicted proteins | sample OliLak19BULKMAT1_FD_169091 | JGI IMG/M metagenome (GOLD analysis project Ga0226658, IMG submission 169091) | Freshwater microbial mat bacterial communities from Lake Vanda, McMurdo Dry Valleys, Antarctica - Oligotrophic Lake LV.19.BULKMAT1 (v2)... | ecosystem: Environmental > Aquatic >... | reverse complement strand
GGGGTTCGGCGTCGAGATGCAATGCTTGGACGAGCTTCGTGTGAGAGCGTCATTCAAGGTGTTGGTGTGGCTGGCCGGTGTGACGCTGCTCGAGGTGATCATTGCCGCCGTTTTCTTTGGCGCATTTCACGAGGTCGGCGATGTTAGCGACACGCGAAAACACACCTACGACGTGATCATGCGCGGCAATGCCGTGATGTCAGAAATCAAGGACGCCGAAACTGGAGCGCGGGGATATGCATTAACCGACGACATTGCATTTCTCCGGCCCTACACCGCCTCCCACGCAGACATTGTCATTCGTCTGCAGGCCCTTCGCGCCATGGTCCGCACGCCGGAGGCAAGACAGCGCCTCGATAACGTCGCTCCGCTTGTCGCCGCCAGACTCGCGCAGTTGGCAAAAGTCGTTGAACTGCGTGAGCGCGACGACACCGCAGCCATGCTCACCGAAATTACTGGCGGCACCGGCATGCGTCTGATGGCCAAGATTCGCGCCGGGCTCAATGAATTTGTGCAAGCCGAACTCGTTCTCCTAGCCAAGATCGAGTCCGAGTTCCAGTCAAACATGCAGTTTCTGTCTGCCATCATTGTCGCCGCCTGCCTGCTGACAATGTTGTTTGCGGTTGTATTTGCGTTTTTATTGAATCGCGAAATCCAGTACGACCTTGAAAACAAAGTGTTTGCCGAGACCAAACACATGCTGCAAGCGCAGGAAGAGACCAACTTGGCACTGTCACTGGCGAACGCCACGTTACAGGTGAGTGAAGAGCGCTTGCAAGTGACGTTGAACTCCATCGGCGACGCCGTCATCGCCACTGACGCCGACGGCCTAGTGACCGTCCTCAACCCACTGGGCGAGCAACTGACCGGCTGGGCCAAGCGCGAGGCTGTTGGACGTCCGGTCAATGAAATTTTCCGCATCATCAATCAGGCCACGCGGCTACCCGTTCCCATTCCAGTCCGGCAGACACTGGCCCAAGGCACAACGCAGAGTTTGAAGAACCATACGCTGCTGATCTCCCGCGGCGGCACGGAGTGCGCCATCGCTGACAGTTGCGCGCCGATCCGAGGACACGACGGCGAGGTGATCGGCTCAATATTGGTATTCCGCGATGTTACTGCCGACGACACTGCGAGCCGCGCCATGCGCGACAGCAACGCGTTGATACAGGCGATACTCAATACCGTTGTCGATGGCATCATCACGGTCCAAGTTGGCAGCGGCATCGTTGAGCGCGCGAACTCCGCCGCTGAAAAAATGTTTGGCTATCCGCCATCCGGTTTGTCTGGAATCAATTTTGAGATGTTGATTCCGGAGGTACCGAGAAGGCGCGTTTCCGATCCGGTAGATTTCTTCAGCGCCATGGACGCAGCGCGCGCAGCGGGCCTTGGCCGCGAGGTGGTCGGGGTGCGCGCTGACGGCTCCAGCTTCCCGCTGGAGATCGCAGTGGGTGAATTGTGGCTCGGCGGCAATCGTTACTTCACCAGTATCGTGCGCGACATCACCGCCAAAAAGCGCGCCGAGTCTGAACAGTTAAAACTCGATCAACGCCTGCGTGACCAACAGTTCTATTCCCGCTCACTGATCGAGTCCAACATTGACGCGATCATGACCACGGATCCGTCGGGCATCATTACTGACGTCAATAAACAGACTGAAATTTTGACCGGATGCACGCGTGACGAACTGATCGGCGCACCGTTCAAAAACTGTTTCACCGATTCCGCGCGCGCAGAGGCGGCGATCAAACGCGTGGTGGTGGAGAAAACCGTATCGGATTTCGAACTCACCGCACGTCATCGCGATGGCAAGGAAACCGTGGTGTCTTACAACGCTACGACGTTCTACGACCGCGACCGCAACCTACAGGGCGTGTTTGCCGCCGCCCGCGACGTCACCGAGCGGAAACGGCTGGACTTCGCGCTGAAAGAAACCAACACTGCGCTCGAAAGCGCAAAGTTCGTCGCCGAGAAGGCAAACCTGGCTAAGTCGGACTTTCTGTCCAGCATGAGTCATGAACTCCGCTCGCCATTGAACGCCATCCTCGGATTCGCACAGTTGATGGATTCGGACGACCCCGCACCAACAGAATCGCAGCGCGCGAGCATCGGTCAGATTCTGCACGCAGGTCGCTATCTGCTTCAACTCATCAATGAAATTCTCGATTTGGCCGTCATTGAGTCGGGGGAGCTGTCGCTGTCGCAGGAGCCGGTCGCGCTTGACGATGTCATGCTCGAATGCCGCTCGATGATCGAAACGACCGCTCAGCAGCGCGGTATCGCCATGCATTTTCCGAATTTCGACGAGTCAATATTTGTCCGCGCAGACCGCACACGCCTGAAGCAAGCCCTCATCAACCTGCTGTCAAACGCCATCAAATACAACCGTCCCAACGGCGCGGTGAGCGTAACCTGTACGCACCCGACGGCAGCACGAACGCGTATCAACGTCCGCGACGACGGTGCCGGGCTGTCGCCGGATCAGCTGGTGCAGTTGTTCCAGCCGTTCAACCGATTGGGCCAGGAAAGCAGCGGTATCGAGGGTACCGGTATCGGACTGGTGATGAGTAAGCGCATCGTGCACGCCATGGGCGGCTCGATTGGCGTTGAAAGTACCGTCGGTACCGGCAGCGTGTTCTGGGTCGAATTTGATTCGGTTGAACCACCAAAGCTGGCCGGACTCAAGCCCTTACCCGCAAGCATTTCCGGCAAGCATTACCAAGTACGCCCCGTCAGTAAGCTGCTCTACATCGAAGACAATCCAGCCAATCTCGCACTGATAGAACAACTCATCCGGCGTCGCCCCGACATGCGTCTGCTGACGGCGACAAATGCCGACGCCGGGATTGCGCTGGCGAGGTCAGAGCAACCCAGCCTCATTTTGATGGACATTAATCTGCCCGGCATGAACGGTACGCAGGCGATGAAAGTTCTAGCCAATGACCCGTCAACATCGCACATTCCAGTGATGGCGTTGAGCGCCAACGCCATGCCGGACGACATCAAGCGCGGTTTGGAAGACGGCTTCGTCCGGTACCTGACCAAGCCTATTGATGTCGATGAGTTCATGGACTCGCTCGACTGGGCGCTGCAGCCAGCATGAACGCATCGGCATTCGCTCTCCATTTTTCGGTGCTTACCGACCAATCGTGCAACGCCGTTTTGTTTGCGCGCACCTGCACCGATGTGAGCGACTGGACTAACGAGCAGGCGACTGATCCCGCCTCCTTGCTGAGCAACTGCATCGACGCTGACTACGGCCTGATTTCGCTTGCCTTTGCTGGCGGTAATACCGGCGGCGCAGAAGCGTATGTCTGCCTTGAATCAATCAACGATGGCGCACACCTGACTGTAATGGTCATGCGCGATACGCAGTATGGGCACGCGAAGGACGAGAAGAACAACAATGGGCCAGCGCACAAGCGTCACCACACGCTTGGGCGGTTCGATGTGATGACAGCGTGGTCTGCCGCGATCGCCGCGCGCTTCGCGCCACCAAAGGCCGTCATGCGGCGCTATGACTTTGGGGTAACGCAATGCCGAGCAACATTTGCAACCACCGCAGACTACTCAAATGAAATGAAAAGCTTAACATGATCGCCGATACCGATATATTCAACGCCAAGATCTTGATCGTCGACGATCAAGAGGCGAACGTCGCCTTGCTAGATAAAACGCTGCGCCGCGCGGGTTACCTGTCGGTGGCATCGACCATGGACCCGACTACGGTAGCGGCGCTACACCAAGCGATCCACTTCGACCTGATCCTGCTGGATTTGTCGATGCCGGTGATGGATGGGTTTCAAGTCATGGAGCAGCTCAAATTGGCTGGCATCGACAGCTACATTCCGGTGCTGGTGCTGACCGCACAACCCGGACACAAGTTGCGCGCACTCAAAGTCGGCGCCAAGGATTTCATCAGCAAACCTTTTGACTTGGACGAAGTCTTGCTTCGCGTTCACAATATGCTCGAAGTGCGCCTGTTGCACGTCGAAATGAAGCAGCTCGTTGACCGCTTGCTGGAGGAGCAAAAAATATCGGACCGCCTGCTGCTTAATGTGTTGCCGGCGTCGATCGCAAAACGCTTGAAAGGCCGTCCCGCCATCACCGAGCAGGGCTTTACCGAATTTATCGCCGACAGTTTTGCCGACGTCACCGTGCTGTTTGCCGACATTGTCGACTTCACTAAATTCACCCAAAGCGTCAGCCTTGGGGTGATGGTCGGCGTGCTGAACGATCTCTTTTCGCGCTTCGACGCCATTGCCGAGCGTCACGGACTGGAGAAAATCAAGACCATTGGCGATTCATACATGGTCGCTGCCGGCCTGCCGGTGCCAGTTGCCGACCACGCTGCACGCGCCTGCAGCATGGCGTTGGACATGATGACGGCGATGCAGCAATTCAACGACACCGGACCCTACCACCTCAACCTGCGCATCGGCATGGATACCGGCCCCGCCGTGGCAGGGGTCGTCGGGAGGCAAAAGTTTACCTACGATTTGTGGGGCGACGTGGTCAATACTGCCGCGCGCATGGAGTCGAACGGCGTGACCGGGCGCATTCAGGTAACCGATGCGGTGCGCCAACGCCAAGATAAGACATTCGTCTTGGAAAAACGCGGTTTGGTTAACGTTGCCGGTAAGGGCGATATGCTGACCTGGTTTCTGAATGGCCGTAGCACTTAGCGGTATTGCTCGCGCCGATGGTTCTATTCCACCCTGCGGATACGCCCCCCTCCCAACTTACCTCGAGTCCCACTGAAAATGCGTTCGCGGTGACCACGCTGGCCGGGTGGCGGTGCGTGTTGGACGGCGCGGCAAGTGCACGAGCAGCGCCAACCAGATCCAAAAGGCGACAATAAATGAAGTTCCTGTTAATTGGAGCGACCGGGCTCACCGGCGAGGCGATCGTCAACCAGGGCCTGGTTCAAGGGCGTCACATCACTGCGCTGGTTCGCGACGCATCGAAGGTCGAAGTATCGGATGCCGATCTGCACTTGGTGGTGGGCGACACCCTGAACAATCGGGACGTGGATGCCGCGATGGCGGGACAGGACGCGGTAATCTGTTCTCTCGGGACTGGAGTGACGTTCAAGCATGTCACCCTGTTTTCCGACGGCACCCGGAACTTGCTAGATGCGATGCACAAGTATGCCGTTCGAAGGATTGTCTGCATCACTGGCATCGGCGCCGGCGACAGCCGCGGCCACGGCGGATTCTTCTATGACCGTGTGATCGAGCCGACGTTGCTGCGCACGATCTACCAGGACAAGGATCGCCAAGAAGACCTTCTGCGACACAGCGACAGGGATGGGACCATTGTGCGCGCGGGTCAATTGACCAACGATGAAGCAACCGGCAAGTACCGCGTCTTGCTCGACTTGATTGGCGTCACGGTTGGCAAGGTCGCCCGCGCTGATGTTGCTGCGTTCGTTCTTCAGCAACTCACCAGCGACGACTTTTTGCACAAGACGCCGCTGCTGACCTAACTTGACAGTTCGCAAAGACGCTCGGTGAGTCTTTAGCTACAATGAGTAAGAATTTATAAGGTTGAGCCAGACAATGGAACGTCGCTGGATATGGATTGCTGGTGTCGTTGCCGTCATTGCAGCGGCGGCTTTGCTGTGGTTAAGCCTGCGCAGCCCGCAAGTTGCCGCCATCGAAATGCGCTATGCACCCCTAGTGCGCAGCTTGCAGTTTTCAGCCCGCGTGGCGACCTTGTCGCGTGTCGATATTGGCAGCACCATCACCGCCCGCGTGGTCAAGGTGCTGGTGGCCGATGGGGTGGCGGTGCGTCAGGGCGATGTGCTGGTGCAGTTGGAATCGGACGAGCTGCGCGCAGCCCTCATCCAGGCGCAGGCCAGCGCCAACCAGGTTCAGGCGCGCTTGGCTGGGCTGCGCAGCACCGGCAGAACAGCGGCCCGCGCCGCAGTGATGCAGGCCGAGGCAACGCTGCGCACTGCGCAGGCGGAACTGGCACGCATGCAGCAGTTGGTTGCGCAAGGCTTTATCAGCGCGTCGCGGCTGGATGAAACGCAACGTACGGTGGACGTGGCCCGCGCACAGCAAACCAGTGCGCAGGCGCAGTCGCTGGCCAACGCAGATGCGGGAACCGATATTTTGCAGGCCCAAGCGCAGCTAGACCAGGCCCGCGCGGCCATCACCACCGCGCAGGCGAGGCTGGCACAAACGCAGGTGATCGCCCCAGCCACCGCCCGTGTGCTGACCCGCCAAGTCGAGCCGGGACAGATTGTGCAGCCGGGCAAGGCCCTGATGAGCCTGGCACTGGCCGGACCGACGCAGCTAATCGCGCAGGTCGATGAACGGTTTTTAGAACAGTTGCAACCCGGGCAAAGCACGAGCGTGGTGGCGGATGCTTTTCCCGACCAGCGTTTTAGCGCGCGCGTGTTGTCGATTGCGCCGGCCGTGGATGCACAACGCGGCGCGATCGAAGTAAAGTTTTCGCTCGACAAGGCACCGCCGACGTTTTTGCGCGAAGACATGACCTTATCGGTAGAAGTAGAGACGGCCAGACGCGAGCGCGCCTTGGTTTTGCCGCTGGGTGCCCTGCGAAGCCAAACGGGCAGCACCAGCGCCAGCGTGCTGATCGTGCAAGACGGGCGTGCAAAAGTGAGGCCCGTGCGTTTAGGTTTGCGCACGCTGGATGCGGCAGAAGTGCTGGAAGGTTTGGCACCGGGCGACATCGTGCTGCTGGCAGTTGATGCCAAACCGGACAAGCACGTACGCGTAAAAATGCAAGCGTGGCAGCCCAGCGTGTCAGCCGGGCCAGGCGCATTGGGTTTGACAAGCACGGCGCCGGGTGCATCGGCCGCGCCTGGTTCACCAGCCGTGCCCGGAGCGCGCACGCCAGATGCCGGCACCGCCATGACAAACGCCATCGGGCGTTGAGCGCCGCATGGCCATGACATTCAACTTGGGTTTCGAATGGCGGGTGGCCGTGCGCTTTTTGCGCGAGGGGCGCATGCAGACGGTATTGATTATTGTCGGTGTCGCAGCGGGTGTGGCCGTGATCGCCTACATATCAGCGCTGATCAGTGGCCTGCAATCTAATTTGATCGCCAAAACGCTGGGTACGCAAGCGCACATCAGCGTACGTGTGCCTGACGATGTGGTGACCCCTGCCATGCCCCACCGATCGGATACTTTCGTGTTGAGCGAGGCGCAGCCGCGTGCCCAGCGCCTACGCTCAATTGCCAACTGGCAAGCGCTGGTGCCGTTGCTGGAAGCCAACCCGGTCATCACCGCGGTGTCGCCGATGGTCGCGGGCGGTGGCCTAGCGTTGCGCGGCGAGGCCACGCAGGCGATCGCCTTGCAGGGTGTGGAGCTAAACCGCTATGAGGGCATCATTGGCCTGCGCGGCAAGGTGGTCAGCGGCACTGCGCGACTGTTGCCGGGCGAGGCGATTGTAGGCCGCGAACTGGCCAACGATTTGGGCGTACGCGTAGGCGACCGCCTCGCGCTGCAAACCGGCAGCGTGACTGACGCGGCCCGCGTCACGGCCTTGGTTGACTTGGGCGTGAAAGACCTGAACCGGCGCACCGTCATTGTGTCGTTGCGTTCGGCCCAAAACTTACTCGGCTTGCCAGGCGGGGCGACCAGTATCGATCTGAAAGTGAACGACGTGTGGGCGGCGGAATCGCTCGCACAAGAGTTGCGTAGCCAGTTTCCCTACAAGATAGAAAGCTGGCAAGAAAATAACGCGCAGTTGGTCTCAGCGCTAAATGCGCAATCGGTCAGCACGGCGCTGATTCGCGCCGTGGTGATGGTGGTCGTGGTGCTCGGCATTGCCAGCGTGCTGGTAGTGTCGGTGGTGCAAAAGCAGCGCGAGATTGGCATCCTGCGCGCCATGGGTGCCACGCGCGCGCAAATTTTGCGGCTGTTTTTGGTACAAGGTGCCGTGGTGGGCGCGTTGGGCTCGGTGCTGGGCATTGCCTTGGCGGTCGGCATGATCTGGCTGTTCACCCGCTTCGTCCGCAGCGCAGACGGTTTGCCGCTGTTTGACATCAGCCTGTCACCCACGCTTGCTGTACAGGTGGCGGTCATTGCCACCGTTTGTAGCGTGCTAGCCGCCATCGCACCCGCGCGCCGCGCGGCCGCGATGGACCCGGCTCAAGCCATTCGGATTTAAGGCGTAGGTTATGGACCCCGACAACACACCCCGTGAAAAGATTACCTATGACAAGAACGCGCCGTTACTTGAGTTGACGGATATTCGCAAAAGCTATAACCAAAACCTTCCCAACGAAGCCGAAATTTTGCATGGATTAAACCTACGGGTGAACCATGGCGAATTTGTCGCGCTGATGGGGCCGTCCGGTTCGGGCAAAAGTACCTTGCTCAACATCATTGGCTTGCTCGAACACTTGACCGCTGGCGGCTACCACTTGCAGGGCCAGGAAGTGAGCAGCTTAAACGATGCAGAACTCACTCTACTGCGGCGCAGCACCATCGGTTTTGTGTTCCAGTTTCACCACCTGCTACCCGCTTTTACCGCGCTGGAAAACGTCACCATGCCGGCGCTGATGCGTGACGGCCGCGTCAGTACCAAACAACTGGCGCACGCACGTGAGCTGCTGGCAGCAGTCGGCCTCGCCGAAGCCATGCACAAGCGGCCGGCTGAACTTTCGGGCGGCATGCAACAGCGCGTGGCGATTGCCCGCGCTCTTGTGCAAGAGCCGCCGCTGGTGCTGGCGGATGAGCCCACCGGCAACTTGGACACGGCCTCGTCTGACGAGGTTTTTGTCCAGCTGCGCCGCATGCACGCCGAGCTTGGCGTCACCTTCATTGTCGTCACTCACGATGCGCGTCTCGGGGCACGCTGTGATCGACTGATCGAATTGGTGGATGGAAAAATTGCTCGCGATGAGCCCGTTAATTCGTCCCCCGCAGCTGAACAATAGATTGGTGTTACCCCAGCCGCCACCTTCACCAGCGTGCCAACACCGCGAGACACCGAATCCGGCGACGCAGCGCATGTCCAGTCGCCCGCTCAAAATGTGGTTTGGATCCGCCTGATTCAGCGCCCAAAACTGGTCGAGCGCGAAGCGCACGACTCTTCCTCAGTACCGGACGATGCTGTTGCACACGATTGACGCGTTTATATCAGGCGGGCTCGCCCAACACTGCGCTACCACGCGGTGCCGTGTTGGCGCAGCGTGTAAAGGCTGGGCCGCCGCCGCCAAGTGACGCCGAGGCGGGTGGCGGCACGCAGTCAGCCATGGTCGTGCGGTCTCAGGGTTGCATCTCGCTCTGAGCGACAGCGTGCAAGTGCCACACCGAGATGAACATCGCCGCGATCACCGGTCCCAGAACGAAGCCATTGATGCCAAAGACGGCCATGCCGCCCAAGGTCGTGATCATCACCACATAGTCGGGCATGCGGGTGTCCTTGCCGACTAGAATCGGGCGCAGGAGGTTGTCGATCAGCCCGATCACCAGTACCCCCCAAGCCACCAGCGCCAGGCCTTGCCACAGGGCTCCAATGAAGAAAAAATAGAGCGCCACCGGCACCCACACCAACGCCGCGCCGATCGCCGGCAACAGCGAGAGAAAAGCCATCAACACCGCCCACAACAAAGCACCGGTGACGCCGAGGAACCAGAAAGCCAGTCCGCCCAAGGCACCCTGGATCGCCGCCACCACCAAGTTGCCCTTGACGGTGGCCCGTATCACGGTGGTGAAACGGGCAAACAGCGCACGCTTGGTGACGGCGTCCAGTGGCAGCGCATGTCGCGCACCGCGCGCCAGCGCCTCGCCGTCACGGATCAGGAAGAACGATAAGTACGCGGCAACGCACAGGTTGACCAAGAACTCGAAGGTGTTCTGGCCGATGCTCAGCGCCTGACCGGCGAAGAACTTCCCGGCCAGCGACAACTCGGTAGACAGTCTGCGCTCGATGGTTGCGACGTCACCGAGGCCAAAGCGCCCGAGCAACGACACCAGCCAGTCGGGCAGCGCACCGAACGCGCCGACGAGGAAGCGCTTCGGATCGATTTCGCCCGACTGCAGTTGTTGGAAGAACTGCGCCGCCTCGTTCACCAGGCCGGCCGTGAGTAGCGCAAACGGCAGCAGCACCACCACCACAATAATCAGCAGCGTGCACAGTGCAGCCACGGTCTTGCGCCCTTGGGTCCGGGTCAGCAGGCGTTTGTGCACCGGTGCAAACACCATGGCGATGATCGCGCTCCACAGGATGGTGCCGTAGAACGGCCACAGGATCCAGCCCAGCGCCAGCGTGACGAAGCCCAGCAGGACCCACAGCGCGAGCCTCTCGGGACCTGCAATTTGATCCGATTGTTGGGGGTTGGGTGGCGCGCCGTCGGTCATGGGCTGTCGCGTTCGAGTCGCGGCCGCAAGCCAAATCCAACCACGGCAGGCGCAGTCGAACCGGTCACAAGAAGCGGCATCAGCAAGGGCCTTGCCGGAAGCAGCGGGCGGTCGGCCGCCAGCACCACCAGCCCCTTGATCGCCCGCTCGCGCAGGATCTCTTGCACATGGCGAATCGCTAAGATGTTCAGAAATTTCGTCACGTGGGCACCGATCGCCAACGCAGCGCGCTCGCGTTCGTAAAGCTCCATCACGGTTTCCACTGGCAACTGAAATTCCGCTGCCAGAAGCGCGACGCTTCGCCTTTGATCGGGCTGCTTCTCGAGCGGCGCGGACATCAAGCAGCCTGCAGCGCAGCCAGATCGCGCACCGGCCAAGTCTGCTTGGGGTTGTCTTGCGCTAACTGGGTGAACCTAGCCCGCAGAAAGTCCCTGATTCGCTTGGCGTAGGCCCCCGGTTGTGACAAGCGAAACATTTGGCCCGTGCGTGATCGCACCACTTCCGTGGCGTCCGCGATACCCCGCCACAAGAGTGCGGCGGCATGCTTTCCAATCAGCCGACCGTGTTCGGATGTCAGGATCAGTGTCGGGACATCGACAGACGGCAATTGCGCCATGTCGTCCGATGCTGCGACCGCATGCAGCCGGTTGGCGTAGGCAGCGTGTGATGCTTCGAGGGCGAACCGAGTCAGTCTCTTTGCCATCAACCGCGCCGTTAAAGCCCATGTCAATGTATTGAGCGAGGCAGTGAAGGTCGACATAAAAGGGGTAAAACATCGAATCGATCCGCTTCCGGTGCAGACGCGTGCATTCATCTCGTACTCCGCCAAAGACGCTCCGCCAAAGAGCACTAGCTTCACACCCGGGAAAATCGTCGTCTGTTCGCAGGCGCACGGATGATCGCGTTCAGTTCATTCGCGCTCGGTAAATGCATAAAACGTGCACTAAACGCACCTTGTTCCGGCGACCTATGTGTGTCGATGCGCTGATTCAACGCCTCCTTGTCGGCGCCTTCGACTTCAGCTTACGGCGCGCAGCGCAAGCACCGCATTCGTGCCGCCGAAGGCGAACGAGTTCGACAGCATGGTTCTACCTGCCGCGCCGACACGTGCCGTATTGGGTACGTAGTCGAGGTCGCACTCCGGATCGGGCACCTCTAGGTGCATGGTGGGCAGGGCCACTGCTTTTTTCAACGCCAGTAACGACAGCACAAACTCCAGCGCGCCGGTCGCGCCGAGCAAATGTCCGTGGATTGCCTTGGTCGCGCTGATCGGAATGCGGCTGGCGCGCGCACCGAACACGCGCTTGATGGCGGCGGTCTCCACGCTATCGTTGGCTTGGGTGCCGGTGCCATGCGCGTTGATCGCGTCCACTTCCTCGGCGCGGATGCCAGCCGAGGTTAGCGCGGCGCTGATCGCGGCGGCTTGACCTT
>Ga0226658_10001450_pt1 | contig 11882 bp, 11 predicted proteins | sample OliLak19BULKMAT1_FD_169091 | JGI IMG/M metagenome (GOLD analysis project Ga0226658, IMG submission 169091) | Freshwater microbial mat bacterial communities from Lake Vanda, McMurdo Dry Valleys, Antarctica - Oligotrophic Lake LV.19.BULKMAT1 (v2)... | ecosystem: Environmental > Aquatic >... | reverse complement strand
CGCTTGTACTGTCGTGAAAAGAAATGCTATTCATGTCTGGCGAGTGGACCCAAGGGGCCTCCTCCCTTTGGAAAAGGGAGGTTGGGAGGGATTTGAAACTGTTGGAGTGAGGAAGACATCGTGAGGAGGAGAATCGAAAATCCCCCTCAATCCCTCCTTCGGCGAGCTCAGGACAGGCTCTTTTCCAAAGGGGGAAGCGCTCCGTACTGAAGCGGCGATAAATCGGGCGCGTGCAATTCGGTGAAAAGAAATGCTATTCATGTCTGGCGAGTGGACCCAGGGGGCCTCCTCCCTTTAGAAAAGGGAGGTTGGGAGGGATTTGAAACTGTTGGCGTGGGGAAGACATCGTGAAGAGGAAAATCGAAAATCCCCCTCAATCCCTCCTTCGGCGAGCTCAGGACACGCTCTTTTCCAAAGGGGGAAGCGCTCCGTACTGAAGCGGCGATAAATCGGGCGCGTGCAATTCGGTGAAAAGAAATGCTATTCATGTCTGGCTAGTTGACCCAGGGGGCCTCCTCCCTTTAGAAAAGGGAGGTTGGGAGGGATTTGAAACTGTTGGAATGAGGAAAACATCGTGAAGAGGAAAATCGAAAATCTCCCTCAACCCCTCCTTCGCCAAGCTCAGGACAGGCGCTTTTTCAAAGGGCGAAGTACTCCGAAGTGAAGCGCCACTGTCGTCCTTGCAGGCTGCCCAAGTCCACTTTGCCACTAGTCGCGCCACCGATAGCCCATCCCGTAAACCGTTTCAATGGCATCAAAGGCAGCATCGACCAATTCGAACTTCTTGCGGATGCGCTTCATGTGTGAGGTGATGGTGTTGTCGTCTACCGTCAGTTCGGCTTCGCGCATGAGTTGATCCCGGTTCTTTACATGGCCGACGAATTTGACCAATGCATGGACCATCCAGAATTCGGTCACGGTCAGCACCACATCCTGCTGTTTCCAGTTGACGGACAAGCGGTTGATGTCGAGCACCAGTGCGTCGCGATGCAGCACATCCTCGGCGCGGCTGAGTGCGCGTTGTGCATCGAGCCTGCGGAACAATGCAGCGATACGCGCGGTGAGATGCGGCATTGACACATCTTTGGTTACGTAATCGTCCGCGCCGAGTCGGAGACCGGAAACGATATCAAAGTCGCTGTCGCGCGCCGACAAGAAGATGATCGGCAGACCGGCGGACAGACTGCGTAGATCGCGGCAAAGCGTAAAGCCGCCATCGATTTCGTCACCAAGACCAATGTCGATGATGGCGAGGTCGGGAAGTGCGGCACGAAAGGCGGCCGTGGCGGACGCGCGATCAGCATAGCCGGTGACATCGTACCCCTGACGTTTGAGTGCGTCGCTGTAATTGGCGCGGATGGTGTTGTCGTCTTCGATGATCGCGATTCGCTTTTGCATGGTGCGTGTGGGTTGGAAAGAATGAAACCAATATACCGCAGCCAACAAGGCCGCCTAGCGGCGCTTAAGGCGCAAATCACAAGCGCCACAAAGTTGCCACTATTGCGCATGACGGCCGCCCGTATTGGACCTAAATGCCGCCTCAATCAGATCGCTAAATCATCTCCAGCGAGGCAATCGTACCTTTCGACAACCCAAGGAGATCAACATGCGCTTTTTCTGGAAAAGACTTCAACGCTCACCCCAGCCGCCTGTTGATCGGCTGCAATTTGTGGTGCAGGATTTCCTGACGCTGTTCGCCTACGCAGTGGTATCTGGTATTGCGTTCAGTGCGCTGGCGATCGCGGTCACGCTCGCGGTATCGCGCAATAGCGAGGCACATCTTCGAGCCGCCGAATCGGGTTGGGTCAAAAGCGGTGATCACCAGAGCATGTTTGTGCTTGAAGGCGAGGCGGAGGCGTCGGCAGAGTTTGCGGACGTGGCAGCCGACACTGCCGAATCTGATGTTGTCGAGTATGACGACGCTATCACGCCAACACCCGGTAGCCTCTATGTGGGTGACGGCTGCGAGGGGGTGCCGCTGATACCGATGGAGCGCGAATGGTTTGTGTCTATCAAGGGAGACTTGGCCGAAGTGCAAGTTCAGCAAACGTTTGAAGTGCCGGCTGCGTATCGACAAGACAATGATAACGGTGACGATTTGCGTGAGGCTCGCAGCGGGCCGTGGTTCCATGCCTTGCTACCTAAGGGCGCACAGTTCATCAGTCTTGTGGTCGATGTACAACACGGTCGTCGTATCGGTCGCTGGATCGGTGAGGCGGATCGTGATGACACCGACAAGCCGCTCGATAACGGTGACATCCGTACCTACACGTACACAGGCGGCGGAGTGACGTCACTTTCGAGCGAGCCCATCACGGCCCTCGTCGAAGGCGAGACAATTGTTGTCACCTACCGATATCAGATGCCAGTCGCAGCGAGCGGTGCCGGTCGCCAATTGCGGTTGGTACTTGCGCCGGATAGCTTTGAAGAGACTACCGATCAGCCCAACTTTCAGTCATCTGTTGGCGCGGTTTGGGTTGAATGGAACGATGCCGTTGCGCCGTCATTGCTGCGGATACCTGCCGGTGCCAGTATCGAGCGCCGGCGCGGCAACGTTGTGGGGCTGTCGTGGGCCAGCCAACACATCTCGCCCCGCGAAGAATTTGACCTCGGCTGGAAGTAGGCGGGTACGCTGAACCTTGGAGCGTGACGCCCGCCCGTTAGCAGTCCTGGTGCTGCTGACGAGCGGGCGTCCTCTGGGCCAAGCCGCTCAAATCGGCGTCTCACACGCACACGGCGTCCGGATTTGAATAACCCGGACTCATAATGAAAGTGCCCTATTGGCGAGCGGTTCCAATAGAAATAGCGTGGAATCGATCGCCAGCGCTCGTGATTGCGTCAAGAATTGTTGCACTGCCAAACTAGGCACGCTGCCAGCGGCTTCGATTTTGCAGGTTAAATTTCGGCGGTTCAGCTACAATTGTGACACGGGAGTTACAACAATAATCGTTCAAATATCCGGAGGGAACATGTCATTCAAGAAATCCGCCGCCACGATCGCGGCTTTAGCGTTCAGCGCAGCCGTTGGCCTGGCACAGGCCGCATATCCAGATAAGCCGATCAACGTGATTGTGCCGTTCGCCGCAGGTGGCCCGACCGATACCGTCGCGCGCTCGGTGGCGCAGGTGATGTCGAAGTCTCTCGGCCAGCAAGTCATCATCGAAAACGTGGCCGGTGCCGGTGGCACGATTGGCGTCGGACGCGCAGTCGCCGCCGCACCTGATGGCTACACATTGCTGTTGATGCATATCGGCATCTCGACCGCACCTTCGCTGTATCGCACGCTGAAGTACGATGCGACCAAGGACCTCGAGCCGATCGGTTTGATCACGGATGTGCCGATGACGTTGGTCGGAAAGAAAGACCTGCCGCCGAAGGACTTCAAAGAACTGCTGGCGTACGTTAAGGCGAACAAGGACAAAGTTTCCTACGCCAACGCCGGTATCGGTTCAGCCTCGCACCTATGTGGCATGTTGTTCATGAGCACCATTGAAACCGACTTGTTGACGGTGCCGTACAAGGGTACCGGTCCGGCGATGATCGATTTGCTTGGCGGCCAGGTGGACCTGATGTGCGATCAGACCACCAACACGACATCGCAGATTAAGGGCGAGAAAATCAAAGCTTACGCTGTCACGTCGAAGGCACGCGTTGCTTCGCTTGCGAATTTGCCAACGATGGACGAGGCAGGTCTGAAAGGCTTCAACATCGGCGTGTGGCACGGCATGTGGGCACCGAAAGGAACCCCGAAAGCGATCACGGACAAAATCAACAAAGCGTTGCAAGATGCGCTCAAGGATAAAGACGTGGTTGAGCGTTTTGCCAGCCTTGGTACCGCACCCGAGCCGTTGAATCGTCAGACGCCGGATGCACTGCGCGCGCAACTTACGTCTGAAATCGCCAAGTGGGCCCCGATCATCAAGAAGGCTGGTATTTACGCCGATTGATTGAACCCGCATGAATATGTAGCGGTTTTCGAAAGCAAGAACGCCTCTTTGGAGGCGTTTTTCATTTGCGGATCGCGACGCACGATAAACTAGGCCCATGAGCAAGAAGACCTTCTTCCAGAACACGATTGCCATCGTCTACGACTTCGACGGCACGCTGTCGCCGCAGCCGATGCAGGAGTACACGGTGTTGCCCAAGATCGGCATCGAGCCGGAGGAGTTCTGGGCGCAGGTTCATAAAGAAGCGCGCGAGACCGGCTCCGACCCGATGCTCACTTACATGCGCCTGATGATGGAGAAGCTCTACAAGCACGACGACGTCAAAGTCACACGAGAAGACTTCGCCGTCATGGCCAAACGCATTAAATACTTTCCCGGCGTTGAAACGTGGTTTCCACGGATTGATGAATACGTGAAGCAGCGTAGCGGCGGCGGCGCGCGCGTGCAGCACTACATCATCTCGGCCGGGCAGAAAGAGATTCTGGAGGGCGTCTCAATTCGCAAGCACTTCAAACAGATTTATGCCTCGGAATATCACTTCAATCAGTACGGCATCGCCACCTTCCCGAAACTGTTGATTACGGACACCTCCAAAACCCAGTTCCTGTTTCGCATCAACAAAGGCAAGGAGGCGCTGTCCGAATCGATCAACGAGCACATGCCCGAAGCCGAACGCCCGATCCCGTTTGGCAACATGATCTATCTGGGCGACGGCATGACCGACGTGCCATCGATGGCGCTGGCCAAGAAAAGCGGTGGGCACGCAGTCGCGGTGTACAACCCCAAAGCGCCGAAGACCAAAGATACCTGCATGGGGCTGCTTAACGCGGGGCGCGTGGATTTCATCGCGCCGGCCGACTATCGTGCCAATAGCAAGCTGGCAAATCGCGTTCGATTGCTGCTCGATTCGGTGATCGCCGGTATCGCCTATGCCGAGGAAGTGGCGGCGTGCAAGTCTGAACAGGCATGACGGACAAGTTGCATGTCCGCCCGCTGACCTTTGCGCTGCTGCGAGAGCTGTCAGCGGAGCACTTCACCTCAGGCGCTGAGCTCGCGGCCAAGCACGGCGTGTCACGCAGCGCGATTTCGGACGCGCTCAAGGATGCTTCCGCACTCGGCGTAGCGATCTTTTCGCTGACGCGTCGCGGTTACCGCTTGGCCGAGCCGCTGGGTTTCCTTGACATTGACGAAATCCGCCGCCGCATGGGCGGCAGCCAGCAGCGGCTCGATCTACGCTTGGTTGATGTCATTGAGTCAACCAACACGGCGCTTTTGCAGCACGCGGCCACCGGTGCCGTGTCGGGGGCTTGTCTGGCGGCCGAGTTACAAACCGCAGGCCGCGGCCGCCGCGGTCGCGCATGGCAATCGGCGCTCGGCGCATCGCTCACGTTTTCGCTGCTGTGGCGCTTTGAGGCCGGCGCGGCGGCGCTCGGCGGGCTCTCGCTGGTGGTCGGGCTCGCGGTTGCTAATGCGTTGCGCTCATTAGGCATCGCCGCGCAGCTGAAGTGGCCCAACGATATCGTCGTCAATGACCGCAAACTCGGCGGCATCCTGATCGAGACGCAAGGCGACATGCTCGGCCCGACCATTGCCGTCATTGGCGTCGGTGTGAACGTGAATCTGCCCGACGCGATCAAGCGCACAATCGATCAGGCGGTGACGGATATCGCCGAGGCCGCGGCTGATGCGTCGGTCAGGTCGCCGGCGCTTGATCGCAACGTTTTGCTCGCTACCGTGCTAGCGCAGTTGGTCGAGCTGCTCGATCAGTTTCAGAAGAACGGCTTCGCGCCACTGCGCGACCAATGGCGCGTGCTCAACGCCCATCAGGGCCGCATGGTCGATGTCGTCGCGGCCGATGGCTCCTACGCGGCAAGAGTGATCGACATTGGCGAGGATGGCAGCCTGATTGTCGAGCGCGGCAGTGTGCGCACCGTGCTGACGGCGGCGGAAATCTCCGTGCGGTTGGCGCGGTGAGCGATACCGATCACCTGTTGTTGATTGACGCGGGCAACACGCGTATCAAATGGGCTGTGTGGACGAGATCGACAAGCGCATGGTCGCAGCGCGGTGCTGCTGAAACGCGCGCGTTCGTCGCCACTCCTAATGGCGCCACCGGTTTGAGCTCAGTGTTTGCCTCGGTCGGACGGGTGGTTGTTTCCAATGTGGCGGGCGCTGATGTCGAGACGCGATTGCGCGGCATTGCCGGCGTTGTGCCGTTACACACGATTCTCGCCACGGCAAGCTGTGGCGGGGTGGAGAACCGCTACGATGACGTCGCCCAACTCGGGACCGACCGCTTCGCCGCCCTGATCGGTGCCAACGGTATCGTCGAGCTGGCGGGAAAGGCGAAACTGGTCGTGGTTGCCGGAACCGCCGTCACCATCGACGCGCTGACGGCTGGCGGCGTGTTTCTGGGTGGCGCGATCCTGCCGGGGCCGGACATGATGCGACGTGTATTGAACCGGGAGACGGCGCAGCTGCCGTTGAGCGGGGCGGGTGGACCGTCTGACGCATTCCCCGGTAACACCAATAACGCCATCGCCGCTGGCATCAGTGAGGCGCTGGCGGGTGCCGTCATGATTGGCGCGCAGCGCCTTGCCCGGCAGACAACGCCGCCGGCTGAGGTGGGGCTGGTCGTCAGCGGAGGTGCGGCAACAGGGCTGGTCGCGGCGCTCGCGTGTTACGCGCCATCGCTCGCCGCAGCAATTACAATGCGCGAACATCTCGTGCTGGAGGGCCTTCGGTTGATCGCCTGTTCCAGTCCTTCCAACGACTAAGAGTCGAACATGGCACGCTTCATTTTCCTGCTGCTGGTGGTCGTCAATCTAGCCTTCGCCGGACACATCTATCTGACCACCAATAAGCCGCGCGAAGGCATGCCCGCCGAAGTCAATCGCGACGCGATGAAAGTGCTCTCCGTCACCGATCCGGCTACAGCGCAGCGCGAGGCGTCGGAAGCCAGAAAAATGGTCGAGACGCTGACGAGTGCCGCCTGCCTGCAGTTTGCGGTCAAGCCTGCGGATGCACCGCGCGCTCAGGCTGCGTTCGCTGTCATGGACCTCGGTGAGCGCGTGAGCCTGAAGAACTTGGAGGAGTTCACGCGCTTTGCGGTGTCGCTTCCCGTCCAGCGGGATCGAAAACTTGCCGACGCATTGGTCGCGAACCTGAAGAAGGCCAACGTGAAAGACGTTCTGATCATGGCTGACAACAGCGTCTCGCTGGGATTGTTCTCCAGCGAAGAGGCGGCACAGCGGGTGGTGGCAGAAATGGAAACGAAGGCGGCGGTGTTGGTCAAAGGCATCACCATTACGCCGAAGAACCCGCAGACCAGAGAGACCGTATTCACGCTGCGCGAGCCGGATGCCGCCATCATCGGCAAGGTGGCTCTCATGCAACGCGAGTTTGAGGCAAGCGTATTGAAGGGGGTTGAATGTCCTGATGCACCACCAACGGCCGCCGTTGCACAGAGTGCCGCGCCAACCCCCACACAACTTCCCAAGCCGGCTACCCCGCCAAGTGCGGTGTCACCGGCACCACCCGCTTCAACGGCAAACGTCAAACGCTAGCGGCGGCGGGCGTTTCCAAGCAAAAAGTGCTGAAAGTGGCCGTCGATAGACGCTTTTGCCGGCGGGAAGCAGCCTAAATTACTTTTCCGGGATTCATCAGGTTGTGCGGATCCAGCGCGCGCTTCAATTGCCGCATCATCTCAAGCGCGACCGCCGATTTGCGGTGCGTGAGTTCTTCGCGCCGGAGCTGGCCGATACCGTGCTCAGCGGAGATTGAGCCGCCAAATTCATCGACGTGGTCGTACACAATCTTGTTGATTGCCTCTGAATTTGCCAGACCCTGCGCAGGAATGCCGCAGTTGTAATGCAAATTGCCGTCGCCCAGATGTCCGAAGCACACCAGCGAAATGCTCGGAAAGGCCGAGATGAGGGCGGCGTCGCACTTTTCGATAAACGCCGGGATGCGCGATATAGGAATGGAGATGTCGTGCTTGACGTTCTTGCCCTCGAGCCGTTGACCTTCGGTAATTTCTTCGCGCATGCGCCACAGTTCGACGATTTGCGCATCAGACGTGGCGATCACGGCGTCTAGTGCTTCGCCGCTTTCGATCGCCTCACCGAGCTCACGCTCCATCCATTCGCCAATCGGCGCGTCGGCGCGCGAATCGTTCAATTCAACCAGCACTTGCCAGGCGTGCGGATTGGCAAATGGCTCGCGCGTGTTCGGGATGTGCCGCAACACCAGCTCGACACAAACGCGCGCAATTAATTCGAAGCCAACCAGCCGGTCGGCGAAGGCGCGCTTCATACGATTTAGCAACTTCACCGCCTCGGCCGGCGAGGCCACCGCCACCATCGAAACGGCGCGTGCCTGCGACTGTGGAAAGAGTTTTAGCGAGGCGGCAGTGATGATACCGAGCGTTCCCTCGGCACCGACGAACCAGTGCTTGAGGTCATAGCCGGTGTTGTCTTTGCGTAAGCCCGACAGCCCGTGCCAGATTTCACCCGACGGCGTGACGACTTCGAGCCCCAGCACCAAATCGCGTGTGTTGCCGTAACGCAGCACATTGGTGCCGCCCGCATTGGTGGAAAGATTGCCGCCAATCGTACAGCTGCCTTCAGCAGCCAGCGACAACGGAAACAGGCGGCCCGCTTCTGCCGCCGCGGCTTGTAAATTTTGTAAAATCACACCAGCTTCGGCGATCACCGTGTCGTTATCGGTGTCGATGGCGCGAATGCGGTTCATGCGATTGAGTGACAACACGATCGCGCGCCCGGTTGTGTCGGGTACGCTACCGCCGACCAGGCTGGTGTTACCGCCTTGCGGCACGATGGGCGTTTGCGTTTCAATACAGTATCGGACGACGGCGGCCACTTCATCGGCATTGGCGGGGCGCACGACGGCGAGTGCGCGGCCGGTGTAACTCTTGCGCCAGTCCGTGAGGTACGGTGCCGTGTCTATATCGCCCGTCAACACGTTTTGCGTGCCAACGATCGCTCCGAGCTTTGCAACAATTGAAGTGCTAACGTTCATCGGTTGACTCCTCCGTTTTTAAAGGGAGGTTGGGAGGGATTTTCGATCTGCAATAATCCATGCCGCGAGTTTGCCGCGAAAAATCCCCCTCAATCCCCCTTTTACAAACGGGGAAGTGGTTTGCCTTGAGCTGCGCACAACTTTCTGGTGTTCCGTCCATTGCGGGCTCAAACTCACGTGGCCCGAATTTTGGCGAGCATTGCCGTGGTCGAACGCTCGTGTTGAAATGCGATGGAGTGAACTTCACCGCCCCAACCAATCACTTCCGATGCGCCGACGATCTTATCTACCGTCCAGTCACCACCTTTGACCAGCACGTCCGGTCGCGCCTCAAGAATGCGCGCAATCGGCGTGTCTTCTTCAAACCAGGTGACGAGTGAGACACCCTCCAGTGCGGCGATGACTGCCATCCGGTCGTCGAGCATATTGATAGGGCGGTCGTCACCTTTGCCGAGCCGTTTAACTGACGCATCGCTATTGAGCGCGACGACGAGCGTGGCACCGAGCGCGGCCGCCTCGGCTAGATAGGTGACGTGACCGCGGTGCAACACATCAAATACGCCGTTCGTGAAAACCACTTTGCGTTGAAGTGCCGCAGCTCTACCGATCAGGTCGGTGGGCGGGCAGAACTTGTTCTCGAATGAAGGGCGCATGGTGACATTCTGCCACCATGCGTGGCAGGCGCGGCTTGGATAATTTGGTGCCGGTCAGGCCGCTGCGGGCCGGACGCTAGGCGGCGCCATACTGGCGATCAATTCCTTGCGAAAGCGATTCAGATCCGAGGTGGTTTCGAAGGTTCTATCAAACAGCACCGACAGCTGTTTCAAGATGCCGTTGATAACGCGTGCTTCCCAGACCTTGTCGAATCGGATTTGCGTGTCCAGCCAATGCTCGAGCCAGGTAGGATCGGGCAATTTTGATTGCACGGTATCGTTGGGGAACAACGATTGATTGACGTGCAGATTGGTCGGGTGCAGAGGCTTGCCGGCTTTGCCTGCACTGGCCATCAACAGTCCGATTTTCGCGTAAGCGACTTTGGCTTCCACGCCGACTTTTTCCATCGCCCGGCGCATGTAGCGCATATATGCACCAGCGTGGCGGGCCTCGTCCTTGGAAATGGTGTCGTAGATTTTCTTGATAACGGGTTCGGTGTGCCATTCCGATGCGCGGCGGTACCACTGTGTGAGTCGGATCTCTCCGCAAAAGTGCAGCATCAACGTTTCAAGCGCAGGTGCCGGGTCAAACGGAAAACGAACCGCGTGCAGTTCAGCCTCTGTTGGCACCAGATCCGGGCGGAAGCGTTTTAGATACTCCATCAGCACCAGCGAGTGTTTTTGTTCTTCGTAGAACCAGATTGACATGAACGCCGAAAAGTCGCTGTCGTCCTGATTGTCGCGCAGGAACATCTCAGTTGCGGGCAGCGCGGACCATTCGGTGATGGCATTCATCTTGATTGTGATCGCCTGCTCGTCGGTCAGTTTGCCACCTTCAAACGATGACCATGGAATATCGGTCGCCATGTTCCAGCGGGATTTTTCGAGGTCAGAAAACAGCTCGGGATAAAGCATGGTGTGGGTCTCTGGTTGGTCGATACGGGTGCTGCTGTTAGTAAAGTTAGTACAGTTGCGCGTGGCAGGTTCGGCTGGACGTTTGCTGCCGTATTGCAACACGGTGACAAGACAATTTCATGAACTCACTCGGCAGGTGGATGAGGCTGCGAGCTGACGCCGCCCGCTTATGCCGACCTCTTACGCAGCCCGCCAAATGTAGTTTGTACCATCGCTTCGACAATTTGCTCGTCCGTTAAGTTGCCCGCCTTTTGCAAAAACTCCAGCGTTGGGTCACATGATCGCGCATAAAGGGTGTAAACAACGACATCGTCGCTGACTGCTTCGCTCAATTCACCCGCTTGGCGCGCTTCCGTCGCCAGCGCGTAGAAGCGCTTATTGACCTTGAACGCGAGTGCCAGATAGTCGAGATTGAGCATCAGCGCGCGCTGAAAGGCACCGCGTGTCGAGGGTAAATGCGGCACGCCGCCGCGCAGGCGATGCTGCAATGTCCAACGCAGTACTTCTTCAAGGCGGCGCCCGGCGCTCCATTCTGGCGGAAAGCCGTCGAGAACCTCAAGCGTTTGGGTAAGTAGTCTCGACATCGCGGCGGCGGCTAATTTCTCTTTGGAGGAAAAGTGTTTGTAGAGACTTCCCTTTGCCACACCGACCGCATCGGCAACGTCGTCCATCGTCATCAGGTCAAAGCCTTTTTCGGACAACAGTTGGTTAACGGCATCGAGAATAGCTTCCTCGCGCGCTTCAAACTGTTGTTTTTTAAAGGGAATTTTTAGTGAGAGCATAATTCATTGACCGCAATAGAACTTTTAAGTTCAAATTATGACTAACTGGTCACAAAATGACTACATTGGTTTTCCAGATTCTGCCACGGCTTAGTGATGCCTGCCAAATTGTCTCGGTTTTTGATTTTGGGGCAAGTGAACAATTGAATCAGGTCTGGGTGGTCAACGCGTAGAAGCAGGCTCACGCTGGGCTCATATAAGGTGAATTGATGAAGGTCGCGGTAATCGGTGCGGGTATCTCAGGGCTTTCGTGTGCGTGGCTGTTGTCGACACACGCCCAAGCCTCTACTCGCCCGCCGCAGGTGACGCTGTTTGAGAAGGGCGATTACCTCGGCGGTCACACCAACACCATCGATGTCCGCGTTGATGGCATAGATTTTCCTGTCGACACAGGCTTCCTTGTGTTCAACGAATGGACCTACCCCAACTTCATTCCCATGATGGCCCACTTGGGCGTTGAGACGGCGCAGTCCGACATGTCGTTTGGCATCAAATTGACCGATCCGGATGGCACGAGTCGGTTGGAATGGTGCGGCTCGGATGAC
>Ga0226658_10001445_pt1 | contig 11895 bp, 14 predicted proteins | sample OliLak19BULKMAT1_FD_169091 | JGI IMG/M metagenome (GOLD analysis project Ga0226658, IMG submission 169091) | Freshwater microbial mat bacterial communities from Lake Vanda, McMurdo Dry Valleys, Antarctica - Oligotrophic Lake LV.19.BULKMAT1 (v2)... | ecosystem: Environmental > Aquatic >... | reverse complement strand
ATGGGTGGCAAATAGAAGAATTCTAAATTTCTTACTTTTGTGTATGGAAAAAATAACATTGACCATTAGAGATAAAACCAAGGTGAACTTCATCATGGAATTACTAAACCAATTCAAGTTTGTAGAATTGCCAAAATTTTCCAATAATAAAAAAAGTAAGCAAAGTTTTTTTTCGTCAGCGGGTCTTTTAAAGAATAGAGATATATCGGCTAAAAAACTAAGAGAGGATGCTTGGAAGAGAGGCTCATGAGTCTTTGCGATACCAACATACTTATTGAATTCTACAAGGAAAACCCCAAGGTAATAAGCAACTTGCGAAGTATTGGGGAGTCAAACATTGCCATTAGTATTGTTACTTCGGGCGAGTTACTTTTTGGAGCGTTCAATAAACGCGAGTTAAATCAGAGTTCTCGCGATATAGATAAACCTAATCTCCTCTATATCTCCCAGCCGATTGGGAATCGCTTCATTGAATTGATGAATCAATATGTACTCATTCATCGGTTAAGTACGCCCGATGGTTTGATTGCAGCTACTTGCCTAGTTGAAGAAATACCACTGTACACTCACAATCTTAAAGATTTTAAGTTCATTGATGGCTTGAAACTCCATAGAGAAAAAGACTAAAGCTAAATGCCCCGCAAAAAGAAAACCCCTAAAGAATCCTTCGTGAGCATGACCGAGCTGGTGTTGCCCAACGATACCAACACGCTTAACAACTTAATGGGCGGACGCCTGATGCATTGGATGGACATCGTATCAGCCATAGCTGGGCAAAAACATTGCAACAGCATCGTGGTCACGGCTTCTGTGGACAATATTTCTTTCCGAGAGCCGATTCGGTTGGGCGATGTCGTTACGCTCCACGCAAAAGTAACCCGCGCTTTCAACTCCTCTTTGGAAATCCGAATTGACGTAGACGCAGAAAACATCCCCGCGGGAAAAAAGATTGCCAGTCATTCGGCTTATTTTACGTTTGTGGCCGTGGACTCCAACGGAAATCCTGTGGAGATTCCAGAAATCGAACCCGAAACCGAAGAGGAAAAGGAGCAATACAAAGGCGCCCTGCGCAGAAGACAGCTCCGTTTGATTTTGGGTGGACGTATGAAGCCAAGTGAAGCACACGAGCTTAAATCCATTTTTGATATTAAGGATTGATGGAACAGGCGCTGACCCCCTTCACTTTTTCAGAAGATATTTATCTACTACCTGAACTGGTCACCATTGTAATTGAAAAACCCTGGGCACTTGTTTCTTTAGGCGAACGAACACAACTATCCAAAATATTGACCGCCCTTAAACTCAGTTTGGATAAAATCCGCGTAGCCGTTCAATCGGAATTGGACCTGACTCAATTGGTTGGCCGACCCACGTATGTGATCGTCTTTGGCTTGACTTTAAAAGGTGTGAATCACTACGAGTTTATTACCATAAAAGATACCCGTCTGGTGATGTCTGAAAGTTTCTCAGTATTGCTGGCAAATGAAGAGGCCAAAAAGAAGCTTTGGCTTGCCCTGAGAGCCATGTTCGAGCTCTAAGAACCTGTAATTTGTGCGCTTTAATGGATATTTTAAAATATTAGCCCTTCTTCTATCTTTGCGACACTTTTTTAAACCCGGCTAAATAGTAGGGTAAGATTCAATAAACTAAACCTGTATGCAAAACCTATTGTATGTATTGCCCTTCTTTGGAGTTCTGGGCCTGTTGTATGTTGTTTGGAAAAGTGCCTGGGTAGCCAAGCAAGATGCCGGCACCGATAAAATGAAAAAAATTGCCGGACATATTGCCGAAGGGGCAATGGCGTTCTTAAAAGCAGAGTATAAAGTACTGATCATATTCGTTGCCTGCGTATCTGTTCTATTAGCAGTTACTGCCAACAGCGAGACTTCTCATCCCCTAGTAGGTCTTTCATTTGTGTTGGGTGCATTCAGTTCTGCCTTGGCGGGATTTATAGGAATGCGTGTGGCTACCAAAGCTAACGTGCGCACGACCAACGCTGCCCGTACAAGTTTAGGTAAAGCGCTTGAAGTTGCCTTCACCGGTGGGTCAGTAATGGGAATGGGCGTGGTCGGTATTGGGGTACTTGGATTGAGCGTTTTGTTCTTGATCTACTCGAAAATGTTTGGGGTAGATTCTCAAGCCAACTTAAATCAAGTAATCACGATCATCACTGGTTTCTCATTCGGTGCTTCTTCCATCGCACTTTTCGCTCGCGTAGGTGGAGGTATTTATACCAAAGCTGCTGACGTGGGTGCGGACTTAGTAGGTAAAGTAGAAGCGGGTATCCCTGAAGATCACCCACTAAACCCTGCAACTATTGCCGATAACGTGGGTGACAACGTGGGTGATGTGGCGGGCATGGGTGCGGACTTGTTTGAATCGTATATAGGATCAATTGTTGGAACCATGGTATTGGGTGCCGCCTTTATGACTGGGGAGTACATATTACTAGATGGGGATTTCAATGGCTTATCTGCGGTGTTGTTACCACTATCGCTTGCGGGTGTTGGTATTGTCATGTCTTTCTTAGGCACGTTCTTCGTACGCGTGAAAGAAGGAGGAAATCCTCAAACAGCTTTGAACATGGGAGAAATTGTTTCATCTCTTTTCATGATCGTGGCCTCTTGGTTTATTATCAAATGGATGTTGCCAAACGAGTGGTGGTTTAAAGATCCATTATATACTTGGGCGGATCCTGAGAAAGGAACGCTCTACACATCAACTGGTATTTTCTTCTCAACCATCATCGGTCTGGTAGCGGGGGTTGTCATCGGCTTGATCACTGAGTATTATACGGGCATGGGTAAGAAGCCCGTGCTTTCTATCGTTCGCCAGTCTTCAACAGGTGCAGCAACTAACATCATTGCCGGCCTAGGTGTAGGTATGATGTCAACGCTATGGCCTACAATCATCATTGCATTCTCTATCATCGGAGCGTTCCATTTTGGTGGCCTTTACGGGATTGCCATTGCTGCCGTGGGTATGCTTTCAAATTTAGGTATCCAATTAGCGGTAGATGCATATGGCCCCATCTCGGATAATGCCGGTGGTATAGCTGAAATGTCTGAGCTCCCTAAAGAAGTTCGTTCACGCACCGATAAATTGGATGCTGTTGGTAATACCACTGCCGCCATTGGAAAAGGATTCGCAATCGCTTCTGCAGCGTTGACTGCATTGGCACTGTTTGGCGCTTTTATGACAACAGCCCACGTAAAATCAATTGACGTTTCGAAGGCCAATGTAATGGCCGGATTATTTATTGGCGGTATGCTTCCTTTCGTGTTCTCTGCTTTGGCAATGGGCGCAGTAGGTCGTGCGGCTATGGCCATGATCGAAGAAGTACGCAGGCAATTCAATGATATTCCTGCTTTGAAAGCCGCTTTGGCGGTCATGAAGAAAAATGGTGATACGGAAGTTAAGGATTGGTCGGCTGAAGATCAAAAGACTTTCCATGATGCCGATGGTTCAGCAGAATATGGTAAGTGTGTGGAAATCTCAACTAAAGCTGCGATCCGCGAAATGGTGGTTCCAGGGCTAATGGCTGTTATTGTCCCCGTAGTAATTGCTTTCTTACCCGGCTTTGGCGCAGAGGCTTTAGGTGGTATGTTAGCAGGTGTTACCGTTACAGGCGTATTGATGGCAATTTTCCAATCAAATGCAGGTGGTGCTTGGGACAATGCCAAAAAGAGCTTTGAAGAAGGTGTTGAAATCAATGGCAAGATGTATTACAAAAAATCAGAGCCACACAAGGCTGCCGTTGTTGGAGATACAGTAGGTGATCCGTTCAAAGACACCTCTGGCCCGTCACTGAACATCTTGTTGAAGTTAATGTCTGTAGTGGCGTTGGTGTTAGCTCCGCTTTTAGTGCCAAAAGAAGATGTTTCAACTTCTACGCAAGAACTAAAACCTACTATTGAATCTGTCACTCCCGTTGTCGAATCAGCGGTGAAATAACAATCTCTAATTTTTGTAAAAAGCCCTGCACCCCGCGGGGCTTTTTGCTTTGTAAAGCTCTTTGTTGTGACTACTTTTAAATTGCCAAATAGCTAACTTTGAATCACGTTGCTACACTCCTATTGCTTTTTATTACGCCCGTTGTCTCCCTCGAGCCGGTTGCCCAGACCACTATCATTGTTAAATGGAAATCCATTGACGATAAAACAGGCGAAGCCAAATCAATCGTGGAGATCTTTGAAAAGGGATCTGTCATCTATGGCAAAATCATCGAGGTTTTTCCAAAAGGAAATATTATTGACCCCATTTGCATTAAATGCCCGGAGGATGGTACTTGGTACAATGAAAATATCCTAGGTATGGAAATCATTAAAGACAGAAAGCCAAAGTGGGATGAAGTTAGTGGTGGCGATATTTTTGGCTCCTTAAGCAGGGAAAATGTACGGCTGTAAACTTTGGATCGAGGGAGATCAGAAAAAAGTAAAGGGTTACTTAGGCTCGTTTTTTCGTACCCAGACATGTGAACGTTTGCCTCCATAGTCAACTCGCCTTAAAAAGAACGAACTTTAACTTAAATTACAACCATCTATATTACTAAAAGGTTACCAAGAGTGGCACTACGAGTATTCAAATCTGATTTACAGTTCGATGAGAAAGAAATCTTCGAGCGAATAACCAAAGGGGACGAAAAAGCCTTAGAAGTTGTTTACAAGAAGTACTATCGGATGATGACCAAGTTGGTTATTACCAATAGTGGAACGGAAGAAGAAGCCCGGGACGTTTATCAGGACGCCTTGGTGGTTTTCTGGCAAAAGGCAAGGTCTGGGAATCTGATCCTAACTTCCAAAATGAGCACTTTCATCTACAGTATTTGTCAAAACCTGTGGAGAAAAGAACTTGATAGAAAGAAGCGGCTGTCGAATGAAGAAAAGGACTCTCCTACCACCATTGACATGGACAGTCCGGAGCGGGAGAAAATTATGGCCAAGTGCTTAGATCAGCTTGGCGAAACGTGCAGAAAGGTGTTGATGTATTATTATTTTGATGAGATGTCAATGCAGGAGATAGCGGAGAAATTAGGGTTTGCAAACACAGACACTGCGAAAACAAAGAAGTATAAATGCAAACAAAAATTGGACGAAATAGTAAAGGCTCAATATTCTGAGCAGGATTTTTTAGACTAAAAGAACATGAACAATTTTGAATTAATAGACGATTATTTAACCAACCGATTACCGGAGCAAGATAAAGTTGCTTTTGAGAAACAGGTTGAGTCAGACCCCTCCTTGAAGGCAGATCTGGCGATGCAGAAGGCGATTTTGGAAAGCGTGAAGAAAGCTCGTGCGGCTGAATTAAAAGCAATGCTTCAAAAAGTACCCTTGCCGGGTGGCAGCCCTGCCTCGATGGGCCTTCCGATTATGAAAATGGCATCGGGCGTTGTTGCCGCGGGTCTTTTGATTGCAGCCTTAAGCTATTATTTTACGGACGGGCACAAAGAAAGTCCAACTACTTCTTCTTCCCTGCAAGACGCTAGCAAAAAAGTAGACCCAAGTGAATTTGAACCCCTAGAGGAGCCGGTAGCGCCAATTGATCCAACCGAAAATAAGGAAGAGAAAAAGGCACAAGCAGTGGAAAAGGAAATAGGCAAAGAACCTGGCGAAAAAACACCTGCGCCTTCCCAACAGCCCAAAATTGATGTGTTGGATCCTACCAAGGATATGATAGCGGAAGAAAACAGTAGCACGCCTGTAAAGGCTGAATCGGGTAAAACTGGCGTTAGTTCCTCACGCATTGCGGTAAATATCCTCTCTGGCAATAAGAAATTCCCATTCCATTATCAATTTATAAAGGGCGAGCTTTTGTTGTACGGACCATTTGATAAATCACTCTATGAAATTCTGGAAATAAATGGTGACAACCATGCGGTATTCCTGTTCTACAAGGATCACTATTTTCTGCTGGATGAAAAAGAAACGAAGGTGACTTTGCTGGCGCCCATTAAAGATGCCGCCCTCGTGGGTGAGCTAAATGAATATAGGGGTAGATAGTTTGATTTCAGGTTGTGAGATTTAAAACCCTCGCGATCCCGATCTTGATAGCTATCGAGATGGGCATCGCGAGGGTTTCTTTTTATCCCTATATTTGTAGCGCATGAGCGAACCGTCCAAACTAAGATTTCGTAAAAAACAGCTGGGAAGCTATCCCTACATTAGCGTGGTGTTTAGCATCACGCTCGCACTTTTTGCCATAGGCGTATTTGGCACGCTGGTGATCTATTCAAAAGAATTGGAGTCGATTGTACGAGATAATGTGAAAATACAAGTCTACCTAAAGAATCAACTTACCGCCAAGCAGCTTAGCGCCATTCAAAAACAACTCCAAGGCAAGTATTTTGTTACCAAAACAGATCCTACAGAATCAATTCAGTTCTTCTCCAAAGAAGAAGCAGCTAAACAGTTCATTAAAGAAACAGGCGAGGATTTCAAAAAATTCCTGGGTGAAAATCCATTGCGCGATGCATACCTCGTAAAAATCGATCCGGCCTATCACGACAAGCCTGCTCTCGCGAAAATCAAAACGGAAGCAGAAAAAATTTCGGGCGTGTTTCAAGTTTACTACGTAGAAAATGTGATTGATTCAATCAACCAAAATGTAACGAAGATAGGTTTGGTGTTGATGGGGCTGGTGGCATTATTGCTATTGACCGTTGTCTTGTTGATTAACAACACCGTTCGATTGGCTCTTTTTTCTCAAAGATTTATTATCCGCAGCATGCAATTGGTAGGTGCCAAAAGATGGTTCATTCAACGGCCTTTTCTTTTTCAAGCATTGTGGCACGGTGCGCTCTCGGGGGTATTGGCATCTGCCTTACTTTATGCACTAGTCTCATTCGCAACCAAACGAATTGAGGATCTGATTCTCATTCAAAATACCGATCGGCTATTTCTACTGGCCGGCTCATTGGTTTTTTTAGGGATGGTGGTAGGAGTCATCAGTACCTATCGTGCAGTGGCAAAATATTTACGGTTATCATTAGACGAATTATTTTAAAATCATGAACAAACTAGCATTCGGAAAAAAAAATTATCAGTTGATGGTCGCAGGCATCGCCATCTTGATTATCGGTTTTACCATCATGTCAATGGATAAAGAACCGTATGGATTTGGGTTTTTAGGGTTGACCCTCGGGCCACTTATTGTAATCTCCGGGTTCATCTTAGAAATAGCGGCCATCCTTCACACGCCCACCGAAAACAAATAGACTTTCATGTCAATTATTGAAGCAATCATCCTTGCTATCGTAGAAGGGATCACGGAGTTTTTACCCGTGTCATCTACTGGGCACATGATCATTGCCTCGTCACTCATGGGTATTGCCGATCAACCGTTCACAAAAACGTTTACCGTTGCCATTCAACTTGGTGCTATTCTATCAGTAGTAGTTTTATACTGGAAACGATTTTTTCAAACTACCGATTTTTACCTCAAACTTTTTGTTGCGTTTTTACCAGCAGCTATTATCGGCTTTTTGCTCAATGATTACATTGATCAACTTTTGGAGCGCGTAGAAGTAGTAGCCGTCATGCTCATCCTTGGCGGGATTATTTTTTTGTTTATCGACAAACTCTTTCACAAAACAGAAGAAAATCGCTTACAAGAAATTAGCTACCCGACCGCATTGAAAATAGGCTTCTTTCAAACCATTGCCATGGTACCAGGGGTATCTCGTTCCGCTGCAACAATTATCGGAGGACTCACACAAAAACTCAACAAGAAAACCGCTGCCGAGTTTTCCTTTTTTTTAGCAGTGCCAACAATGGCTGCCGCTACGGGTTATAAACTCTTGAAATTTTACAAAGCTGGCAATGGTTTTAGTACCAATGAACTGACGGTTCTGTTGATTGGAAATGCAGTGGCATTCGTGGTGGCTATGTTTGCTATAAAATCATTCATTCAATTCTTGACAAAAAATGGGTTTAAAATATTCGGCTACTATCGAATAGTCGTTGGTGTGATTATTCTTGCGCTGTATTTCTCGGGCGTCAAGCTTTCCACTTTGTAAATGACTGCCCATCCGACACCGGACGAAGGTCGACTGTTGTTGATCAACAAACCCTTTCGGTGGACGTCCTTTGATGTGGTCAATAAGCTTCGCTACAAACTAAAAATAAAGAAGATCGGCCATGCCGGAACGCTGGACCCTCTGGCCACGGGCTTGTTGATCATCTGCACAGGAAAACTCACCAAAAAAATTGACCAGTACCAAGCGCAAGAAAAAGAATACGTAGGGCATTTTGTAATTGGGCAAACAACACCTTCGTACGATCTAGAAACGGAAGTATCTGTGCCCCTAGCTATTTCTCACATAACCGATGGTGCTATTCATGCTGCAGCAACGAAGTTTGTTGGAACTATTCAACAAATACCACCCCTTCACTCGGCAATTAAAGTGGATGGCAAACGTGCTTACAAGTTAGCCCGCAGCGGCAGCGATCTAGCGTTAAAACCGAGGGAGGTTACAGTTTCTATCTTTGAAATTACCTCGATTCAAAAACCGATGATTAACTTTCGGATTGTATGCTCGAAAGGAACCTACATCCGAAGTTTGGCGCGCGATTTTGGAAATGAGTTGGGTGTGGGCGCCCATCTCGCTTCACTCTGCCGAACTAGAATTGGCAATTTTAAGTTAACAGATGCTAAGTCTTTGGAAGAAATTGATTGAACATAAACGATGAAGATTTACCATAGCCTAGAAGATTTTTCAAAACTATCAAACGCGGTTGTAACCAGTGGTACGTTTGATGGTGTACACATTGGCCATCAAAAAATTATTAACCGACTAAAAGAGATAGCATCGACCAGCCAAGGCGAAACAGTGGTTATCACTTTTTGGCCACATCCTCGTTTGATCCTTCAACCGGAAGACGATTCGTTGCGACTGCTCAATACATTTGAAGAAAAAGCAGAGCTGTTAAAAAAGCAAGGTATTCAACATTTACTCCGTATTCCCTTTACCAAAGAATTTTCGCAGATCAGTTCGCAAAAATTTATCAAAGATATTTTAGTAGACACCATTGGTACCAAGAAATTGGTAATCGGTTATGATCACCGCTTCGGAAATAATCGAGAAGGCAGTTTTGAACAACTTCAGATGAACGGGCCGGCTTACGGTTTTGAAGTACAGGAAATTGAACGGCAAGATATCGACCATGTTGCAGTTAGCTCCTCCAAGATCAGAAAGGCGTTGGCAGAAGGCGACATTGAAACTGCCAATCATTTTTTAGGTAGACCCTACTCACTAACAGGCGAAGTAGTAAAAGGTGATAAGCTAGGCCGCGTATTGGGGTACCCTACCGCCAATATCGATTTAGATTCACGACACAAACTTATTCCATGTGATGGCATCTACGCAGTTACTGTTCAATATGGATCGGGCACTTACAAAGGAATGCTTTACATCGGTAATCGCCCTACTGTGGATGGAACGAAGCGCGTAATTGAGGCCCATCTTTTTGAGTTCGACAAAGAAATTTATGGAGAGTCATTAACCGTTTACTTTCATGGACTGATTCGGTTGGATGCAAAATTTCAGGATTTGGAAGCACTGAAATTCCGACTTCATCAAGATAAAATAGAAGCAGAAACAATGCTAAAAGGAATTCATTAAGCTTTATTTAAATTCCAACGCCAACCTTGATTCCTCCAAATCAAGTTCGTGTTCAATCTTTCGTAATGGCCCGGCTCCCAGTTTACCCTGCTTTCTGAGGTCTTCCAAAAAAACCCGCTCTTGCTGAAGAAGCTTTCGCTGGATGGATAAGAATTCGTGTAGTTGCTCTTCGGTAAGTTTGTTGAGGCTCGCGTCCTTGTTCAATCGTTGGATCCGTAGTTCATATTTTGATTTAATGCGATTCAAAATCTCATCCTGCAGCCCCAACGAATAATTCTCTTCAATGTGTTCTATCAATGAGGTAGCGATAGCGAACCGCGCTTGGTCTTCTAATTCCTGACCACCGTCATCTGGCTTCACGCCTAATTTTTTAATCAATGATGGAAGGGTCATCCCTTGTATACACAGCGTGGAAAAAATCACCGCGAATGTGAGGAAGATGATTAAGTCTCGATTTGGAAAGGCCAATTTATTGCCGATAGTCAATGGCAGCGCCAGCGCGGCAGCCAACGAAACCACTCCGCGCATACCCGACCAGGCAACAATAGCCACATTGGAAATCGGTGGTCTGGGTTCCTTATTGCGGATGCGCTTGCTTATCCATCGGGGAATATAGGCGGCAGGGAAAACCCAAATAATTCGCGCAACAATGGCGGCCACGCTAATGATTGATCCGTACCACAATAACGTAGCGAAAGAATGCTCTTTAATATTGGCCAGCACGTGAGGCAACTGCAATCCAATCAAGATAAAAATAATTCCATTCAAAATAAATGTAACGGTATCCCAGGTGGCCCGTGCCTGGATGCGTGACTCATGTTTAAAAATCTTGGATGAACGTTGACTTAAAAACAAGCCGCACGCCACTACCGCTAGCACACCCGACACATGGATTTGCTCAGCGATTACGTACGCAACGTAGGGAGTGATGAACGTAAGCGTAGTATCGGTAGTTGGATTGTCGGGCGTGATCAGGTGTATCCGATAAAATAACTGCGCAATGATCAAGCCTATAGCAATGCCAACACCGGCTACATAAATAAAATTGATGCCGGCTAGCCACACGATAAAAGTTCCTGTGGCGGTGGCCGCGATTGCATAGCGCATCGCAATCAAACCCGTTGCATCATTGACCAAACTCTCTCCTTCCAAAATGGTAATCAGTCTCTTCGGTACGCTCAGTCCTTTCATCGCAGCAGCGGCAGCCACCGCATCAGGTGGAGAGATAATCGCGCCAAGCACAAATGATTCTGCCCAGCCAAATCCGGGAATTGCATAATGCGCAGCCGTGGCCACTGCCACCGTGGTAAAAATCACGCAACCAACGGCCAACAAAGAAATAGCTCTAGAATTCGACTTGAAGTCTGGCCAAGAAGTAGTCCATGCCGCAGAATAAAGTGCGGGCGGCAAGAAGATCAAGAACACTACTTCAGGGCTCAACTCAACCGAAGGCAAATTAGGAATAAGCCCAATGCCAATGCCGGCCAGCACCAACAAAACAGGAAAAGGGATTTTTATTCGATCCGCCACTTCCGCCAGAGCCGTAACAACTGCTAAGAGGAGAAGGATGACGGTTATGTTTTCTAATTGCATTCAGCTAGCAATTCTTTTGCTGGTTTAAGTCTTTTCTTTCCCTCCTCATGTTGCTTAATATTATCGAATGCCTCTATTAAGTCCAATACAAGTTTAAGGCTTTGATTGTCTTTAATATACAACACAATACACTTGATTTTTTTCATAATCAGGTCAGGTAATTAACAAATCTAAAATCTTAAATGATAAATCTAAAATCATTTAACTTGAACCTTTTCCCACCTAACCTGTTTTAATTCTAACAAATGAAAATAGCTGTATCCCGAAACGAACATTTTAATGCCGCCCACCGACTTTACAATCCTCAATGGACGGATGAAAAGAATGATCGAGTGTTTGGCAAGTGCAACAATCCGAATTTCCACGGCCACAATTACGACCTAACTGTTACCCTTGTCGGGGAAATTGATCCTGAAACGGGTTTCGTGTACGACCTCAAAGTATTAAGCGATACAATAAAAGAGCACGTGCTTAAACATTTTGACCACAAAAACCTTAATTTAGACACTGCCTATTTCAAAGAGCTAAATCCTACCGCAGAAAACATTGCTGTTGTGATTTGGCGAATATTGAGGCAGCAAATTGATAGCAAGTATGATTTAAAAGTGAAACTGTATGAGACAGAAAGAAATTTCGTTGAATATCCTGCCCATTAGACGTCATGACGAAGATGACTTCGA
>Ga0226658_10001443_pt1 | contig 11905 bp, 9 predicted proteins | sample OliLak19BULKMAT1_FD_169091 | JGI IMG/M metagenome (GOLD analysis project Ga0226658, IMG submission 169091) | Freshwater microbial mat bacterial communities from Lake Vanda, McMurdo Dry Valleys, Antarctica - Oligotrophic Lake LV.19.BULKMAT1 (v2)... | ecosystem: Environmental > Aquatic >... | reverse complement strand
CAGTAGTGGTTCGGGCTGATATTTATAAATTTGGCTTTTAGTTGTTAACTTCAACTTTATATTTTCAATCAGCATTTGTTCCGGGCTGGACGAGCAATGAATTCCCTTCCTTCGCAAATACTCAACGTTGTAGGCAAGGCGTTAGGACGACCAAACAAAAAGTGTATGACATCTTAAATCAAATCTATATGGACATGTTAAGACCGCTATTAGTTATCTCATTCATGACAATCCTTCAATTGACAAAGGTGGAAGCCCAAGAGATGAAATTTGTAGGAACTCATCCACCAAATAAAGATGTACTTAGACTACTTGAAAGGGAAAGCGAAATTTTTGATAAAGTTAGAGATTTAAAAAAAAGAGATAGCTTGAGACAGCAAATTACATCCAAAGGATTTTTTTATCATGGTCTTGACGGGAAACCAATAAGTCTTGACGGACTCACAAAAAGACAGACCAAGAATGAGTTTCAATTCTTACAATCAGAAGTTATTAGCGAGACGCTATATCAATATGAGACAACAGCAATACTTGTTCTCATGGAATGGCAAAAGGTAAAAGACAAGGGAGAAATACATGAAAATTATAACTCTGTATTAATTGTGATGGGAATAGAAAATGGTGAATGGAAAATCCAAGCTGACATAGCTGGTAGAAATCCGAAACTTAGCGAAGAAGAAAAGCAAAAAATAAAAAAATAGCTTGGAGTCGCTAAATGTCCAGCGTTTCGCTGGTGAAAATAATATCATTATAGAACTGTGCGTCAGTAATTTAGAGAATAACGAGTTATATAATTTATATTATGTTAAGTTGAAGGAGATCATCAAAATCCCTAGCGTAATGCGTATTTAGAATTGTCCAGTAGAATTGTCCAAGTGCCCTATTTCATCCGGCAAAGGCAAAAAGATACCTTCTGGCTAAGCCAATTGAATTTGTGCTGGAGATTTCGCTACCCTTGATCACTTCATTTCATGACGGTGTGAGCAGTAAAAGTCAGTTCACGATCACTATTTAGTTTTCTTATATAAATGACTGTTAACCAGAGTCTGCGATGGTCAAATTTTTGCGAATTGAATTACTAAACAGCTCGAAAAATCGTGATCACTGACAAAGGAAATAAAGGTCAACCACCACGGAACCTCCAATTGACACGACCATGCCACAGAGCATTGTCTTCCAATGCTTGCCCCCCGCCTATCAAAGTGACGCCCTTTCCTATTCTAAAGATAATGCCGAGCTCAGTTAATTCAACCAGTCGTTGGTAGCCTGTATTTTTTTTTGATCTGCACGCAGCAAATTTTCTTAACCGGACTTTACAGACTATCGTCTCAACGTATCCCAAACAATTTATTTGATCAGAATAACCAAATCGTTTCCATCTTCATTTTATTTGGTATTCCTAATGATTGGTAAGCTTGCCAATGATTGAATCTAAGGATGTCGTCAACTTGTCAAGTGCGCCACCTACTGCTTGGTCATGTGTATCGGCCTGATTTATAACAGCTACAGGCTGGCGGCCCTCCAAACGTGCTTCAATCATACAACGCATAGCGTTCAATCCGTTTTTATTTCCATCCTCATCCGAAAGATGAACTTCAATACGAGTGATCTGATGACTATACCTGCTTAATTCGTCTTCTATCTGGGCTATGTAAGGAGCAGTAAATTCCTCGTTTCCGTTTATGTTTTTATCTGTATTAAATTGAATCGTCATGTTTTATATTTTAGAGTTATAATTATAGTTCAATAGCGAAATATAGCTGCAAGCCCAGTGGTCGCGGGCATTTGCTCTTTGGGAACAATCATTACCGAGCCACCCATTTTAGTTACTAATTCACCTACATCATCCAACTGATCATCTAATACAGGTTGAGTTACATCAGTCATTTTAAATGTGCCTGTTTTATTTCTCAGCCTGCTGGCGATAACGCGATGTGATTCAACAAGGAGAACGTCCACTCTCCCAGCTTCCGCTGCTTCGATCACCTCATCAATATGATCGCTGCCCAACCCACCAGCCTTTGCCTGATTAAATTTTGCTATTAGCGTCTCCAGCTTTTCTGCATATACCGGATGCATCGCTTCCCAAGATACCTTTGCCAAGTTTTCAATTGAAATAGAGTGAGGATTGATTTCAATTCCTTTGGGCAACAGGAATGGATTTTTATTTACCTGATTAAAAAGATTATGGTGCTCGGGCAACGCTGCCAGTAGTAACGGCAAAGCACCTTGCTTAGAATAGCGGTCGTAAACCGAAGCAGCGACCACACGAAAAAATCGTTCAGCATCATTATCCACTTCATCTTTTTTACCTCCCTGACCATGATGCATGGTTGTACTTTCGCCACCCACACCGCCATAGGACGCTACGGTAGAATGTTTCTCGGTCAACTCCTCCCCTAACGTTTCTTCAATTGTTTTTGGAAAATCATCCGGCAGGTTGATTTCAACAAGCGAATGTCGATTACCTTCAAAAAGATGGACAGCATCTAGGGATAACGCCAGCACCTGATAACGATCTGCCGATTGCAAAAAATGCCTAAGCGGCTTCGTGTGAAAGCTATCTGACACAATCACCAGTTCCTCAACAGGCATGTGTAAACGAATCACTTCAAAACGTCCAGGGGAAACTAGAACAGCAAGACCATCGCTGGTATAGTTCCAGAATTCACTATTACTGGCAAGGGTTTCGAAAGGTTCAAGCAACTTATGAATTTCGGCTGCCGGATATCTTGCCGTTAGAGCTTCTTTCACTTGTTTGACAAGATTTTTGTATCGAATGGTATCCTGTAAGTTTTCAGGGTGACTGCGATGCGTAGGCATGTAAAGAGAGATGCAGGGCACTTCCGCCTCTGACTGCAATTCGTGAATCAATTCTTTGGTAAGCAATTTTGTATTCATATTGATTAGTATTTACTAGTGTGTGGTATTTGTTAAGATAGATGATTCTGTCATTGGCTTGTTAGACGCTACGTGCAACAGTATTTGCTACTGAAAATGATTGCAGTTCGAAGCAAGTTGTCGATTGTTAAAGTATCCAACTACTTCTCCAACTTCTCAGTTCCTGAAATATTCGCATCCGGTTTTAACCGAATTATGATTTGCAGTCTATTCATGAGCAAAGCACTAAAGAGCTTTTACCGTTTTACTATTTTCAATTTTCGGTTTGTTGCCGTTCATTTCCGTTTTAAAACATTTGGATTCGTTGTAAAAGTTGCCGTGTTACGTCAAAGGTGCGGCATAGATTCGCCACCTATGTTGCACATTTACCATTAAACGTTACAAAATTCACAAATGTGAAGTGCCTTTATCTTAACATGAACTCTTTCCGCAATTTTAGCTAAACCACCGGTTAACTTTCGACAATTCTTTAATAAACCCTTTATCTAAAACCGAGCGTAGACCCCAGTAGAAAGATTTTTCTTTCGCCACCAACGCACGCTATCTTCAGATGTGGAGAACTCTTTTTCAACGTATTCAACGAGTACATCAGGGCGGTACGAAGCAGTGATTTTATAAACTTGACGCACCCCATTTTTCCAACGCCAGATACAGCTCTTTGAATTTAGAGTTAACCCTGCACCAAAATCTTATCCATAAAACAATATGGAAAGTGCACCACGAATAAAGACCCGTTGCGCAGATTTGAGCTCACTATCGTGAAAAAATACTTTTTTGTCGGAAGTTTTGTGTGACACTAAAAATGGCTGTAGTGGTAGAAAATTGGAAAAAGATTCTTTTTTTTGTCTTTTTTATTGCACTTTAAATGATTGAAAACAGGGAGTGGCTCTAACTGCAAGCAAATGCTGTTACTAGGAATCGATTTAGGTACCTCATCGGTAAAAGTCTCTGTAATCGAGGCGCATTCTTGGAAAAGTATTGCCTCAACTCAGTATCCGGAAACGGAAAGTGAGATCAAGGCTCTTCAACCGGGCTGGGCAGAGCAATCACCTGAAATGTGGTGGAAGCATGTGCAGATGGCCATTTTAAAATTGCATGCACAGCGCATCTACAATCCACATGATATTGCGGCCATTGGCATTGCGTACCAAATGCATGGCTTAGTGGTGGTTGATAAAAACCAACGCGTGCTGCGCGACAGTATAATATGGTGTGACAGCCGTGCCGTGGAAATTGGAGACAAGGCGTTTGACGCGATAGGCAAAGAAAAATGTTTGCTGCGCATGTTGAACTCACCCGGAAACTTTACCGCATCTAAGTTAGCGTGGGTAAAACAAAACGAACCCGGCATTTACGAAAAAATTGACAAAGCCATGTTGCCCGGGGATTTCATTGCCATGAAGATGACCGGCCACGCCACTACAAGTATCGCTGCGTTATCAGAAGGTGTGTTTTGGGATTTTCAGCAGAACGAATTATCGAAAGATGTTTTTGGATACTATGGGCTAGAAACCAATTTTATTCCCGAAATAAAAAATGTTTTCACCGAGCACGGAAAAATCAGATCAGACGTGGCTGGGGCACTCTCGTTGAAAGCCGGGATACCCGTAACGTATAAGGCGGGAGACCAACCCAATAACGCGTTAGCATTGAATGTAATGCAGCCGGGCGAAGTGGCGGCAACTGCCGGAACCTCGGCTGTTATATACGGAGTGAGCGATCAGTTGGCGTTCGATAGCGAATCAAGAGTGAATACTTTTGCCCATGTCAACTACTCAAAAGAACAAAAGCGGCTGGGTATTCTATTGTGCATCAATGGCGCGGGTATCTTAAATCGGTGGATAAAAAATATTGCGGGCACTGATTTTAGTTATCAAAAAATGAACGAGAACGCGCAGCGCGTAAGAGCCGGAAGCGATGGGGTGAGCATTCTCCCCTTCGGAAATGGTGCAGAGCGGATGCTCCACAACAAAACCATCGGTGCACACATCCTTGGCCTTGATTTCAACAAGCACTCTACCGCGCATTTGTTCCGCGCCTCTCAAGAAGGCATCGCGTTCGCACTTCGCTATGGGCTGGATATTATGAAAACAAATGGCATGAGCCCTAAAGTAATTCGGGCGGCCAAGAGCAATATGTTTTTGAGCGATGTATTTGCTCAAAGTTTTGCCAATGTAAATAATGTGGCTATCGAATTTTATGATGACGATGGAAGCTTCGGTGCCGCGATTGGTGCAGGCATTGGTGCAGGTTTGTTTGCCCCTATTTCGGATTCCACCGAAAACAGAAAACCAACAGGCATAGTGGAGCCAGACAATACTATTTTATATAACGACCTTTACCAAAACTGGAAAGAACTATTGATGAAAAAATTAACCAACGAATGATGCCCCACGTGCTTACTTCAACAAGCGGCCAACTAATTTTAAAAGATAAATTTTTGAATAAATCGAAACTTATTAAATTAGGCTACCCTTCTGCTCAACAGAGGCTACGGGTGCGATGGATGTGCTTGCGCAAGCCGGCTCGGGATGGAAGCGAATACCCCGAAGTAGCGGGGGATGTGCATGTGGACGAGGAGTAGCAGCGGACAGCCCAGTGCTGACGGCCCGCCTCGGGCATCAGCAGGCCGCCTTAGAAATCAGCAACTAAAATACACTCAACAATCAAAACTATAACCCCGACAAAAAATGGCAATCACTCTAGGACAAAAAGAATATTTTAAAGGCATCGGCCAAATAAAATTTGAAGGGGCAACTTCCGATAATCCTTTTGCTTACCGCTGGTACGATGAAAACAGGACGATAGCCGGAAAGTCGATGAAAGAATGGCTGCGCTTTGCGTGCGCGTATTGGCACAGCTTCAACGGCAGCGGTGCAGACCCTTTCGGGGAATCAACGCACTTGTTTCCATGGAATGAACAAACAGACGCGGTTGACCGTGCAAAAGACAAAGCGGATGCTGCGTTTGAATTTATTACCAAACTAGGTTTGCCTTATTATTGTTTTCACGATGTGGATGTGGTGGACTACACCAATAATGTGAACGAGAATGATAAAAGATTGCAGCTTCTAACAGATTACCTGAAAGAGAAACAAGAAGCGAGTGGCGTAAAATTATTATGGGGAACTGCGAATCTATTTTCGAACAAAAGATATATGAACGGAGCGGCCACCAACCCAGATTTTCATGTGTTAACGCACGGAGCGGCCCAAGTAAAAGCAGCGCTTGATGCGACCATTGCATTGGGTGGGGAAAATTACGTTTTCTGGGGAGGGCGCGAAGGTTACATGACCCTGCTGAACACGAACATGAAGCGGGAGAAAGAACACCTTGCAAAATTCTTGCAATCGGCCAGAGACTATGCGCGGAAAAATGGTTTCAAAGGGCAATTTCTTATTGAGCCTAAGCCATGTGAGCCTAGTAAGCATCAATATGATTATGATAGCGAGACGGTGATTGGGTTTCTCCGTCAACATGATTTGCTAAAAGATTTTAAACTTAACATTGAAGTGAACCATGCTACACTTGCCGGGCATACATTTGAACATGAATTACAAGTAGCAGCTGATACCGGCATGTTGGGTTCGATAGATGCCAACCGTGGCGACTATCAAAATGGATGGGACACCGACCAGTTTCCAAACAACATAACAGAACTAACCGAAGCAATGTTGGTGATTTTACAAACGGGTGGTTTTGGAGGTGGCGGAATTAATTTTGATGCGAAGATCAGAAGAAACTCAACCGACCCTGCAGATTTGTTTTACGCGCATATTGGCGGTGCCGATATTTTTGCGCGCGCGCTGGTCACAGCCGATGCTATTTTACAAAAATCTGATTTCAAAAAAGTGCGGGCCGACCGCTACAAAACATTCGATAGCGGCAAAGGAAAAGAATTTGAAGAAGGTAAACTTTCATTGGAAGACTTGAGGGAATTTGCCATTGAAAATGGAGAGCCCGGAATGCAAAGCGGAAGGCAAGAATATTTAGAGAATATCATTTCGAGGCATCTGTGATCGCCATTGGTTTACAACTCTACGATTACTTGTTTTCATCGTTTTTTTTGTGGTGGCGGGTTTGGGCGTTGGATTTGCAACCGCAAGAAAAAAGCAACTTTTGCCTCGCACTATGATTTTTTAGCACAAAGATAGTTGACACGATAAGCCATCGGCACTTTACTGATTGCAGATGGAAAACAATTGGAGTGTTAAACCAAAACGCTTGGAGATAGCTCAGAAAATGTTTGCGATGAGTGCTTTATTTTTACTGAGGGCGTTGATCTATTACCTGTGCTTTAGCGGCAATTTACTAGTGATTTAAGGGCGGGAAACGAGGCCGGACTTTCGCGACTCGCAGCTTCGAAACCCAAGTGTTGTTCCGCAAAGCGCAGTCCTTTTCAAATTGATTTCCCCTAACTCATTCAACCGGTGCGTTGAAATATAATTGTTGTAACTATTTATAGATCACTTCTTTGAAATATTCTGATCGTTGCATTTTTTGAATCCAAAAAGCATCTATTTTTTAATATCTTTTCGATAAAGATAGAGTGTCGCCAAATTCCTTTGACACATGTTTACGAAACGATTACGCTGGTTTTTTTCTGCGAAGACGGCATTACCATAGCAGCCTACCAACCCTGCCCCTTCCTGAATCCCAAAATCAACTTTTAACCGAGCTAGGAAGATAAAAAAAACAATTGTTCTATCTTTGCCGTTACTAACACCTTAATACCGGGGCGCATGAAAAAATTTGTTTCCAACTCAAGCGATTCAACGCGAATGTTTAAAAATGGATTTTTAGAGATATTCTCCAAAGTCCATTTCTCGGTGCCGTTGTTCATCTATATTCCCGTCATTTTATATTTTGGTCGGAAAGGTTTAACCGTGCAGGGGACCACAGTTCAGGAAATTGTTTTAACTATTATGGCAGGCATACTAGCGTGGACACTTACCGAATATGTTCTTCACCGTTTCGTATTTCACTTCGTGCCCGATTCAAATTGGGGCAGACGCCTGCACTTCATTTTTCACGGAGTGCACCACGACTACCCCAACGATGTTATGCGGCTGGTTTTGCCTCCGTCTGCAAGTATACCCCTGGCCTCGTTATTTTATCTGCTGTTTACGTTCGTGGTCCCAACTTTGTACCTCCCCACTTTCTTCGCAGCATTTCTCACAGGCTATCTCTGCTACGACATGTTTCACTACGCCTTTCATCACGGCAACTTCTCCAACCCCACTTTGAAAAAACTAAAGCAGCATCACATGCTCCACCATTATACCGATTCTGACCATGGATATGGAGTGACCTCATTATTGTGGGATATTATATTCCGCTCGGAGATTAAGAAGATCGAAGAATCGGAGCCCAACACTTCTTCCAAAGCTGTCTAGCCTTAGCGCAACTAAAAGAAAATTTCCTGTGCCAACCGGAACGTATTGGCGTGTGCCTCAATGATGTCGCGGAAGTCAGGCGAATAACCGCCACCCATACCCGCTACTAAAGGAATCTTATGTTGCTTTGCTGCTTGCAATACAATTCGATCGCGTTGCTTACACCCTTCTCTTGTGACGCTGAGCTTTCCAAGCTTGTCGGTATCTAAAACATCAACACCGGACTGAAAAAAAATAAAATCAGGTTCTACCTGATCCAACAGATTGTATAAGTTCGATTGCAACGTCTCTAAATAAAAATCATCACCGGTGTAGTCCGCCAGGCCGATATCCAGATCGGAGTTTTCTTTGATCAAAGGATAGTTGTTAGCTCCGTGCATGCTAAAGGTGAAAACACGCGGATCATCTTTAAAAATCTCAGCAGTGCCATTTCCTTGGTGAACATCCAAGTCCACCACCAAAATCTTTTTTGCAAGTTTCTCATGCAGTAGATAATGTGCGGCAATGGCAATGTCATTCAATAAACAGAACCCCTCCCCTTTGTTCGTAAAAGCATGATGCGTCCCTCCGGCAATGTTCATCGCCACACCATATTGGAGTGCGAACAAAACGCACTGAAGTGTTCCATTGGCGATGGTAATTTCACGTGTTACTAATTCCCGCGAAAGCGGAAAACCGGTGCGCCTGATTTCTCTTGCATTCAGCTCCAAGTTTTGAAGACGATGCCAATAGTAAGAATCATGCGCGAGCAGGATCCATTTCTCTTCAATAGGCTCGGGGTGAAATATATTTGCGGACTTCAATGTCCCTTCGTACAAGAGTTGCTGCGGAAGCACCTCATACTTGCCCATAGGAAACCTATGGTTGATCGGCAATGGTAGAACGTAAGATTCAGCCCAAGCTACTTTTAGCATCTTTAAAAAAAGAAAGATATTGATCTGCGTGAGGCACGCACAATCAAAATCTTTCATCAAATAGGCCTACTTCTTTTCGTGTTCGTGTTCCTCTTTGCCGCCACCGTGCCACGCCTCCATAATGCCATGAAAACTGTCGTGAAGCGCGTTGAGTGAGGAGCCAACGGTAGCGTCATCCGCTCCGCTTTTTATAAGGTCGGCTAGGCCACGCGTATCTGTTTTTAACTTTTGCAAAGACGCTTTCACTTGTTCGTTGTCAACTTTTTCTGGTAAAGCGGCAACTGCCCATGTATCCGCTTCAGCAGCCATTTCTTCAGCCAGCTTTTTTGCAGGTGCCAGATTGGAAGAGTCTTTGTAGGGATGAAAAGCCTCGGCCATGATCATGTGGAAGGAATTCATTTCTTTCCACTCATCTGAATCGGCATCCGTTGTGCCGGTGGTTTCTGTTTTAGTGGCACAAGCCCAAACACAGATGAACAGGGAACATAAAAGGTAAAAAGCATTCTTTTTCATAGATATATATTTTTTACAAAGATAAGACTGATAAAGGAATTACAGTCACTTGCCCTTGTACTTTCTTCTCATCTCAAAGGCCAAGACAGCCTTTTTCAAAAGCTCAAAGTATAGAGTAATATATAATAGCATGGTCATCGTCCAGATAACGGCAATATTGAAATACAGTGTGTCAAATTTAGAATTCCAAAACGATTTTTCGGGCACGTAAAAATTTTCTCTGAAATCGACCCGATGCGATGGCCGGTGGTCATTAAAGTAAATAGGATACACTTTTTGAACCAACTCACCTCTCCACTCTACAATGCGTGCAATGCCAACGGTATTTTCAACAGCGCGGTTGACGGCCTCATTTTGATATTTCAACTGCAATTGTTCAAAAGCAATTTTGCGGTCGGGCGAATCGGTCAATTGAAGAATCAATGTCTCTTTCTCGTTCATGGCATTTCTGTTTCTAATACCATAGTACTCTTTTAACGTTGCCAGAAATTGATGCGTATTTTTATAGGTGGCCGAATCAAATTTTCCGGTGGCAATTTTATCAACATCCGGTAACTTTTCTTTGCCGATTGTCACCAGTTCATAGCTAATCTCATTCCGCAAAAGGTCTAGCGCCTTTCGGGTCTGATTCGCTGGATCAGTATTTCGCCAATCTCCGCGATGGTTAATGATGTAGGCAAGTTTGGATTCTAAAGCTGGTAAATAGTAGAGCCGTTTGTATTCAGCAATCGCACGTTTTTGATCCAAGGCGTAAAATTGCTTTTCGTATGGATTATCTTTAAACTGGGTGACCATGTAGGCCTCAAAAGCCCAGCGCGAAGCCATCATCTCCCCTACCAGGGGAATGCCATTGGGTGAGCCCACCTTCGGATTAAATTTATCAAAATTGATGACCACCCCACTCAGTAGCAGTTGCGGAATAATCAAGATCGGTATAAGGATATAGATCGTTACTGCTGAATTGAAAGCAGATGATATATTCAGGCCTAGCATGTTGGCAAAACACCCGCACGAAAATAAAATCAGCCAATAGCGCATTTCACTAAAAGGAATCTCCAACAGCCAATTCCCCACGAGTGTAAAAGAGATCGTTTGTATGGCGGACAGTGCAAACAATATCATCACTTTAGAAATCAGATAGCCACTCTTGCTGAGGTGCAAGTATTTTTCCCGCTTTAGAATCTTGCGGTCGCGGAAGATCTCCTCTGCACTCACGATGAGTCCAACAAACAGGGCTACCACAATGCTCATGAAAAAATACACAGGGATATTGTCGTTATGGAAAAAAGTGTAGCGCGCCTGATCACCGCCAATGGCATCGTAATACTTTACAAAGTAACCGATGAACAGAGCTAGCACCGGAGTAAGAAGAAGGTTGATCGACACATACTGCCTGTTAGATGCCTTCGCCAGCACATCTCTAACAACGAATATCCACCATTGCTTGAACCAGTTCGGGATTTTTTGTGCTACCGGAAGTGGATCGTTTACCTCTTCAATTTTAGGGATTTTAATTTTCTGTTTGAAATACTGATACCACTGCCCGGGCGAAACTTTTCGGGTGTGTGTAAATCTTCCGTATTCGTTTACCACCCTAGTTTCTATAATGTTGAACACCTGTTCTGGATTGACGTTCCCGCATTCCGGACAAGCGCCCGGTGTTTTGTTGGCAGCATTGACAATATCTTGAAAATAATTGACTGACTCCGCGGGATTACCATAATAGATTTGAAAACCACCTACGTCTAAAATGATGAGGGTATCAAACATTTTGAAAATATCAGAGGAAGGTTGGTGGATTACCACAAAGATCATTTTTCCGCGAAGCGACAATTCCTTCAGCAAGTCCATGATATTTTCCGAATCGCGCGAAGACAAACCGGACGTAGGTTCATCAACGAATAAAACAGTCGGCTCCCGTAACAATTCCAAACCGACATTCAACCGCTTTCGCTGGCCACCGCTAATAGTCTTGTCCAGTGGCGATCCTACCTTCAGATTGCGAGTTTCAGAAAGGCCTAAGTTCATCAACACCCGCTCAACCAATTCCGCACTTTGCACGCGTGTGTAGTGGCCAAAGCATAAGCGAGCGCTGTAGAAAAGATTTTCAAATACAGTCAAGTCCTCAATCAATAAATCGTCTTGTGGAATGAACCCAACAACACCTTCCATCCGGTTGGA
>Ga0226658_10001434_pt1 | contig 11947 bp, 18 predicted proteins | sample OliLak19BULKMAT1_FD_169091 | JGI IMG/M metagenome (GOLD analysis project Ga0226658, IMG submission 169091) | Freshwater microbial mat bacterial communities from Lake Vanda, McMurdo Dry Valleys, Antarctica - Oligotrophic Lake LV.19.BULKMAT1 (v2)... | ecosystem: Environmental > Aquatic >... | reverse complement strand
GGGGGTTTAATACAGTTACAGGCTCTTGCTGTAAAGAAATATCTCTTAACATAGTGGACAGTTTTAGCGGTTAAATAATTATTTTTTAGTGTGATTAGATACCGAATACGTATATTAAATGTTCTCGTTTCGGGTATAGACAATAAACACAGGAAAAAATACCTTCTGCTTTAAGTAGGGTAAAAACCTTATCCCAATCTATAGACTGATATATATCTCTTGGAATGCTTTTATTCCATTCTGATTCACAGTAATACTCCTTTGCAATATCCTCCTTACACGTGTAGGTTCCTTTATACTTCTGAACAAAAGACAGAAAAGTATTCACATTAACATTATGTATCCCTACGAAGCAAACAAAGTGCCTAAACGCTGCAAGGTATTCAGCATACTTATATTCATCAACTACCGCCCAGCCATAGTATTCTGCCAAACGCGGGAGTGCATTGGAGGTATATAGGACATCATCCCTTGTCATGGTACCTCCATCCTGATTCGTAGTTAAAGGGGTAAGGTAGTCCATACGTAATTGTGGCCACTCTAAGGTATTCGGAGATTTTTTATATAACATAGTGTACTGGATTAATGGTGAATTATTTAATGGTTAATTATTTACAGGTTAATTATTTACAGGTTAATTATTTATATGTATAACCTTCGTAGTACACGTTATTTACCATAAACACATGCACCTTATCAATATAATTATCCTGTAAATAGAATACTCTATCGGTATATTCTAAATTTTTTGCTATGGACTTAAAATCTGTGTACGCAACATTATCTATCATAACTACAGGAAGTACCTCTTCATTACGCCCCTTTGAATCTTGATCTATAAAGTCCCTTGCAAATTCCTCTGTATTACCGTAGGTCGATATGTACAATGAGTTAAAATTACGCACTGTGTCACGGTCTATAGGAATGCGCACATATGCTATGTACATACGAAAGGCTCTTTCGCTATGAATATCAGACTGTATAGAACTTAAATCCCAGTTAAACTCTGTGGCCAAAGTAGACAGAAAATCGTAATCATATAATATTCTATGTTCAGTAGCTAATTTACCTTCTTCCCCGATATTATTATACTTTGCATTATACTGTTCAAAGTTAGCATCCACAACTTCTTGAATAAAAGATGAGAATATAAACGTATGATCCTTATAATCGGAATCAGCCTCATTGCTACTGTTTGCAGCTACGAACTCACCATCTCTCAATAGATCATACGCAACCGATTCCCAATCCGTAGATTTATCTAAGTACGTAAAATACTTAAGTAAATCAGTCCCCATAGACAGGTACCCCTTATATATTTCTCGTGCAAAACTAGATAAATCCTTATAACATCCAGAGAAAAGTAGTCCAAACGCCACAATAGTTCCTTCATCAATCAACGTTATATCGCTGCGAGATAAAAATATGCGTAATGCTACTTTCCGTTTACGCCCATACTTATCGAAATCATAATCCCATTCGTAGTATGCGGCCATCTCTTTTATAAGCAGCAGATTACTGTCGTTCATCAATCTTTCAGGTGTTATGAGAGACCCTACAGAATCATGCAGCATAGGTGCTTTTTCATCTTTCAATTTTTTATACATGTTCTTTTTATTATTATTAGTGAATTACTTTAAGGGAGTTTAGTGGAAATCGAACCCACATCTACATAGTTCACCGCCATGTGCTTTACCTAATTAAGCTATAAACTCCGTATGCTGTTTAATTGTTTACTTTTACTGAATGTTAGTTTACGTTATTCGTTGTAGAATACATATACGGTTGTAGGATGAAGTCGATCAGGAAGGAACATATAAGAACGGGTCTCTTCTATATCACGCGCTACACCCGCCCAATTTATATTAGATCTAAATAAGGTACTCATATTACGGACCTCATCGTTCCTACTTTCGTATAAAAGCTGGATAAATTCAGCGCCCGAAGAATGATAACCTCTGTAGGATTCAATGAATTTGTATAGGGTAATATCATTTATATTCTTAGGGTGCACATAGCATAAGTAGTGCCTAAATGCGAAATCGTCACCTTCTGCCCGAATTTTATCCTCGAAATCAGCCCATCCGTAATAAAGAGCAAGCTCATCAAGGATAGTATCCTGAGTGGCTATAAAATGCGGTGTAATTTCTAAACCTTTAAAGTTAACTAACAAAGGTCTTCCGGTTTCCGCGAATGTTTTGCTATTTTTAAATGGCATATGCATATTCTTAGGTCTTTCACTTTCCGTTAATGTTTTAAGTTTTTCAGACTGGTTTTCCATGTTATTTTTATTAGGTGTGATAGTAATAATAATAATAATACAATATAAACTATAGGTTACGGAACACGTATGTTGGTAGTTCATCGCCACCTATGTACGTATACTCACCCATACTTTCAAGACTAACACCTACACCAGCCCAGTCTATATTATCATAGAATGCACAGTGTATAACTTCGCTGGACAATAACTCTTCAGCAAAATCAGCAAAACTATCATATGACCCGTAGTACGATTCAGTAAACTTATTTAGACTATCATCGTCTATGTACCGTGCATCCGAATCGGCTAAATAATGCGAAAAAGCGAGTCCAAGATTACGCTGTATAATTTCATCCTCGAAATTATCCCATGCGTAATACGCTACCAGCTCATTAAGGATGTTTTCATCGGTTGATAATAACTCCGGAGTAATTTCTACGCCTGCAGAATTAACTAATAAAGGTTGCTTAGTTTCTGCGAATGTTTTGGGGTTTTCAGATTGGTTTTCCATGTTCTTTTTCATATCTATAGTGGTTTAATATGGGTTAAATAATATAGCTTTATTTCCTGTGCCTCAATCCCTTTCCTCAATCATTATAAACAAAGGTACAAAAGGTATTTCACAATTCCAAGCCTTTTTCAAAACTTAACATTAACTTAACATTGGAATAAAAAACGGGAAGTCAACTAATTTTCGTATGCTAAATGTTTGGCCATTACCAATTTACGTGTATATTCGATTGAAAGGCAAGTACTTGTCTTTTGGCAAGTCAACTACTTGACTTCCGCCGAAAAAGCCGTTTTATGCTTCTGTTAAAAACATTAAAAATTTATAATACTGTGATTCAGTCCTTAGTTAATGTGATTCCCATAGTGTCCGTATTTAATTGGATAGAATACCCAGCTAAAGGGAAAACATGATCATTGTGTCGAACACAAAGACGTTCTAAATATAGGTAGGCTGTGTGTAGTGAAGTTTTTATTGTGTTAAATAAAACTTCGCTTAATTCTATTTCAAGTTCAGTGAACATATCGCATGCTTTGCACAACTCGTAACTACTTAGGGCATAATGGTACTTATCTATAGCATCGTCATAAAGAGATAATTCATACGTTAGGGAATTAGTTTTACCAACTAACGATGCCGCCTCTATTATAATAGCATTCCGTTCGGTAACAAATGAAACTATACCCTCAGGAAAGCTCGTGTGTATTGGTACGATGCTTCCCAGAAGATGGTTACGTGGGCGCAGAAATGACTTCTTTTCTACAGTAGTTTCGTACTTAGTCATTTTTTTCTTTCTTTTATAGATTAAATATCTCTTAGCAAGGTTGTAAGTTTCTACAACTAACATATCTGTTAAATCCTGAGAGTAAATTAGGTGAATACCGTGCTCATCCGCTGTATCATCTATGGTATTATCTACGTTATTATCTATGGTATTATATACGGTATTATCGAAACCCAACAATTTTTGCTCAAAGTACCGACTAAAATACTGTTTCCATTTTCTACCATAGCCGTAACCGTAGTTTAAATCCTTACTCATGCGATTAGCATCCTCCCTATTAACATAACAACTCATCACGTGGATAATATGAGTGTCAAAGTTGTTGTTAATCATACACAGCATGTCTAATCGCGTGAAAAGCCAAGGCATGCAATATCCTGCAGTTTTCCTATAGTGATGTACCGCTTCCGCCAACAGTTGGCCTAAGTCATTTTGTTCTATGTTTTTACCAAGCATTATACAGTGATATTAATAGGGTGAATAAAAATAGGATGAATTAAAAATCATAATATCCGTTATCCGGAAATCTGGTATCCGGAAATAAGCGATTATAATAGTGCATGACGCGGACATACTCGTATTCTTGTTCTAAGGTAGGAGATTTTATTGCAAGGTACTCATCTCTGTACTCGTAGAATGCGCCCAAGTAATCCTCTGTTGATAAGCGTAGCCGCTCTCGCACCTCATCCTGTGCTTCGTAAGCCGCTAATAAAGCTTCGTATTTAGTCATTATGTAAGGGTATTAATAAGGTGAATAAAAACGGGGTCTTTAAACCCCTCGTATAGTTAATATTAAAGAGAGGAATCCTCCCATGATTCATATGACGGAACCACAGGTTGCCAATGATACCAGCCACCATCATCCGGATTTGGATAGTGTCCGAACCAATCAAGAAACCAAAGAACAACAGTTTTAGCGTATTCTAAAAGGTGGGCCTTTTCTGTTGAATCGTACCTACGGTAATCTGCTTCCAATAGTCCGCTTTCAGTATTTCGCAATAGGTATACACAATGTATGCCCTTATATATCTGATCAAATGAATAATCTAACACAAATCTAAGCTCAAACTCATCTATAGTTTCAGCCTCTCCCACGGACCGTCTGTATTGTATAGTTTCAATCCCTAAATTACTATCCCATGGTGTTCTTAATAGAGATAGTTCCTCATGTAGCTTTGCCCAATTAGTTTCCGCATCCCACTTTTCTTTTTCTGCTTGGTCTATTACCACATTCAGGCTACGAATAAGCGTATCGGCTTTTTTCATTCCTGCTTTCAAACTATCTATTTTAACTTGGTTATCAGTACTCATAATTAAAGGGTATTAATAAGGTGAATAAAAACGGGGTCGTTAAACCCCTCGTATAGTTAATATGAACGCTCTGAAAGCTCTGGACGCTTCTGCCACGATTCATATTGAGCCGGAAACACGTACTGCCAGCTATCCCAGCCACAATCATCCGGATTTGGATAGTGTCCGAACCAATCAAGAAACAAAAGAACAACAGTCTTAGCGTATTCTAAAAGGTTATCCTCATCCGCTATACTGCTGTAATCTGCTTCCAAAAGTCCGCTTTCAGGATTTCGCAACAGGTATACACAATGTGTGTTCCTATTTCTCTGATCAAATGAATATTTTAGCCCGAATCTAATTGCAAACTCATCTCTGGTTTCAAACCACTCTCCCTCACACCGCTTGTATTGTATAGTTTTAATACCTGAACTATAATCCCATGGTCTTCTTAATAGAATAAGTTCCTCATGTAGTTTTGCCCAATTAGTTTCCGCATCCTGCTTTTCGTTTTTTGCTTGGTCCATTACCACATTCAGGCTACGAATAAGCGTATAGGCTTTTTTCATTCCTGCTTTCAAACTATCTATTTTAACTTGGTTATCAGTACTCATAATTAAAGGGGTTAATAGGGTGAATAAAAAACGGGGTCGTTAAACCCCTCGTATAGTTAATATCAAAAAATGTAGGAATCCTTCCACGATTCATATTCAACCGGAGCCACAGGATTCCAGCTATTCCAGCTATGATAGTCAAGATAAGCCGTATTTGGATAGTGCCCAAACCAATCAAAAAACCAAAGCACCGCAGTCTTAGCGTATTCTAAAAGGTTATCCTCATCCGCTATACTGCTGTAATCTGCTTCCAAAAGTCCGCTTTCAGGATTCCGAAACAACGTTATAAACTGTAGGTGCCTATTTCCGGTGGACATCTGAAATCTAAGTTCAAACTCACCTCTAATTTCAAGCGTACCTTCAGTTTTATCAGCCCGCTTGTATTGTATAGATTCAATACCTAAATTATAATCCCATGGTGTCCTTAATAGAATAAGTTCCTCACGTAGCTTTGCCCAATTATCTTCCCAAGTCGTTCTTAATATAAGAAGCCCCTTATGTAGTTGTACCCAATTATTTTCCCAATTCGTTCTTAATATAAGAAGCTCCTTATGTAGTTGTACCCAATTATCTTCCCAAGTAGTTCTTAACATAAGAAGTTCCTTATGTAGTTTTGCCCAATCCCTTTCCATATCCCGCTTTTCGTCTTCTGCTTTGTCTATTACCATATTCAGACTACGAATAAGCGTAAAGACTTTTTGCATTTCTGTGTTCAAACTATCAATTTGAACTTGGTTATTAGTATCCATAATTAAAGGAGTTAATAGGGTGAATAAAAATGAGGTCGTTAAATCCGTGTATAGTTAATAGGTAATCAGTATAATTTTAAATGATACGCATACTCATATGAGGCATTATCGTAAGCTTCCTGCTGTTCTGGTGTAGGGTTTTCAATAAGTTCATATTCATCCTCGTACATTCCAAAAGCATCGCAGTAATCTGACTCCGCTTCCTCTAATGAATTACGCGCATTCCTGTATGATTCTTCAGATGCTAATAAAATTTCATATGTAGTCATTGTGTAGTGATATTAATGAGATGGTATTAAGGTGGTGGCACGCGAATGCGCCTATTGGAAAACGGCAATAATTTTAGGACCACTCCCACGATTCATAATCATTCCATGATTCATGTGCCGGAACCGCGGGATGCTGGCTAAACCAGCTCCCACGGCAAACATCATCCGGATTTGGATAGTGTCCGAACCAATCAAGAAACCAAAGCACAAGAGTCTTAGCGTGTTCTAAAAGATTATCCTTGTCCGCTACCTTGCTGTAATCCGCTTCCAAAAGTCCGCTTTCAGGATTTCGCAACAGGTATACACGATGGTTGCCCCTATCTCTGGCGGACATTTCAAATGAATAATCTATAAAAAAGTTAAGCTCAAACTCATCTACGGTTTCGAGCGGACCTCCAGTTGGATTATACCGCCTGAAGTGCGTAGCTCTAATATCTACATCAGAATCCCGTGGTGTCCTTAATATAATAAGGTCCTCACATAGTTTTGCCCAATTATATTCCCATTGTATTACTAATGTATGAAGGTCCAAATGTAAGTCCGCCCAATTACCTTCCCTACCCCATGTTCCGCTTTCCGCACTCCATGTTTCCTTTTCCGCTCGGTCTATTACCACATTCAGAAAACGAATAAGCGTAGCTACTTTTTTCATTTCAGCTTTTAAACTATCAATTTTAACTTGGTTATCAGTATCCATAATTAAAGGAGTTAATAGAGTGAATAAAAATGGGGTCGTTAAACATCTTGCTGTTCGTGATACACATACTCATATGAGGCATTATCGTAAGCTTCTTGCTGTTCTGGTGTAGGGTTTTCAATAAGGTTATATTCATCTGTGTACGTGCGCAAAGCATCGCGGTAATCTGAAGCCGCTCTCTCTAATGAACTATGTGCATTCCTGTATGATTCTTCTAATGAATTACGCGCATTCCTGTATGATTCTTCAGATGCTAATAAAATTTCATATGTAGTCATTGTGTAGTGATATTAATGGGGTGATATTAATGTAGTGGTATTAATGTAGTGGTATTAATGTAGTGGTATTAATGTAGTGTCACGCGAATGCGCCTATTGGAAAGGTGAATATTATTCCTAAGGTATCTGAATCCAACTGGATGTGGTATGCTCCTACCGTTGACTTAGCCGAAAAGTCCGAACAAGCGAGCGCGATAGATGGGTGCGTTTTTAGTAGTAATATTTTAGCCTTGCTAAGAATGGCTTCGCTTATTTCCATTTCAGTTTCGGTAAACACACCGGACTCTTTACCAGAATCATAACTACTTAGGGCATAATCGTAACAGATTAAAGCTTCTTCGTAAAGAGGCAGTTTATCTAATATTAAATTAATACTATCCATCCGTGATACCGCTTTTGCTATAATAGTAGTATTTCTAGCAACAAACTCAACTATACCATACGGGAAGTTTATTTCCAAACAGGTCGTGTACATCGCACTATTTAGGGGATGATTATCCGTTGCATCTACGTATTTGTGCATACTGACTCTTTTACTTGTGGGGAAGTACGACATAGGATTATAAAATGGATTATAAAATGGATGCTAATTATGGATACTAATATTATTGTTTACGAGGATGGCGTATTTTCCTAAAGAACCATGCGATAGCACCGGATTGATTCGGTTCCTCGGGTAGTGCTTTCCCATCGATGTCGATGCTATCTTTAACTATCATTTGCCCCGATTCATCCTCTTCTATTCGTACCGTGCACCACTTATTACTGTCTATATGAAAGTAGTTAATAGTGTGGAGTACTTTTATATGCGTCCGATAAGTGTCCTTAACAGCCATGCTCATAAAGTTGATATTCTTTGTACCTTTTAATTCCCGCATAATTAGATAGTTAAATATAAGGTTGCTTTAATAAAAAGGTGCTTCAATGTAGCGATATACTATACGCCGTAAAACTAACCGCTTATGATATAATCGGTCCGATACAAATATACGAACCTTATTTGGAATATGCAAGTAAATAGCCTAAATATATGAACAAAGTTTTTTATTTGGCTAATTACTTGAATACCAACACTATCTAAAGGCTATAAGTTCTAAAAGGCAAGTCAAGTAAGTTTGTCAATTGACTTACATTATAAGCGTTATTTCTTAGCCTAAATGGCTACTTAAGGTTGTTTCTTTCTTATTATACGTGTATTATTAGGATGAGGTTTTAAGCTGCCCGCTGTTCCTACTGTTGTTGGTGTCGCTGTTGTTGTTGGTGTTTTAGTTGGTGTTGTTGTATCCGTAGTCCTTAGGTTATAAGACTCTAATCTACGAAGTGCCTTTATTATACTGTCATTCTGTGATTTTAATCTACTCATATCGTAACTCAATAATGCGAAGTTACCAGCCTGTGGTGTGAATTGCGTAGACCTATACGAATTCTCATGCTCACGCCTGTAGTTCTCTAATACAAGTAACCTTAGCTGTAATACATTGGATGATTGCGTATTGATATTCGTATTGTTGCCGTTGTTAGTTCCTATGTTGGTGCTTAGGTTAGGTGAGTTTCTTACAGGGGAACTGTTGTCGTAGGATATAGGAGCAGCATTCGGTTGTATAATCTCCCTCTCATGGCATTGATAGAATACTAAAGATAATGCCGTTATTAGTAAAGCATACAGACTCTTCGGGTTAAATATAGATGTACTTATAGATTTATAGGGAGACATTGCGTAGTGTTAATAGCGTATAATAGCGTGTAATGTGGTATGTGATTTAGATGTGAGGTTATGCGATGCGATGTGATACGTGATTTAGATGTGAGGTTATGGTGTTAAAAAAATAAGAGGTTTAAATTAGGCGTTATATAAAAGTGTATTGTTTCCCTTACAGAAAAGTGTTCTTAATTGTGTACACTAAGTATATTCTGTCTACAGATAAATATTAGAATAATATAAGGCCTATTGTCATATTAATGGAGTTTTACATGTAAGTTTTTCCTTTTAAGAGTATTGTTATGTTTTAATCGGTGGGTTCGTAGTTTATGTGTTGTTCGGAGAATGTGTATCGTTTGAAAGCTTTTATTCCTACGAGAGATAGGGTTTCGTAGTCAGTAGTGTACGGAGAGTTGTTTAGTATAAGAGAGCACCCGTAAAGTGAACACAGAATCATCTTAGCCTCACGTATAAAAGACTTTCGTGACACAGTAAATAACGTTGATATAATAGGGTCCGTGTAAGAGGGGAAATCAAATTCATAAACCTCATGCCGCTCAAAAGAAATGAATAATATGGATAGATTGAAAGGCTCCGACAGCTTGTTATGTACGTATATTGTTAAGCTCTCCCTACTTCCAATAAACACTTCCTGTTGAAAGAATTTCCGTATTCTCAGTAGCGGTTTAGCAGGTAATATAAACATGTTGGTAAAGTAGTAAGTAGCTTAGAATGTAGTTGGTAGTTGTAGCAGCAAAAAGCATGCCGTATGAAGGTAGATGTTTTTGTATAGATGATTACTGTTGTAGTAATTAGGTTGTTGTAAAGGATTGTTCCACGTGGAACATTAGGAAAGTAGGTTGATGTAGAGGAGTGTTCCACGTGGAACATTAGGAAAGGAAGGTGTTTTTAAGAGTAGATTTGGAGGTTGGTAATTGATTTATAGATGGTTATTTATAGGGGAAGTTTTCGTGGAACATTGTGTTCCACGGAATGTTCCACGAAAATAAGCCTTAAAAAGAGGGGATTTGTAAAATAATTCGACAAAGGTAAGTGGTTGATAACCAGTTATATAGGAGTATGATTGGCAGGTACAGTTGTTGGTGAGTAGGAAAAAAGCGTTTTTTAGGTGATGAAGGGGAAATGAGTGGAAAAAGGGCTGTGAGAGGCTTGTAGGGCACTTTTTAGGGGTAAAATTTGGATAATTTTTTTGTTGAAATTTGTGATTTCCCTAATAAGAATTTTTTATATTATCAGGAGGTTTTACGGTAAACAGAAAATCAAAGGAAATGTACGATTGTTCCACGTGGAACACTTGGTTTCTTAGGAGTGTAATCTTAGGATTGTATTCCTGAGATTAGGATTGTTCCACGTGGAACATTGAGTAGTATTTGGTATGTGAATACAACACTCATCCTACTTTGATGGAAGGATTACAACTCATTATTTTTAGAGAGTATTTTTTTTATTATATTTTTCTGTGTGAGATTTTTTTTTGTTAAAGGTTTAGAGATAGACGTATTGTGAGTGTAGTTTTATTAGCGGCTTATGTGGTTGTTATAAGGATGCTTTTCTGTGAGGTAACGTGTTTGTACAGACTGTGAGGGTAACGTTCGTTGTAGGGCTTTATTTGAGCTTATAGGGTATGGTATTGTTTTAGATAGTGAGCTGTTATGTGAGGGTTTTAGGATTGTTATTGGCGTGTTAGTTGGTTTAAGTTGTTTCGTGTGCATAAATAACTGTTTTAAGTGGGTATGTTTATTGTATGTTATTGTTTCTGTGTTATTGTATGTGGTTTATGTTGGTATGTTCGCTGTATTACAGTAGTTTATTTAGTTAGGGGAAAATTAGTTCAGTTTGATAGGAAGTATTCATTGGAAAGGCACGCATTTATTGCAGAGGTAGGATTCATTTCGCTTAACAACATAGGTTTATTACAGAGGGAGGATTCGTTTAAGAGGATGGTTTTTGTTAAAGGTGTCTTTTCACCGTCCAGAAACTTGACTGCCTTGACTGAATAATTTCCTCTTAATTGGCCCCTACGAGGGCAAGCTTGCCTCCCTACGCATACACACTTGCCTTTCTACGCTTGACTTTCTAAGGGCGCACTTAAGTAGACAAGCTTGCCTCCCTACGCATACACACTTGCCTTTCTAAGCACACACTTAAGTAGACACACTTGTATACGTGCGAAGACACACTTGCCTTTCTACGAATCGTTTCATGTGTGCGTGTATTAATTCGTACATTAAGCGGCGCGTAATGTGATATTAATCTATAATTAATTATAAACTTAATGTGTATTACGCATCGTATTAATTACACATTAGTTTTCGTATTAAGCGAATGGCATTGTCTACTTAAGAATGTCATTAGGGGAGGGGTACCTTGGCAAGTGTGACTTATTAGGGCGGTGCTGTAATACTAACTAAGATAGCCTACTTTTAAAATTAGGTACTTGACTTGCCAACCTAAGAATCCGGCGATCCTGGAATACTTGACTTTTTAGGGAACCCTAAGAATTTCCTTATGCCATCCGAAAAAAATTTTTAGGGAACCCTAAGAATTTCCTTATGCCATCCGAAAAAAATTTTTTGGGTTCCCTAAGAATTTCCTTATGCCATCCGAAAAAAATTTTTTGGGTTCCCTAATAAAATTTTTAGGTTAGATATGGATGGAGCTATGGATGCCATATGGATGGAGCTATGGATGCCATATGGATGGAGCTATGGATGGAGCTATGGATGCCATATGGATGGAGCTATGGATGGAGCTATGGATGCCGTATGGATGGAG
>Ga0226658_10001432_pt1 | contig 11959 bp, 10 predicted proteins | sample OliLak19BULKMAT1_FD_169091 | JGI IMG/M metagenome (GOLD analysis project Ga0226658, IMG submission 169091) | Freshwater microbial mat bacterial communities from Lake Vanda, McMurdo Dry Valleys, Antarctica - Oligotrophic Lake LV.19.BULKMAT1 (v2)... | ecosystem: Environmental > Aquatic >... | reverse complement strand
TCCGTTATCTGTGCCGCGGCTTTTTGTGCTTAATGTCATTCACTTTTTTGAAAAAGTACGCTGGGAAAGGATATTCGAGCCCATCAACTGACCTGCCTTGATGCATCATAAAGCGATTCCTTTTGAAGTGTTTTAACAAGAAATTATGTCATGTACTATAAAACATATTCCCACCGAAATGTAATCATCAACTCTGAGGAGATATAGTTGTGAAATCACTTATTGCCGCAGTTAGTATCAGCTTTTTGGCCGCATCGGGGTTTGCCGGCCCGAAGGTGAAAATCACGGATGATACGATTAATTTTGGCAAAACTCCGCAGCAGTCGGTGCTGACCCATGCCTTTTGGATAAAATCTGTCGGTGACGAAGCTCTTCATATAAAAGAAGTTGTCCCCGGCTGCGGTTGTACCAAAGCCCTTTTGACCGATTCATTGATTGCCCCGGGGGATAGCGCCCGACTGCAGATTAATTTCTCAACCGGCCGCATGAACGGGATGGTGGCCAAGCGTCCCTATATCACAACCAACGCGTCTGAGGAAAAACAGTTTCTCAAAATCTACGCGGAAATGCTCGTTGATTCAGTTGCCACCAAGCCGATACAACTGGCGCCATTGACGCTCGATGTCTCGCAATTCAATGAAAAGCCGCGACGGAGGGGAACATTTAAGATAACAAATACATCGTCTCAAGACCTGACTTTGTCTGTGGTCGATTCATCTTTCAAAAGCTTTACTGTCAAGCTTCCTTCGGTTATCAAGGCCGGTGCGACTGTGGATGGAATTGTGACTGTCCGCAAGGAAAATATTGAGACGGAATTCAAAGAATCCCTGACCATTGCCACAAATGATACGGAAAGCTCACGTTTCACACTGCCCGTCACACGACTATATAAGGTTAAACCTACTGGCGGGACTCCACTGGGACAGAAGTAGCAACACAGAACAAAGCATTTGAACCTCAAGAGCGGTTGTTGCCTGAGCGGCAAGCCGCTCTTTTTTTATTGTCATTTTTACTCAAGGAAGCTTTTCTTTAGATAATGTACCGATTGAGAGCAGATAATTTGAGCAAGCGTTTTGGAGTACGAAAAGTGTTCCAGGATATTTCCTTCGAGCTTACGACCGGACAAGTCTTCATCATCACCGGACCAAACGGCTCCGGCAAAACTACCCTTCTCATGACACTCCTTCGTCAATTCCGCCCGGCTACAGGAACGGTCACTTTCAGTTCAGACGACAATATCTTAGCCGATGAGGAACTTCGAGCCCAGACGGCACTCGTCGCCCCCTACCTTAGTCTCTATGACGCGCTTACCGCTGAGGAGAATTTAAACTTTTTCATAACAGTGTCGGGCGGTCGAGTCGAGGGTCAGGAAATTAATCGGGTTCTGAATCAGGTCGGACTTGAAGGAAGAGGTTCTGATCTGGTCGGCGAGTACTCTTCTGGCATGAAACAGCGGCTCAAATTCGCCATCGCTTTGTTGCGCAAACCAGGCTTCCTGTTTCTGGACGAGCCCACTTCGAACCTCGACGCCAGCGGCAAAGAGATGGTCTATCGAATAATCGAACAGAGTAAGCAGACACGAATTGTCGTGATTGCTTCAAATGAACAAGAGGACGAACGTGCCGCCACAAAACAAATCCGGCTTACTTAGCCGGGCTTTCAGCATTTTCGCAAAAGATGTGCGGCTCGAATTGCTGTCACGTTCTGCTCTGAGCACAATTCTCATGTTCGGCGTGACAACGTTGGTTGTGGTGTCGTTTTCGGTGGGTCAGGCGGAACTTCCGCCCAAATTACTCGCGGCACTTTATTGGATAATTCTTTTCTTCTCTTGTATCGCCGGGATGTCACAGTCCTTTGTGCGTGAGGAAGAAGCTGGCACCGCGCTAGGCTTAAGGCTGGTGGCCGACCCGCTTGCCGTGTATCTTGGTAAACTCAGTTTTAATCTTTTGCTTATGACCACAATAGGTTTTGTGGTTACTCCGCTATTTTTCATCTTCACAGATGCCTCGACTGGCAATCCCGGACTCTTAGTTCTCATATTGCTCGCTGGAATCTTGGCGTTGTGCGCGGCGACGACGCTTGTGGCCGCTATCATCGCACGAGCCGCAACTCGCGGAGCCCTTTTTGCGGTAATTGCATTTCCTCTACTTATCGTGCCTCTTTGGGCATTGGTTGCCTCGACGGGGAAGATCCTTGACAATCAAGGCTTCGCCTTTGTAGCCGGTGAACTGCAGGTATTGTTCTCTTTCATAGTTGTAATGGTCACTTCATCAATCATGCTGTTCAGGTTCGTCTGGCAGGAATGAATTTCATTGTAGTATTGCTTGAACTGGTTATATTTCGGCATGTATACTCATGCGGTTTTCTTGGCCATTTGCCCAATTTAAGGAACATCTAACTCCAGGAATTAATTATAATGGATGATAACTATGTAGCTCTTGTTGTAACCCTGGTTATCTGGTTTGGCTTATTTGCATTTGTGTGGCGACTTGATAAACAGGTAAAGCGCTTGGAGAAAAAGAAAGACTAACTCCCTGGTTGATCGACGAACCCGACATGTCCTTGTTAGGGGTATCTCAGATCGACATCCGACCGCTATAAAATATTTCCCTCTCCGTCTTTGACCGACTGATCAATATGGAAAAACTTACTCGCCGTCCCGTTTCCATTATTTATTTACTCACTTGTCTATTGATGACTGCGTCACAAACTTTCCCCGAAGCTATCCCATTTAGCTATGCGCGGGGACTTGTCGAAGTCGATGTCATCCTCAACGGTCTGGTGACGGGCCGCTTTGGTCTTGATACCGGAGCCGACCAGCTCTATATCGACAAAGGTTTTGCGGAGAGAAATAATCTTCCGTACTTCGATTCTCCAACGCCTCGTACAATAGTCTCAGTTGCGGGACGAACCTCGGCCTCCCCAATGGAAATCCAGTCTTTGGACATCGGCAGTGAACGACTCATCGACCTTTCAGCCCTTGCGATTGATATTGACGCCCTTGCGAATGTTAGCGATGGAGACCACCCCGATGGTTTGATCGGGTATGACCTCTTGAGAAAATATTGCATAACGGTTGATTACACCCAGAACACTATTGCCCTCCACATGGGCAAACCGTCGTTTACCCATGACTCGCGTCATACAGCAATTCCGTTCACAGAACACAATCATCTTATTCTTGTGGATGTCCGGCTCAATGATTCTTGCTCCGGCAAGATGATGGTCGACCTCTGTTCATCATATACCCTCATCTCACCTGAGACAGCGATTAAATTGGGCTTAAAAAATGACGACGAATCTCTGCAGTCAGTTTCATCAATCTCGCTTGGCAAGAATGCCGCTTCGACCGATGTGCCTGTCGTCGTGTCAGATCTCAAAAACTTCCAATCGTCACACCTCAAACTTGCCGGAATCCTTGGCGCGTCGTTTCTTAAAGGGCATGTGGTCACCATCGATTGCGTCGGCAAGACCATTTACGTCCATCATTAAGTTATTTGCGGACTAAAATCCGCTTGACTTAATCTTCGATCTCCCGCAATTTCATTTCAACATATTTCGGTGCCGTCCATTCTGGACGGATAATAGGGAAGACGGTGTGAATCCGTCACAGCCCCGCTACTGTATAGGCTTACTCAGGGAGCATTATGTCACTTGCCATAGCGGCAGGGAAGGCGCTCGTTGAGGTTTGACGCCCAAGTCAGGAAACCTGCCGGGATCAATAACTCTCACTCGATGCCGACAGCGCGGGCTGTTTGACATGCGACCAGATTTGCGTCGTCGGCCTCTCAATGGAGGTCATCATGCGGCGCATTTTATTCTTAGCGTCATTTGTCCTGCTCCAAAGCGCTCAGGGATCTTTGGCGGACACGACAGGAGTGGATTCAACGAATCCACGACCACTTTCTGATTCCATAATAGTCACAGCAAACCGCTTCGGTCGACCGCCCGAGAAATCCCTCTGGCCTGTTACTTCCGTAAGTGAGGGACATCTTGCCAGACATTCGGATTTGGCTCCGGCTCTCGATGGAATAGGCGGGATTGATATCCGTCAAACGAGCGGATTCGGCTCGGTGTCCACGCTTTCAAGTTGGGGGACATTCAATCGGCATCTGCTTTTGCTCTATGATGGACGAGTGGTTAAAGACTATTCACTGGGAGGCTTCAATCTCTCGGATTTTAGCAGCGAGGAGTTCGGGCGTATAGAACTGCTCAAAGGGCCGCAGTCGGCATTTTATGGCGCGGACGCCATAGGCGGAGTGGTGCATCTTATTCCCAAAAGCGCGCTGGTTGATCGCTTTGAGTTAAGTGGCGGGTTAGGCAGTTTTGGTCTGCGAAATTATCGGATTGATGCCGCGAAACGGCTTGGCGTTGTCGGTGTAAGCGCTTTCGGAGAATATTCTTTGGCCGACAACAGCAGGCCGAACTCAGGGGTCCAGAGAAAAATTGCCGGACTACGGACAGAGTATCTCTCACACAATGGTCATCACCAAATGTCTTTCGCTGCGCGATATTTCCAAGACAGCCTGGGCACACCGGGGCCGGTGCCTGACATAGCTTTTATCCCGATCTACGGAAGCCGCGAGGCAAGCAGTTTATTCGATCATCAGATAAACGAACACGGCTCGACCGATATTCATTACCGCTATTCCAATCCCGCAATTGGCGAGGCGCAGATTGATTTGTTCTGGGAGAAGAAGCGGTTGGATTTCCGGTCTTTATACAATTATTCGTACAGCTATGAAACGCCTGAACCGGGGGATAGCGCCTTTGATACCGATTCGGCAGATGTTCGCGGATTGAGTTTGTATGACAAACTATCGTCCGGCTTCAGCGCTCGAGCGGCGCGGCAATTCAACAATCTGTCGCTTGCCCTTGGTACCGATTGGCTCTCGGGTTCGCTCGCCGCCACAAGCGAGAACGCTACACTCACGACAACAACATCGCGGCCATTGTCGGATTTCAATCCGTACGTATTTGAGACGTATCAGTTTTGGTCAAAAAGTCAGGATCAATTTGACCTCTGGGGAAGCGGCAGCTATGAGTTACGGGATGATATTACCCTGGACCTGAGCGGGCGGGGTCAGTTTGTCGACGGACGCCGTCCCCAGCCATCGTATAATGCCGGCTTGATCTATACCGTCACAAAAGGACTCTTCCTCAAAGCGGCTCATGGATATGCTTTTCGACTGCCGAGCATCGCCGATCAGTTTGTTGATGATGCCTATACAGCCGGCAATAGCGGACTGCAAGCGGAAGTCTCGCACACCACGATTTTGACATTCGACAATGAATTGCTGGATCCATCACTGCGGATATCGACGACGGGGTTTTATCAAGCGATCCAATCATTGATACAATACAGCTATGACCCGCTGATATTCCGTTCTGTCCCCCTCAACGTAGACCGTTTCCGCTCCTCGGGGATAGACCTGTCAGTGAGATGGACTCCAAATAAACGAACTGAAATAAATGCCGGCGGAGTTTTCCAGACGGCTGAACAGACCGTGAAAAACGAAACTGGCTATCAAAAGGCTAATTATGTGCCGGATGTAAAGTGGAAGCTCGGTGTCAGTAATGTGATTACTGAACTTTTGAATGTCAATGCTGATTTGACATACACCGATGAAAGATCGATCAGGCTCTTCGACGGCTCTCATAAATATATTCAGGACGTGTATGAACTTGGCGCCTCCATTAATCTAACTATACATAATAAAGTTTGCTTTGATATTTCCGGAGATGATCTTACTGACAAAAAACGGCCCGATCAATTCGGCTACGTTTTATCCGATGGAGATTATCCCACACCGGGACGGAGATTTCTTGTCAGGATGCGCTATACGCTATTTTAGGTTTATCAGAAAACAATTCTCCATGACCGGATAAACAGGGAAGATTGAGATATATCTTCCTTTTTTTAATGCATTCTGACCATTGTTGTCATATATTACCCGTGTTAAAAATACTTTACATTGTTTACATTTACCCAAATGGTTGTGACGTGAGATTTAATTATGAGCGCTTTCTCTTTTGACTATACTATAGATGTCGACGCCGACAAAGCTGTCGTGTACGTAAAAATATTCGGCATGTGGAAGGCTGAAACGGCCCGGGCCTATCACGAAGAATTTAAGTCGTCCAGCCTGGAACTTATTAATCGTCCCTGGGCAAAAGTCGTTGATTTAAGCAACTGGAAGACGTCGTACGATGAGGTTACCGGTATCATTGGCAAACACATGATCTGGTCGCAGGAAAACAATTGTCAGATGTCCCTCTATGTACTGAACAACACAAGCACGTTCAGGCAGCTCAATGAGATGTTTCGAAAGGGCCGTACCCAAGAAGTCTCCAACACGTTTAGAACTTTTGCCGAAGCCGTGGCCTATCTCAAGGCAAATTGGTTACCTGAGGTGAAGACTCCTTGATGCCAGGTGGGATGAGCGCTGTGACTTTTGAAGTCCGCCTGTGCCTGCCAGCGAGTGGATGATTTTCTTCTCTGTCGTTGCGGGGAGTCTGTGGCAGGGCGGGCCCGTCCGCGAACCCGCCGAAAAGATTTCCACCGTCGGCGGAGCGGGATACCACCGTGCAGTCAGGCGCCCCCGCCTGACTGTCTTCTTTTCTGTTCCGTCGGGTCTTGGTCACTTCGAGCGAAAAGCGAGGAGTGAGCACTGAGGCTTCCGAAGTTCGCCTGTCGTGGATAATCTGATGGTCACTTGGTGCGGGCCCCGAACGAAAGAAGAAGACGTCAGGACCCAAAGGGTCACTGACCTACGAATATCGGATAACCCGTCACAATGTCATTCCAGTCCGCCGAAGGCGGAAGCCTGACTGTCTTCTTTGTGTCGGGCGAGGGATAGCATCCCCAGCATGGGGCGCCCGACACCACACTAACAATATTTGGTAGGTCAGTCCCGCCGCGGCGGACTGACGTCCGATATTCGCCAAGATAAAGATCACACCGCAAGCAGTGTGGTACAAGATTAGACGCCAGACACCACATAATCATTCCCGTCACAATGTCAATCCCTCACAATGTCATCCCAGCGCACGCTGGGAACCATCTTCGTCTTCGTGCAGGCCGTCCGCTGTGGCGGATTCGAAAATCTCTGGCCTGCACCACATATTAGAACCCACTATGAGCAGTGGCATACCCGAATGAATAGAAGATGGATTCTCCGCCCCGCCACAGCGGGCAGGCGTGGCGGACTGGAATGACACTACAATGATTCGTTGCGAGGAGCGACTTCCGAGGAGTGACCCTCCACGGCGGGCAGGCGCGGCAATGACCAAAGGGAATGGTGCGACCGAAGGGAGTGGTGGAACCGTAACCATCTCAGTTCTTTTCGCTCCGGTGCGCGACAGCCCGCCGCGGCGTCCCGCACGAAGAACAAGGACGTGTCGGGCGGGGGCGCCCGACACCACAGAAACAATGTCAATCCCTCAAAATGTCATTCCAGTCCGCCGAAGGCGGAGAATCCATCTTCATCTTCGTGCAGGGCGCACGACACCACACTATACTCAGTTCCCCCTGTTACCATAATCCCTCTTGACATATCCTTGAAAACCACTATTTTATCTAAGTATATACACGCACACTCGCTCTGTTAAATCTTTGAAACAGGTAGGGAAAATCATGAATCGTATTCTAATGCTAACATCACTTATCCTGTACGGATTGCTCCCGAGTTCTTCGACTGCCTTTGCCCCCCTTTTTGACACTCACATAGAGTACGGGGTGGGGAGCGATCCCTGGTCAGTTACATCTGCCGACTTTGACGGGGACGGGAAACCTGATCTGGCGGTCGCGAATGAAGGCTCCGGAAGTGTCTCGATCCTGAAAAACAACGGCAATGGGACCTTTGCGTCAGCGGTCAATTATGGGGTGGTGAGCGCTCCTCATTCAGTTACATCCGCCGACTTCGACGGGGACGGGAAACCTGATCTGGCGGTCACGAATTCAGACTCCAACACTGTCTCGATCCTGAAAAACAACGGCAATGGAACCTTTGCGTCAGCGGTCAATTATGGGGTGGGGACCGGTCCCTGGTCAGTTACATCCGCCGACTTTGACGGGGACGGGAAACCTGATCTGGCCGTCACGAACTTTGTTTCCAACACTGTCTCGATCCTGAAAAACAACGGCAATGGAACCTTTGCGGGGCCGCTCCCTTACGGGGTGGGGGTTTATCCTTTTTCAGTTACATCCGCCGACTTTGACGGGGACGGGAAACCTGATCTGGCGGTCACGAATGCAGGCTCCGGAAGTGTCTCGATCCTGAAAAACAACGGCAATGGAACCTTTGCGTCAGCGGTCAATTATGGGGTGGGGAGCATTCCTTATTCAGTTACATCCGCCGACTTTGACGGGGACGGGAAACCTGATCTGGCGGTCGCGAACTATGGTTCCAACACTGTCTCGATCCTTAAAAACAACGGCAATGGAACCTTTGCGGGGCCGCTCCCTTACGGGGTGGGGGTTAATCCTTTTTCAGTTACATCCGCCGACTTTGACGGGGACGGGAAACCTGATCTGGCGACCGCGAATAACAATTCCAACAGTGTCTCGATTTTGATTAATAGTTCATCTTGCTGTGTGGGATTAACGGGCAACGTCGATTGCGATCTCGCTGATGTAGCCGATATTTCTGACTTGACGGCGCTCATAGACCACCTCTTTATTTCTCTGGCTCCGCTGTGTTGCGAGGCTGAGGCCAATACCGATGGTACTGCACCTGTCGATATTTCTGATCTCACTGCGCTTATCGATCATCTCTTTATTTCGCTTGCGCCTACGGCGGCGTGTCAGTGAGATAAGACGTCAGTCCGCCGCGCCTGCCCGCTGTGGCGGGGCGGACTGACATCTTCTCTGATATTAGTAGGTCGATACCCTCCGAGGTCTCGACATCTTTTTTTCGTCTTGTAGCGATGAACTCCCGCGGTTCAGCTATTCTTTTGTTCTCTGTCTTTCCCGCGGACGCGGGAACCCAGTATGAAGTGGTGTCGGGCGCCCTCTTTCGGCGGACTTGAAAGCCCTCGCCCGACACTATGATTAAACTGTCAGGCGGGGGATACCATCCCCTGGCAGGGGCGCCTGACAGCACAGAGAAGAAGTCAGGATCACAATCCGCCGGCGGCGGACTGACCTACTTAGGACTGACGGCACATCAATCTTCGTGCGGGACGTCCCAGTCGCGCACCAAGTGACCGTCAGGTCACCCGCCGTTGGCTGAATCGCTACCAGAGGAAGAGAACACGAATATGAGATTGCCACGTTTCACTTAAGAAAGTGAAACTCGCAATGACTCATTGGAAATGTCACCCCAGCGCCTGCCCGCTGTGGAAGAAAGCTGGGGTTCATCTTCTCTTTTATTCTTGTACCACACTCCGCCGCGGCGGAGCCCGACACGTCGAGACAGTCAGGCAGAGACGCCCGACTGCACGGACGAAGATGGATTCCAGCTTGCGCTGGAATGACAAAATAGAAGGCTGACTGCACTTCTTAATTCTTCGTGCGGGACGTCCCAGTCGCGCACCGGGGTAACCGTCAGGTCACCCGCCCGTTGGCGGAATCGCTACCAGACTTCGTGCGGGGCGCTCGAAACGCGAGACTGCCCCTCTACTTCAAATACCGCTTAAACCATTTTGCTATCCACTCGAGTCTTGCGATTCGGCGGTCGGGGCGGCCATGGCGCGATAAGCCATGCGACTCTTCCGGGAAGCGGACAAACTCGACGGTCTTGCCAAGAACTTTGAGTTTCACAAACATCTGCTCGGCCTGTTCAATGCCACATCGGAGATCATTCTCATTGTGGATTATGAGGACAGGCGTCTTTACTTTATGCAGATAAGAAAGAGGGGAGCATTTTTGATAATTTTCATGATTCGTCCACGGAAATCCAGCAAACTCGCGTGCAAGTTCGTAGCCGATATCCGACGAACCCACAAATGAATTCAAATCAACTACCGAGCGCATAGTGATCGCCGCTGCAAAACGGTTGGTATGGCCTATCAACCAGTTGGTCATATAGCCGCCGTAAGAGCCGCCACCCACACCTATCTTTTTTGGATTGACAAATTTCTGTTTTTCAAGCCAGTCTGCGGCTGCCATGACATCTTTGTAATCGAGGTCGCCCCATCCGCCGGCGATGGCATCGGCCCATGTTTCACCCCGGCCAGACCCTCCGCGTGGATTTGTATAAAGCACAACAAAACCCTGTGCGGCTAAAAACTGAAACTCATGAAAAAAGGTGTAAGCATACTGAACGCGCGGCCCGCCATGGATCATCAGAACAGCCGGATACTTCTTGGTCGGATTGAAATCCGGCGGTGTGACAAGGAAACCTTGAACTTCAGTCTCGTCAAACGAAGTAAAGCGAAACTCTTTTGTATTGGCGATTCTCAACTCGGTCTGAAGGTGCGGATTTAGGTTGGTAACATTAATCGCTTTCGATTCGCCACCGTAGACCGTGGGGCAGAGCATAATCTCGCCGGGTGTTTTGAGGTCGGCATAAATTAGCGCGGCTGTCTTTGTTGCGCCGTTAACGGAAAGACCCTTGAGGTGACAGTCCCCTTTGAAGATTCTTGTCGGACGGCCTCCACCAACCGGAACATAATAAAAATTGGTATTGCCAGTATCTGACGAAAGGAAAAAGAGGCGTTTGCCATCACGAGACCAGAAAAGACTCGAGGAATCATGCACATCTGAAAGATCCGATATTGACTGATCGACAACCATCCGGTCAAAACCGGGCAATAAGTCTTTGGCTTTGGGCGATCCATGCACTCCAACTGTCCAGACATGGAGGTTTGTCACACCCCATCCGTCGTTAGGGTTGTCATGGCCGATATAAGCGATTATTTTTCCGTTAGGCGAAAAACGCGGCGTGTGAATCGGACCGGCTGGGGTCGGAATCAACCGCTCTTTACCTCCTTTAAACGGAATTACAAAGAGACCGATTCTCAAACTTTCCAAATCCTGGTTTTTCGCCCGGTTGGATAAATAACAAACCTGCGTACCGTCGTCTGAAAGATGCGCCGAAAAATTATCCCGCGCGCCATGTGTTATTTTGCGGAGTTTGAGCGTTAAAAGCTCCAATGTATAAATTTGAGAGGTGTCTTTTGGAAGGAAACCCAAGTCATCAAGCCGATAGAAGAGGCGTGTGATATGTCGGTAAACTGGCGGGTCCTTTTTCTTTTTTTCATCTTCAATGTAATGGGAATCATTATATCTAAGGGAAAAAAGAAGTGATTTACCGTCGGGTGTCCACTGCAAATCATTGATTGAGCCGTCGATCTCGATGAGCTTGTGTTCAGCTCCGCCGGTAGCCGAGATTGCATATATGCCCGTTTTCTTATCGCGGGTGGAGATAAATGCAAGTTTGCTCCCGTCTCTTGACCACGCCAGTGATGAATCGCCCTGTTTGCCCTGGGTAAAGGGTCTGCATGCCTTTAACTTGTTGTCATACATGAAGATATTTGAATAGTATTTATTCTCCTTCGAGTCAATTCGTTCGACAATATAGGCGACCTGAGATTCTGTCGGTGACATCGCAATCGACGTGGCAATGTTCAACCCGAATAGATCGCTGGCTTCGATTTTTCTCTTCTTCAAAGAAGTACGCCCGGCTTTCTTCATTGACATTTCTCCACTAAATTGTTCGGTAGCATCAGCCTCTCAAAGTATGATTTGGCGTCTTGCTGAACAAGTTAAATCGTTTATTTGCTCGGATTGTAGAAAAGGGCAACTAACGACCAGTTAATAATAGATGATAATAATTAAAGAATTTTTTTGCCTTTTTATGCAAAACACCTATTTTTACCGGACTATTTTGGAGAAAGCTCTGTTATAGATTGACTGAGGCAGTTATTGTAAGACTTAGGACGAATATATAATTGTTGTTTTATACACCGTTAAGGAGGTCGTTTCTTGGAAACGCTTGCGCTAATCGACAAGATT
>Ga0226658_10001428_pt1 | contig 11975 bp, 10 predicted proteins | sample OliLak19BULKMAT1_FD_169091 | JGI IMG/M metagenome (GOLD analysis project Ga0226658, IMG submission 169091) | Freshwater microbial mat bacterial communities from Lake Vanda, McMurdo Dry Valleys, Antarctica - Oligotrophic Lake LV.19.BULKMAT1 (v2)... | ecosystem: Environmental > Aquatic >... | reverse complement strand
TTTTGAAGACCATAGCTTGGGCATTTGGGTTAGTAATCAGCGTGTGGGCCGCAAAAATAATAAGCTGACACCAGAACAAGTTCGACGGCTCGATACTCTCGGGTTCGCTTGGGACCTAGTCGTCGTGCAGGATGAGGAAATGTTCACGGCACTCTCAGAATTCAAGAAGAAGCACGGACATTGCAGTGTGCCGCAGGTCTATTTAGAAAATCCAAACCTAGGCACATGGGTTACCACACGACGTCAGTCACACAAAAAGAATAAGCTAACTTCGAGCCAGATACAGCGACTCAATGCATTCGGGTTCGACTGGGACCCGAGAGCCTCGCGATGGGTGGAAATGTTCACGGCACTCTCTGCATTCAAGAAGAAACACGGGCACTGTGACGTGCCAGCGGTCTACTTAACAGGCCCACGTTTGGGCAAGTGGGTTAGCCAGCAGCGCATGTTGCACAAAAAGAATTTGCTGCCTTTAGAACGTATTCGGGGACTTGTTGACCTCGGGTTCAAGTGGACTCTATTTGAGTCCAGAATAAAGAGCCAATGATCGTCTACCGCTATCTCTCTGAAGAATTTGGGCTGCTGGCACTTCAACAGCAGAAGTGGAAAATTGGACGCCTCCTTGAGCTAAATGACCCCTTGGATTGTCAGCCAATCCTCCTGCGCAATGCAGGAGCTGAAGAAAATTTAGCCAGTGACGACCCATATTTTCGGGAGATTTACGATTCCATTGGCATACTCTGTTACTGCTCCGGAATCAATGACCCTGTTATTTGGAGCCACTATGCGGACAGCCATCGCGGAATTGCTTTAGGGTTTGAGTTCAAAACGACGGACGGCTTGCTTAAGATCGAATACCCGAAGGACGATTTGCGCGCACACCTCGACGGTGATGATCTCGACCGATGGAAGAAAGAGAACTACGATGAAGCCCTCCTAAAGGTCGTCTCTGATGCATTCACGAAGAAGGCCAAGAGTTGGGAGTATGAATGCGAGTATCGTCATTTTATCTATCTTAAAGGATGCGATATGATCGGTTCACACTACTTTCGCGGCATACCCCTCCTAAATTTGCGACGAATCATTCTCGGAGTAAGGTCGCATGTTAGCGAGTCTGACGTGCGCCGCATCATGAATCGCTGGCAGATTCAATGCAATGTAGAGATCGTAAAAGCTCAAACTGACCCGAAGAGTTATAGGATTACGGCTTAACAAGCCGCCCACCGAATAGGTCAATGTTGAATCGGCAACGCACTTGCTCTCCAGTCGCTCCAACTATCCCAAGCGGGTAGGGCTGCTTCGGGAAAAATTCGGGAATCTTACACAACGGCTTAGTGAAAATCAGCAATCCGGCCCAAACTCATCGAACTTGCCAATCTTCCCGGTAGTGACCCATCCGGTGTTGCCCCATGATCACACGGATTTGCCGTGAGCGGCTTCGGTAAATTGAAGCTGGCAGGTTGCTCCAAATGAGCCCGAACCAAAGCCCGCCTTTCAGCTGTATTGATAGCCGTAAAATGGCATCGGGATATGGAGATAAAGGACTTCATTCAAACTGACCCATTACCTGCTGAGTTCGTGGGTTGACAGCGGCACCTCCGTTTCTAGGTTCAGCCCCTTTCCCCCATGATTTCCTGGATCCAACGCTACTTTCAGAAGCACTTCCGCCTCGTTTTCTCCGTCATCCTGATCGCCGTGGCCGTACCCATGGTGTTCATCTACAGCGCCTCCGGCGGCACCGGCAGCGACCACAGCGGGAAGCTCCTCGAGCGCTCCTTCTTCGGCTACAACCTGAGCAACGCCGAGCAGACCCGCCGCATCTTCTCCGACGCCACCTGGAGCATCCGCCTCAAGGCCGGCTATGACGCCCTGCAGGGCGACCAGGTCCAGCAATACGCGCTCCAGCGCGTCGCCGGCCTCGCTCTCGCCGACGAGCTCCATCTGCCCGTCCCCACCGCCGAGCAGGTCGCCAAGGTCGTCACCACGCTCCGCGCCTTCCAGAACGAGCAGGGTCAGTTTGACCAGACCCGCTACACGCAGTTCGGCGACTCCCTCAAGACCCGCACCGACCTCACCGGCGCCGACGTCAACCGCATCCTGCGCGACGACCTCCGCCTCGAGGCGCTCGGCAAGCTCGTGGGCGGTCCGGGATACGTCCTGCCGCACGACATCAAGCAGCAGCTCAGCCTCGCCGACTCCGTCTGGACTGTGCAGGTCGCCACGCTCGACTACACCGGCTTCAATCCCGCGATCAAACCGACCGAGGACACGCTGAAGAAATTCCATGAGGAAAACGCGTTCCGCTACGAGGTGCCGGCCCGGCCGCGCCTGAGCCTCGTCGAATTCAAGGGCACCGAGTTCATCCCGCCCGTCGCCCCGACGGAGGCCGAGCTCCGCGCCTACTACGACGCCAACGCCGCCCGCTTCCCCGTCCCGGCCGACGCGGAGAAGAAGGACGACAAGCCCGCGATCACGCCGGCCGCCCCCGTCGACAATTTCCCGAAGGTCCGCGCCCAGGTCGAGACGGCGCTCCGGAGTGCCGTCGGCGCCCGCGGCGCCTCCAAGGCCGCCAACGACCTCGCCACCGCCCTCTTCGAGCGCAAGCTCGCCCCCAACTCCGCCGAGCTGGCCACCTTCCTCGCGGAGCAGCGCCGCCCGGCCAAGGCCGTCGCCCCGTTCACCCCCGACAATCCGCCGGCCGACCTGTCCTGGCTCGCGAACTACGCCGACCAGATTTCCCGCCTGAGCGAGCAGCGCCACTTTTCCGACCCGCTGCCCACCACCGACAGCTTCGTGATCCTCCTGTGGAACGAGAGCCTGACCGGCTACAAGCCCCTCTTCGCCGAGGTCCGCGAGCGCGTGCTGGCCGACTACAAGGACGGCGAGAAGCGGAAGCTCTTCATCGCCCGCGGCCAGGCCCTCCGCACCCAGCTTCAGGCCGCCGGCACCAACTTCGGGACCGCCGCCGCCGCCGAGAAACTCGACCTCAAGAGTTTCGCCAACTTCAACCTCCGCCAGCCCCCGCAGGACATCCCTTACGCGGCCTTCAGCGCCCTGCAGAACCTCGAGGCCGGCCAGGTCGCCGAGATGATCGCGGAAGCCGCGAAGGGCTACCTGGTTTATGCCCAGGAAAAGAAGCTACCCGACCTTTCGCCCGCCAACCCGCGCTATGCGGAACTTCAGCAGCAGATGATGCTCCGTACCTCAGCCAACAACAGCAGCGCCTACCTCGCGGAGCGCGTGGAGCGCGAATTGAAGAAATCCGAGCCGGTGGCTCCCTGAGCCCCGCTTCTGAACCCAGCGTGCCGCTCATCCTGTCATAAAGCCGCCCGCCCATTCCTCTCGTGCCACCGCCGCCGCGGTGGCATTTTCTTTACTGAAACCACCCGGGTATCGGCATCGTCACAAAAAGCTTAAACTTTTGACCAATTTCGCGTGTTCTACCGCTGTCCCAGCCTCCTTCCACACATGATCATGATCCTTCGCCGTCTCACCGCTGCCTCGCTGGCTGCCCTCCTCGCCTGCTCGGCCGCTCTCGCCCAAGACAGCGTCCCCACCACCGTGCCCGGCGCCAGCACCGCCCCCGCTGGTCCCGAGCTCACGCTCGAGCAGTGTATCAACCGCGCCTTGGCGCGGAACTTCAGCCTCGAGATCGGCCGCTACGCCCCCGAGATCGCCAAGGACGGCATCGAGATTGCCAAGGGCGGCTACCAGCCGCAGCTCTCCGTCACCGGTGCGACCGGCGGGAACAGCCGCCCCGGCTTCGACAGCCGCTCGTCCAACCTGCGCGTCGGCGTTACCCAGGAACTCTACACGGGGACCACGCTCAGCGCCAGCAGCCGGCTCGACCGCAACTCCTCGGATCCCTTCACCGTCGGAGCCCTCAATCCCGCCTATGACGCCGACGTGACCCTGTCCGCCCGCCAGTCGCTCCTCCGCGGCCTCGGCACCGAGGTCAACCGCGCCAGCCTTAACCGCGCCAAAATCGGCCTCGACCGCGCCAACCTCGACTACAAGGCCACCGCCCTCGACGTCATCCAGGACACCGAGAACGCCTACTACAGCCTCGCCTTCGCCCGCGAGCAGCTGGCGGTCCGCAATTTCTCCTACGCCCTCGCGCAGCGCCTCTTTGACGAGGCCAAGATTCGCCGCGACACCGGTGTCGCCACCAACCTCGACGTCCTCCAGGCCGAGGTCGGCGTGGCCAACGCCCGCCGCAATGTCATCCTCGCAGAGCAGTCCGTGAAGGACCGCCAGGACGCGCTGCTCGCCCTCATCGGCCAGTTCGAGCTCGATAGCGCCATTGGCACGGTGCGTTTCGCCGAGGTCAGCCCGGCCACCCCCGTCTTCGCCTCCTCCTACCTGATGGCGAAGCAGAACCAGCCCGACTACCTTTCTTCCCAGGCCGCCATCGAGCAGTTCAAGCTCGACCTCAAGGTCGCCAAGGATGACGCGAAGCCCGACCTCACCGTCGGGGCGGCCCTCGGCCTCAGCGGCAACAACGGCAGCGGCCAGGACGCCTTTGGCGACGCGCTCGACCGGCAGAACCACTCCTGGCAGGTGGACTTCGCCTTCAATTATCCTTGGGGCCAGACCTCCGGCAAGGCCCGCTACCGCCAGAGCCTGTCCAGTCTCAGCCGCGAGCAGGTCCGCCTGAAACAGATCGAGCAGAACATCGAGCTCCAGGTCCGCAGCGCCGTCCGCTCGGTCGAGACCAACCTCGAGAGCGTCAAGATCGCCACGCTCGCCGCCAAGCTCAGCGAGCAGCAATACGAGCTCGAAAAGGCCAAGTTCGACGCCGGGCAGTCCACCAGCCGCCGCGTGCTCGAGGCGCAGAACGACCTGGAATCCGCCCGTGTGAACGAGCTTCAGGCCAAGGTCAGCCTGCAGGGCGCCATCTCCACGCTCCACCGCGTCGAGGGCAGCTCGCTGCAGCGCTATTCGGTCACGCTGACGTAAAGCGCGGTTGAACCTCCGAAAACTGTAGGGCGGGATCGCTGATCCCGCCTTTCACTTTGGCAGGGTCAGCGATCCCGCCCTACAACAATACCGTTTCATCCTTTCGGCCTACGACAATACCCTTGTCGCCCCTCGGCGGCAGGGGTTTTCCTTTGGTACCCCGCGGTCATGCAGTTCCAGACCATCATTGAGCCGTTCCGCATCAAGACGGTCGAACCCATCCGGTTCACCACCCGCGAGCAGCGCGCGGCCGCGCTGGTCGCCGCCCACCACAACCTTTTCCTCCTCAAGGCTGAGGATGTCATCATCGACCTGCTGACCGACTCCGGCACCGGCGCCATGTCCGCCGCCCAGTGGTCCGGCATGATGTCGGGCGACGAGTCCTACGCCGGCGCCCGCTCTTTCTTCCGTTTTGAGTCCGCGGTGCGCGACGTCACCGGCTACCGCCACATCATCCCGACGCACCAGGGTCGCGCGGCCGAGCGCATCCTCTTCACGAGCGCCTGCCAGGCCGGCGACCTCGTGCCGAACAACACGCATTTCGACACCACCCGCGCCAACCTCGAGGCGGTCGGCGTCACCGCCCTCGACCTGCGCTGCCCCGAGGCGACCCAGCCGTCGCTCGTGGCGCCCTTCAAGGGCAACATCGACCTCGTCGCGCTGGAACGCTGCCTGACGGAAAACAAGGGCCGCGTGCCGTTCGCGATGATCACCATCACGAACAACTCCGGCGGCGGCCAACCGGTGAGCCTCGCCAACATCCACGCCGCCTCGGCGCTGTGCAAGGCGCACGGCGTGCCGCTCATCCTCGACGCCTGCCGCTTCGCCGAGAACGCCTGGTTCATCAAGCAGCGCGAACCCGGTCAGGCCAACCGCACGCCCGCCGCCATCGCCCGCGAGGTGTTCGACCTGGCCGACGGCTGCACCATGTCGGCCAAGAAGGACGGCCTCGTGAACATCGGCGGCTTCCTCGCGCTCAACAACGACGCCCTGGCCGCCAAGTGCCGCAACAATCTCATCCTGACCGAGGGCTTCCCGACCTACGGCGGCCTCGCCGGCTACGACCTCGAGGCGCTGGCCATCGGCATCAAGGAGGTGCTCGACGAGGATTACCTGCGCTACCGCATCCGTTCCGTGGCCTACCTCGGCGACAAGCTCACCGCCGCCGGCGTCCCGATCGTCCAGCCACCGGGCGGCCACGCCATCTACATCGACGCCAAGGCCATGCTGCCGCACATCCCGCCGGGCGAATACCCCGCCTGGGCCCTGTCGCTCGCCTTCTACCTCGAGGGCGGCGTGCGGTCGGTCGAGATCGGTTCGGTGATGTTTGGCCGCCAGCCCGACGGCACGGAGAAAGCCGCGCCCATGGAACTGGTGCGTCTCGCCTTCCCCCGCCGCGTCTATACCCAGAGCCACGTGGACTACCTCTCGGAGGTCATCCTGCACGTCCACGGCCTGCGCGACCGGCTGCGCGGCGTGACGATCACCGCGGCCCCGGAGCAGCTCCGCCATTTCACCGCGCAATTCGCCCCGGTCGGCGGCCGGCTTTGGGTGGACTAATTGCGCCGGCCACTTTTGCTGGCCGGGTGAAACCTGAGTTCAAATACGGCCTGATCAACGGCGCGGGCGTCTGCCTGTGGATCGCTCTGGAATATCTGCTCGGTTTCCATACCACGCGGCCCGACAGCGGGGCCTGGACCGGCCTGCTCTCCAACCTGATTCCCCTGACCACCCTGTTCCTGCTGTTGCGGACCAGGCGCGCGGCCATCTACGACGGTCGCCTCACCCTGGGCACAGGCATCGGCTCCGGGATTCTCGCCTCCTTTGTCGCCTCGCTGCTGGTCTACAGTTTCCTCGTCAGCTACAGCCACTTCATCAATCCCACCTGGATTGACCAGGCGCTGGAACTCAAGGTCGTGCAATGGCGGACGGAGGACCTGGCCGAGGTGGCCATCCAGCAAAAGATCACCCTCTACCGCCAAGCCTACACGCCCTTCGGTCTGATCAGCACGATCATCGTCGGCATGACGCTCATGGGTGGAATCTTTTCCCTCGTCCTCACTCTCCTCGTTCGCTCGCTGCCCCACCGGGCGGACTAGGTGATTGGTTGATGTGGGCCAGCGAGCTTGCTCGCGCTCTGACCGCGCCCGCAAGCGGGCGGCCTACCATGGCAGAAATCCGCCCAAAAGGCCTAGGCGAATAAATCACCGACCTGGGCCGTCGCGGCCGGCACCTGCCGGTGCGCCGGCAACTGGGTCTTGCACCAGGTCCGCTGCTTTTTCACCAGCGCACGGGTATTCCGGCTGATGGCGCCGGCGAGCTCCGGCTCCAGCAGCCGGCCCTCGATGAAATCGACCGTCTCGCGATAGCCAATGGCGCCCGCCACACTGGGATTTTCCTTGAGGCCTTGCGCCAGCAACCCGCGCACCTCGGCCACCAGCCCGGCGGCGAGCATCGCACCCACCCGCTGCTCGATGCGCTGGTCCAGTTCGGCCGGCTCGCGCACCAGTTCGCAAAGCTCCACGGTGCAGTCGGCGAAAGGCGCCGGCTGCGCGTCAAAGTCGGCCTGCAACGCCGCCAGGGTCCGCCCCGAGGCCTGGCAACGCTCCAGCGCCCGCAGCACGCGGCGCGAGTTCTGCGTGTCCAGCGCGCCGAGTCCCGCCGGGTTGAGCTGTTGCAATTCGGCCACCAGCACGGCCAAACCCGCCTGCTCCAGCTTGGTCCGCAATTCCGCCCGCAGTTCAGGCGGGACCGCAACCTCGTCGGCCACCGGGGCGAAGAAAGTCTTGAGGTAGAACCCGCTGCCGCCGGTCACAAGCACGCCTCGGCCCCGGCCCAGAATCTCGTCAACCGCCGCCCGGGCCTTGGTCACGTAATGCGTCACATCCATCCGTTCCCGCAGGTCGCAGATATCGATCAGGTGGTGCGGCACCCGGGCGAGCTCGGCCTTCGTGGGTTTGGCCGTGCCGATGTCGGCGCCGCGGTAGAAAAGCAGCGAGTCGCCCGACACGATCTCCGCGCCGTTCGCCTCCGCCCAGCGAAGCGCCAGCTCGGTTTTGCCCACGGCGGTGCAACCGGTGAGGACATGGAGGGTGCGCGGCATGGGCCCAGTGCAACGGCGTGTGTCGGGAATGTCACAAGAAAAATCCGTGCAATACGCGCCAACCACGTCTTTCCTTCCTCACCCTGTCCTTGAAAGCCCGGTTCATCTTCAACCCCTATTCCGGCAGCAACCGGCGCAATCCCTACCTGCGCGACCGGGCGGCCGCTTTCATCCGGGAACGCGGGCTCGACGCCACCGTCGTCGACACCCTGCGGCCGCGGCACGCCACCGAGCTGGCGGCGCAGGCGGTAGCGGACGGCTGCGGACTGGTCGTTGCCATCGGCGGCGACGGCACGATGAACGAGGTGGCCACCGCGCTGGTGGACACACCGGTGCTCTTCGGCCTGATCCCGTGCGGCTCAGGCAACGGTCTCGGCCGGCACGTCGGCATCCGCCAGCCCGGCCACGGGGCATTCCGCACGTTGCTCGAAGGGCAGCCGATGCCGATCGACACCGGCCTCGTCAACGGCTTCGCCTTCTTCAACGCCATGGGCCTCGGCTTCGAGGCCGACATTGCCGTGCGCTTCAGCCGCCAGACCCGCCGTGGACTCGCCGGCTACATCCGCGTCGGCCTGCCGTCGTTCTTCGCGCACAAACCAGAGACGGTGAAGGTGCGTCATGCCGGCCGCATGGCGCACCTCGAAGCCTTCACCCTCGCGGTCATGAACTCCGATCAATACGGCAACGACGCCCGCGTGGCCCCGGGGGCGAAGCTCGACGACGGGCACTTCGAGCTGGTGAGCGTGCCGCGGGTCGGCTTCCTCGGCGCCTGCGGTATGCTCTACCGGCTGGGCACTGACACCTTCGACCAGGTCAAGGCCGTCACGCGCTTCAGCGGCGCGGAATTTGTCATCGAGCGCACCAAGCCTGGCTGGATCCACACCGACGGCGAGCCGCGGGCCACGACTGCCAGGCTGGAAATCACCCTCAAGCCCAAGAGCCTGCGGATCATGGTGCCGGCTTCGGTTGATTGAGCTGTAGGGCGGGGTCGCTGACCCCGCCTTTGCGCGCGTTTGGCGGGATCCGCGATCCCGCCCTACATTTTACGGCCTACTTGAACGGAATCACCGTGCCGTCGGCCATCACGATCCGGTTGCGCCCGCCCTTCTTGGCGGCGTAAAGCGCCTTGTCCGCCACCTCCACCAGGTCGAGGGCGCTGGTGGCGTCGCCAATGCTCGTGGCCACGCCCGCGCTCAGGGTGACCTCGACGGTGAGATTCTTGCTCTCCACGACGCAGGGGGTCTCGGCCAGCAGCACGCCCAGCCGCTTGATGTGCTCGGCGGCGTTCTTGCCGTCCGTCTCAATCATGATGAGGGCGAACTCCTCGCCGCCATAGCGGGCCACGCGGTCCACGTTGCGCACCTGGCCGGCGAGCAGGCTGGCCACGTGGCGCAGCACCTCGTCGCCCACCTGGTGGCCGTGCGTGTCGTTGATCTTCTTGAAATGGTCGATGTCCACCATCACGAGGGCGAACGGACGCTTGAACCGCACGCTGCGGTCCCATTCCTCGTTGAGGATGCGGGAAAACTCGCGGCGGTTGAGCAGGCGCGTGAGCTCGTCGCGCTGGGCCAGCTGGCGCAGCTGGCTGAGCGTCTCGCCCAGCTTAAGCGCATAGCGGATGGAGCGCTCGAGCAGGCGGGGATTGAGCGTGGCCTTGACGAGGTAGTCGACCGCGCCCGCCTCCATGGCGGCGATGTCCACTTCCTCGCTGTCGTCGGCGGTCAGGATGATGACCGGCGTCTCGCTGCCAGCGATGCGGGCCTCACGCAGCAGGGCCAGGCCGTCTTGGGTGTCGAGCCGGTAGTCGAGCAGGCACACGGCGTATTTGCCGCTGAGCAGTTTCTTCAAGCCCTCCGCGTAACTCTCGGCCCCGTCCAGTTCAAAGGCCCCGCCACGGAAATTCTGCACCAGCCCCTGCATGAGGCGCTGCTGCAGGCGATCGTCGTCGATCAGCAGGATCCGGCGGATTTTGGGTGGTGGCAGGGGGGTCATGGTTCAGGCGGCGCCCGCCACCAGGTCGGCCGCGGTGATGCGCAAACGTGCCGGCAAACCGGCGCGGTTGTCGAGATTGTCCTTGATGACGTTCACCAGCGCGCTGCCGACGACCACGCCGTCCGCCACACGGGCGACCTGCTTGACCTGCTCGCGGGTGGAGATGCCGAAGCCGACCGCCACGGGCAGCGCCGTGTGCTGGCGGATGCGGGCGACGGCCTCGGGAATGTTGGCGGCGACCTGGTCGCGCACGCCGGTCACACCCTCGCGGGACACATAATAGATAAAGCCGGTCGCGGCCGCCCCGATGCGCGCGAGGCGGCCCGCAGGCGTGGTCGGGGCGACGATGAAGACGGTCTTCATGTCGTGTCTGGCGCAGGCGGCCAGCATCTCGTCGGCCTCCTCCGGGGGCAGGTCGAGGGTGAGCATACCGTCCACGCCGGCCTCCTTGGCGGCGCGCACGTACCTGTCCACGCCGTTCGAGAAGACCAGGTTGTAGTAGGTGTAGAAGATGATCGGCACCTGGCTTTTCTCGCGCAGGCGCTTGACCAGCTCGAAGACCCGCGCCGCCGTCATGCCGCCGTCGAGGGCGCGCTGCGCGGCGAGCTGGTTGGTCAGGCCGTCGGCCAGCGGGTCGGAGAACGGCACGCCGAGCTCCAGCACATCGGCGCCGGCGTCGAGCACCGCCCGGCAGGCCGCCAGCGAGGTGTCGAAATCCGGGTCGCCGGCGCACAGGTAGGCCACGAACGCGGCGCGTTTCTCACGGCGGGTGCGGGCAAAGGTCTGGGCGATGCGGTCCATTGATTCGGAGAGTCCGGACTCAGGTGCCGGGGGTCGAGCGAAAATTAAGTCACCTACTGATCCAGGTCGAACTCCACTAGGACGGGCCGGTGGTCGGACAAGTAGCAGCGCACCACCTCGGAGTGGATCGGGCGGCATTCCTCGGGGAGCAGGACAAAATCCAGCGACAAGGCCGGCAGGGCCGCGGGAAAGGTGCGGCCGGTCTTGGGCAGCAGGGCGTAGTTGTTGGTCTCCTCGCAGAACCCCAACAGCATCGCCGTGGCATCGGGTTGGTGCGCCGGGTTGTTGAAATCGCCGCACATCATCGGCGGGGCCACCCAGTGTGTCCCGCGCGAGGCGGTCCGCTCGGTGATGAACTTCATGAGCATGCCCGCCTGCAGCAGGCGCTGCTTCCGCGAGGCGTGGTGCAGGTGCAGGTTGATCAGCGGCAGGTGCCGGCCGGCGGCGAGCTCCAGCTCGACGAACAGGAAACCCTTGTCGCCCAGCTGGCGCCGGCCGAAGGTCGCCGTCTCGGCGTGCTTGATGGGCCAGCGCGACAGCACGCCGTTGCCGTAATTGAGCGGGTAACGCCCGCCCCGCTCGTTGGTCAGGCCGATCGCGGTGAACGGCAGGCCGCAATGCTCGCTGAGGAACGTCAGGTGGTTGTAACTCCCGTTCCAACGCGAGTTCTCGTCGATCTCCTGCACGGCGACGATGTCCGCTTTAAGCCGCCTGATCAACGCCGCGATCTTCAGCAGGTTGCTGCGGATCTTGACCGCCGAGCGCAGGCTCTGGTGCACCGGCAGCGTGCCGCGGGCGTGAGCCACGTTGAAGGTCAGCAGGCGGTGTCGCGCCATCAGGAAAACCGACAAATTGGCCCGGAAACCATGGTAAAAGTGGGGCGGTCAACGGGATTCGAACCCGCGACCCCAAGAATCACAATCTTGTGCTCTAACCAACTGAGCTATGACCGCCGTAAAGGGCCGAGAAAGTCCATGACCACCCAGCGTCTGTCAAATCCTTCTTTGTGGCCTGCCGCCACGCCTTCCATCCGGCCGAAACAGGTCGGTTTATCGGCAATAGGTTTAAGGAAAATGTCTGTCGGTGCTATTGTAAAAATCGCCTCGCCACTGCTCAACCA
>Ga0226658_10001425_pt1 | contig 11995 bp, 11 predicted proteins | sample OliLak19BULKMAT1_FD_169091 | JGI IMG/M metagenome (GOLD analysis project Ga0226658, IMG submission 169091) | Freshwater microbial mat bacterial communities from Lake Vanda, McMurdo Dry Valleys, Antarctica - Oligotrophic Lake LV.19.BULKMAT1 (v2)... | ecosystem: Environmental > Aquatic >... | reverse complement strand
GTCGTATTTCGTGATTCACGGTCAATCCAGGGGTCAGCTCAAGACGATCGAAGCAGCACCACCACGGCACCGCCGCCACCATCGGCTGGCGGCGCATCACAAAACGCCAGCACTTCCTCGCGCTGCGAAAGTGACAGACGGACTTTATTGCGGAGTATTGGAATGCCGTTGGCTGAGCGCGTTCCCTTGCCGTGGATGATGCGCAAGCAGCGGGCACCGCCATGGCGGGCAAACGCCAGAAACTGCGCCAGCTCGGTACGCGCACCAATAAGATTCAGCCCATGCAGATCAAGCGTTGCTTGCACCGCCCAGTGGCCGCGTTTGAGTTTGCGCAGGATATCGCCCGGCAGTCCCTGACGTAGAAACGAAATGAGATCGCCGGTATCGATGTCGGCGTCCCAGCCCGATGTGTCGTTCAAAAGCTCGGCCGGTACCGCGGCTTCGTCGCGCTCTCGGTGGGTCGCGACCGGCTTTGGCTTGGGCCGTTGTAGCGACGCGCGAGGTGTGGCGACGATTGGCAATACGCCGTCGGCGGCCATTTCGGCGCGAAACAGCGCGTCGTCGTCAGAACCCGAAGTCGGTTGCGTTACCGGCGGCTTGGACATTAAAGGCAAAGGCCTTATTCTGCGGGCAGTTTCAGGCAAAAAGCGTTGAAAACGACCGCCGATATTGGAGTTTAGTGCAAACTCTCCAGATACTTATCCGCGTCCAACGCCGCCATACAACCCGTTCCGGCGCTCGTCACCGCTTGACGATAGACGTAATCCTGCACGTCACCGGCGGCAAATATTCCCGGCACCGAGGTCGCCGTGGCGTTGCCTTTCAAGCCCGACTGCGTGACGATGTAGCCGTTGACCATCTCCAACTGCCCATCGAAGATTTCGGTGTTGGGCTTGTGGCCGATGGCCACAAAGCAGCCGTGCAACTTCAACTCTGTGGTGGTGCCGTCGGTGGTGGATTTGATGCGGACACCGGTCACGCCGCTACTGTCGCCGAGCACTTCGTCGAGCGTGTGGTTCCACTTGATGGTGACCTTGCCTTCTTTTTCCCTCGCGAACAGGCGGTCTTGGAGGATTTTCTCGGAGCGGAATTTGTCGCGACGGTGTACCACGGTGACGTGTTTGGCGATGTTCGATAAATAGAGCGCTTCTTCAACGGCGGTGTTGCCGCCGCCGATCACGCAGACATCTTGATTCTTATAGAAGAAGCCGTCGCAGGTCGCGCAGCCGGAGACACCCTTGCCAAGGAATTTCTGTTCCGATGGCAGGCCAAGGTACTGGGCCGAGGCGCCAGTGGCGATGATCAAGGCATCACAAGTGTAGACATCGGCGTCGCCGCGCAGTGTGAACGGGCGGCGGTTGAAATCGACCGTATGGATGTGATCAAAGATCATTTGCGTATTGAATCGCTCCGCGTGCGCCTGGAAGCGCGCCATCAGTTCCGGCCCCTGCACGCCGTCGCCGTCGGCCGGCCAGTTTTCAACGTCGGTGGTGGTCATCAACTGGCCGCCCTGCGCGGCGCCCGTGATCAGCACTGGTGACAAGTTGGCGCGCGCCGCATAAATCGCTGCGGAGTATCCGGCCGGGCCGGAGCCCAGAATAATGAGGCGGTGGTGTTTGGCAGACATGGTTTCTTTCTTGGTAAGTCGATATTTTAGCCGACGCCTCCACAAATATCGGGGCGCTTGCATCGGAAACAATCCTTACCGACGGCCAGGAGGCGATCGCCGTCAGACGGTCGGCGTGCAAAATCACCCTGATGTGACACAATCAGCCTTTCAAGTGCGCCGAGGAGTGTTTGCCCGTGTCTGGCCTGCTAAAAAACATCCCGCTGTTCCATGAACTGAGCGCCACAGACATGGCGACGGTTGAAGCGCTCGCGGTTGACAGGCAGGTGCCACGCGGCACCACTATCCTGAACGAGGGCGAGGTTGGGGATTCGCTGTTTGCGATCGTTGACGGGCGCGTCAAGGTCTTTATCGGCGACGATGAGGGGCGCGAAATCACCCTCAAATTGTTGGGCTCGGGCGACTTCTTCGGCGAAATGTCGTTGATCGACAAGCAGCCGCGATCCGCGTCGGTGTCAGCCATGGAAAGCACGTCGCTGAAGGTCCTGTCCTATCAAGCGTTTCACGATTGCCTGCAAAGCACCCCGGCGATCGGCATCAACGTCATGACCGCGCTCGCCAAACGCTTGCGCGATGCCGACCGGAAAATATCCAATCTGGCGCTCATGGACGTTTACGGGCGGGTCGCCAGCACACTGCTCGAGCTCGCCATCACGACCGACGGCAAACTGGTGGTCGGCGAAAAACTGTCCCAACAGGATATCGCCAACATGGTCGGCGCATCACGCGAGATGGTCAATCGCATCCTCAAGGATCTGTCCGATCGCGGCTTTATCTCGATCGAATCCAAGCAGATCACCATTCACGATCATCGCCTGCCGCCGAGCTTCTAGTTGGCGCTACGCGCAGCGGCGCTACATGCGCCGCGACTGGTCCGCTGGCGTCTTGTATTTCGTCGCGACCGCCCATGCAGACCCTTATAATCGGCAGCAATGAGTGCCACCGACAACGATTACTTCGACCCAACCGCGCCCGCGCCAACGGTTGATACGCCCGAAGCCACCCGCATTTCTCGTCTCCTGAGAGAGGCCGGCTGGATTGTCTTTCTGGCCCTGTCAGCCTATCTCGCGCTGATTTTTGCGACCTATTCGGCAAAGGACGCGGGTTATTTCTTCTCCGGCGCGGGCGGCGTAATCGAGAACAAGGGCGGCGTCGCCGGGGCTTGGATATCGGATTTTCTGCTCGGCCTGTTCGGCGTCTCTGCTTGGTGGTGGGTGGTGCTGGCCGCCTATGGCGTGACGCGTTTGTTTGGCCGGGTCGAAACGTCACGCTTGTTCCACCGGCGCAACATTGTTATCGCGGTGATCGGCTTCCTCGTCTTGTTGGTGGCCTCATCATCACTCGAAGCGCTGCGCTTGCACACTATCAAGGCTGCCTTGCCGAACGGTGCGGGGGGTGTGATTGGTCTGTTGCTCGCGGCCGGCATCGAGCGCGGGCTTGGCTTTGTCGGTGGCACGGTGCTGCTGCTGGCGACTTGCGCGGCGGCGCTTTCGGTGTTTAGCGGCCTCTCATGGATACAGCTGGCCGAGCGGGTTGGCGCAGGCGTTGAATGGGTTTTCGGCACGCTCAAGACTAACTTCGAAGCCAAGCGCGATCGCGAAGTCGGCGAGCAAGCGGTTGTTGAGCGCGAGGAAAAAGTCGGAGTGATGCGCAAGGTGATCGAAGATCATCCGCCCATTCGGATTGAGCCGACGGTCATCGACATTCCGCAATCGGATCGCGTCAAGAAAGAAAAGCAGGCGCCGCTGTTTTCCGACATGCCGGATTCCCCGCTGCCGACGGTCAATCTGCTCGATCCGCCTGACAACGTCATCGAGCGTCCCTCAGCAGAAACGCTGGAGTTCACTTCGCGCCTGATCGAGCGCAAGCTGATGGACTTTAACGTGACCGTGCAGGTGGTGGCGGCGTACCCCGGACCGGTGATTACGCGCTATGAGATTGAGCCGGCGGTCGGCGTGAAGGGCTCGACCGTGGTCAATCTGGCGCGCGATCTGGCCAGGGCGCTGTCCGTCACCTCGATTCGCATCGTTGAAACCATTCCAGGCACGTCCCATATGGGCCTAGAGATTCCGAATCCGAAGCGCGAAATTGTGCGTCTGTCAGAAATTTTGGGCTCGGCGGTGTACGGTGATATGAGCTCGAAGCTCGCCATCGCGATGGGCAAAGACATTGCCGGTCGCCCGGTTGTCGCGGACCTCGCCAAGATGCCGCACGTGCTGGTGGCCGGTACCACCGGCTCGGGTAAATCGGTGGCCATCAACGCCATGATCTTGTCGCTGGTTTATAAGGCCACCGCCAACGAGGTGCGGTTGATATTGATCGACCCGAAGATGCTCGAACTATCCGTCTACGAGGGAATCCCGCATCTGTTGGCACCGGTTGTCACGGACATGCGGCACGCCGGTCACGCCCTCAGCTGGTGTGTGGCGGAGATGGATCGACGCTACAAGCTCATGAGTACGGTGGGTGTGCGCAATCTTGCCGGCTTCAACACCAAGATCAAGGAAGCCAAAGACAAGGGCAACCCGATACCGCATCCGTTTTCACTGACGCCTGACGCGCCCGAGCCGCTGGAAGCGCTGCCGTTGATCGTCGTGGTCATTGATGAGCTCGCCGACATGATGATGGTGGTTGGCAAGAAAGTAGAAGAACTCATCGCCCGATTGGCGCAAAAGGCGCGCGCGTCCGGCATTCATCTGGTGCTCGCCACCCAGCGCCCGAGCGTTGACGTCATCACCGGATTGATCAAGGCCAATGTACCGACGCGTGTCGCGTTCCAAGTGTCGTCGAAGATCGATTCGCGCACCATCCTCGACCAGCAGGGTGCGGAAGCCTTGCTCGGGCAGGGCGACATGCTCTATCTGCCGCCGGGTAGCGGTGTTCCGCAGCGCGTGCACGGTGCCTTTGTCAGCGACGCCGAAGTCCATCGCGTCGTACAGCAATTAAAAACACAAGGCGAACCGGCTTACATCGAAGGTATTCTCGATGCGCCGGAAGAGGCGATGGCGGAAGCGCTCGGTGGGAGCGCCGGTGAAGGCGGTGAAAAAGATCCGCTCTATGACCAAGCGGTACAGGTCGTGTTGCAGAACAAGCGGGCGTCTATTTCGCTGGTGCAGCGGCACCTGCGTATCGGTTACAACCGCGCCGCGCGGCTGCTTGAGGATATGGAAAAAGCCGGGCTGGTATCCGCCATGGGTGGCAACGGCAACCGCGAAATCCTGGTGCCGATGTCAAAAGAGTAGTGCGGCGTCGCGCGCCAGTCGGCGGATTTGTGGGGCCGACCGTTATCTCTACCTTTGAGCTTACCTTTGTATGTATTTTTTGCGTGCGCTGTTCTGTCCATCGCACGCGCCAATGGCCGACCAATGCGATCACGTGAACCCATCACCGGGCTGAGAGTCCTATTCAATATGAAGATTACCAATTCGCTGCTTGTTATGTTTACCGCCGCCTCGTGCCTGTTCGGCAACGTGTGGGCGCAAAACGCCATCGAGCAGTTCCGCGGCTTCGTGCAATCTACCAAGTCGGCCCGCGCGGACTTTACCCAGGTGGTGACCGACAACCGCGGCAAGGCCGGCGTGCCAAGCAAGGGAACGTTGCAATTTGAGCGTCCTGGAAAATTTCGGTGGGTGTATGAAAAGCCTGCGCAGATCATCGTTGGCGACGGTAAAAAGGTGTGGTTTTTCGATCAGGATTTAAACCAAGTGAGCGTACGCCCGTTGGAGGCCGCTTTTTCATCCACCCCCGCGGCACTACTCGCTGGACGCGCCGAGATCGACGCGGCATTCACCTTGGTCGCCGGCGGTGAGTCCGAGGGCTTGGCCTGGGTCAATGCCGAGCCCAAGCAAAAGGATGCCGGCATCGAAGTGATCCGGTTGGGCTTTCAAGGTGCGGATCTGCGCGCCATGGACTTGGCAGATGCGTTTGGCAACAAGACGCGCATTACCCTCTCGCGACTCGAGCGCAACCCGCGCTTTGACGCCAAAGCGTTCGTGTTTGTGCCGCCGAAAGGTGCCGATGTGGTCGGCGAGGCTTCAAAATGAATGCCTGAAACAGCGCCTGGCGGGCGGTTTTGAGAGAGGGCGGCGCGCGGCGCGTGGCATAATTTCGGATTATCCGAAAACACACCATGCGCATTCTTCTTTCGAACGACGACGGTTACTTTGCTCCCGGCCTGGCCGCCCTGTATGCAGCACTCTCCGCGCTCGCGGATGTCACGGTGGTCGCGCCAGAGCGCGACAAAAGTGGTGCCTCCAATTCGTTGACGCTGGATCGCCCGTTGTCGATGCGCCGCGCGCACAACGGGTTCTATTTTCTAAATGGAACGCCGACCGACTGCGTGCACATGGCCGTCACCGGCATGCTCGATTGGGTGCCGGATATGGTGGTGTCTGGCATCAATCACGGCTCGAATATGGGCGACGATACGATCTATTCTGGTACCGTTGCGGCCGCCACGGAAGGCTACTTGTTGGGCATCCCGTCGATCGCGGTTTCGATAGTTGCCCGCGACTCCAAGAATTTTGAAACGGCAGGGTGGGTCGCGGCCGAGTTGGTGAAACGTCACCAGCAGAACAAAGTCTCCGGGCCGTCGCTATTGAATGTGAATGTTCCGGACGTCTCACGCGCTGAGTTGCAAGGCTTCGAAGTCACGCGTCTTGGCAAGCGCCACAAAGCCGAGCCTGCCGTCAAGGCAATCAATCCGCGTGGCGAGACCGTTTACTGGGTCGGCGCGGCGGGCGGTGCAGCGGACGCCGGTCCCGGCACCGATTTCTACGCGACCGAACAAAAACGCGTGTCGGTGACGCCGTTGCAAATCGACTTGACCAACTATCAGCAGATGAAGTCGGTCGCCGAATGGATGGCGCTTTAATAATGGTGGCTGGTGGCAAAGTTGGCGCGGCGCGCTTCTCCGGTAGTGGGATGACCTCGGATCGGACACGCGCAAGAATGATTGAAGCGTTGCGCCAGCGCGGCGTTCGCAACGAGCGGGTTCTGGCGGTGATGGCGGACGTGCCACGTCATGTGTTTGTTGAGGAAGCGCTGCAAGAGCGCGCCTATGAAACCGACAAAGCGCTGCCGATTGGTTTCGGGCAGACCATATCGACGCCTGAGATGGTCGCCATCATGACCGAGCTGCTATGTGATCGCAGCGGTGGTATTCCGAATAAAGTGCTCGAAATTGGCACCGGCTGTGGCTATCAAACCGCGATTCTCGGCAAGCTCGCCAAAGACGTGTATACGGTCGAGCGTATTGCGCCGTTGATGGACAAAGCGCGCCGTACCTTGCGCGATCTGCGTTACTACAATGTGATATTCAAGCACGCTGACGGCCACTTCGGCTATGCCGAGGGCGGGCCCTACGATGGCATTATCATGACTGCCGCCGCATCGCACGTGCCGCAGGAGCTAACCGCGCAGCTGGCCGTCGGCGGCAGGATGATCCTACCGGTCGGGGTCGATCAGCAGCAGCTGTATGTCATTGATCGTACCGAAACTGAATTTCAGCAACGTATCGTGCATGATGTTCGGTTCGTACCACTAGTGCCTGGAATTGCCTGAGTGCCCCATGTTTAAGCGCCATTTTCTGTCGTTCATGAACCGGCTTGTGTTGCTCGGCATCGCCACACTTCTCGCCGCCTGCGCGACGAAAACGCCCGCACCCGTGACCGACCGTCGCCCGCCGAGCGCCGAACTCGCCGCGCCGGCGGCTGGTACGCCACCCAAGCCGGGCGGCGCGGAAGTCAAGCCTGCCGAGGTTGGCAAAACGCACACCGTGCAAAAGGGCGACACGCTGATCGGTATCGCATTACAGTACGGACTCGATTACCGAGAGTTGGCGGTGTGGAACAACATCGACAACCCGAACCTGATCAAAGTAGATGAGGTGTTGCGCGTGTCGACACCAATGTTGGCGGCCGCCACCTCTGCCAACGGCGCAGGCAAAGAGCCCAAGCCGGGTGCACCGGTGGCGACGCCGCTGCTGCCCGCGACACAGCCTTCGGCAGCCGGGGAACGCCCGGCGGGCAACACGGCGACGTTAAAGGCAGAGCCGCGCGGCGGGAAGATTGCCTACACCGACCAAGCCTACCAGCGATTGTCTCCACAGAGCGCTATCGCCGCACCCGCAACTGCGGCTACCACGGCGCCCGCGGGCGCAACGGCTGTGTCAGCCGCCGCCGCACCGGCGGTGCCCGCCACCGAGGACGTCGATTGGGCGTGGCCGGTGAAGGGCAAGCTGATCGCCGCCTTTACCGAAGCCAACAAGGGCATCGATATCGCAGGCAGCAAAGGCACCCCAGTCAATGCCGCAGGTGGCGGCAAGGTCATTTACAGCGGCTCTGGTCTGCGCGGCTACGGCCGGCTGGTGATCATCAAGCACAATGTCACGTGGTTTTCCGCGTATGCGCACAACGAAAAGATCGTTGTCGCCGAAGGGCAGGAAGTCAAACGCGGGCAGAAGATCGCTGAAATGGGCAACTCGGACGCCGATCAGGTCAAGCTGCACTTTGAAATTCGCAAGAACGGCAAGCCACTCGACCCCACCAAGTTCTTGCCTGCGCAGTAGGTTTCAACGCCTCGCACCCAAGCAAAGCCCAGCATTGGCGGGCGGTTCGAGCCATAAACGGCTGGAAACTGCCGCCGGTAGGGCAGTTTATGAGATTGCCGGCACCCGACGCAACGTAAGCGCGCTGTGACACTGCCCTTCAATTCGACGCGGCCTGCCGGTTTCCGCTACACGTTCCACGAAGCGTTTACCCCTCCACGAGGGTTGTTTGACAGCGGAACTCGGGCTAAAGTTGGGCACCACTCAAAGGCAGTCAGGCAAAACAGAATATTGCTGCCGTGTTTCTACTTCGGGAGTTCTCCAAATGGGCGTAGGGGTACAGCCAAGAGCGCTGTCCGCGAGGGACATGGAGCCGCTGCTCGCGGTCACCATTCACCTCGCCGCCCCGTTTGATTTGATCACCATGCTGACTGAGGTCATCGCCGCAGCCAAGCAGGTGCTCAACGCCGATAGCGGTAGCGTGTGGCTCTACGAATCGGAAACCGACGAACTGGTTGCGCGTGTTTCCACCGGACTGGAAACGGTTCGGGTACCCGCCGGCAGCGGCATCGTCGGCAGTTGCGCACGCAGCCGGCAGATCATTAATGTTTCGGACTGCTACGCCGATCCACGTTTCAACGCCGAGTTCGACCGCAAGTCGAATTACCGGACGCGATGCATGCTCACACTGCCGCTGGTTGACCATAAAGGTGTGCTGGTCGGCGTGTTGCAGGTGCTCAACAAAGCCGAAGGCGTGTTCGATGAGAACGACGAAGTACTGGCCAGCGCGCTCGCCGCCCAGTGCGCCGTCGCGTTGCAGCGGGTCCGAATGACCGAAGCGCTCATCGAAGGCGAAAAGATGCGCCAGCAACTTGAGATGGCGCGCGTGGTGCAGATGAGTACGCTGCCCTCGACCATGCCGCTGGTGCCCGGTTACGAGGTGTACGGCACATTCATCCCCGCGGAATTGACCGGCGGGGACACCTTTGACTTGTCGCTCGTGGGGCAGGGATTGTTGGTGGTGCTGGGCGACGCGACCGGCCACGGTCTGGTGCCGGCGCTGCACGTGACGCAAATGCACGCGATGCTGCGCACCGCCTTCCGACTTGGTGCCGACCTCGACACGGCATTCAAGCAAGTGAATAACCAACTGGCCGAGTTCATGCCGGCAGACCGGTTCATCACCGCCTTTATCGGACTTCTTGATACGCAGGCGCATCGCCTGCGCTTTCATAGCGGTGGACAAGCGCCGATTCTGTATTTTCGGGCATCGACCGGCAAATGCGTACGCTACAACCCAACCAGCTTCCCGCTGGCGGCCATGCCATTGACGAAACTGCGCCCGGCGGTTGCGCTCGAGTTTGCGCTGGGCGATATTCTTGTGCTGCTGTCAGACGGCATTTATGAGTATTGCAACGCCCAGTTCGAAGAGTTCGGGGAGCAGCGGGTGACCGATTTGGTGGAAGCCAACTATCATCTGCCGGCGGCCGATTTGTCGGCATTGCTGCTCGCCGCCGTCAAGAGTTTTGCCAAAGGCGCCGCCCAAGAGGACGACATTACCGTGGTACTCGTCAAACGCACCGGCGCCAGCGAGGCGCGCCGCAGACAATTCGCCCGCAGCAACAATGCGCTCGAACCGATCACCGCCTTCGTGGCGGAATTTTTCGTCGGTGAAAAGATTGACGAATCACTCCGCTACGGCGTCGACTTTACGATTGAGGAGTTGTTCACCAATATGGTCAAGTACAGCAAGACCACCGAATCAGACATCGAGATTTCACTGGCCCGTATCGACGATGGCGTCGAGGTTTGCCTGATTGATCGTGGTGTTGATTTATTCGATGTCACCGCCGCGCCCGACGTTGATATCCAGCGTCCGATTGAGCGGCGCGCGCCGGGCGGCTTGGGGCTCCACCTCATCCGTCGCATGGTCGATTCCATTGACTACCAGTACATCCGCGAGAACCGCGAGAGCCGGATCACCTTCCGTACCACGCTGGACGGCAAAGCCCGGACGCAACTACCGCAACTAGGAAAGGCAAATGATGCTCAACATTGAGAACGGATCTGATGGCCGGGTGGTCATCAGCGGCAGGCTGGACGCCGCACAGAGCCAGGCGGCACAGACTTTCCTCGATGCGCTGACCGGCACCGTCATCTTGGACTGCGCGAAGCTGGAGTACATCTCCAGCGCGGGCTTGGGCGTGTTGCTGAAGACGCAGAAGCGGCTGTCTGCTGGATCTGGCAAGCTTAGGCTGGTCGCGGTAAATCGGCACATCAGGGATATCTTTATGTATTCGGGCTTCGATCAGATCTTCGAGATTGAAGCTGCTGTCGAATGAAAATTGCCACCAACTTTCCGGCCGACCGCGTGTAATTGTGCATAACGACGACGATCAACTGCAACTGTCGCGCTGCCAAAAGGGAGATCAGACGGCTTTTGCCGTGTTGGTCCATCGCTATCACCGACCGCTCTACAACGCCGCCTACCGGGTGTTGGGGAACGCCGAAGACGCCACTGACATCACGCAAGTTGTTTTTCTCAAGATCGCTGAACGCATCGATGAATACGACCCCAAATACAAGTTTTTTAGCTGGATTTACCGGATCGCGATTAATGAATCGCTCAATTTGTTGCGTACCCGTCAGCGCGAAGTCGCGCTCGACGATGAAACAGAGCTGGCTGACGCGGACGACATGAACCCGGAAGCGCGCTATCACCGCACCGAGGTGCGTGAACACGTGCAGCAGGCATTGATGCGTCTCAAACTGGATGATAGGGTGGTGATTACGTTGCGGCATTTCTCAGAATTCAGCTACCGCGAGATCAGCGAAATTCTCGATCTGGAAGAAAAGACCGTGAAGTCGCGCTTGTTTGAAGCCAGACAACGACTCGGCGTCCTGCTGATCGACCTAAACACACACTAAGATGCCACAAACTACACTTGAATTGATGCATTTAGTACTCGACGGTGAGGCCACGTCGGCGCAGTCAAACCAACTTGATGCGCTGATGGCGGCGGACAACGCGGTGCGTGAGCAGTTCGCTGCGCTGCAACAATTATTCGCGGCGCTGGCCGAGACTGGTGAGGTAGCACCACCCACCGAACTGGTGGGACGCATCCTTGCGCAGAGTGCAGATGGCGCGCCCCACCGGCAAGCCGGTTTTGTTGGCGAACAAGAGCGCATTCGGCAACCGGCGCGCAAACTTTTCTGGCGCCCGCGTGTATTTGTAGCAGAATTAATCGCTTCCCGACGACGAAGTTCGGGCATATCGACTAGGCAACATCACGTTTCTCGACCGTTTACAACCACAGGGGAGTTTCACATGAGTGAGCAAAAAACCAGCTTTATCAGCAGTCCAAAGGGCAAAGTTGCGGTCGGTGCAGGTGCGGTTGCCGCCATCGTGATCGCGGTCTCGGTCGGGATGGATTTTCCGAAGGGTGGCACGGATACCAGCGGCACAATCGCTCCGGCGCAGCGCTATCGCGCCCCGCAGAACACCGCACAGGAAATCAACGTCATTGCACCGACCGGCCAGTCAGGGCAGGCGACGGCGGGTTTTGGCGACACGTCCGGTGCAGCAGCAGGGCAGGCGGCTGGTAACGCTTCCGGCGCGGCGCGTAATGCAATTGAAAGTTCAGCTGGTGACGCGGCAGGTCGTGCGGCCGGTGCGGCAGCCGGTTCTGCCAAGGCGGCAATTGAAAATTCAGCAGGTGATGCGGCGGGCCGCGCGTCCGGCGCAGCGGCAGGTTCGGCGGCTGGCAAAGCGGCTGGAAATGCGTCAGGTGCTGCGCGCAGTGCGGTAGAAAGCTCGGCTG
>Ga0226658_10001418_pt1 | contig 12020 bp, 15 predicted proteins | sample OliLak19BULKMAT1_FD_169091 | JGI IMG/M metagenome (GOLD analysis project Ga0226658, IMG submission 169091) | Freshwater microbial mat bacterial communities from Lake Vanda, McMurdo Dry Valleys, Antarctica - Oligotrophic Lake LV.19.BULKMAT1 (v2)... | ecosystem: Environmental > Aquatic >... | reverse complement strand
ACCTGTCCTGCCCACAAATAGGTTTCAGCTTGGCGCAGGCGTTTGAGTGAACCCCCGACTTTTTGCAGATTTTCCCTCAGGTGATACCAGTCGAGGATTTCCCGCCGTTGCTCGGCGGTAGAAATTGCCGCAATAATGTTCCAAACGCCGTCATGACCATCGCCCAGACAGGTAATGGGGGTGCTTAAAGGCTGGTTGTTAATCCAATCAATCAGCGACTGATTATGATGGAGATTGGCGACGATACCTGCGTCGGTGGCAATGGCTTTGTAGTCCCGCCAGATGCAGATTTCTCCCAGCGGAGTGCGTAATCGCACCTTGCCTCCATCCACACAGGCTTCTGCTATCGGTTGCTCGGCGAGCGGGTTGGGAAAATTGCTAGTTTGAACCAACCGTTGTTGAGTGTTGTCACTCACCGTCATCCCCGTCAGCATGGCCAAATCCGATTCAGCATTGGCATAGCTGACATTAGCGCTGATGCGTAAACAGCATAATTCTAAGTAGGGACTGATTTGCTTACCGACTTCTACCCCTAGGGCTTGACCTTGCTTCTGACTCAAGGGTAGGTTGCCTAAAATACTTTTTACGGTGCGGACGTATCCGGCATTTGTGCCTGTAATTTCTGTGATAAAAAAACCCCTAATTGCGGACTCACATGGCTCTGGAGTTGAGCGCGAATGCCTGCCTCAATCTTCCCTAGGTTCGTCATCTGACTTTTATCCGCATCGGCATACAAGATCTTTGCAATCGCCTGAACGTGCTGGTCGAGTGCAATTTTTTCTTCCGGGGTCATGGGTCGATACTCCGCGCGCAATGGCAACCTCATCATCATACTGGTCTTGTTTTTCTCCTGAAAAGGGTGACATGCTCCCGATGTGATTTTACTCAGTGTTGGGTATGCCCGTGATTCTCAAGGTAAACTTTCTCTCAACTTTGGTCCACTCAACAAGGAAGGTGGAGAACGGCGACTTAATGTCGCTATCACACGAGCAAAGAATAAAATTACTCTGGTTTCTTCTATCCTTGCGGGTGATATTGATTTAACACGTACCCAAAGCGAAGGCGTAAGATTACTGCGTGATTATCTGGAGTATGCAGCGAGTGGTGGTGAACGTTTGCAAGGCAACTCTTATACAGATGTTCTTCACTTTGATTCGCCATTTGAAGAAGATGTATATCACACTATAAACCAACATTCCTCACTGCAAGAATATTTAATCCGTACTCAAGTTGGATGCTCGGGCTATCGAATTGATTTAGCAATCGCCCATAACAATTGCCCAGGAGAATTTTTATTAGGGATTGAGTGCGACGGTGCATCCTATCATAGTTCGCCTACTGCAAGAGATCGAGATCGTCTCAGACAACAAGTTCTTGAAAGACTAGGTTGGCGCATTCATCGGATTTGGTCAACAGAGTGGTTTCGTAATAAGCCGCAGCAAGTTCGTTTATTGATAGAAAGGATCAATAAACTTTAGTAAGTATGTAGCTGATTTTATCGTACATAGCCACACTAATCATGCCGTATAACAATCGTGTTACAGCGGACGGAAGGCAAATATTGGTTCTGAGTTTGAGTTTGTTTGCCGCCACTGACCACAACCGTTATGGGCAGCTTCATAAAGAATTGGTATAACTAGCCAAACCGAGAAGGACTGGTTTATGGACCGTTCACAAACGCTTTTCTATCGGTACAATCGAATTTTGTAAATTGTCTTACCGAACCTGCGGAGTCTCCAGCTATTAACTCTCCTATTACTCCACCTCAACCCATTCAGGCTGACTGGCTCAGTCGCTGTTCTACGGCTGTTGCCCCAGAGTTGCTCGGCTGTACATTGGTGCGCTGCTTCCCCGATGGCCGAGTGGTGCGCGGGCTAATTGTCGAAACCGAAGCCTACACCGCCGATGATCCGGCCTGCCATGCCTATCGTCGTCGCAGCCTCCGCAATGCGGTCATGTTTGGCTCAGCCGGGTGGGCGTATGTATATCTGATTTATGGGATGTATCACTGCCTGAATGTGGTCACAGATCTAGATGGGGTGGCGAGTGCTGTACTGATTCGCGCCCTGACGCTTGACCCCATTCCCCCCTGGGTAGAGCTGGGTAAGGGCAAACCTGAACGGGTGGCGGCGGGACCTGGAAAACTCTGTCGGGCACTGCAAATTAACCTCAGTTTGAGCGAAACCCGGTTTGCTCCGGGTCAGCCGCTTTGCTTAGAGCATCGCTCCTCGGAGGTTCAGCACCAGTTTGAGCAGGCTGAGCGATTTGAGCCGCAGCATGGCCTTGAGGCCACAACTCCTGGGGCAACACCTGCAACAAACAGCCTCATCGTTCAAACTACGCGCATTGGGATTACCCAAGGGGTTGAGCTGCCCTGGCGCTGGTATATCGGGGGGTGTAAGGCGGTATCGAAGCGTTAGGTGACACCTGGCAGACGGCAAGACTACCGGGCGACCGTGACGGAAAACCGCAGTTCAAAGGGTGTAAACGCGCCAGAGGTGACGGGACGACCGCGCAGCACCAGTTCGTACGCCCCCGCTTGCGGGAAGGTGAGCGTGGTGCCCGCAATGCCCTGACGACCTTCGATGGCGATCGCTCTCAAACTTGGCTGCTGAAGCGGGGTGGCATTTCGACTGCGGGGTTGGGAGTATACCAAAAGCTGGCAGTTGCAGGAGGAGAGTGGCACCGTTTGCCCACCCCGGCGGGTGAGGGCAATCCAGACCTGGCTGGCAGTGCCTGCACGCGGGGTATCGTTGGGTTCAATGTGGAGGGTGCCGCCGACTTCACCCGAGACATGGACTTGATGGGCTAGGGCAGGGGTAGCCAGTAAGGACAGACCTAGCAGCCAACCAAAAGACCTACGGACGGGTAGATTTGGAATGAACGGGTGAAACATAAAACTTTTCTAGTGAGAACAACATCCAAAACCAGCGGCAGCGCAGCAGCAGCACACCCAGAACGCTTAACCCTAAAATTACCGTCGAAACTTGCTGCCACCTGCTAGGCTGCATGGTTCCCAGGTAGTGAGACCCGATGAACATGGCGTGTCCACTACTCAATAGCAGGGCCGGAATCGTCAGCAGGTGTAGCGATCGCCAGCGATCGCCCAATCGTGTTTGAGCCTGGTCGAAACTGGTGAGTGCCACAGGCAGCAACAGCAACAGCGCGATCGCCCCTGCCAAAATGCTCCACTGATGCTGAGGCAACATGAACCAAATTGCGTCTAGCTGCCAGCCCCAAGAGTGTTCTACCATATGCAGCGTATGGGCTACAGCTAGGACAAAACTGCTAACCCCGATCACCCGACGATAGCGCAACAGAGCCGCCCAGACCGGGCTGATGGGACGAGCCACGAGTGCCAAGATCATCCCCGCCAGCGCGGCGTGCCCGGTGTAATCGGTCATTGTGTCGCCTGTGCGCAGCAGCGTTAGCACCCCGATCGCCAGCGTCACCCAGCCACCCAGGCGATAGAGCTGGCTGCGGTGGTCGCTGGTTAACCGCGCCGTGCCCACCCCAATGCCCAACATAGTCGGCAATGTTCCTAGCCCAAAGGCCAGCATGGTAGCGGCTCCATGCCACAAATTGCCTGTTTCTGCCGCTTTAATTTGGGCGGCGTAGAGAAAACCACACGGAATCAAACCCCAGACCAAACCCAGCAATAGCGGCGTGAACAGGTGCGATCGCCCCGCCAATTTCAGCATGGCGCGACCTAAGCGCTCATGCAGCGGCTGCTGAGCTAAGGGATGCAGCAGCGGCAGGCGCGGCAACAGCCCTGGAGCCACCTGCATTAGCCCGATCCAAATCAGCAGCAGCCCCATCACCACAGCAATGGCGCGCCGCAAGCCGCTGCCAACACCCGCCATTTGGCCGCTGGCAATTAACACCGACCCAACCGCCCCCAGAGCCGCCCCAATTAGGGCGTAGCTCAGGACTCGCCCTACATTGAGGCTGCAATGAAACATAAACTGCTGCCAATGAGACTTGGGTTGCTCATCTAAGCGGGAGAGCGAAAACGCCGCCGTCAGCGGCCCACACATGCCCACACAGTGCCCAAAGCTCCCCAGAAACCCCAGGGTCATGACTAGCAGCAGATCAACCATGGGTGTTTAATACGGCAGGCTCAAACCCAATCGTGACATAAAGGGCTTCGATATTCACACCATAATCAGCCGCCAGCTGAATCACACTGCGGGTTAGGTAACCGGAAAAGGGTTTTTCTTGCATACATTAGCTAACAATCTTTGCACCAACATTGACTCACTCTACCAGTCCGCTCCAACTAGTAGTCTGAGGCGTAAATCTGCCTACCGTTCGTAGTGCAGGCTTCCAGCCTGCGCGGGCAAGATGCCCACACTACGGTAGCTAAACTTGCGCCGTCTTCTACTAGGCTACTGTAACGCGATCGCTTTTACTCGTTGTGTGGAACTGCATTGAGTTAGTTTGTCTTCAAATAACAATCTAGTTTGTCAATACACTCCGGCAAAGTCTTCCAACCTAACCCAATCCAAAAATTTTTGTTCCCGTAGTCAAAACACGTACTTGGCAAAAGTAGAACTCCTTGCTGATTGATTAAATCAAGGCAAAACTCTTCTACAACTACTGCTTGCTTGAGGCTTGGAAATGCCGTCGATCCTCCCTTTGGTGCTGTCCAATTAAAGAGATTGGTATGATTCGAGAAGAAGCGATTGCACACTTCTATATTCGCTGCAATGATTGCTCGATTGCGTTGAACAATTTTATCTCGCTTGCGAAGTGCCAATGTTGCCAAGAATTCACTGGGCGCACTATTGCAGATCGAGGTAAAATCCTTGAACGCTGCCATCGCTTGATGTACTTCTTGATTGTGAGTTGCAATCCAACCGATCCGTAGACCAGCTAGGCCATAAGTCTTTGACATTACCCCTAAAGAAATTGCATTCTCATATAGGTCGCAATCCACTGGCAACGTATCTTGATCTCGATATTCCAGCAGTCGGTAGACTTCGTCAGAGAACAAAAGAAGATTATGTTGTCTACAGATAGCAACTAATTCCTCTAGCTTGGCTCGGCTCATCACATAGCCAGTTGGATTATGAGGACAATTAATTGCGATCGCCTTTGTATTGGGTTGAATTGCCCCTCGGAGCCAATCTAAATCTAACTCCCAGTTATCAGCTTCACGACTCATCCACCAATCGACTTCACAACCAATAGATTGAGCAATTGAGCTATGAGACTGATAGCAAGGGAAATGGACAATCAGGTGATCTTCAGGTTGCAGCGCAATGTTCATGAAAATGAATATTGCTTCTTCTGCACCTGCATGAATTAAGATATCTTCGCTCCCGATTGTTTGATAAATTTGTGCGACTACCTGCCGTAGTTCAGGGCTGCCTTTCGTTTCTGTATAGCCCAACCAAGTTTGATGAAATATTCTGTGCTGCATCTGACTCTAGATTTAGCAATTCTTCGATTGTCATTGCTTCACAATCAGAAGAAGAAAGTAGACAGGGTGCTGTGAATTCGTATTTAGCGAAGAATCGTTCAAGTTCAAATGCAGGCAATTTCATAACAATTCAAGCTACTCAGCAACCTAGACCAATTTCACTCTGAATACTAACAGAGAAATGGCTTGAAAGACCTTGCTGTAACGCCTAACGTCCCCGTTCAGCCGACGCGGACAGTTTTGCAACTCAATGATAACTTATATTCGTTCCGCTGCAACGGACTTGCTAGGCGTTGCTGACTGTTGCTGAAGTAGACGATTCATGTCCTCAAAAGATATGGATTGATTAGACATCTCCACAAGTAACTGGGATGCTAGGATCACAAACCTATCAGATTTAGATAACTTAATTCTACCGGATTCAAACACTTTTTCCAGCTTCTCAGCTCTTGTTCTTGATGCAATGATGTCTCCATAAGAGTTTGAGGTTTCTTCACTTTTACGACATACTAGAATCGCATCAAGACTAATAGGCTCTGCTACAGAGGTCTTTGGACTTGCTACTTTTAGCTCCGCATAAACTGGATGTGCCGCCACTATTTTAAATCCTGAAGCACGAACGGCCTCGGAAATTGCAGCCCATCCCTCAGAACGTGAATGGTGAAAACTAAAGATGAGTAGTCCATCATGCCTTAAAGTTCTATAGCACTCAGCAAACACTCGACTTAGCTGTTGTGCAAAGAGGCGTGGATCATTATGTTGGACTTCACCGAAATGCGAGGAGTCATCGCATCTAAAAAATGAGTACCGCTCTTTTAGAACGGGTGAGAGCCAAGCGAAGAAGAAGTCACTCAATTCACTGTAATGGATAAAATCAAAATAGGGTGGATCAGTGATGATAACATCGACCACTTCATTAGGAATCGGAAGATTATCGCTACTTCCGTTAAGGATAAGTGCTGACTGATCTTTCTGAGAAAATGCTTCCCATGATTCGACTAAAGAGACATTGATTGCTTCGCTGGCTGTAATCCTATTACTACCAAGGCTATTTCCGAATAGATCTGTTTCTATAGAGATTTCAAAAGGATCATTGAGATAACGTTTTGCCGGAATCAATCGAGATTCAAAAAGTGTTGCAAAGGTTCCGCTGCTTTTATCTGTTCCCCAAACAGAATTTTCAAGAGGTGTACGCTCTGGTTTCAAAATATGGTGCGAAAACATATGTCTTACAGCGCCCGTTCCTTCACCCTTGAAACTACAAAATAGGTTGTTGAATTCTAAAGTACTCGAAAACAAACAGATAAGTTGTTCTTGAATCGCTTTGTTCTCAATATTGAGAATTGCACGCAGAAGCAAGCCAAGACACAAAAGCTGACGAGCATTGAAGAAATCTCGCCATTGAAAATAATTGTATCCTCTAGCTTGATCGGTATTGTGACCGGAACGGACAGGCATTGTTGGAATGGGTAGGTCTTCTAAAGCTAACTGTTTAATTGCATCACGATAAAGTGCTAAGTCTTCATCTTTCACTGGTAGATATACCTTTTCACCATTGGAACGTAAGGTGAGCATTGCATACATGCGATGTTCTGGTGGATTATTCTGCGCCTGAATCAGGTCTTTGATCTTATGGCGCTCGCCTGATCTCGATTTTACATACTGTCCTTTGGCATTACCCTCTTGAGGATTAAACTCAGTTTGGCAGTGAGGGCATGAAATATGAGTTGCGTCAAAACGATCTTCAATGATGTTCCAACAGTTAGGACAGATGATTTGGGCCTTTGGTTTCTTTTTCGGATAGGCATTCTTAGCAAAGACATAATTTGAGAACAAAGGGATGGATTCACCTTTTGGCGTAGTAGCAATTTTCACCCAGAAATAATACAAAACAGGGATACATTCATCTGTTTCTGGATCACGAGTCTGGTAATAATGTTGGATTTCCTTTGCGACATCCTGCTCTAGTTGAGCGAAAGTTGACCTTAGCTCACACTCGTTGACGCTCGTCAAAGCTTGTCGAACCAAAAAAGTGCTGACTGGGTTAATATCGCAACCGATCACTTTGCAACCCAGTTTCAGTGATTCACCGAGCGTAGTACCACTACCCATGAATGGGTCAAAAACAACTTTTCCCCGAAAATCTTGTTGTATGTAGAAATCTCTCCACGTATGGAATTTTTCTGGAGCAAGAGCAGCTAGCGTAATTGCCCGAAAAACTGACCCTAGCCGCTTCGCCCACCATTTATGAATGTGGTAGATCGGACGATTAATCTCTTTTCGCCAGCTTTCTTTCTCTGCAAGTTGGCTTACTTCGAGAACTGGAAAGTCAGATTCAATTGCTTTTTTATCAATAGTTTTCGATTTTCGTCGTTCAACTGCCTTCATTCTTCGTCCTCGCCCTGATCACTTAATCCGACAGGGGCGATCAATATGGATACAGACTTTGTTGTCTGACCAGTCAACCGATAGGCTTTAAAGCAATGAGCAGTGCCAGCCGTTGGGTTAGGCACTTTGTCAGCGCTAAGCTCATTAGTACGCAAGTCAAACTTATAGCCAACAACAAGCTCACTTGTTTCAACTCGAACCAATTGACCTACTTCCTGAAAACGCCCATCGATTTCCGTGTGTTCGGGCAGAATTAAGGTCATCAGTCCTGTTGTGCCTTCTGTTAGTGCAAAGGGAGTCGGAGCAACATACATTTTTCGATCTCGAATCATGATGTCGCCGTAGCTTCCAAATCCTTTCACGCTTTTGTTCTTATGCACATACTCACGATCTGCATTGAGAAAGTCACCATGACAGATCACCAAGTCGATGACTGGATAACAGCGACGGCCTCCAATTTGAGTAGAATACTGCGAGAGATCGGCAGGATAGCGACCAAACACATAAAAAACTTGTCTGCCATTATGGAACCCCGAGGGAACTTGGCTGTTGCAGTCATAATCTCGTTCACGCCCCGGCCACGCTAAACCTTTGACTTCAAAACCATCAGCAGAATTTACCATCCGAAAATCAGGGTAGGTATTTCGGCCTGATGCTTCAAAAAATAAATTCAGCGACCCCAGTCGCTTTTGAAACCAGTTCTGAAAATGAAACTCTTTATCCTTTGCACTGACTGACTCAATTAGCTCTCCCTGTTGGATGGCTTCAACGCATTTTTGAAAAACATCAAGTGCTACGGATATACTCATTATTCAAACTGGCTCAAGTACTGGTTTATCAAAAGCCTGAGCAGATTTTACCTATTAATTTTACCTATTAATTTTACTCTAATTCCAGGAACCTAACGCTTAAGAGAAATTTACGGATGTACGCCTAACAATTTATTAGGCTGACAGGTTCGGACTAACTACCCTCATTTGAGCTTTTTATCCAGATTTGGTCGAGCTTAAAAGTCGATTTTGGTAATTGAACCGAATCGTTCTTGGATAATAGCCCTTTTTTAGCAATAGCCACGCCAATTTCAGAATATTTTCATAATTCTTTGCAGAGAAGGTGAGGTAGCATTTGTTACAAAGATTGTCGGCAATCCTATCCGGGTGTCTTCTCAACCCAAGCTCTTTGACCAAATTCGTGATGTCATGTGCCGCAGGTATTCAAACACCAGTGGGTTGCCACACCTTGCGCCACAGTTTTGCCACTCACCTGCCCAAAAACGGCTATGACATCCGCACCATCCAAGAACTGTTGGGTCATAAAGGTGGGAAAACGACGATGATCTACACCCATGTCTTTAATCGAGGTGGCCAAGGCGATCGCACTCTACTGACATACCCAACCAAATTGCAACGCTGGCTCACAATCTGCCAACATCACGGATTGACAAGGACACAAGTATGCCCGTATTCTTGCTAACTAAGGTTGTGTAACGACTCCGCAGTCGAGCAGCCCGTTTCGCTCCAAAAAACTAGCACCGCCCAATGCTGCCACAAACAACATTGAGCGGCTAACCCCCAACTGTAAACAGGCAGTATGGAGGCTAACACGAGATTTTAGCATTCTCGATAGCCACCCTATTTTCCTATGGAAACGGGGTGGCTAGATTTTTGGGGTTTACTCTTAACCCAATGCAGGAGAACCCCGATGATTGAGATGTTTGACGCGCCCGTTGCCCGCAGTTTTTTGACGGCTAGTGAGAATGAAAATGAGGGTGAAATTCGTCCTTCGCCGCTAATTTTGCCGCTTTACTTCCACCCCTTGGCACCCGGCCAAGAGCAAATGCGAATTTTGCTGATTAGCAGCCCCACTTGGGTCATCGAAACCACCCACGACCTGCACGCACGCGGGTTTGCCGACACCAACGATTGGAGTAGCCTGGTGCCCGGTGCCAATCCGGGTGAAGTGGTGAGCATTTTGACGCGACGCAGACAGCGACCCTAGGCCGCTGCAATTGGGGGCGGGGGCTTTCCTGCGGCAGCGTGCGATCAGCCACCGCCCATTCCTCCTGCTTGCGTCACCGATCCGCCGCTCAGTCCCAAATTAGGAGATCCCTTAATTTGGGACTGAGCCAGAGCGAAAAAAATATACTGAGTCTCAAACTATACTGAGTCTCAACATTCAACAGGATTGTATAAAGTCTCGGATAAGTTGCAGACACGACCGATGCTCTCTAGAGCCAGAGTAGTGAGGATCGAGAAAAGCGCAGGTGTCCTTGACGCTTTGGCTATCTTGCATAGAATTTACCATGTCGTCGTCATCACAAACTTTAGTCTCAGACACCCGTTTTGCTCGACTGGCTCGGGGAACGAATGCCGCTAACTGGTTTTGGTTGCCCTCTAAGGAACCCCAACCCTATAAGCCGCAAGACTTTGCCATCATGAAAAGTCTGGGGCTAACGTTTGTGCGACTGCCCATTGACTTCGCTACCATTTATGACGCAAAGTCACCTAGCTTGATCAATACAAAAGCGTTAGCCAAGATAGATGCGGCGATCGCCCAAATCCAGTCTTACGGGCTAGCCGTCGTCGTCGATTTGCATAGCACCCCCGGCTTCTTAGACGATAATGACTACTCGGGTGCGTTAGAAAACCCAGCATTTCGGCAGATCTTCATCAGCTTTTGGCAATCGTTTGCGGCGCATTTGGGGCGGACGACCAATCCTGAGCTGACGTTTTTGCAGCCGATGAACGAGCCAGTATTTCAATCTAACCCCGATGCCTGGGCACCGATTCAAACCCAACTGCTGCAAACCATCCGAGCCAGCGCTCCCAACCACACGTTAATTGCCGTCAGCGCCCTCTGGCAAAACATCGACACGCTGGTAAAGCTACAGCCCTTAGCCGACCGCAACGTAGTCTACGATTTTCACTTTTATGAACCCTTTGTGTTTACCCATCAAGGGGCAGAGTGGATTGATGGGTATGTCCAAACTCTGAAGCAGGTGCCCTATCCGTCTACACCCCAAAATATCCAGCCGCTATTGCAGCAGGTCTCTGGCAATCCGACTGCGATCGCCGACTTAACCAACTACGGGGCACAGCAGTGGAATCGCAATAAAGTGCGCCAATCAATTGCCCGAGCTGCCAAGTGGGCTAGCGACAATGGCGTGCGGCTGCTGAGCAGTGAATTTGGGGTCTATGGCAAAACGGCTCCGGCGGGCGATCGCGTCCAGTGGATGGCCGATGTCCGCTCGGTGTTTGAAGAATTTAAGATTGGCTGGGCATCGTGGGGCTATAAAGGTGATTTTGGCTATGTGGATTGGAAAAAAAATGTTCCAACCCTAGATGCAGCGATGCTTCAGGCGTTAGGACTCAACACAACTCTGCAATTTAACGGCACGGAAAAGCGAGATACGCTAACGGGTACGTCTCTGGCCGATGGTTTAAATGGGCTGGGTGGCAACGATTTGCTGTCGAGCTATCAGGGCAATGATCTGTTGCGGGGCGGTAACGGTCGAGATCGGCTGCTGGGAGGGGATGGCAACGATCTGCTGCGGGGCGATAAAGGAGTAGATCTGCTGATTGGGGGCAAGGGCGCAGATATTTTCGTCTTAGAGCGCCGCCAAGGACTCGACCGGGTTCAGGATTTTGTCAATGGTGTAGACCGCCTGGGATTGGTCTCTGGTCTAACCTTCAAAGCGCTGACGATTGAGCAGGTGGGCAGAAATACTCGGATCGGCGTCGGCAATGAGGCGATCGCCTTCTTGCTCAATACCAACGCCAAAACCATTAACGCTGCCGACTTTAGCGCGATCTAGGTAGGCAGTGAACGCGATCGCCGCTATTGAGGTACCAGGCAAGCCGCTGTTGTCATGTTACGCAGGTCGGTCAGTTTGCGACGCGCCTGTCCGCCATCTATCAGTTCGGCGGCGGTGGCGATCGCTGCCGCTAGCGTCTTTGCCGCCCCACAGCGCCACAAATAAAACCCAGCATTCCACAGAATCGATTGACGCAATTCACCGAGCTGTCCTTGTAATACGGCTTGCATGGCGGCGATCGCCCCGGCGGTACTCTCTAGCGGCACATTTTTACTGGCAAAGCCATAGTCATGGGCATGCAGGTGCAGCCGCTCTAGCTCCGCAGCGGGAGGATTGCCCAGGCCAATAATCGCGGTGCGCTCGCGGGGCAGATCGCACGCTGCCCCTCAGCAT
>Ga0226658_10001417_pt1:0-5000 | contig 12027 bp, 7 predicted proteins | sample OliLak19BULKMAT1_FD_169091 | JGI IMG/M metagenome (GOLD analysis project Ga0226658, IMG submission 169091) | Freshwater microbial mat bacterial communities from Lake Vanda, McMurdo Dry Valleys, Antarctica - Oligotrophic Lake LV.19.BULKMAT1 (v2)... | ecosystem: Environmental > Aquatic >... | reverse complement strand
TCGCGGTGAAATCGCGCTCCGGATCATTCGCGCCTGCCGCGAAATGGGCATCAAGACCCTGGCGGTCTATTCCGAGGCTGACGTCCAATCACTCCACGTGCAACTCGCAGACGAGGCGATTTGCATCGGTGGGCCGAAAAGCGCGGACAGTTATCTTCGCGCCGATCGCATTATCAGCGCAGCGGAAATTGCCGACGTGGACGCCATCCACCCCGGCTATGGATTCCTTTCCGAAAACGCGAAATTCGCCGAACAATGCGAGTCGTGTAACATAAAGTTCATCGGCCCGAAATCGAAGAGCATCCGAATCATGGGTGACAAGGCCGTCGCCAAGGACACCGTTCGCAAGGCCGGGGTGATTACCGTCCCTGGTTCAGACGGCGCGATTGAGAACGAGACTGAAGCGGTCAAAGCCGCTCGCAAGATAGGCTATCCGGTCATCATCAAAGCGGTCGCCGGCGGCGGTGGCCGCGGGATGCGCATCGCCCACAACGATGTTTCCTTCGCCAAGGAGTTTCATGTCGCGCGCAACGAAGCAGAAAAAGCCTTCGGAAATGGATCAGTCTACATCGAGAAATACATCGAAAAACCGCGACATATCGAGTTCCAGATCCTCGCGGACAGTCATGGCAAAGTCATCCATCTGGGCGAACGCGACTGCTCGGTCCAGCGCCGGCACCAGAAGCTCATCGAGGAGTCCCCCTCTCCCTTCCTCACCGCCGACCTGCGCAAGAAAATGGGCAAGGCCGCTGTTAAGGCCGCCGAGGCCGCCGAATACCAGAACGCCGGCACCATCGAGTTTCTGGTGGATGCCAAGGGCAATTACTACTTCATCGAGATGAACACGCGCATCCAAGTGGAGCACCCGGTTACCGAAGAAGTAACGGGCATCGACCTGATCAAGCAGCAGATCAATGTAGCCAATGGAGAAAAACTCTCCTTCGACCAGGGCGACATCAAGTTCGAAAAGCACGCCATTGAATGCCGCATCAATGCCGAGGATCCCGCCCGTAACTTCACCCCTTCGCCCGGCACCATCAGCCTGTATTATCCCCCCGGTGGGCTCGGGGTCCGCGTGGACTCGCACGCTTACAGCGGCTACACCATTTCCCCTTACTACGATAGCATGATCGGCAAGCTGATCTGCGTCGGCGCCACCCGAAAGATCGCCCTGCAGCGTTCCTATCGGGCCCTGAGTGAATATCTGGTGCGCGGCATCAAGACCACGATTCCGCTTCACAAGGCCATCATGAGTGACCCGGTTTTCATCGAGGGCAAAGCCACCACGGCCTACATGGAGGACTTCATGTCCCGCACCCCGACGGATCTCTTCTGAACGGCCGGTCTTCAATTCAAATCTTGAGCATTAACCGCGAAACTCCCGTCTCGCGGTTAATTTTTTGCCACACCGCCAGATGAATCGGCCCGTCGCCTACTGGATCGCCGCCACTCTGTTTGCTGCACTCGTGCTGGCCAAATTCAGCCCGCAGGCCGGATTCACCAATCTGATCCGCTTTGGCGAGACGTGGCAGGAACGCCGCCTCAGCACCCTGAAAACCCTGCCGTTTGTGATAGGGCCCGATTCGAGCGGCTACGACGGCCAGTTCTATGCCCAAATCGCCCTAGACCCGCTCCTGCTCAACCCAACACTGCCGACGGCCCTTGATGCCCCGGTCTACCGTGCTCGCCGCATTCTAGCCCCTGCAACCGCGGCCATGGCCGGTCTAGGCAACCCTTGGTGGACGCTGCAAAGCTACGCCTTACTCAATACGTTTTGCTGGTTCACGCTGGGCTGGCTCCTTTACCGGCAGATCGAGCCTGGCGGCGGACGCGCTTTTGCCCGTTGGGCCGGATGTATGTTCAGTTTGGGCGTGCTCGATAGTGTGCGTCAGTCGCTGGTCGATCTACCGGCCCTGCTTTTGTTGGTCCTGGCAACCACGGCCTACATCAAAGCCCAAACCACCCGCTCCACTTTTTGGCTGACACTATCGAACCTGACCAAGGAAACCAGCCTGCTCGGCGCATTCGCCCTGCTCGCCGATAAGCCCCTCCACCCGTTTCCTTGGCGTCGCGCCGGCCTTGCGCTGCTCGTCGCCGCCCTGCCACTCGCGCTATGGTCGCTGTATGTACAGCAACGTTTCGCCAACGCATCCGGCAGCGAAGGCTTGGGGAATTTCACGTGGCCGCTGCTCGGCCTGCTTACCCAGGCCAAGCATTCGCTGCGCGAGGTGTCCTTCGGCAATCTGGACAGCCGGTACACCTTCAGCCTGATCGGAATCGTCGGACTTGGAACCCAAGTCTGGGCCCTCTGGCGCAATCCTCAGTCGCAATCCCCGTGGTGGCGAATCGGCGCGGCCTATTCTATTTTGCTCATCTTTCTCAGCCCGTGGGTCTGGTCCGGTTATTGGGCGGCCTGCCGGGCGGTGTTGCCCATGACCATCGCCTTTAATCTCCTCCTTCCCTCCACCCGCAGCTTTTGGCCCCTCTGGATTCTCGGAAACCTGACCATGCTCCACGCCGTCTGGCGCTTTCTCTAATCATGCGCCCTGCCCTCGCCCTCCTCGCCAGCCTGTTCCTGCTCACCTCCCGTGGACTGGCCGAACCAACCACCCTCGAGCACCTGACCGTCTTTCTCACCGGCTCCTTCTCGAATGCCGACCAAGCCCGGGGAGACCATAATTTCCGCGCTGCCACCCTGCATATATCGTCGATTTGGACCGACCGCGCTGACGGCCCTTGGCTTTACCTGGAACAGGCGCTGTCGGACGCCCCGGCCCATCCCTATCGTCAGCTTGTCTATCAACTCGCGACCCGTCCCGACCACGCCCTCGAAGTGCGCCTCTTCGAGCTCCCCGCTCCCATAGCTGCCACCGGTGCCTGGAAGGATCCTGCCCTTCTCGCCAAGCTCACTCCGGCCAACCTGGTGGCTCGCGAGGCCTGCACGCAGATTCTCCGCCTCCAGCCGGGCAGCACATTTCAAGGCGGCACCGAGGGGCAGGGCTGCGCCAGCACCCTGCGCAGTGCCACTTACAGCACGGTAGAAATCAGTGTTTCAAACCTACAGATCGTAACTTGGGAGCGCGGCTACAACGCCGCCGGCACCCAGGTCTGGGGCTCGATCCACGGCGGCAATATTTTTAAGCGGCTCGAGTAAGCGCGAGATCCGCCCACTCGCCAAGCACGCGTGATTCCACGTGCCACCCCACGGCCAGTGCGACGAATTCCGCCCGCACAGCCTCCAGTTCCTGGCTAAGGATGCCGCTGAGGACCAGCTGGCCGCCCGGTGCCACGGCCGCGCACAATTCCTGCACAAAACGCATCAGCACATCTGCCTGGATGTTGGCCAGCACCAGCTCGGCCGTCCGCCCGCGATGGAAACCCGTCACGAGGTCGCCGACATAAAACTCAACCCGTCCGGCCAGCCCATTCAGCGCGGCATTCTCCTCGCTCACCCGGATCGCTTCCAGGTCGTTATCAAAGCCCGCGATCCGGCCGAAGCCCAGCTTCGCCGCCGACAGGGCCAGAATGCCCGACCCGCAGCCGGCATCGATCACCCGGCCTGAATTTCCGCGCGCCGCGGCAAACAGCGCCAGACGCTCGCAACACAGCCGCGTCGTCTCGTGATTGCCCGTGCCGAAGGCCATGCCCGGGTCCAGCCATAGTACCTCCTCGCGCGCCGGCAGCACGAAGGTCTCGCGCTCCCACACGGGCACCCAGTTCAACCGGCCGAATTTCCACGCCTTGAAATGCGCCTTGTAACTGTTCTTCCAATCCTCGTCCCGCAACTCGCGCACTGCCGGCACAGCCTTGGTCCAGGAAGCATCAGTCGCTCCGGTCAAATCACGCCAAGCCTCCGTCGCCTCCCCGTGCGACGCGAAATAACCCGTCAGCCAGGCGCGGCCTGACGGTTTATCCTCCAGCACCATCAGCCGTTGCTCCTCCCGTTCCGCAAGCAATTCTTCCAATGCTGGCGCAGCGTCCAGCGGCACCTCGGTTTTCAGTTCAAATATGGCCATGGTCACTTTGTTGTGTGACCCAGCCGCGCGATGACTGCCGGCAGCAGCTTGTGCTCCGCCGCGTGCACCTTCGCCGTCAAGGTCTCGAGCGTATCACCCGGTTCCACCGGCACTGACGCCTGCTCGATGATTTTGCCGGCGTCCACCTCCAGCGTGACGTGATGCACGGTGCAGCCGGTGACCTTCGCGCCGGCGCGAAACGCCTGGCCGATGCCATCCAATCCGGGAAACGCCGGCAGCAAGCTCGGGTGCAGGTTGATGATCCGACCCGCAAAGGTGCCGAGAAACTTCGGCTTCAGCACGCGCATGAAACCGGCCAGCACGACCAGGTCGGGCTGCGCGGTTTGGATCGCCTCGATAAACCGGTCCTCCCCCGGGCCCTCCAGCTTGGTCTTGAAGGGCGCGGGATCCACGAACGCGGCCGGCACGCCGAACCGCGCGCCGAGCGCCAGGATGCCCGCCTCAGGCTGGTCTGACAGGATCTGCACCACCCCCGCCGCGCCCAGCCGGCCAGCCTGCTGGGCCTGCAGGATCGCCTCCGCATTGCTGCCGCGCCCGGAGCCTAGGATGACGACTCGCATGGGGCGATCAGAAATATTTCTTCGCCTTCTCGAAAAAGCCCTTGCTCATCGGCGCGTCGGTGTCGCCGCTGACCCGGCCGAATTCCTCGAGGATTTTCTTCTGCTCGGACGACAGGCTCGTCGGCACCTCGACCTGCACCCGAATGAGCTGGTCGCCGTGCGATCCGCCGCGCAGGTGCGGCATGCCCCGCCCCTTCAACCGGAAGGTCGTGCCCGACTGGGTGCCGGCGGGAATCTTCAGCGACGCCTTGCCCGCCATCGTCGGCACATGGATCGTGCCACCGAGCGCGGCCAAGGTGAACTTGATCGGAATCTCGCAATAAAGGTCGTCACCCTGCCGCTCGAAGACCTCGTGGTCCTTCACATGCACCACGATGTAAAGGTCGCCGGACTCGCCGCCCAT
>Ga0226658_10001408_pt1 | contig 12050 bp, 7 predicted proteins | sample OliLak19BULKMAT1_FD_169091 | JGI IMG/M metagenome (GOLD analysis project Ga0226658, IMG submission 169091) | Freshwater microbial mat bacterial communities from Lake Vanda, McMurdo Dry Valleys, Antarctica - Oligotrophic Lake LV.19.BULKMAT1 (v2)... | ecosystem: Environmental > Aquatic >... | reverse complement strand
AGCTACAAGCGGGTTGCATTCAACCACCATCTACTACAACACTTTATTTCCCAGTTAGACTTGAACCCAACCTTCATTAAATCCCATCCAAACTATCCGAATCTCCTCTCCTACGGTGTTATAGCCGTTTAATTCTGTCCGGAGTATTGTTATTAGAGCATCCAGATTTTGCAAAATTGCCTAACCCCGGCACTGTAAATGTTGCCACCTTTATCGGTGATGACTTTGATGCTACGCAGGAAACCCAAACTACTGACGGACTAAAGATACGAACACCCTGGGGTTATTTAGCGTGGCAATTAGGTGGGAAAGAAGCTTATGAATTTGTTCGGGCTAGTGATGAGCAACGAGTCGCCCCTGGTAATGATGTGTGGCGTCGGATTATTGGCGATCGCCCAACGCTCATCCTGCTGGATGAATTCCTGAGCTATGTGGAGAATGCTTTGGGTATCGAGGTGAAGGATTCGACGCTCGGCAAACAGGTACTCACCTTCATCAAAAAACTGCCCGATGTCGTCGCCGAGTTGCCAAGAACCGTGCTGGTTTATTCCCTTCAGGCAAGTGCCCAAGAGGCTGCGGGCAATGAAGGTCTGCTCAGCACATTAGATAAACTGGTTTCGCGCAACGATGCGAAGAAGGAACCAGTCTCTGGTGATGAGGTGATGAAGGTTGTCCAGCGCCGCTTGTTTCAAAATATTGGCGATCCTGTCGCCATCCAAGAAATTGCTAATCAGCAGGCTGACTTGTTTCGCAAATTCCATGAAAGCTATGCCGAAACCGATCGCGGTAGACAGGAAATTCAGCAGCAAGCAGCACTCCTTGCAGAACGAATCCAGATCAGCTACCCATTTCATCCTGACTTGCTGGATTTGATGTATCACCGTTGGGGAACCCTGCCCAGTTACCAACGCACCCGTGGTGCCCTTCAGTTTCTTGCCAGCGTCGTCTACTCCCTCTGGCAGGAAGAGCATACATCCTTGCTCATTAGCCCAGGAGATGTACTCTTTCAAAATGAAGCAGTCAGAGGCGCATTCTTCACGCAAGTCGGTGAACGTGAACGGTATAACTCAGTCATTGATGCTGATTTGATTGGCAGAAAAGCCAAGGTCAAAATCGTAGACAATCGCATTGCCCAAGATTCCCCAGCACTGAGCCACATCAAAATCGGCACACGCCTTGCCTCGGCTGCGCTGATGTATTCCTTTGGTGCCCGTAGCGGTGAAGATCGAGGGGTTTTAGAACAAGAGATCACAGCATCCTGCCTCACACCAGGACTCGATCGCAACGTCATCACGGCAACCTTGAGCGACCTGCGGGAAAACTTACTCTATCTGCACTACGTCGGCAAACGCTACCGCTTTGAAACGAAGGCAAATCTAAATAAGCTGATTGCCGATGAGGAAAGTAAAATCTCTGGAAATGACGTTCTGGAGAAGATCCGAGAAGAACTCGGCAAAACTCTTCAAAGCAGCAGCGGTAAAGTTGTCCTGTGGCCCAAAGACTCCTCAGCCATTCCCGACAGAGAACCGCAATTTAGTGTTGCTTACTTGGGGCATGAGTGGGCAGAAAAAAGCCCAGACACCATTCTCACAGAGGTTATGTCCTGGCTAGAGCAGAGGGGCAATGACAAGCGAGAGTATAAAAATGCGCTTGCTTTCGTGATTCCGAACAAAGCCCAGATTGATAAAGCGCGTAAGGCAGGCCGCACCGCAGAGGCGATCGCCTCACTGATTAAGGACAAAGCCAAATACAAGTTCAGTCCCGAAGACTTGGAAGAACTGAACGAGAAGCGCAAAGATGCGCTCAGTGATATCGGTGCGGCTGTCCGGCGGCTGTATGACTACGTCCTGCTTCCAATACCCAATACAGATGGGGCTAACCCAATTCGCCTGGAGACAATCGACCTTCAAGCTCAACTCAACACCAGTCAGAATCTCCAAGACCGAGTGTTAGATGCCCTCAAAAATCATGTTTTTGGCAGCATCACCACATCCAAGCTGATGCGCCTCTCTGGGTTAGAGAATAGCGAACCTGGCTATATCACTGGCGACGAACTGGTCAGCTATTTCTTCCGCTTCCCCACCTATCCAAAGGTTTTGGGCATTGATGCTGTGAAGCAGGCGATCGTCAATGCGATTCAACAGGGACTTATAGGCTATGTCCCTTACCTAATCATTCCCTCAAACGGTGTCCCCAAAGTAGAAAATTCTTCATTGGTTAGTTTCGAGCGGACAATTCCTTTGAGCGAATTAGATCTGGCTGGGTATCTCTTAGCTCCTAGTTGGGCCAAACAACTCTCAACCCCTCCTGAACCAGCGCAGCCGACAGAGATCGCTCCATCATCTACTCCAGGTGCCGATGAACCCTATACCCTTTCCCAAGGCATTTCCTCAACAACTGCGCCAGCAGCCAGCGAGGGGCAAGCAACTGTCGAGTACAAATCTCAAACCAGCAGTATTGAACGCTCGGTTTTAGTAAATATTGTTAACGGGGCACAACCAGCTCACCACTATAAATTGGAGACAATTACTGATAAGTCAAAATTCTTTGAACTCTTCAATATTCTCCAGTCCCTGTCCGACAAGGCAGAAGACATGACCATCAAAATCGAGGTTAGAGCCCATACAACTAAGGAATTCGATCAAGCTTGGATCATCGGAGCAATTGAGGAGCCTCTTGATGAGCTAAATATTAAAGCTTCAACAAAGCTTGAGTAGGAAGTGTTTGGTCATGGGGTTAAACGAGTGGCCGTACAGGAACTCACGCTAAGGCTGAAATGCATATTAAACAGGCGTTTCAAAAACTAGTGCTCAGGCTCATTGAGACATACTAGTTAGTCTCTAAGTTCTTTGGCACAGAGATTTTGAACGTCAGAACAGGGGTTTCGGCCTCCTGCGTCCTAGCAGGTTCCACTGGTACACCCCTTAACGCACTTTTTGTTCGCCTACTCATTTAACCCCGTTTAGGGCTGGGCAAGCGCTGCTTTCGCTGCGTCAGAAGAAATCTCGGTTAAATTTGTTGAGAGAATGCTGGAAGCGCAGCACTCCTTGTGAAAGCAATCGAACATGTGTCTTGGTAAACGAGGTGAGAGATGAATGCTGACACTATCCAATGACGATCGCAAGCAGTTGCGTGGGGCGGTCGAATCTGCTTATCCAAAGCCAGACGATCTTGAAAGGTTCATCGATGAGGAACTCAACACAAACCTTGCCCTCATTTCTACTGGTAGTTCACATCGTGCAGTTATCTTTGACCTCATCAAGTGGGCGATCGCGAAGGGTTATATCGACGATCTGATCCTGGCACTCGCTAAGGATACGCAAAACCCAGAGATTCAGAAGTTTTGTGGGCGGGTTTTACGACAGCATCTGAGCCTGAACGCTTCAGATGGATTGGCAGTCGAGTCGCCATTTGATTTAGATCCAGGGGCATGGGATTTAGATGTTAGTTACGAAGAATTACAGTCGTTTCTGCCCAAGCAGTTTAGTTTTGAAGCTGATGTAGGAACGCTTCGGAGGGGCTTAGAACTGGCGAATGCAGTCTGCAAAATTACGTTTGTCGATCGCTCACCAAAGGAAAGTGGCACAGGTGTGCTGATTGCACCTGGCTTGGTGCTGACGAACTACCATGTTTTAAGCCTGAAGGAAGGCGCTGACCTGAATCAGATCGCCCAAGCGGCTCGGTTTGAGTTTGGTTATGTCAGTCCCAAGTTCGGTGAAACTGTCTGTACCCAAACCTTGAAGGTCACTGACACTAAACCAGTGATTGGTTCTAGCCCAATTAATGAGCTTGACTATGCCTTGTTGCGCCTTAGCCTTAATGGAGACTTCGCGATTGAACCTGTGCCTTTCGATGCTTCGTTGCAGCTGATGCCAAAGTCACCCCTCAATATTCTTCAGCATCCTGAGGGAGAAGCAATGAAAGTGTCTTTCAGTAATAACGGGGTCGTGAAGACCAATAAGGAGCGAGGGTTAGTCTTGTATGTGAATCCAACGAAGGGAGGATCGAGTGGTTCGCCGTGCTTCGATAATGATTGGAAGTTAGTGGCGTTGCACCATAAGGAGATCGCTACCAGCTTCGGCAGCATCCGTGAAGGTATCCTATTTAGTGCAATCTATCCACAAATTGCGTCAGTTCTGTAGTCCAATGAGGAAGTGTGAACGATGGGTCTTCGTATTGTTTCCGAGCAGCTTCAGGTAGGTGGTGAACCCAATCCTCCCAAGGATGAGTATCCTGATCGCTTGAGAAAGTATATTCCGACTGAGGCGGTTGGCTTCTGGCTGGCGGTGAGTGGTCTCATCCAAAGTGCTGCTGACGATGTGCCCAAAGCAGGGTTGCTCTGGCTCTTTTTTGTCATTGGTCTGGTGTTTACCTTTGGTTGGACTCGCCGAAGAACGCAAGCTCCCGAAAAACCGACTGCTTGGACACAGATTTGGATTTCCTGTGGAGCTTTTCTTGTTTGGGTGTTTGCGGCTGGTGGTCCGTTTGCTGCCTCGTGGTCATCTTACAAGCCGTTGTATGGGTCGTTGCTGTTAATCACTTACACGACTGCCGTTGCCTTTATCATTCCTCCTGAGAAGTAAGCTGTGACGATCGACTGGGAAGATAATACAAAACGAAAAGTATTCCGGGAAGCTTTGCAGGAGGTTTATCCCAGTGCTGCGGCATTAGAGGTGTTTGTTGATGAGGAATTGAACGAAAACCTTGCGACGGTAGCTGATGGCGCTAATCTGCAAGTCACTGCTCATGGATTGATAAAGTGGGCAAAGGCAAAAGGTAGGCTGGACGAAGTTTATGAAGCTTTCAAAGGGCAGAATCCTAAGCATCCCGTTATCGAAAAATTGGAGTGGCAAGCCCAGTACCCCCAGATCTTTAAGTTGACTCAAGCTGATTGGGACAGGCTGTTTGCTCTGTTTCTTTTAGATGACCTGGCGGATCTTCAAAGAGCCTTCAAGCAGGGCTTTGAAGAAGCTTTAGGACTCACTTTTCAGCGGGCACGACCGAACTATCCGCCCTTAATCAAACTCGCTCAAATTCGTGAGTTACTGGAACGCTATGATGTTAATTCGGATGGGCCAGTGCTAGCAGTCCGCTTTGTGGAGTCTGCGATCGCAGAGTTGCAGCGTTCCAGTAAAGACGGTAGACGAGACCTAACTGTCCTTGAACAGTGGCGCGATCGCATTACGCTGCAACATAACGTCCCGCCCAAACCTACCGAGCCTGTCAAAACAGCGGCTCGTCATGCTTATTTGCTCGTGGCGCTTGAGGAATATGGCGCTGGCGCTGGCGCTGGCCCTAATGTGAAGGTGAATGTGTATCCTGAATTGCACGTCACAGGCGGGGCAAAGCCTATCAACTTTGGGGCAGGGCCGACAACCTGTTCTGTTAATAAAGTCGCTGATCAGATATCTCGGTGGATTGCTCAAGCAGAAGACGCTCCAGAAATCAGTCAGTGCGAAGAAGAAGAAGTCACCCTGGAATTATTTCTACCGTGTAAGTATTTGGAAGCAGATGTCGCAATGACGTGGAGCGTGAAGGATAAACGAGGCGATGAAGTCCTATTAGGAACGCATCGGCGGTTCTTGGTGCGATCGTCGGAGCGCATCCGCGATCGCAAAATTCAGAAGGTTCTTATGCAGAGGTGGCAACGGCTTGAAGCTTGTGTGAGCGAGGGCAACGGATGTAGTCAATTTCACCTTCAGGAAGACTGCTTCGAGCAAAAAGGAGCACTGTACGCCTTACTAAAGGATGTGAATGCAACAGGCTTAAAGCTAGTTGCCAAGCTCCCTACTGACCCTGGCAAACGCATTGATTTACTTCATGAAATCATTGATGCTGCGATTCCCATTGCTATCTGGTCATCCGATCTCACAGAGGCAGATGTTAACATCCTCAAGACTGAGTTTGATAGCCTGCTGAGGCAATGTCACCTGACTAATTTTGCCGACCTTGCCAGACAATGGCGAATGCGGCGCACAGTATCTGCGTCGGCTAAACACATTAGACTTTTATGTGACCGACCCGATCGCTTGCCCAGGTTGCCTGATCCAGACCGAGAAGAAGACCTGCTTGTTGCCTCCTAGTCCCCTGTTCCCTTACTGCCCATGTCCTGGAAATACTTCAACGGAAACTGTAACGAAGACTCACCCCAAGGGCTAACGACGCTGCCTGATCGCCCCCCTTGGCGGCAATTTCTTCCCAGGGATGCGGTGAATCAGGTTAAGGATGAGCAGTACTGGGAACAGCTCCGTGACCTCGCAAAGCAAGATTTCCGATCGATTCAGCGAGGCAAGAGCTTTCAAGTCCAGACTGATAAAGATGGGTATTCAAAAATTATCGATGCGGTGAATGCTGCCATTCATCTGCGGCGTCCCTTGCTGGTAACGGGAGACCCAGGGGCAGGTAAAACCTCCCTGGCTTACGCGATCGCCCATAAATTGCAACTGGGACCTGTATTGACCTGGCCTATTACAGCACGGGCAAACCTGGAGGATGCTGAATACCGCTACGACGCGATCGCTCGTTTGCAAGATGCCCAGCTCGATAAAACCCGCACCAGTGAAGACGATGATGACAAAACAACACTCCAAAAGGAGCCAAAGCCTCAAGAAGAAGGCGATCTAGGGGACTACATTCAGCTCGGGCCAGTGGGCACCGCCTTTTTGCCGTCTCTATTGCCACGGGTATTGCTAATCGACGAAATCGACAAGAGTGATTTGAACCTACCTAACGATCTACTGAACCTCTTTGAAGAGGGAGAATTTGAGATTCTAGAGTTAGTGCGTCGTAAACGTCGCCGGGGCAATACGGTTGACCCCGATGCCACTGTTACAGTGCGGACTGCCGATAGAGACATGGAAGCTCCTATCACCAACGGGCGAGTCAAGTGCTGCGAGTTTCCCATCGTAATCATGACCAGTAATGGGGAGCGGGATTTCCCCCCAGCCTTCTACCGTCGCTGTCTGCGAGTGACGATGCCCAACCCCACCACAGAATCGTTGTTACCGATCGTGCGATCGCACTTCAACAGGGCCGACCAAAGCGGCTGGACGAAGACCGAGGCGAATGTTACAGAACTGATTGGTCAGTTTTTAGACAAAGGGAACAAGGCAGACCGAGCAACCGACCAGCTATTAAACGCGATCTACCTGATGAGCCGCAATGAAAGCCCCACTGAAGCGGAAATGAAACGGCTGCAAGATCTGCTGTTCCGGCGTTTGAGTGAGGCGGACGGATGACTACGTCGGCGGCAGGGACATCGCCTGATCCCGTCAGCAAGTTAATCAAGCTGTTGATTGAGGAGCGGAAAAATTTTACTAGCATCGAAATTGCCGAGACGCTCTGGTTAGCAATGCAAATGGAGCCAGCGGCTGAGTTTGTCTCGGAGGGTAATGGTCAACAAGTCGTGACTTTTGTTCTATCTCTGCTGATACAGAGCGGATTATCCCAACTTGCGTCACGCCTCCTACAGCAACCCTCGCAGACTCCCGATGACCGGAAAAAAGGACTAGAGCCTGAAGTCTCTCCGATGCCTTTCCAGGACACTACTCCCCGAGTCAATATCACTGCGCCCACACATCAGGCAGGAGTGTTGCCGCCTCAGGTCTTGCCTGTTTACTTAGCAGACCCCGCCATGCTGACAGATTCTCTGGCGATCATTCGCGCCTTAAAGCCGTTGCTCCAAAAAGTGGCAGCGGGGATTGGGAAACGGTTAGACGAATCTGCCACAGTGGACAACGTTGCCCGGACTCGCCTGTGGTTACCCATTCTAGAACCGGAACAAGAACCGTGGTTTGACATCATCCTAGTGGTGGATCGCGGTTCTTCCATGCACATCTGGCAGCGTCTGGTGAAGGATGTGGTGCGGATTCTGCGGCGCTATGGCGCTTTTCGGGATGTACAGGTGTTTGACCTGGTCGTCAACCAGGCGGAGCAGTCCACCGATCGCGCTAAAGCTGACGATCGTGTACGGCTCCTTTCTAAGCCCCATCGCCCTGGTCATCGCCCCAGCGAACTGATTGACCAGCGGGGACGACGCATCGTCATTGTGTTGAGTGATTGTGCCGGGACGTACTGGTGGGACGGTACGCTGCTGCCAATGCTGCAAGCCTGGGGCAAAATCATGCCCACAGTGGTGTGGCAAATGCTTCCCCCCTGGATGTGGAAGCGCACAGCCCTGGGACGAGGCACTGCTGTTGCAATCAGTAATGACATTCCTGGTGTGGCGAACCAGCGGTTGAAGACGCAGGTACAAGATCGCGATGAGCCTGAGGATGCCAACCAGCGCCTTCCGCTACCAGTGGTGACCAGTGAAGTCCGCGATTTAGCTCGTTGGAGTTTGATGGTCGCTGGCGATCGCCGTGAAGTCACCCCAGGCTTCTTACTGCCCCAGCGCGGTGGCTCCATACCTCGATCTAAGGGAATGGAAGCGATTGCCCAAGATCGCGCACAGCAAACCCTTGACGAAGGAAGTGAGACTGACTCTGATACGGTATTCCAACAGGCGCTAGAGACCATTGCCTACGAGCGAGTCGATCGCTTTCTGGAATTATCCTCACCGCAGGCTCAACGGCTCATCATGTTACTGGCGGCGGCTCCAGTGATTACTCCACCGGTCGTCCGGCTGATTCGCGATGCCATGATGTACGATGCCCAGTCTCCGCTGCCAGTGGCGGAGGTATTTCTGAGTGGTTTGCTACTGCGTCTGCCAGAGCAGGAAGACCGTGAGTTGGAGCGGGTAGCACAGGAGGCAAACGAACGGATGCAGGCAGCGTCAGAGCCGCAAGATACGGTGCAATCGGAAGCGGATGAACCAGAACCAATGCCGTTAGAGCGGCAAGATCTCGTCCAGTACGACTTTGCCCCTAACGTTCGGAGCATTTTGTTAAAGGTATTGCCAGCAGTAGACACCATTGATGTGCTTAATAGCGTTTCGGCTGCCGTCGAGAAGCGCTGGAATCATTTTTCTACAGAAGACTTTCGCGCCTTCCTGATGAACCCTGCTATTGAAGCACCAGAGGGATTGGCATCTCTGCGATCGTTCGCTAGCGTCACCGCAGAGATTCTGGAACAGTTGGGCGGTGAGTATGCCAGCTTTGCCCGCCAGCTTCGCCAAGGGGCAGAAGAACCGGCACCGCTTGAACCAGGGCAAGAAGAACCCAGCTTCCCTGATCTGGAAACTCTCGAATTCACGATCGCTCAACTCATTGACGCCGCTTCAACTGCCCCGTCTCCTCCTTTGCAGACCCAAGATGTTGAAGTAGTCACCATCGTTCTTGAGGCTAAATTGCAGCCGTTTGAGTTTGAGTCAGCCACTATTGAACGTAGGGTAAATGGGAGTGAGAAACAACAAGAGCAGCCGTCTATTGAATGGGTCATCCGGCGACAACGGGGACAGGCGCAGCGCTGGATAGAACCCCTGGGTGATGACCTTCAGCTAGAGATGGTGTCAATTCCATCAGGTAGCTTCTTGATGGGTTCCCCTCAAGATGAGCCAGAACGAAACGATTACGAAGATCCACAGCATCAAGTCAGGCTTGCCGCTTTTTTAATGGGGCGCTATCCAGTCACCCAAGCCCAGTGGAGGTTTGTGATCGGGTTGCCGCAAGTAAAACGAAAACTTAACCTTGATCCCTCTCGGTTCAAAGGAGATGGCCGCCCTGTGGAGAGTGTGTCTTGGGATGATGCGGTGGAGTTTTGTGCGCGGTTATCTGCGCATACAGACCGAGACTATCGACTGCCCACAGAAGCGGAGTGGGAATATGCCTGTCGCGCTGGGACACAGACCTCATTCTCCTTCGGCAATATACTGACCACTGACTTAGCAAACTACAGCGGCAGCTATACCTACAACGATGGGCCAAAGGGCGAAAACCGCCAAGAGACGACTGCTGTGGATCACTTTGGGTTTGCCAATACTTTTGGGTTGTGCGACATGCACGGAAATGTCTTCGAGTGGTGTGAGGATCACTGGCATAGCAATTATGAGGGCGCACCGGTGGATGGAAGTGCTTGGTTGAGTGACGATGACACTGCTAGGCGTGTACTACGCGGCGGTTCTTGGTACCTCAATCCGAGGAGTTGCCGCTCCGCCTTTCGCTTCGACATCGCGCCCGACGGTACCTACGACATCATTGGTTTTCGAGTTGTCTGTAGTGCCCCGAGAACTCTTAAATAGCCCTCTTCTCTTTTACCCTCTTGCACTCTTTGGCGCGCAGCGCCCCGATTTATTTTTGTGTCATCGTTAGCCTTCATCTTTTGCCCCTCATCCAAGACTATGACAACCACTCAAGATCAACAGCCCAAATTTACGTTGCAGCGTCGCCGTCAGGCCGTTCAGTTTTTTGTTGAGCCGTTGACTCAAGACTTTGGCATTGAGATGATGCAGATTCCGGCAGGAACGTTTTTGATGGGGTCGCCAGAGGATGAACTAGATCGGCTTGAGGGAGAAAGTCCCCAGTACGAGGTTAATGTAGCTACCTTCTTTATGGGGAAGTATCCGATAACTCAGGCTCAATGGCGGGCAGTGGCCGAGCTACCACAGGTAGAGCGAGGGATGAAGGCTGACCCTTCTAGGTTCAAAGGAGATATGCGCCCGGTAGAGCAGGTGTCTTGGTACGACGCGGTAGCGTTTTGTGCGCGGTTATCACAACATACTGGGCGGGAATATCGGTTACCCACAGAGGCAGAATGGGAATATGCCTGTCGGGCTGGCACTACCACCCCGTTTCACTTTGGGGAAACGATCACTACTGACCTAGCGAACTATCGCGGAACTGATGATGATGAGCAACAGAATTGGTCAGGTTCCTATGGTAAAGGACCGAAGGGTGAATATCGAGCAGAAACTACGCCTGTCAATGACTTTGGTGTGGCAAACGGCTTTGGGTTATGCGATATGCACGGGAATGTCTTCGAGTGGTGTGAGGATCACTGGCATGGCAATTATGAAGGCGCACCGGTGGATGGAAGTGCTTGGTTGAGTGAAAATGACACTGCTAATCGTGTAATACGCGGCGGTTCTTGGGACTACTTTCCGAGGTTTTGCCGCTCCGCCTATCGCCTCTACGACGCGCCCGATGGTTCCAGCGACGACTTTGGTTTTCGAGTTGTCTGTAGTGCCCCGAGAACTCTTAAGTAGCCCGTTCGGCTGAGCGCTCACGTCGAAGCCTCTTCTCTTTTACCCTCTTGCCCTCTTTGGCGCGCAGCGCCTCGATTTATTTTTTAGTAACATCATCACAACATCAACGCCCATCTAGCATCGTATAGATATTTTTAATCATCTTGTGCTCTTGCCCTTGCTTGGCTGTCGTTTCTAAATTCTGGCGGGATGAAGCATTTGTATCGAGATTCTGGTTAGTGTTGGTAAATTCTGGTGCAAATGCTTCATCCTTACGGGAGGTGTATGTCAGTGCAGATGGGCGATCGCCGCATCATACGCCACACGCAGGTAGGGAAGAAGCATTTGCCCCAACACCCTAGCCACCATTCCAACCCCTTAATACAAATGCTTCATCCGCCAGGATGTATCCCCTCACAACCAGATCCTGCCAGAATGCACCAGCGATCGCTGAAAAGCAAGCTGGGTCAGCTAAGCTTGGTAGGGAATCTCCCGAAGAGTTGGCTGGCTCACAAAAAATATGACTAATTTGGTTATTCAGCGGCAGCCTGGGACTGCCAAATACTTTAAAGAGCCACTGCTGAGTCTAGAACCGGAGGTAATCTCCCTAGACATGCTACTCGTGCCAGGTGGTTCCTTTGTCATGGGATCACCAGAAGACGAGTCAGAGCGATCGGACGATGAAGGTTCCCAGCAACCGGTAACAGTTCCATCTTTTTTTATGGGACGATACCCCGTCACACAAGCCCAGTGGCGCGCCGTGGCGGCGTTGCCGCAGGTAAACCGGGAACTTCAGCCTGATCCCTCTCAATTCAAAGGAGATAGCCGCCCTGTCGAGCAGGTGTCGTGGTATGAGGCAGTTGAGTTTTGTGCACGGCTAAAAGCTCTCACAACGCGCGCCTATCGGTTGCCCAGCGAAGCCGAGTGGGAA
>Ga0226658_10001404_pt1 | contig 12068 bp, 9 predicted proteins | sample OliLak19BULKMAT1_FD_169091 | JGI IMG/M metagenome (GOLD analysis project Ga0226658, IMG submission 169091) | Freshwater microbial mat bacterial communities from Lake Vanda, McMurdo Dry Valleys, Antarctica - Oligotrophic Lake LV.19.BULKMAT1 (v2)... | ecosystem: Environmental > Aquatic >... | reverse complement strand
AAAATAATCGAAAGACGCCGAATGATAAAAATTTTTCTATTCGCTAGTGACCCCGGTCATCATTTCTTGCAGTGGCGGTGATGGGATATAATGCAGGTGGGAATGCTCTGTTATTGATCAATGCAATTGGATTACTTTTTCTTATCCAGCTGCTGTTGCTACAATCAGTAAAGGGGAATTAAATAAAATGCTTACCCGGATCGCTAATTCGGTTGTTATAAAAGAAAACTAATGAGCAGTACAAAGAACAAATTATCTGAAACAGGAAACAATAATAACGGGTTGCATGGCCAATACAAAACATGGTTCCTGGATTATGCTTCTTATGTAATTCTCGAAAGGGCCGTACCGGCGATCGACGATGGATTGAAACCTGTACAACGCCGGATCCTGCATGCCATGAAAGAAATGGATGATGGGCGTTACAATAAAGTAGCCAATATTATTGGGCAGGCCATGCAATACCACCCTCATGGAGATGCAAGTATCGGGGATGCATTAGTGAACATGGGCCAAAAAGACTTGCTGATCGACACCCAGGGTAACTGGGGTGATGTAAGAACCGGGGATGATGCGGCGGCTGCCCGTTATATCGAAGCAAGACTGAGTAAGTTTGCTTTAGAAGTAGCCTTCAATGCGAAAACGACCGAGTGGCAATTAAGTTATGACGGGAGGAAAAACGAGCCGGTGACATTGCCAATGAAATTTCCCTTGTTATTGGCACAGGGAGCCGATGGTATTGCCGTGGGACTTTCCACCAAAATATTACCACATAATTTCTGTGAACTGATAGAGGCGGCGATCAAGCATTTAAGAGGCAAACGATTTGAACTATTTCCTGATTTTCTGACCGGCGGCATGATCGATGTGGCTGATTACAACCTGGGAAAAAGAGGTGGAAAGGTAAAGGTCAGGGCACATATCGAGGAATTGGATAAGAAAACACTGGCGATAAGAAGTGTTCCTTACGGTGTAACCACTACCCAATTAATGGACTCGATCGTAAAAGCCAATGACCTGAATAAAATCAAAATAAAAAAGGTGACCGATAATACGGCAGCCGAAGTAGAGATACAAGTAGACCTGGCGCCTGGTATATCCCCGGACATTACTATTGATGCCCTGTACAAATTCACCGATTGCGAAATTTCTATTTCTCCAAATGCCTGTGTGATCGTGGATCATAAACCCCAGTTCCTCGGGGTGCAGGAGTTGTTGAAATTGTCGGTCGATAAGACCAGGGACCTGCTCGAAAAAGAATTAAAGATCAAACTGAACGAGCTTCAGGAAAAATGGCATTATACTTCTTTGGAGAAGATATTCTTTGAAGAAAAGATCTACAAGGAACTCGAAAAGAAACATGAGACCTGGGATAAGGTGCTGGAAGGAATTGATAAAGCATTTGTTCCCTTTAAAAAACAACTCCGTAGAGATATTACCCGCGAAGATATTGTGAAGTTGACGGAGAAGCCGGTTCGCCGCATCTATAAATTGGATATCGCCGAACTGAATAACCAAATTAATGGGCTGGAAACCGATATCAAACAAGTAAAGCATGACCTGAACAACCTGGTGGATTTTGCGGTTACCTATTTTGAGAATCTCCTGAAGAAGTATGGTAAAGACAGGGAAAGAAAGACCGACATCAAACAATTTGAAATTATCGAAGCCAAGAGTGTGGCCATTGCCAATGCGAAACTGTATGTAAACCGGGAAGAAGGTTTTATCGGGATCGGTCTGAAAAAAGATGAATTACTGTTTGAATGTTCCGACCTGGATGATATTATCGTTTTTGCCAAGCGGGGAATTATGAAAGTGGTGAAAGTATCGGATAAAACCTTTATTGGGAAGGATATTTTACATGCAGCCGTTTTTCAGAAGAATGACGAACGCACTACTTATAATATGATCTATGCTGATGGAAAAGGAGGGAAGAGTTTTGCGAAACGGTTTAATGTAACCGGGGTAACAAGAGATAAGGAGTATGATCTGACCAAGGGAGATGAAAAAAGTAAAGTGAATTACCTGAGTGTGAATCCAAATGGGGAAGCGGAGTTGGTAAAGATTACTTTAACACCCGGCTGTGCGGCCCATAAAAAAGAGCTGGAATTCAATTTTGCTGAGTTGGAAATAAAAGGCCGGAGCAGTATGGGTAATACCATTACCAAGTATCCCATTAAATCAGTCAGGATGAAGGAAGCCGGCGTGTCAACATTGGCCGGGAAAAAATTATGGTACGATGGTCAGTTTGGAAGATTGAATGGTGATGAAAAAGGAGAGTACCTTGGAATGTTTGACGGGGAAGATAAAATCTTAGTGGTATACCGGGATGGTAATTATGAAATCACCGACCAGGAGCTGACACAGAAACTGGATGCTGAAAAAGTGATCTTTATTGAGAAATTTAACCCGGAGAAAATAGTGAGCGCCATCTATGCGGATATGAAGACCAAACAATTCATGGCCAAACGTTTTAGGATCGAAACGACCACACTGAAAAATAAATTTCTTTTTATCAAGGAAGGAGAGGGCAATTATGTAGAGGCTGTAACAACGATGGAAGAACCAATACTGGCCATGCAACAGGGCCGGGGGGCACAGATTCGTAAAGGGAAACTGAAGATTGCCAAGATCGCAGATATTACCGGTTACAGAACGGTCGGTACTAAACTGGCGGATTATAGTAAATCCACCGAAATGGAATGGGTAAAAGGAAAAGAAACGAACCAGGCAGAATTGTTTGAGTAAATTACATGTATGACAGATCACTGGGAACTACTGGATGTTTATAAAGCACTGCTGGCCGTGGCAGCCGGTATTATTTTAGGCCTGGAAAGGGAGATGAAGGATAAAGTGGCCGGGCTGAAGACGATTACCATTATTTGTTTGGGAGCGGCTTTATTCGCCATTCTTTCCTATAAGATCGGTGAAGGGACCAACCCCACACAGATTGCGGCCTATGTAGTGAGCGGTGTGGGGTTTATTGGTGCAGGCGCCATATTTAAAGATGGGTTTTCTATATCCGGCTTAACAACTGCGGGAATCATCTGGCTGGCTGCTGCAGTGGGAATGGCCATTGGTTTTGGCGAATTTTATTTGGCGGCCACTTTTATGGCCAGTTCTTTACTCATCATCTTCTCTACACCCTTTATTAATAAAATATTTCGTTCAAAAAAAACAACCCGTCAACTACTGTTGGTAATTCCAAAGAATGGTATTGCGCTAAAAGCAGGTATCTATGCAGCTATGCTTAAAGCGGGAATCAGTACAGAAGAAAAAAAAATAGCCCTGAAAGATGACCAGGTAGAAATTACGGTTGAGATAGTTTTTACAGAAGAAAAAATGGAATGGGTACAGGATTATTTACTCCGGCATCCTTCGATCAGTTCTTTTTCTTTCTGATCCGGATCGTGGCATTTTTCTCCAGGTTACTGGTCAGGCGTACCTCGTATTTCTTTTTACCGTCTGTGATCACCATGAGTGCCGTATTGGGAGGGATCAAGCCGAGATTTTCTGCAAACATCGATACTTCATTATTCTCTTTAGTGAGATCGAGTGGCAGGGTAATATGAACGGATTTGTGGGTGAGTTTCTGGCTCGAGAGAATCAGTTGTTTATTGAAAAAAACCGAAATAATATCGCCATCTATTTCCCCGTTATCATACACGTCAATTTTCAGGGTATCTGATTCAGCTTCCAGTTCATGGGTAATGACATTCTCTCTTTTGGTGTATTCACTTTCTGTCACATAGTTCACTACTTTACGGGGTGTAACAGCTACAGCAACCAGTGTATCATCATAAGATGGTTTCCAAACCTGGTAATTTTCCTTAAATTCCGCGATTGCTTTCAGTACGGAATCTTTTTTACTGATATCAGCATTCAGGTGAAGACTGAAGTTAATAGTAGGACAAACATTTTTATAATCCGGCAGGCCAATAAAAGTACCAACAAGGTCGGATCCTGCCTGGGCTACCCGTAGTGTAGCCTGCATGGTCATGATGCAATCCACTTCGAAGTTGGAAATAGAACCATGATAAACAACAGGGACATCATACAGCACCAATTGACGGGTAGCAGTATTGTAATTACCTTTTACCTGCAAGCTTCGATAAGTGTTCTTAAAATAATAATTGAGAACTCCTTTCACAAAATTCTTCTCTGGCTGCAATACCAGTTCTACCAGGTAATTATTGGCCGAACTTTTGGTCTTAATGTTAGCATCACCGTACCAGTAACCAAAAACAGATTGGGAATAGGATTGAAGGTTGGAAAACAGGATCGCTATGAGGAGGAGTTTCTTCATAAAGAGGGAAGATCGTCAAAAATCAATCCATATAACGACGAAGTTTTACACAGCTTGCCGGATATGTGGATTTTAAACTTTTTATAACGATCCGGCTATTTCATGAATCGTTTCATCTCCCGCTCTACATCTTTTTGCTTAATGGTTTCTCTTTTATCGTGGAGTTTTTTGCCTTTAGCCAGGCCGATCTCACTCTTGGCCAGGCGGTCTTTGAAATAAATGCTCAGCGGCACGAGGGTATAACCTTTTTCCTTCAGTTTGGCGGTTATTTTTTTTATCTCTCTTTTTTCAAGCAGTAGTTTCCGGTCCCGTACGGGGTCATGGTTATTGGTAGTACCGTGTGAGTATTCGGCAATATGCAGGGATTTAAGCCAGATCTCTCCATTGTCCACCAGGCAATAGCTGTCATTGAAGCTGACCCTGCCGGCCCGCAACGATTTTATTTCCGTACCCAACAACACCATACCTGCATTATATTTTGCATCGATAAAGTATTCATGATACGCCTGCCTGTTCTTTAGCTCTGTCATCAGTGTCAGTTCAGGATCAATAGCGAATCATTCATAGCAAAGAATACAACTATGCATGATCATTTATTCACCCGTGCAAAATTAATTTTTGAAAAGTGTAAGTACGGTTGCAAGTTTATCTTTCAATTCTTTTCTCGCAACAATAAAATCCAAAAAGCCATGTTCCAGTACAAATTCACTGCGCTGAAAACCTTCGGGAAGATCTTTTTTAATGGTTTCTTTAATGACCCGGGGGCCGGCAAAACCGATCAATGCATCGGGCTCGGCTATATTCAGATCGCCCAGCATACCAAAGGACGCAGAGATGCCGCCAAAAGTGGGATCGGTGAGTAAGGAGATATAAGGAAGTTTGGCGTCGCTCAGTTGAGATAGCTTACCACTTGTTTTAGCCAGTTGCATTAGTGAGAATGCACTTTCCATCATCCGGGCACCTCCACTTTTACTAATGACCATATAGGGCAGTTTGTTTAAGATACAATAGTCGACTGCCCGGGAAAATTTTTCACCCATCACACTCCCGAGTGAGCCACCGATAAACTCAAAATCCATACAGGCGATAACGATTTCGTGACCACCTATTTTTCCGACGGCCACCCGCATGGAATCCTTGAGGTCTGTTTTGCTCCAGATATCTTCCAGTCTTTTTTTATAAGGCTTCAGGTCGGTAAACTCTAAGAAGTCCTTGCTGCGGATATTTTCAAACAATTCCACAAACTCACTTTTATCAAATAAGATATCGTAGTAATCGCTGCTATTGACACGATGGTGAAAACTACACTTAGGACAGACAAACAAATTTTCCCGAAGTTCGGAGACCGTACCAATAAAATTGCAATCGGGACATTTTACCCAAAGTCCTTCGGGAGTTTCTTTTTTCTCAGAAGTCTTGGTGTTAATTCCTTTCTTAATGCGTTTAAACCAACTGGCTTTCGTTTCTTCGCTTTTCCCTTCTTCCCCTGCCAGGTTTGCATCAAAATCTTCAATTTGTTTCGCCATAACCAGTTGTTGAGTTACAAATATAGGGACTTTGAGGTTCATGGTTCATGGTTCATGCCTTATGGTTCATAGAGTTATCCCTCTAAACGTCGTTCCATGAACTATCAGCAATGAACAATGAACTTACTTCTTCAATACCGTTTCAAACAATTTAAATATCCTTTTATACTCATCCGTCCAGCTGCTGGGTTCTACAAAACCATGATCTTCCATCGGGTAGCTGGCCAGTTCCCAATTATCTTTTCCCAGTTCGATCAGGCGTTGCGTTAATTTGACGGCATCCTGGAAATGCACATTTACATCAACCATACCATGACAGATCAACAGATCGCCTTTTAATCCCTCCGCAAAATAATACGGAGAGCTTTTGCGATAAGCGATACTGTCTGTGTAAGGTTCGTTCAAAATATTGGACGTATACCCATGATTATAATTCGCCCAATCGGTAACGGGGCGTAAGGCGGCTCCCGCAGCAAATACATCCGGTTGGTTAAACATACCCATCAAGGTGATAAAGCCGCCATAGGAACCGCCATAGATACCTACTCTTTTCGGATCCACACCAAAATTCTTCGACAGGTACTTTGCTCCATCGGTATTATCATCGAGGTCTTTTCCACCCATGAACCGGTAGATACCGGTTCTCCAATCACGGCCATAACCGGCACTGCCCCGGTAATCGATATCGAGAACATAGTAACCGTTATCAGCCAGCATATTATTGAACATATACTCCCTGAAATAACTGCTCCACCATTTATGTGCATTTTGTAAATAGCCTGCACCATGAACAAATAATACCGCCGGTTTAGAAGGATGCGCATTGGCAGGCTTGTATAATCTTGCATATACAGTTCCCCCATCTCTTGCTGTGAAACTTATCACATCCGGATCCTTCCAGGCATAGGACTTGAATTCGGAACTTTGTGCTTTATCGGTTATCTGTTCTGCTTTTCCACCCGGCTTATTGTCCTGTAAATACAATTCCCAGGGTTTGGTGGAGTAGGAGTAGAGAACAGCCAATTGTTTTTCATCTGGTGATATGGTGACCTGGTGAGCTCCGGTTAAAGTAGTTATTCGTTCTTTCTTTCCATCGGTAACGCCTAAACGATAAAAATGCTGTTCGCCTGGATGTACTTCGTTGGTGGTTATATAGAAATATTTTTTATCCCTGGATAACTGGGCTTGCTGTACCTCATATTTACCCGAAGTCAGCACTTTCTTGTCACCACTGGTCACTTGCACAGTATATAAATGCGAATAGCCCGTTACTTCAGAACGGTACCAGAAATTGTTTTCATCGATCCAACCGGTATTGCCACTACCAAAACCACCGGTACCGGGTCCGCCTATCCAGGCTTCATCTCTTTGCCGGTCGAGTGTTTTTAATATACCGCTTGCCGTATCCCAAAGTAACAACCAGCGGTCCTTGTTATCCTGCGAACGGATATCGAGTACTGCATTGGTTCCCATCGGCGACCAGTTCAATGAAGTAACAGTGACCGGGCGATTCTGCATTTTCTTTTTTCTTTCTTCCAGTTGTTTGGGATAATCTTTAACATAATCCGGCAGGTCCTGAATACCGGGGATAGAATCCGTTTTAACTGCCAGAACAGTATCTCTTACCCGGTCATACACAAAAAATTCTGCTGTTCCCTGCGCAGCACCCACTTTGGTCCGGGTAGGTATATCTGTAGTAAACCCTGTCTCGGTTACATAACTTGGAACAATAGTTGATTTTGCGCCGGTAGCGGAAGCCGCTTTGAAAAGGCGGTAGCTGACAAATCTTCCATCAGGGCTGATACTTAATCCCTGGATGGCTTTATCTTCTATGCTGATACTCCGCAGCTCTTTTGGTTTCAGCAGGGCTTTCGTATAAGCATCTGCATTATCCTTTTTTTCTTTTCTCTCTTTTAATACCTGGAAGTATTGGAGCTGGTCATTCTTCAGCCATTGCTCTTGCTGGTTAACTGTAGTAGTTGAAGTGGTAGTGGCGCCAGTTCTTCCTGCAAAACCACTCGCCGGCGGGGTAGTGGTAGCAGGATCATTTGTTCTTACATTAGTCAATTGCATGGTTTCACCACTCGTTATATCCCAGGCAAATAAATTCTGGTTCCGGCTATAGACGATCTTTGTTTCATTAAAACTGAATTGCGGGTTGCTCTCCGTTTCGATGGTTTGTGTTATACGTTTGTTCTTTCCTGTTTTGGTATCCGTATAAAAAATATCTCCATCTTTTGCCACCAGATAGGCTGTCCTCGACAGGTTGTAGATGTAATTACTTTGGGTATTCAGGGCTTGCTTTTGAGCCACGCTAGCTTTTAATGGTGTTTTGTTGCTGTTCGTAATATACCATAAGGAGTCAGAAGGAGCATTATCGGGGTTCCATAGAAAAAAAAGGGTACTGCCATCATTACTCCAGAAAGAGCCGGAAGGAGAAGTCCCCATCCACTTCGGGTCCCGCATGATCTTCTCGACTGTAAGTTTATCTAATTGCTGAGCACTGGATTGAATAGCAAAAAATAATAACAGGAGCGTTATACTACGTGGTAACATCAGGAGCCGTTTAAGCCCTAAATATAGAAAAGTTTATGGTTTGTAGTTGTTTTACCTGCCTGACATCGGACGGGTTTATGCCGGTGTTGTTTTACTAAAAACCTTTAAACTGCTTTAATTATTGGGTGCCCCACCATCGATCCAACAAAGAATAGAATTCTTTTGGTTGGCGGAAAGTGAACTTCCCTGTGGCATTCTACCGGAAGAAACAGCAGAACGGATCGTTGTCCGGGCATTGAACACCTGGTTATAATTGGTGAGAGCACCGGGGCCATTGCCACTGCCGGCAGCATGACAACCCGCAAGACTGCAGGAATTTTGAATAATGGGATTTATATCGGTTGCAAAAGCCCTATTGGTAACTGTATTGCAGTCAACAGTGGTTCCTCCACCGCCACCACCGCCGCCACCGTCTTTGCTACAGGAAACAAACCCATATACTGAGAGAAGAATACTTGTTGTAAATAAAAAAGCCTTACGCATAATTGCCGGTTTTAGTTGAAGCAGGGAAACCCGCTGATATAAAGAAACGGAAAAAGTTTAATAAAGTTGCCTCTATTACTGAATGGAAAATAAAAAATCAAATGATTTCTGCCACATGCCGGTGAATATTATGTGCCAGCGTCTCTGTGGGCACGTCATTTTGGTCGCCACCAAACGGGTCTTCTATTTCTTCAGCGATCAGCTCGAGGCTGGCCAGTACGTAAAAAATAAAGGCTACGACTGGCACAACATAAAAACCTAACTGGAATACATATCCGAAGGGAAGGGTCATGACATAAAAGAAGATAAATTTTTTAATGAAGACGCTATAGGAAAAAGGGATCGGGGTATTCTTGATTCGTTCACATGCACCACAGATATCAGTGAAAGACTGTAGTTCCGCATTTAAAAAAAGCAGTTGTTCGCCACTCAGTTTTCCTTGCTGGTGGAGCTGGTGGATATGCTGGTACATCAGCAAGGCGGTTTGGTTAGGCACATGTTTGGAATGATCTATTTTCTGAAAAACATGTTTGTGTTCCTCGTCATCAAAAAGTTCAATGCGGGTTTTTTCTTTGTGCAGATGATTGTGCAGGGCATAGGCATAGGCCGGTATGATCTTCCTGAAGAAAGAACGTTGCGCCGTATCATCTGCTGGAAGCAGTATAGTAAGCTTCATCGCAAAATTGCGGCTGTTATTCACCAGGCTGCCCCATAGTTTCCGGCCTTCCCACCAGCGGTCGTACGCAGTATTGGTACGGAAGACGAGTAACATGGATATCGCAAAGCCCAGCAGTGTATGCATCACCGGTATATTCCGGACATAGCTGTTGGCCGATAATTGCCACCAATCCAGTTCGGCCCAGGCTACCAAAGCAGAATAGGCTGAAATGCCAATGATCATCGGGAATAACTGGCGAAAAGTATCAGCCTTATGAAATTTAAAAATAAATGTGAACCAGTCTTTGGGATTATAGGAGATCATAGCTGTTTATTAAAAAAAATATAAATCCGGTTATGAATGTTTATTCGCTTTTCTTAAAACTGGCGATACGCCATTCCTTTCCTCTTATAGGTTGCCCGTCCTCATCATGGGTATCTACCATCTTATAAATGATCTCAGCAACGAACTTCTTTCCTTTCATGTTACTATTTACTTTATAGCCAAAAGCAGTATTATTGCTTTTTAGTACTACATCAATATTATTCAGCACATTATCTTCCGGGTGGCCAAAATCATATTCAGTGCCGGTACCCACTTCCGTAAATAATAAATGTGGATAGTCCCCTTCATCATATCCAGTAAAAGTGAGAGTAACTGTTTTGGTGGAGTCTGTAGTGACCGTAACCGGCGTAATGGTCTTTTGTCTGGCCGTATCGGGGATAGTAGTTACTGTGTCCTTTATAACTGGGTCTTTTTCTTTTTCACCGGCGCTACCGCAGGAAAAACAGGTTATTGTAATTGCGAGTGTTAGCAGTAGTTGGCGCATAATGACCTATTTTGAGCGGTAAGTTAGAAATAAATTTACCTTAGAGCTAACTGGCTCATTTCTTCAATGGATTATAAATTTTAATTCACAGCAGGAGAAACCTTGAATTGCTCTGTCTCTATTCTTTTCTTGAGTTGAGCATAACGCGGATCGTCTTTAATGCCTTTATAGGCAGGGTATTCAAGGAAATAATTCACCGGACCCATTCGTTTGTCTATACACTTATTTACATAATAAAAAGCTTTTTCGATATCCCCAAGTGCAAACCAAACTGCCGACAGATCGGCATCTACTATTGCCTCAGGATCTTCGGCCTGCCGCTGTTCCATTTTGCGGATACATTCCATTGCTTTTTCTGTTTGTCCCAGTTTGGCATAGGCATAACCCAATCCCATCAATCCTTTTAATGGATGATTGGTAAGCCGGTATACTTCTTCAAACAATGGAAACGCTTTTTCCCAATCACCTTTCATACCAATTGCCCAACCTTTCATTTCAATACTAGCCCTCATCCTTGGATGCATATAGATCAGCTTATCGGCCTGTTGAATGGCTTCGTCAAATTGTTCATTGAAAATATACATGCTCCCAAGCGATTGGAGAATGACCGGCGACAAAGGATCCAGCAAAGCAGCTTCTTTCAATAGTTCAAGTGCTTTTTCTTTTTTACCCATCAGCACATAATAAAAACCAAGCAGGTCATAGGCTTCCACCGCACCGGGGTTCAGCTTTAATGCCTGTTGCAGAGAGTCAAATGCTTCCTGCCATTTCCAGTCATAGAATAAATAGAGACTGGCTTTGGCAATATAGCCGTCTGCCAATTCCTTATCCAATGCAATGGCTTTATCAGCATATTCCCTGACTATTGCAAAAGCTTTATCCGGGATCATTTGTCCAGATGAACCGAGAAAAGCATAGGCCGATGCTGCCATAGCGTAGGGCTGTGCGTAGTCTGGTTCAATTTTAATGGCTTCTTCACAGCAGGATATACAATTTTTCCCATCAGCCGGGGTGAGCTTATTCCAGAAATGCAGCGCTTTTAAATAGCAGGTGTAAGCTTCGATATTTTTGACAGGGGCTTTGACCATTTTTTCTTCTGCCTGTGCCGGTAATAAATTTTCACGGAGTTTATTGGTAATGATGCCGCTGATCTCATCCTGTACTTCAAAAATATCGGTGAGGTCGCGATCATAGGTCTCACTCCAGATATGATAACCATCAGCCGCATTGATCAGCTGGGAAGTAATACGGACACGGTTACCCGATTTTCGCACACTACCTTCCAGTACCTTGTCCACGTTCAGCTGGATTGCGATATCCCGGATATCATGTTGCTTTCCTTTAAAGGCAAAGGCGGAGGTACGGGAAGTGACCTGCAGGCCATCCACTCTTGTCAGGGTATTCAATAATTCTTCAGTGATGCCATCGCTGAAATATTCATTCTCCGGATCGGCACTCATGTTCACAAAGGGAAGGACGGCCAGGCGGTTTTTAGGTTGTTGCGTTTTACCCCTCACTTCTTCCCGGTTAGGAACGACAATACCTTCGTTGGCGATCGCAAAGACCCGGACGGGTTGTTTAACATTTTTCAGTTCAAAATAACCCATCTCCCGGGTGATGAAAATTTCGTGGTTCTTTATTTCATCATATACCTTTTCGGAAATAAAAATACCACCCGGTACGGCCAGTGATTCGATACGGGAAGCCAGG
>Ga0226658_10001403_pt1 | contig 12069 bp, 8 predicted proteins | sample OliLak19BULKMAT1_FD_169091 | JGI IMG/M metagenome (GOLD analysis project Ga0226658, IMG submission 169091) | Freshwater microbial mat bacterial communities from Lake Vanda, McMurdo Dry Valleys, Antarctica - Oligotrophic Lake LV.19.BULKMAT1 (v2)... | ecosystem: Environmental > Aquatic >... | reverse complement strand
CAAAAAATTTGCCCTGATAATAGATACGCGACAGGCGAGGTACTTTGATAAACTCATCTGCCAAGACCTCTTGCCAGAATTGCTGGACAGCTTCTACCTTTGTATAGAAACGGTGCCCCCCAATATCAAATCGGTAGCCTTTATATGTTTCAGTGCGAGATATACCTCCTACGATATCAGATTGCTCCAAGACAACAGATTTGACGTCATGTTTGACTAGTTCGTAAGCAGCAGTTAAACCTGCTGGACCTGCACCGATAATAGCAACAGGGTAATGTTCCACTGAATTTAAGCTCCCAATTGAATCTAATTTATGTTTTTAGGAAAACTAAACTTAGCCACGTTTTGCTTATGCAATAGATGATAACGAATACTGCCAATTCCGAAAGCCAGCCCACTGTAGGCAAAGTAAAGCCAGTGCCAGGGAATCGTCTGTAGCGCAAACCAAAGTCCCCGTTTGCCGGAAAAGAAGCAATACACTGATCGATTGAGAATGCCGAGTAGTAAGCCGATTATGAGGCCGACCGCAAGTGCATTCACCCACCAAACACTTGCAGCAAGAGCGACGAATAATGCGTAGATTAAGCCTACGCTGACGCGACTGGAGGTTTGTAGGTTCAGGTCATTGAGGAGATGGCGATCGCGCCAAATCAGCTCAGTCCAGGGTAAAGCACGTTGAAAAAAATCAGTCTTGATGATAGAAAACGCATCCCACCGCTTTAGATGCTTAACCTGTAAGGTTTTGCAAAGTCGAATTTGATAGCCTGCCCGTTTGATACGGTAGCCTAACTCGATGTCTTCCACACAGGGTTTGCGATATCGCTCATCAAAGCCCTGTAATTGCTGGAAAATATCGCGTCGAATGACACCGCAGGCACCCCAAAAGGTAGACGCTTCTTCGCAGGCAGTTTGATGAGTGTAATGATGGAAGAGGTTGCGATATTGGGAAAGAAAGTTAGACTCACCGGGGGAATCATCATAGGAACCAATCGCGGCTGCCAGGTTAGGGTCTCCTTGAAAGAGTGAAATAATCTGAGCGATCGCATCAGGTTCAACCTCAACATCGGCATCTACAAAAAAAAGCAGGTCTCCTGTAGCCGCCGCAGAGCCTATATTTCTGGCTTTTGCCGGACCGATAGGGTCGGGCAGCCGAATGACCATCGCTCCAAACTGCTGAGCAACTTGCCAAGAATTATCTGTATCTCCATTGGCAACAACAATTACCTCATTCGGTACAGTCTCAATTCTAGCAATCGATGCCATGCAACGATGGAAACTCTCTCCTCCATTATAAACAGGGATAATAATTGAGACAGTGAACTCGTCAAGAAACATCTCGGAATCCTCAGTTGTTCCAACAAGTGTAAATTTGCCATAACCTCTCAGGAATATGAACGGCTAAATACGCAGATGCTGATTAACTCAAAATTACTTTGACTAGAGCAACAGCCGTTACTGCAAGTTTATGAAGTCTTCATAAACTTGCTTAATTCTATAAGAAAGCAATAAATTTCCTGATTTTAGACAATTGTCTTACCAAAGTTGTGTTTATATATTTTGAGGGAAAATGAGAGCCACTTAGTAAGGTATTGGTTTTTGTACTTAAGTCTTTGTACATGGTTATGGTGAAGATAAATGGATCTTTCCAGTATTTTGACGCCGATATACTATTTCAACTATATCTGCTCAGCTCTTTGATTTGCCGTTTTAAATTGGTCGTACTACACATATCTTCATGTAAAAAAATCTCATCCTATGCAGGTAGCGCTATGTTTCGTTCTATTTCTTAAAATCATTCAACCATGAAACGATCAAAATTAAGAATTTCCAACCCATTACGAATACCATCTTTAAATCACATTTCTCGGTCAAGATTGATATTTTTATTTATCTTAACCATCACTTCTCTATATTTTTTACTTTTCATCTATCTAGACGCACTTCGCTTCCCTTTGACCTGGGATGAACCTCGTTTTTGGAGAGTTAGCCTATCGTTTAGCCAAAGTTTAATTCCTACACTAGATCAACTCAAGGACTATGGTGAATTAAATACTCCTCTGCCATTTATAATATTTGGAATTCTTGAAAATCTATTTCATGGAGGCATTTTTGCCGGACAAGCTTTAAATTTGATACTTTCTTTTTTGATAATTTGCTTGATTGGCTTATCTAGATCGAAAAAGGAGCAGATTGAATCTGCAAGGATAAAGACAGTTCTTGATAACAGAAAACATAATGAAGCTCAGAATAAGGAAAAGATAGTGCCGATGTTATCGGTCATTGGCCTGATCTCATTTCCTTACTATCTTTGGCTTAGCAGTCATCTATATACAGATATCATCGCTACGTTCTTTGTACTGATAGGATTTTGGTTTTATGTCCGAAACCAACAGATCCTCAGCGGTTTCGCATTTATTTTGGCGATCGCCTCACGGCAGTTTATGCTGGCATTTCCCGCCGCAATTGTTGCTTTTGAGGTAATTTCAGCGCTACAGAGCGGTTCCAAAATCGGTGCTCGCCAATTTGTGCCGTTGCTTGCAACTTCCTCATTTTTTGCCTGGCTCTTGTTATTCAAAGGACTGGCTCCTTCCAGCGCCCTTACTAGCGAAAATCTTGTTGTTCCTCTAGTGCAACAACAATTGTTTGCTATTGATCCTCGCGGCAGCCTCTATTTTCTATCGGCAGTCGGTCTATACTTCGTTATTCCAGAATGGCTATTGTTTAGCCGAAAAGTTATTCTACGAAGTTTGTTGACTAAAAAAGTCGGATTACTAGCTTTTTGCCTGTTGGTTCTATTTATCATTTTTCCTCCCATAGAAGCTCATGGAATTCTATTTAAAGTTACTCAGGCAATCTCTATCTATCCCTTGAAGATAGTTTTTCTCTATACATTGGCTGTTTTGCCACTCATTCGTTTTTCACATCTTAATCTGGCTTTTTGGGTACTTCTGGCTAATACTACTATCATGCTAAAAGCATATCCTTGGGAAAAGTACCTTTTGCCATTACTGGTCGTGTTTTGGTATCTCAAAGCAAATGGCTTGTTGGATCATATTAGACTGCCTTCCGTGTCTCAACGTATTTTGAATAATCAAGGCTCCGAATCGTCAGATGTCTGAAAATTCGTGTCTATTAAATTCTCCTTTGGTTTCTGTCATCATCCCAACGTATAATGCTGAATCTTTGATTGAAAGGACTTTGAATTCTGTCCTCTCTCAGACTTATGTCAATATAGACGTGGTCGTAATTGATGATGGATCGAGCGATCGCACCCCTGAAATCGTACGAGCGATCGCCCAAAAAGATTCTCGCATTCGCCTGTTGCAACAGCCCAATGCTGGGGTGGCCGCTGCGCGCAATCTCGGCATCCAACATGCACAAGGCAAATTTATCGCGCCAATTGATGCCGATGATCTTTGGTATCCCGATGCAATGGCTAAATTGGTTGCTCAGTTTCAGGAGATTCGGCCTGATGTGGGCGTCGTCTATGCCTGGTCAATCGATATTGACGAGCAGGATCAGCCCACCGGAGGCTTCCATGCGGCCACCATCGCCGGCAATGTTTATAAGACTCTGATCTGCCACAACTTTTTGGGCAATGCCAGTGCCACCCTAATTCGGAAAGCTTGTCTTGATGCCATTGGTGGTTACGATACCCAACTCAAAGCCCAAAAGGCGCAGGGCTGTGAAGATTGGGATTTGTATCTGCGGCTAGCTGAACACTATAAATTTGGCGTTGTGCCAGAGTTTTTGATTGGCTATCGCAAGGTTGCTAATAGTATGTCTAGGGATTTTAGCCAGATGGCGCGATCGCAGCACCTCATGCTGCACGCCATCCAGCACAACCATCCAGAACTCCCCCATTACCTTTATCGGCTGTCGCGCAGCAGTTTTTATTTATATCTGGCTCAACAAAGTGATGTTCTTGGCCATCCCAGTGAGACTTTGGCGTGGTTGAGGCAAGCCGTTAACGCTGATCCCATCACATCCTTGAGTCGTTTGGGACTGTATCTGCTGCTGGTTAAAAACCTGGCAAAACTTACTCAGAAATCCCAGCTATTTCCCAATCTAGCGGCAATATCTACGCCGCACCGCTCACCGCCGCAGAATTTGAGGGTAGTGGCTCCCCTGCCCATGCCTTTCCTTCCCACAACTCAGTCAGTTCATCCGCTAAAAATTCGACTCAAGGTGCTGCTTGGAACCGTTTTACATCAGTCGTTGTCGAAAATTTAAGCTCCATATTACCGATGCTATACCCAATTAAAGTTGTTGATGTTGAACTCAGTCAGCCCATTCCAACCTGGGATGGACTGGAACAGTATATGGGCGTGCAAGCACTCGTTCGCTGGCATGGCGTGCCCCTGGGCTATGTTAAAGCCCCCATTTCCCTAGGTCGCTGCACCGCTGCAACCCTGAGTAAGCTGATATTGGAACAGCACAGTCGGGCTATTATCAGCCAACTGCTGAAGAATGGCTTGGCCTCACCTCAACGCTCAGAGGATTTAAGGCTGGAGGATCTACTCGAACTCCCGCCTGTGGAGTATGACGGAGAATGGCCTTTGGTAACAGTAGCGGTATGTACGCGCGATCGCCCGGATGACATGAAGCTCTGCCTAGAAGCCTTGAGCCAATTAGACTACCCTCATCTCGACATCCTGGTAGTAGACAACGCGCCCCAAACCGAAGGAACCAAAGACCTGGTAGACACACACTACCCGCAAGTCCGCTATGTCCGAGAGCCTCGACTTGGCCTAGATTGGGCACGCAACCGCGCCATCCTCGAAGCAAAGGGCGAGATTGTTGCCTACACCGACGATGATGTCGCCGTAGATCCGGGATGGGTCAAAGGGCTCGCTCAAGTCTTTTCGGAAAACCCAGATGTGATGGCCGTCACAGGACTGGTTGTTCCCTACGAACTAGAAGCGGAGTCTCAAGTACTGTTTGAAGCCTACGGGGGATTTGGCCGGGGCTTTGAGCGCAAGTGGTATCGCAAATCTGGCGATAAGATGCCCTGGCAATGGTTTGGAGCTGGTCAATTTGGCACTGGAGCCAACATGGCCTATCGACGGTCTGTTTTTGAAACCATTGGCTTTTTTGACTTGGCTCTAGATGTTGGCACCATCACCAATGGCGGTGGTGATTTAGAGATGTTTGTTCGCATCCTTAAGGCTGGGCATACGCTTGTTTACGAGCCAAAAGCCATGATTCGCCATCGCCACCGCCAAGAATACGAAAAGCTCAGGAAGCAAATTTCGTATAACGGTGTTGGGTTATATGCCTACTTCAGTTGCTTAGCGATGGCCTACCCCGATGAACGACCCAGCCTTCTGTACATCCGGTTCTGGTGGCTCGGTTGGTGGCATGTACGGCGACTCGTGCTTTCGTTTATCTATCCCCAACGATTCCCACGAGATCTCATCACCGCTGAGTTCTGGGGGGTATTTCAGCACTTTGGCAAGTATCAGCAAGCCTGCCGTAATGCTCAGGCGATCGCCCTTGAATATCCGTCTGAGCCTGCGATCCCTCTTGCCCACATTTCCCAGAACAAGGCTCACGAATCAGTAAGTTTAAAACATGTAGCCATTCGATCGATCGATCTAAGCCAGCCTATACAAGCACTAACTGATATTTCAGATTACCGAAATGTTCGCCTGTTTGTGTCCTGGAAGCATCACTTGCTGGGGTCTATTGACATCTCTAACGCAGGTCAATACCTAAGCCAATCACGATTAATTGAAGCAATTGCTCCAAGCTTTGGCCTGAAGTTTTTTGAGGCGTCTCAAAGGCTAAGTGCTGACAGCGTATGGAACCGTATCAATCTCAATGTCACAGACCGCTGGGCCACTAACAATGTGCAAACGGAAGAACTAGAGACACTTCCAACCAATATTTCTGTCTCAGTCATTTTGGCAACCTTTGATCGGCCTGATGATCTGCGTAATTGCCTGTCATGTCTAACAGCTCAACAGTCGCCCCGTCCAGTAGAATTCATCGTTGTAGACAATAACCCAACATCAGGACTCACCGCTCCAATTGTTGCCGATTTCCCACAGGTCAAGCTAATTCAGGAAACACGAAAAGGTCTATCCTATGCCCGTAACGCTGGTATTATTGCCAGTCAAGGAGACATCATCGTAACAACAGATGATGATGTCACGATGCCCGTTGACTGGGTTGAAAATCTGGTACAACCCTTTAAGCGGAAAGAGGTGATGATCGTTACCGGAAATGTTCTTCCAGTCGAGCTAGAAACCTCCTCGCAAAACTTTTTTGAAATCTATGGAGGGCTTGGTCGTGGTTATAAGCGCCTTGAGGTCAATGGCGACTGGTTTGAAGCGAACCCATATCGCACAGTTCCAACCTGGGAACTAGGTGCAACAGCCAACGCTGCTTTCCGAGCCAGTATCTTTAAGAATCCAGACATTGGTTTGATTGATGAAGCTCTGGGTGTAGGAACGCCTACAGGGTGTAGCGAAGACACCTACATTTTCTACAAGGTTTTGAAGTTAAACTACACCATTGTTTATGAACCCAATGCATTCGTATGGCATCGGCATCGGGATAATCTAAAGGCGTTTCGGAAACAGATTTATAACTACAGCAAGGGTCATGTTGCCTATAATCTAACAACTCTATTAAACGATGGTGATTTTAGAGCCTTGGCCAGAATACTAGTGGGTTTACCCCTCATTCATCTTTCCCGTATTTACTATCGCCTACGCGGCTGGACAGATTATCCAATTTTCTTCGTTTTGCTGGAAGCCGCTGGTAACTTGGCTGGACCCTGGGCACTCTGGGTATCTCGACAACGGGTAAAACGTATTGGGCGAAGTAGCTTTCCTGATTCAGTACAGCATAATTTGAGTTATCCCGACACAGCAGCTACATTGTTGTTTAATACCAACGATCTAGAATCTGACTACAATACAAGTCTGGCAAAAATTGGAGAATCATCCTTGACATCTTCTATTATCAGTAACCAGGAGTAAAACCTTGATTAGTAAGTCAGTAAAGCCATTAAAAAATTTACGCTGGAATCTGCCCTATCTTTGGGATCTGCTGCGATCGCTTGTCGATCGCGATATGAAACTGATGTACAAGCGATCGGTTTTGGGAGTGGCCTGGACGTTGATTAGTCCCCTCCTCCAACTGCTAGTGTTTATCTTTGTATTCCAGGTCATTATTAAAATTGAGATTCCCCAGTATTCGTCCTATGTATTTACGGGGTTACTGGTTTGGAACTGGTTTCAAAACTGTCTATTTCAGGCCACGGGAGTAATTATCAGTAGTCGTCCGCTGATCCGGCAACCGGGCTTCCCCAACGCTATTTTGCCCGTTGTTGTGGTCACGACTGGACTGATCCATTTTGTCCTAGCTCTGCCAATTCTGGTCATTTTTCTGTTAATTGATGGGGTGAAACTAACTCCGCTCATTTTGCTACTGCCACTATTGCAATTAATTCAGTTCGCTGTAACTGTGACCTGCGCCTATTTCCTGGCGGCACTCAACGTCACCTTTCGCGATACCCAACATACATTAGGGGTTTTGCTGCAATTTCTCTTTTACCTCACGCCTGTATTTTACGAGCTTGACAGCATTCCCCAAAAGTATTGGTATATCTACGGTCTGAACCCGATGGTGCATATCGTTACCTGCTATCGGCAAATCTTAATATGGGGTGCTCAACCGGATTGGCTAGCCTTGGCGATCGTTTCGGGAATTACCCTGGTGATGCTGCCGATCGGTTATCAAGTCTTCAAACGTCAGAGCCTGCGGTTTGTGGAGGAGATCTAAGATGAGCACTGCAATTCTGGTCGAAAATTTAGGCAAGAGCTTTAAGCGTTACCATACCGAGAAGCCGCTCACCTTCATGGAAGCGGCTTTGTCTGGATTACGACGGATTAAACCTGTCGATGATTTATGGGTACTACGAGGGGTTTCCTTTGAAGTTGCTGCCGGAGAAATGATGGGGGTGATTGGCCACAACGGAGCCGGAAAATCTACCCTGCTGCAACTTTTAGGAAAAGTAGCGCACCCCACTGAAGGCCGCATTAAGACGCGGGGGCGCGTTGGGGCGTTGTTAGATTTGGGCGCGGGGTTTCATGGCGATTTAACCGGACGTGAGAACGCATTTGTGACAGCGATCGTGGCTGGGTTGCCGCGTCGGGAGGTGGCACGGCGGTTTGATCGCATAGTCGAATTCGCTGAATTAGATGGGTTTATCGACAATCCCGTTCGCACTTATAGTACCGGGATGATGATGCGCCTTGCCTTTTCTGTAGCGGTTCATACTGATCCTCAAATTATGCTGGTTGATGAGTTTCTATCCGTGGGAGATCTGGCATTTCAAGCAAAGTGCCTCAACCGCATTAAAGAGATGAAGCAAGAGGGCTGTGCCATTGTACTGGTCTCTCATGATGTAGCTCAGGTAGAGCGTCTGTGCGATCGCGCCCTCTGGCTTAAGCGTGGCTCGGTTGTGGCCTATGGGGAACCGACAGTGGTGGCAGGGCAATACACGATGGAGATGCGGCTTAAAACTCAGGAACTTACCCCCGCACACCCGCCTCAGTTTACCCCGTTTGGCACTGAACTCAGGGTTAACGAAAACCGCTTTGGTTCCCTTGAGGCAGAGATTACCGATGTCCGTCTGCTCCCCCAGGCTCAGATAGGCTCTGGAAAACCTCTGCATGTCGAAATGGATTATCAGACTCATCAGCCAATTGACAGTGCTATTTTCAGTCTTACCATCAGCCAGGAAAATGGTGAACTATGTCTAGACGTGAATACTCTAGAAATGGGTATTCCCTGCATCCGCTTACAGGAAAAAGGTACGATTAGACTAGTCTTTGATCGCCTCGATCTCCAGAGGGGCAAGTACTTTGCAAACGTAGGGATATACAAGCAAAATTGGGATTATGCCTATGACTACCACTGGCATGTTTATCCATTCACTATCGATGCAGATATAACCTGTAGAGGGATTCTTCGACCACCGATGCGATGGGAAGTAGTGACATCTGACATCGCGCAGGAACTCGTTCTATGAGAATACAATACTTTACATAACCCAATGCAGAATAATTCTCACTCTATAGCTGAGCCAGTTGCTCAAAAACCCTATAGCCCTGATTTTTTTGAGTCTTTGCGGGAGGGTTCTCAACAGTCAGCGATCGTGATTGTACCCCTAGTGCTGAACTGGATTCAACCCAAGAGTATTGTAGATGTAGGCTGTGGGGATGGTACTTGGCTTGCTGTATTTCAAGCCCAGGGAGTGGAAGATATTTTAGGAATAGATGGTGACTATGTTCAACCCGATTTGCTGAAAATCCCTAGTGAACGCTTCATGGCTTGGGATTTGAGTCAGCCTATCGGGGTTAATCGCCGATTTGATCTAGCGATGTCCTTAGAGGTGGCCGAGCACTTACCAAAAGATAGTGCAGATGGTTTTGTTGCTTCACTAACACATTTAAGTGATGTGATTCTTTTTTCGGCGGCAATTCCCCATCAGGGCGGCACTAATCACATTAATGAGCAATGGCCCGACTACTGGATTGCTCGATTTCAGGCTCATGGTTACGTTGCTATTGATGCTCTGCGGGAACAGATTTGGCACCATCCTCAGGTCAAGTCCTGGTATGCCCAAAATATCATGCTGTTTGTCAAGGATGAGCTTCTTTCTGTCTATCCTAACCTAAAGGCGATCTCAGAAACCTATCCACCGCCTAGGGCGATCGTCCATCCCAAGATCTATCTATCGAGATGCTCAGACCTTGATGTCGAGGAGGAAGTCGATACCCCTTGCCTATCCCATAAGGTCAAAATTTTAGATGTCACCTTCACTCCTAATAATCTCCAGTGTGGTGATGCAGTCACCTTCTACCTCCACTATCACCTCACGTCAGCCCTTGCAGATGTTATCTTCTCCCTTAGTCTGAGTAACGAGTTGGGCAACATTTATCTAGATGTCAATCATCTTGTTACACCACTACCTCAGCAGCTAGGCGTTCTCCACACAGTCGAGTTACATATTGAGCGCTTGGATTTGGTAAAAGGCACATATTTTGTGAATCCAGGAGCTTTTTCCGCAGACTGGGAAGAAATCTATGACTTGCAGTGGCACTATTATCCATTGGTAATTCAGTCTTCTCCAACCTCGAAGGGGATCATGCATCCGCCTTTACGATGGTCATCTGACTCCATATCTCCCATCTCACCATCGCCATGAATCTTGCGTCGATAAAACAGTCTCTCAATCGTGGGCGTGCAGCAGTTCAAATATCTCAACTCACGATGAAAGCTGCATTCCTCTTCGTTTTAGGTTTGAGCCTAGTGGTTATTGGTGGCGTGATGGAACCAGCGCGTTCAGCCCAGCCTGCCCCCGTGGCAACGACTCTAACGATGTATGACAACGTCCTAGGAGTCAGTACTCGCTATATTGGGGGCTGCGAGGGAAATGTCAACTTCGACCCATCTGACCTGAGTGATCTCGGCATCAACACCTATCGCATCTACGGGGGAATGTCTCGTTGGGAACCTGAAGACGATGATGGAGTGTATGGCTCGCCTAGCATTGCTGAGATTAAAGCTAACCCCAACATGATTCCGTGGGATGCATGGGATGCTGTGATGACTCATCCTAAAACGGGTAGTGATTATGCCTTTTCGGGGATGCCAGACGAGTTGTGGCAGGGCAGTGCAGCAACAATATTTGAGACTCTGAAGCAGAAGCATATCCACCCTGTAGTGACCCTTCGCAACAGTGACCCTGGCTGGCAACCTGACTGGGCGCTGCAACTCAACCCGCCGCGCACAGAAGCCGACTGGAATGAGTGGTGGGAGCATGTATTTGCCACAGTCTATTGGCTGAATGTGCGCAATGATTACCAGGTAGATGATTGGGAAATCCATAACGAGCCGGATAATCGGCAACAGGGATGGGGGGGCAATCAAGCCGACTATTTTGAGCTAATGCGAGTGGGGGCAGATGCGATCGCCCATGTCTACCGCACCTACCTGCCCGATCGCCAATTCCACATTCATGCTCCCAAAACCACTGGGGGAAGCGATTGGCCTGCTGCAACCCTGGCATCGATGCCCGCGTATTTCGACAGTGTAAATGTGCATAACTACGACCTGGATATTTCCTCATACGTTCGCCAAGTACGGAGTTGGATGCAGGGCACAATTCACGAGCGATCGCCCCTCTGGCTCGGAGAATGGGGCACCTATACAGGCGGTTACGATGACCTCAACTTTGCTTTAAACTTGCTCAAAAATATGATTCGTGCATCCCAACCGGGAGACACCTACGTATATGGTAGCCATATTTTTTCGCTTTACGATTGGGGTCGCGAGGCCGGGATTGAAGGGTTAGTCAGTGCTGCGGGCGATCGCCGTCTCAGTTACTACGCCTTTCGTATGGGAATTCGCGCGTTGCAGGGCGGTCGTCCGGTGTTGTTAAGTACCACGTCTCCTCCTGATTTGATGGCGATCGCCACCCAGAATACGCAGCAACAGATTTATGTGTTGTTGGTTAACGATTCCTCTGCATCTCAGACTATTACAGTAGATGTCTCTGCCCTCATGCGCCAGGGAGATGCAACCGTCTGGGAATTTAGTGACCAGGTTCATGATGAGGTTGTGGGACAAGAACGTGTAGGCAATGGGATGATGCGGTTAGACATGCCAGCCCATGCCGGACGTCTAGTTGTGATGCGTTCAAGCGTCTAGGTTCGCGTTCATGAGTAGTCTAAGCTAAATAACAACAAGATCCTAAATTCTGTTTCCTCCGCGCAGCAGGCGACACAGAATTTAGGGTTTTATATTTTTTGCCTGAGCAGCAATCAAAAAGGAGAATAGAGTACGGAGAAATCAGGCCGTCTTCCTATAAGCTGCTGCCGCTAGAGTCGATCGACACCAGCGGCATACGGTAGCATCAAGCAGATCGAGTCCCAGGCTGAATTGCGATCGCACCGCTAGCACCTACCGACTGCTACGCTGCGCCCACTCTTGAAAAAACCGCACCGCAGAAACCCGTGTCTGCCCCTGTTCATCCGCTCCGGGTGAAAA
>Ga0226658_10001399_pt1 | contig 12081 bp, 11 predicted proteins | sample OliLak19BULKMAT1_FD_169091 | JGI IMG/M metagenome (GOLD analysis project Ga0226658, IMG submission 169091) | Freshwater microbial mat bacterial communities from Lake Vanda, McMurdo Dry Valleys, Antarctica - Oligotrophic Lake LV.19.BULKMAT1 (v2)... | ecosystem: Environmental > Aquatic >... | reverse complement strand
TTTTATAATTGGCAGATGCTACTTTGGTTTTAAGAACTATCCAACCTTTTCAAATTTAAGATTACCAAATCAATCAATTTCGCAAGAGGAAAGCAAAATCTATTTAAATAAGTTGCTTAAAAAAGACAACGGACTTATACTAAATAATTTCAATCTTGAAAATTTTCTTTCAGAAAATTCTAACGCATTGAACGTTATCAATTACTTAAACAATATTCAAGATTACAGACAACCTCAAAACGAATACACCAAAGAGCATTACACAATCTTTGGATCTAAATCTTATTTCAAAAGTGTTCGTGGCACAGAAGGAAAAAGAAATTACTTTTCAGAAAACAACGCAAAGAAACTTGACTTGGTTCTGGAGCAGATAAGAGAATGGTATCAACATAATTTGATTAACGATGATGAAGTTTGTTTGCTTTTAACATCAGTTGTTGAAGAAGTAGTATTGGTTGCGAATGTGAACGGAACTTTTCATGATTTCAATAGAGATAAATTGTGGCCAAACTCACTTCAAACACTCACTTTAAAACTTCCACTTTATGAGTTAGGCAATGATTCAAAAGTTTATTGTAACGATGCGTTAGAGATAAGCAGAGAAATTCCAGTGCATGACATTCTTTACATTGACCCACCATATAATTTCAGACAGTATTCTTCTTACTACCATTTCATAAATTTCATCAGCGCATTTCCATTCCTTGAAAATATTGATGATTATCTAAGCAAAATTGAATTTGTTCGTGGTCAAAATATGCTTGATGATTTCACAAGTGATTTCTGCTTTCAAGAAAAATTTATTTCGACAATAAAGAAACTCATCACGAATAGCCACTCAAAGTATGTTATCATGAGTTATTACGGTGGTAGAAACCACTGGAATCATTGGTCAAAAGATCAAGTATCAACTGATATTGGTTTTCAAAAAATATCTTCTCTGTTTCAAGATTTGGAAATTTTCAAAACACACAAAGCGGAATCTCTATTTAAAAAAAGACAGAATTATCAAAGCAGAGTTGGAGAAAAAAAGGAACACATTGACGAGTATTTATTTTTTGGCGAAAGACGAAAAATAAAAAATGGAAAACCTATTTTGAATGGAATAAAAAACGGAAACAACTTTTTATCAATTCCGAATAAACATTTCGGACTAGAATTCTTTTCTAATCCTGTTGCCGAAGAAATTAATTTGGTGGCAGCAAGTTCGTAAAATTTATTTGCTCTGGTGAAGTTCGAATGTAATTGCGAAAAACATTTACTGGATTCAGCCCCAATATTTTTATCTCAGAAAAATCTGGTAGTGCAGAACCATTATGTTCAACAACAACTTTCCCTAAGTATTCATCTGCTTTTTCAAGTTCTAGTTTTTCAGTTTGCAATAGCAATGGAACTAAAAAAATGTTTTCAGTTGTATCGTAATTCTTTTCTGGCATAAAAGATTTATGATAGAACATTTGCTTTACAATGTCTTTCCAACCTGGCTTTGACCTTTGCAAGACATAATATTTTGCATCCAAGATGTAAAATGAATTTCCTCTCTCAATTAAAATATCTGGTTCTTGCCTAGCCTCACCACGGTTAGAATTTTTTAAATGATAAATAGGTTGACCAATTTGTGAGATAAATTTCTCATACTCATCATTCAAAGCAACTTTTAAAGCATCTTCCCAAACCATATGGTAATAACTTGTTCCAAACAAGCTAAAGGCCTTAACCGTCTTTTTACCATCTTCAATAAAAAATTCTCTGAGCAATAATAAAATTTCTTTCAACTCATCTTTGTAGGTTCTTCTTAGTTCAGAATTTAAAATGTTAATCCAGTTTACTGCATCTCTTTTCAATTCGCTTTCAGACAAGTATTCTAAGTTTTCAGATTTTAGAGTAGCAGATAAGTTTCCGCTGTATTCAAAGAAGTGATACTTCTTTGCTAGATAACTGAGAATTGATAAGTGCAGTATTGTAATCTTATTTTCTTCAAAAGAAAAATCTTTTGAAATGGGACTTACATAAACAGGATTTCCTTCAGAATAAATCGGTTGTCGTTTGCTGATTGTTTGTTGCCAATTTACACCTGCAAAAGATTTTCTTTCTTGATACTTATTTTTCTTTTTTCGAAACAAACCATTTTTGAAATAGCTTTCTTTGAGAGTGAGGAGTAAATCAAATTCTGTTCTGGTTTGCAAATACCGTATTGCCAAATAAAAGTTTTCTTCCGTACGAATTGCTTTTGAGTTTTCAACTCTTTTTTTGTAGGCAAGCAAACTCTTTTCAACCAACTGAACAATTTGCTTTACAGTTTTTTCATCAGAATTATTTTCAATAAAAAAACATTTCGGTAATGAGTAGAACAAATTTTTTCTAAGTTTGATTGTTCCGACATATGCGTTTCTAAACAAATTACTTTCTACTTGCAGAAAAATTCTGCAATTGAGAAGTTCATCAAATTCAGAATCGCTAATGCTGAGTTTTCTGCACCATTCTTTTAAACTGAATGATTCACCTTCTGAAATAATATGAAATTCCTCTTTCACCATTAAGCAATATCAAAAGTGAATATTTTGCCTTGACCATTATTCCAAGCCGTTTTTAAATCGGCAAACGAATCGTAACTCATCAATTCTTTGTGATGAAATCTTGCAACATCATCCCACAGATACAGGAACAATTTATTTAAAACTTTTTCTGGTTTACTTATTTCATCTGGTGTCAGAAAGTAAGGTCCAATAAGTTTATCCTCTGGAATATTCAAATCTGTCAGTAACTTTTGATTGATTTTATTTCTAAAAGTTTCCCAACCAACATCTATGTTATTGTATTTCAACAAATCAGTTCCATAAGCACATACTTCATTATATCCTTTGTATTCAAATTCCCATCTTCTTCTAAAAGCAGAATCAATTGGGAATACACCTTGGTCGGCACTATTCATTGTTCCCCAGATAAACAAATTCCCTGGGAGTTTGATGTGGTTGTTTGATGCTGCAAGTATTGGCTGCATAAAATCAAAGCTACTTAGGAATTCTATCAAATCTGCATTGGGTAAAATTGGATACTTACTTGAAAAATGATTTTGATTATCTCTGTCTAATAACTGAAAAAAGTCGCCAAAAATTACTCCTACATTTCCTCTATTGATTTCATCAATTACCAGAACAATATTCCAGTTAGGGTTTTTAATTGCGAGCAAGTATGATTCTATTAAGTGTCCGAAAACAAACGAGTAATTTATTACAGGTTTGCCCAACTCAAATTTAACCCCTGCTGAATTTACAATGTCATCACTCTTTTCATATAGTGGAGTTGGCTTGTATGTTCCAACAAAATCGTAATAAGTTGTTTCTTGATGAAATGTTGTTTTCACCAGATAACTATTCGGCAAAGCATTCGCCTCTGTTTCCACAAATAAACTTTTACCAGACCCTGGACAGCCGGAAATAATTCTATGTCTTGGTTTAAGCGTGGCAACTGGTAGATTATTTTGACCAAGGTCAAAATTTCTGTTGGCGTTATAATTCATGATTTTATTATTGCGAGGATTAATATTTTTTAAATCTTTATTCAGTATCGGCATTTTATCAGCAAATGAAATTACGCAATGGTGATAAGCGTTTAGAAATGCTTGCACTCTAAATCGTATATCATATTGCAAAGTATTCTTTGATTTTGTTCTACAATATTTGTAAACCATTGAATCAATAACCAATGGTGGTGCAGCAGTAGGAAACGCTGCATCATCAGCACAATCTTTCCAAAGTTGTTCAAATGCAGTTTGGTCTTGTGATGCCAATCTGAAATATCGTTTCACCTCATCACCAGTAGAATTTATAAGTTGTAGGAAATAATTTTTTGCATCGTTACCGAGAACATTTGCTAATTCTTGCTGAGGGATTGCACTATAAACTTCTTGTGCGTTAAACAAAACTTGCTTGAATGTATCCGTGCAAATTAAATTTGGGTCGTCTTTTATTAACTCACTTATCAATCCAATCAAAACATTTTTTTCAATTTCCAATGCAGCAACTCTGTTCGAACCATCATTGAAAGTTGGAATTACAATATTATTTTGACTGCAATATTGAAGAATCTGATTACCCAAAATGGAAGGAACAAAAACACCATTGTTGTCGGTAATTAATCCCATATTGGACAAAGTATTTCTATACCGAACATCTGTTATGACATTACTTTGATGTTGACCATTTTGAATTGCAACAAGCGTTCTTAAATCTTGACCTAAACTTTTTAATTCTGACGAGTAAAAAGAAAAGTGACGAATTTTTATCAGCCCATGATTATTTACAGGTGGATTCGGTTCCAAGAATTGGATGAATGCATCCTTATTTTGTTGTGTAAGTGGCCAAGCCATTTTTTATTTTTTCAGTTTAAAATATTCAATAGGTCTATCGTATAAATCAGCGAGTTTTACAAGGACAACAAACTCAACTTTTCGTTGACCATTCTCAATTTTTGAAATTTCACTTTGGCTCACAATACCAGTATCAGCAACTTGCTTTTGTGTTAAATTTGCCTGCTCACGAGCCTGAACAAGCAATACACATAATGTTTTTCGATCTTTTGTATACGATGCTTTAGCCATTCACTGATTATTCCAAAATGCAATATTACGTAGATCATTTTAGTATGCCGTTTTGGAATATTACTTTACGCGGGTGTAAGCACATTTGTAAACCGCTACAAGCCCTTCCACAGACCAAAGTTTGCAAAAGAGCTTCCACCTTTCCAGCATAAAAATTAATTTTTTAATTGCCTTTTCTTCAAAATTTTTAAATCCGCTTCCCACAGCCGCCACAAACAGACTCATTCACAACTCGACAATAGCAGCGAAAAACATTACAGATAATGACTTCTGTAACTCGACAGACAGAAAGCCAGCTGGTAACAGCACCTACCCAAAAGTGGCGGTTTAGTGCTTCGTTTGACAATTTTTCTTATAATTGAAGTGCAGTTCTTCGAATAAAGTTTTGTGGTAGAAATCGCCACCTTCGGGTAGCTGCAAACCGTTGGCGGTCATTGTAACGACAACACAGAAACATAAAACTAACAGACAAAATTTCGACTGAAAAATATGATAAAAGAAAGCACATTGACCATTATAAATTCATTTCATAGCGACCTGAAAATTGCGAAAGAATTGATTTATGACAAATGTGGTTTTGACATAACGAACCCAAAGCTAAATTCCGAAAGTGCAGAATATGGAGCTTGTTCATTTGACCTTAACAGAAAGACTGTTCAACATCGTATTTCTAAAATTACACCGACAAAAATTGGACAGTTTGTGACAATTTGGAAAAGAAACAAAGACGGAATAACGGAGCCTTTTGACATTTTAGACGACATAGATTTTATAATTATCACATCAAAATGGGGCGACAACTTTGGACAATTTTTATTCCCAAAATCTGTTTTAGTGGACAAGGGAATAATAACAAAAAATGGTAAAGAAGGAAAACGTGGAATTAGAGTTTATCCACCTTGGGACACTACAACAAGTAAACAAGCTGAGAAAACTCAAAGTTGGCAGACAAAATATTTTGTGACAATTAAAAACGATAATTCAACAGACCTTGAAATGGCAAAACGACTATTAATAAACAACGGCTAAATTGACTAACGAAGAAAAACAACGAACCGCTAACAGCACCTACAAAAAATTGGCGATTCAGTGCTCCGCAGACACATTTGTGGTTAATCAAACATTGGTTCTCCACATGAACATTTGTGGTAAAAATCGCCAACTTCTTGTAGCTGCAAAACGTCAAACTGTCTAAGAACCCACCATAAATTGTTTATTACTTTCAGTAGAATTGCAGTATAAAAAAAATTGTATTGTTTATATTTGTTCATGCAATTTATACAGGGTAAAAACAGGACACAAAGTGTATTGTTCCCCGAAAATTTGGACCAGACAATAGATGAGTAATAACCAAATAAAGGACTACGAACCAAGGAGAAAATTAATAAAGACAATGACGACTAAGAATATTACGGAGAAAAACTCAGAAGATAGATTTTCCTTTACACCAGCGTACAAGGTTTTTATTGACTTTGCCAAAGAGTTAGCAGAAAGCAATCATCAAGCAAATGAAAACTCAAGTTTAGCAAAATGAACCTCCAATATAATTGTTGGCATTGGTTATTACTTCGCTGTTCTTTGACAGGCAACTGAAGTGAAAAGGACAGCATTTTATCATAAAGTTTGAGATATGAGCAACATTAAATTATTTGAAAGCAACCACATCAGAACGGTGTGGAATCAAGCAGACGAAAAATGGTATTTCGTTGTAACAGACGTTATTCAAATGCTTACCGATACGCCCAACCCAAGCGATTACATAAAGAAAATGCGTAAGCGTGACGAGGAACTTTCCAAAGGGTGGGGACAATTTGTCACCCCCCTTTCGGTCGACACTACTGGTGGAAAACAAAAGTTGAATTGTGCCAATGCAAAAGGGCTTTTGCGTATAATTCAATCAATTCCATCACCGAAAGCGGAACCGTTTAAACTTTGGTTAGCACAAGTGGGCTCAGACAGACTAGATGAAATTGAAAACCCTGAGTTAGCAACACAACGGACAAGAGAACTATATAAACTCAAAGGCTACCCAGAAGACTGGATTGAAAAACGAATGCGGAGCATCGCAATACGCGAAGAATTGACAGAGGAATGGAAAAATAGAGGAGTAAAAGAGCAAAAAGAATACGCAATCCTTACAGCAGAAATTTCAAAAGCAACTTTCGGCTTGACACCTTCCGAATATAAAAAAGTGAAAGGACTGAAAAGCCAAAACCTTAGAGATCATATGACCGACCTTGAATTAATTTTTTCAATGCTCGGTGAGGCTTCGACAACTGCAATCGTTAAGACGAAAAATCCAAAAGGATTTATTCAAAATAAAGTTGCAGCCAAACAAGGTGGCCGAATTGCAGGTGACGCAAGAAAAGCGTTAGAAATAAAAACTGGTGAAAAGGTAGTTTCAAAAGACAATTATTTACACGAAGGAAAAAAGACGGGACAATTAAATAAAGGAAAAAAGAAATAGCCACCGCTAAAGCAAACATATTTCCAATTCGCACAAGCAACCGCACAAACCAAAAATTGCAAAAAAGCTTCCTTTCCCCACCCATTAAAAAATTGTTTTAAAAAAATTTCCTCCCTTCAAAAAAATAAAAAACACAAACGCACAGCCGACAGAAAAACACGACAATGATGGAAAAACTTTACACAGGGAGACAGAAGGCCATCAGCTAACAGCACCTACAATAAATTGGCGGTTCAGTGACTAAATGATCCCGATAGCTATCGGGAGTGATGCAAGACAGTTTTGGGCTTCGATTCCGATAGCTATCGGAAGGCCAACTTCTTGTAGCGGCAAAAACTCTTATTCTTTTTTTCAGAATAACTTGTACCCAAGTTCCCAATGATAAAAACAAGTTTGGATATGATTTCCCAATTGCTTTTAATAAAGCTAAAGTTTTCATCTTGCTCCCTTTAAAGCATTTGTCTTGGTCAATATCCATCCTACACTACGTTGGTTCAGGGGCAGGCATTACTAACTTGCCTGCAAAGGACTTACACCCTCTGGAATAATTCGGTATCTTTCGATACCTTCGCACATGCTGGGCACACACAACGTGTTTATTTCATGCTGGGGTGACGTGTAAATTTGAAGTTTAGTTTTTATATTTCGTTTCGGCACGTGGGACAGGACGCGGCTTCGAAAGCCCAAGCCAGCATAAGCACATGACCGTTGGCAGTAATACGCGCCAGGCAATATGAACTTCGAACGAATGACAAAACGATTAATAACAACTCTGACAATTTTAGGACTCTTTGGTTTCACAACATCTAGGACTGAAAAGTGGTTGGAGTTAAAGGACGACCAAAAAATTGACGACTATTACCGAAAAGACAATCAAATATTTTGTGGTGATGTTGTATGCAAAGTTAAACCGATGCAAGGAGTTGACATTGCGACCTTTAAAGTTAGACCCGGTTCCAAATACGCAAAGGACAAGACAAATGTATACTATCCACTTCAAGTAGTCTGTGTTGACTACACGGACTGTGGAGTCTGTTATTGTACTAAGTTCGTTGTGGCATATGCTGACTCGAAGACATTTGACTACTTGGATAAGGACTATGCCATTGACGACAATTCTGTCTTCTTCAGAGGCGAAGAAATCAAAACTGCTGACCCTATAACGTTTAAAGTAATTAAGGGCGGAGAATACTTTTACTTTGCAGTTGACAGCAAAGCAGTTTACCGACACAATCAAATATTTAAAGAAGCTGACCCAGTAACATTTTATTACGACAGCTTAAATTCGGCTAACAACGAATGGACATACATAATTGGGGACAAAAACGGAAAATGGAAGTTTACACCACCGGGACAAATTGAAAGGTTTAAAAATTGAGTTTAGTGTAGGCGCGCACTACTGCCAACAAAATATATGCATCATTGCCTGTGACGTGCTGGTTTGTTAGATTGCATTTCAAATAACGTTTTGTATGTCGGACGGTGATGCGCTTTTAAAACGGCAACGCTGCATATACAAACGGTGGGCGAAATTAAAGACAATGTCACAATGGACAAGAAAACAGATAGGCTTATTCACTTAATAAAAAAAGCCCAAGAACAATATTCCGAGGAACATTTGGTTCTTGCTGTTCCTGGATTTATATCAAAGAAATTTATAGCTTATTGCGCTATGAAAGAAGACTTAGAACTAATTCTTCAGTACATAAGTGAAATAAGAAATAATCCCGCAAGTGTAATTAAGTCTGCCCTTTCATACTCACTAATTGCTTTGTACGGGAAGTGCTTTACAGACGCATCTAAAAGTAATTTTCCAAAATTGGAGCCAACTGACCTCTTTAAAGAAGGAGACGATCTTTATGCAACACACAATTACCTGATGGAATTAAGACACCAATTTATTGCCCATAGAGGAGAGACTGAGAATGAGATAGGGATGTCGTATATGTTAGTGCCAAAAAAAGACTCGCTTGACAAAACACAGGTTCGTTTTAGTCAATTAAAAATGGCTGGATTTTCAAAAGAAGACCTTGATAAATTTGATGCATTAATGAGTTTTTTAATAGAAAAGCTCCTTGACAAAATTCAGAAGAGCGGACAAAAAGTTCACGATGGTATGATGAATTTGTTTACACCTGAACAACTGACTTTAATGTTGATGAATAGTGCAAAATAACATTCGCCTAATCGAGTAGACGGCCTCACCGGATTTTTCACCGATGAGGTGCGCCTCTCTCATTTATCTGCCGAAATGTAATGAAGGCATGACCACGTAGCCCTTCAATTCCTCAGGGCAGGCCAAGCGGGTCTCGCCTGCCTGCCGGCAGAGGCAGGTACTACGCGGTTCGCTGAGCATAATACAACCGCTCTTTACACCAATTGCATCTTTGTTCTACTTTAACGTAAGGCTAGTAAACTATAACGTTTAAACCTCCTTACAGCATTTGGAACAACTCAACGTTCAGTCTACCCTATGAAATTTATTGGCCAAGGGCTTTGCAAAGATGTGCTTGCTTACCCACTTCAATCAGCCTCTGTATGCCGTTCCTGTTCGTCAGTACCGGACTTTGTAGTCTCGCTTCCCTGCCCGACTTCGTCATTCAGGCGGGCTTCACTGCTTGCTTCACAGCAAACCACTCCCGCTGAAAAGCCGGACAGGCATTGCGACTTATCAACGATCCAGCTTTTTAGCGGGACTAACAGGCTTCGCCAACTTGCCTGTAAGGGATTTACACCCTCTGGAATAATTCGGTATCTTTTGATACCTTCGCCCATGCTGGGCGGACACAAAATGTTTGCGCAACGGGGTTCAGTGTAAGCTATAAGTTTATATCTTCGGTCAGCGTTTGGTCACGTGGGAGAATGAAGCGTTTCAAAGTCCCACCACTGCACAAACACAAACGTTAGCGGCAACTCTATTGACGACCGTGCAGACATCAAACGGCCGACTTTTGAAATGACATTCTAAGACAAAATAGATGACTTGACACTGGTTGGCCGGACAGGCTAACGCAATAAAATAAATAATTAAAAAACCCCTTTGCACAAAAAATAATTTGAATTTCTATGGCAACCGCACAAAACACACTTTCATTTTTTTTGCAACGCTGCAAACCCACCCCGAAAAAAAATGAAAGAGTGTTTTCTCCAACGCTTTATTTGCCTCGTAATATTGTTAATACACACTCTGAAATCCTAAGGTAGGACTATGTTTACGATTTTGTTAATAATAAGTCCATTTTTCCTCTACTCATTTCTCTAATTTTGTCTTACTTTACGAGACATAAAATTGACAGGAATACAATCAAAATATTTAAATGATAACGGTAAGTTCGGACACTATAAAATACACATTTTCAGGACACGATTCCTTTCAGTGCCGACAACTTTGGCTGAAAAAGGGTTATGACTACATTCAATCCAATAAATCTTTCAGTGACGAAGACGCTGTTGTAAAACTTGGAGTAGGTAAAAACATGGTTTCCGCCATCCGCTACTGGATGAAAGCGTTCAACATAATTGACAACAAAGACAAACCGACCGAATTTGGAACAGCACTTTTTTCTGACAATGGTTGGGACCCGTTTCTTGAAGACGATGCAAGTTTGTGGTTGCTACATTACCAACTTGTGAAGACAAATCTTGCTTCAACTTACAGCATCATTTTTAATGAGTTCAGAAAAGAAAAAATATTCTTCACAAAAGAAACCTTTGTAAACTACTTGAAGCGAAGAAAAGAAGCCGAAGAAGGCTTGAATTTTAATGAAAATACAGTTGGTGACGACTTCATTGTATTTCTGAAAATGTATCAAGGCAACGATTCCAATAATAAAGATGTTGAAGATAGTTTTTCAGGAATCCTTTCTGAAATTGATCTGCTAAAAACAAACGGCAGACGAAAAGACGAACAATACCAAATTGAAAACAATGATAGAGACAAACTGCCAGAGGCAGTTTTGCTCTATTCAATTTTAGATAATCCGAGTTATGGAAACTCCATCAGCTTAAATTCCTTGGAGCATGAGCCAAACAGCCCAAGTTCTATTTTCGCTTTGAGCCGTTCAGGATTGGCAAATAAGATTTATGAAATTGTAAACGACAACAAGCAAATCACTTTTACAGACCATGCAGGAATAAAAGAAATGCAGTTTAAAAATAAACCGAATGCTCACTTAATATTAGATAAATACTATGGCAAATAATTTCTCAACATCCGTAAACATTCTAAGGGATACTGATAAAGATTTCCATTACATCCCGACACCAAATGCAAAGCAAGTTGTAAGTCAAATTGTGAACGACTTTAAAAAAGGTATTCGTTCATTCAACATTATTGGAACTTACGGAACAGGAAAATCTTCGTTCCTACTTGCGTTGGAACAAAGTATAAGTGGAACAAAAAGATTTTTTGAACCAAACTTTGGGGCAAGCCCCAAAGTTGATTTTGTAAAAATTGTCGGCACCTACACTTCAATCGTTGAGCAATTTGCAGACACATTTGAAGTAAACACCAACAAAAACAAGCACGAAAATATTCTATCGGAAATTTTTAACCGCTATCATTCGCTTGGAAAAAACAACGGAGTTCTTTTTATTTTCTTAGACGAGTTCGGAAAATTTTTAGAGTATGCAAGCAAACACAACCCCGAAACGGAATTATATTTCATTCAGCAGTTAGCGGAGTTTTGCAACAATCCGAAATACAATATCATTTTAATTACAACGGTTCATCAAAATTTTGAATCGTATGCGTATTCACTTACAAGCACACAAAAGCAAGAGTGGACAAAGGTTAAAGGTAGGTTTCGTGAAATCACTTTCAACGAACCTGTTGAACAACTTTTGTTTTTAGCATCTGAATATGTTTCAGAAAATTTTGAAGCTAAAGCATCAAAATCAGGAGTAGAAAAATGTTTGAAGTTAGCAGCATCAACAAAGGCGTTTACATTCAACAAAGATTTTTTGAATGAGATTGCACACAAACTTTTCCCACTTGATATTCTTTCTGCAAACA
>Ga0226658_10001394_pt1 | contig 12118 bp, 10 predicted proteins | sample OliLak19BULKMAT1_FD_169091 | JGI IMG/M metagenome (GOLD analysis project Ga0226658, IMG submission 169091) | Freshwater microbial mat bacterial communities from Lake Vanda, McMurdo Dry Valleys, Antarctica - Oligotrophic Lake LV.19.BULKMAT1 (v2)... | ecosystem: Environmental > Aquatic >... | reverse complement strand
ATGACAGTGGGTTGATGGTGGATGCCTTGGGCGGCGCACCGGGGATCTACTCAGCTCGCTATGGCACCGATGATGGCGATCGCATTCAGCGGCTATTGCGTGAATTGGGAGATGCGGCTGATCGAACGGCGCAGTTCGTGTGTGCGGTGGCGATCGCCCGCCCAGATGGCAGCATTGCTCTGCAAACCGAAGGAATTTGCCGGGGTGCAATTCTTGCCGCACCTCGGGGCAGCGGCGGCTTTGGCTACGATCCGATCTTTTATGTCCCTACCGAAAAAATGACGTTTGCAGAAATGCCCCCAGCGCTAAAACACACGGTCAGTCACCGAGGGCAAGCGTTTCTATCCCTGCTGCCTCAACTCCCAGCTCTGCTCACAGAAACCCCGTAGAGACGCGATTCATCGCGTCTTAATCATGATGAGACGCGATGAATCGCGTCTCTACGAGGGAAATATGGGTGTTCAACCTTACAGAGCAGGGTTACGGAACTAGCAAAAAGGAGGGATAAATATAGGTGTGTTTATCCCTCCTGCATCCAAAAAATAGTTTTGAATTTTCTAGATTAGATTGCTTCCAAATTCACTTCGCCAGTCCGAATGCGGATAATCTTCTCGACTGGAGTGATGAAAATTTTGCCATCTCCGATTTCTCCCGTCCGAGCGGCAGCGATAACTTTTTCAATCACCATATCTACTTGATCATCTTCAACGACGATTTCCACCTTCAGCTTTTGCAAAAACTCTACGGTGTACTCAGAGCCACGATAGCGTTCGGTCTGGCCTTTTTGCCGTCCAAATCCGCGTACTTCAGACACGGTCATCCCGACAATCCCGGCATTCACCAGGGCAATCTTGACTTCATCCAGCTTGAAGGGACGAATAATCGCTTCAACTTTTTTCATTTATTACATCACTCCTGAGATTCTTTATAATCAACCCACACCAGCAAGACCCGTTCTATCACCGTCCGGGAGGGATATTTGTAGCTACTGATACGTGTAATGCTGCGCCAGCATCTCCATATTTTGCCACTAGAGCAGTCGTCCCAGATAAAATCTGGTAAACATCTGCCTGATTGCTGACCCCAAATGCCGTAGCATGTCCAGCATACGGCACAGACACCCATCATTATGCTGACATCCACTCAAGAATTGCTAGAGACCGCCCGCCGCAATGCTTATGCCATCGGCGCTTTTAATGTTTATAACTTGGAGGGGGTGAAGGCAGTCGTCAACGCGGCAGAAGCCTGTCGCAGTCCAACGATGCTGCAACTGCATCCGAGTGCGTTGAAGTATGGCAAGCTGCCGCTGATTTCTCTGTGTTTGGCGGCGGCTAGTGCGGCAACGGTGCCGATCGCCGTCCATGTAGACCACAGTACCTCTGCGGCAGATATTCAACTGGCGCTGAGTGCAGGGGTGCGGTCGATTATGGCCGATGGTTCGCCGTTGCCTTACGCACAAAATTTGGCATTTACGCGAGAAATGGCAGATTTGGCGCATCGCTACGGGGCGGTGGTGGAAGCCGAAATTGGCCGGATTAGTGGCACCGAAGATGGCTTGACAGTGACAGAAAAGGAAGCCAAAATGACTGATCCGGAGCAGGCGCTAGAGTTTGTGGCGCAAACGGGCGTCGATTCGCTAGCGGTGACCATTGGCAATGTGCATGGGGAATATAAAAGCCCGCCCCGCCTCGACTTTGCGCGGCTGAAGCGAATTCGTCACCTGTTGCAGATTCCGCTGGTGCTGCACGGGGCTTCCGGATTGCAAGAGTCGATGATTAGTGAATCGATTCGGCTGGGGGTTTGCAAGTTTAATGTAAATACAGAGGTGCGGCAGGCGTATATGCTGTCGTTGCAAGATGGGGTGTGTGCGGGCGGCGATCGAGATTTGCTGGAAATTGCCGAGGAGGCGATCGCCGCCATGCAGGTGATCATCACAGAAAAATTCCAGCTGTTTGGCTCTGTCAATATGGCTCACCTACACGAAACGCCCCTGAGCGCTGTCCTAGCGGCTTACGAGCAGCGCCCGATCAGATGAGGCTGGTCTTTGTAATTACAACCGCATCGTTAGTATTGACGACCGCCGATTCCAACAGCCGCAGCCGTTCTTCTTTTTGGGTGCGCTCGGTAATATCGACGATGACTCCATCAAGGCACACCACTGCTCCTTGAGCATCCACGATCGCCTGTCCTTTCTCGTAGACCCAGCGCACTTGGCCATCGGCATGATTGATCCGATATTCCAGCACGTAGGGTTGGCGGTGTTGAATAGCGCGCTCTACCATCTGCTCAATCATGGCAGAATCTTCTGGCAGGATAATACTGTCAAACGATAGGGTTTTACTGTCAATAAAATCATCGGCAGTGTAGCCCGTGATGTCTTTAATGGCATCACTGATAAACTCCATCGTCCACTGTGGGTCGTTTTTGCAGCGGTAGACCGCACCCGAAATATTGGTGAGCAGCGATCGAAATCGTTGTTCTCGTTCTCTCAGTGCGGCTTCTGCGTGCTTGCGTTCGGTAATGTCCATCACGACGCCCGTCAGCCGGGTTGGCTTGCCTGCCTCATCGCGCAAGACTTGCCCTCGGCTAGTGAGCCAGCGCGTACTGCCGTCTGAGCGGATAATCCGGTATTCTGGCGCGTAGTCATCGCCGTGCAGCAGCGTACGTCGCTGAGCCTCTTCTACGATCGCCTGGTCGTCGGGATGGATAAACTTACAGAAATCCTCATAGGAGCCAGTAAATCCTCCGGAACCCACGCCAAAAATGCGTTCAGCTTCTGTGGACCAATGCTCTGCTCCATTGAGGATATTCCAGTCCCATGCGCCCATCTGCGCGGCGTTGAGTGCCATCCGCTGCAACTCTTCGCTTTGCCGGAGGGCGGCTTCAGCCCGCTTAATTTTCATAAATTGCCCAATTTGGCTACCGATAGTCGCCATGGTTTTGAGCAATTCTGGATCGGGTTTAGCGATCGCACGACCAAAAACCGAGATGACGCCTGCTAGCTCTTCCCCACTCCAAATCGGGAACCCGATTGCACCAGACAAACTAATGTGAGTGGGGCTATTGTGTCTGTCATGCCACTGTTCTGGTGCCAGGTGCTCGATTAAGCTAGGTGCTTGACTCTCCCCCATCGGTTGGGGGAACCGGGCACTGGTGGGGGCGGGCGATCGCTGATCATTCACCTCTAGATCGCTCACCTCTAGATCACGCGATGCTGGATCCGACAGACTCGGGTCAGATGAGTGCCAACTGGCGACAAAGGTGAGCGTACTTTCCCCAGCCGCTCGACTATATAGCTCTCCCCTATCCCAGTTCAACCGTTCGCAGAGGGCTTGTAAGATGGCCGGAGTGGCCTCACGTAGTGCCGGGGCTTCTGCCAGCACTTGGGTAATGGCCTGTTGGGCACGTAGCCGCTGCTGCGATCGCTGCTGATAGCGAATATTCCGCGAAAATTCGGTCAATACGTAGCTGGCTGTAACTAAGACCAGGATGGCAAATGCCTCTATGAGGGATGTTTTATGGGTAAAGGTTTGGAGCCGCTGCTGAAGGAGGCGCTCTAGCTCGGTTGATGTGATTTGCCACAGGTCAGAGCTAGCCGTGAGGGCGCTCAGAGTCGCCGCATCGTAGTCCGCCCAGTTGTAGGCGGTTGGCTGCACCTGCACGGTTTTAGCCTGCACAGTGGCTTCGTTGAGGACTGTCAGATATTTGGCGATCGCCGTCACCAGCGTCTGGAGCGAAGCCTCTAGGGGGGGCTTAAGGGCAAGGTTCTGCCGAAAGGCTACCCCAAAACCATTGCGAGTGGTATTGATGTTCTCACTCAGCTGTCCCATTAATACTGTTAACCGCCTTTTCTCTTCCACCGTTAAAGCCCGACGTTTAACCAAGTCTTCGCCGAGTTGCCGCACCCGCGCCAGCAAATCTTGCTCTTCCGGTAGATTTAGCAACACTGCATCCATTAGGTAGTAGCTGTCTAAGTCGGGATCTAGAATCAGGCTAGACTGGTTTCCGACTTGTGCCATCAACGTCCGCACCTGTGCGGTCAGTTGGGTATAAAGCCGTTGTACTTCGGCCTGTTTGGCATCGTCGGGAGCTAGATTGGTCTGGGCTTTGAGGTGTTGCCAGGTTTGATCGAGCGGGCTGAACAACTCGGCGGTGCCTAGGCGGCGGCCATACTGGTGTTCTACCTCAGCTAGGGCGGCGATCGCGTCGTCAACTCGCTGCTGTTGTTGGCGCAGCATCGGTAGGGTCGCATCTTGCTTGACATAGCGATGGGTAACCAGCTTCCCGGCTGGCACCTCCTGCAGCAGCTGTTCTAGCGGTTGCAGATAGCGGTTGCCATAAATCTCGGCTTGAGCCACATTGACCCGTTGGTTGATTTCAGCCACTAGCTGATAAACCACAATAGTAAAGGGCAGGATAAAAATGATCAGCAGAGTGACCAAATTGATGGGTTTGATTTTTGGTTTCCGCAACATTTTCTGTCCTCCAAGACCCTATTTAAAATCTGGTCTGCTTTCACTGTGTCAGGAGATAAATTGAATCTACAGTGAAATTAGGTAGCCCTACAATTCTTTTAAATAAATTTTGTGTCTCCCAAGCTGGAAAACACATTATTTTTTGTACTTCAAACCCATGTAAATCCAATGAGATCGTAAGGTATGTGGCAGTTTGCCGATGGGGCGGGGTGGATCTGGGGACAGCGAACTTACCTGATGGGGGTATTGAACGTGACGCCGGATAGCTTTAGTGATGGGGGGCGGTTTACAACCATTGAGGCGGCGATCGCCCAGGCTCAAGCAATGGTACGCGGCGGGGCAGATGTATTGGATGTGGGTGGTGAATCAACCCGGCCTCAAGCGGCAGCAGTATCGCTGCCAGAGGAGCTGAGCCGGGTGGTGCCGATTATTCGCGCGATTCGATGCGGTTCTGATGTCTGCGCTCCAATGACCGTGCCCATCTCGGTGGATACGACTAAGGCGGCTATAGCCCGAGCGGCCATCGAGGCAGGTGCCAATTTGGTCAACGATATTTCGGGGGCGACGGTTGACCCGGCCATGCTGTCTACGGTGGCCGAGTTAGGAGTGCCCATTGTGCTAATGCATTCGCGGGGGACGCCCAAAACGATGCAGCAGCTCACGCAGTATGGGGATCTAATGGGAGACGTCTACGATTTTTTGGCCCGACGCGTAGAGGCGGCGATCGCCAGCCAAATTCCCCAGGCGCAGATTGCAGTTGACCCCGGCATCGGGTTTGCCAAGACCTATACTCAAAGCTTAGAAATTTTGCGCCAGCTGCCTCGGCTCAAATCCTTGGGATGTCCAATTTTAGTTGGGGTCTCGCGCAAAAGCTTTATTGGCCATCTGTTAAGCCAGCCCGATCCGACGCAACGGGTTTGGGGCACGGCGGCAGCCTGCTACGCGGCGATCGCTAACGGAGCCGACCTGCTGCGCGTGCATGACGTTCCCGAAATGTATGATGTGTGCCGAGTGGCAGATGCGCTAGTGAGAGAGGGCGATCGCTCTCTCTAACCAGGGGCAATTAGCTGTCCCGATCCCGTGGGGCATCGTGATGGCTACTGCCGTTGCCTTTGTTGCTGTTGAGCACGCCTTGATCGCCGTCACCTGGCCCCATCAGTTCGCCTAGAGCTTCAGTCAGCGCTTTGGGGTCCATAAATACGACCTTAGAATTGGGGCTGTCTCCTAGGCGATAGTTCGCGTCTACATAGCGCTGAGCCACTAAATATTTCAAGATTTCTCGGCTATTGGGCTGCGATTGCAGCGCTTCAGCGATCATTTTCATGGACTCAACAGCGGCCTCCGCTTCTTCGATGGCGGCTTGCTTTTTGCCCTGTGCTTCTTCAATTGCCGCTTCTTTCTTCCCTTGCGCCTCAAAAATTGCCGCTTTCTTTTTACTCTCTGCGGCTCGCTCTAGCTCCATCGCCTTCAAGACTTCGACAGCGGGTTCGATGCTTTGCACCTCCACCCGTGTGACCTTAACGCCCCAAGTAGCGGTGGCTTCATCCAACTGATGTAGCAAGGCTTGGTTGATTTCGTTTCTAGACGAAAACGTCTGCGCTAGCTTCATCCGCCCAATTTCGGAGCGCAGGGTGGTAGTAACTAGATTCTCTAACGCCTCTTCAATATTTTCTACCGAATAAAAAGTACGCTCTAATTGCAAAATCCGCCAGTACATCACGGCGTCTACATCCACCGAGACATTGTCGCCCGTAATCGCTTTTTGCTTGGCCGTGTCGAGTACCCGCTCACGGGTAGATTCTTCGAGCACAACATTATCTAGCAGCGGCACGACAAAATTTAGCCCCGGCATCAGCTTGCGGTGATATTTACCGAGTCGTTCAACCAGCGCCTCTGTTCCTTGGTTGATGATTTTGACAGAGCCAACAGTGTAGCCAATAATAATCAGAGCAAGAGCGGCAACGATGGCTTCCATATTGGAAATCTCCGAATCATCAAACAGGATGTCTATAAACAGGATGTCTACGTGCTTATAATCTATCTTGAACCGATAGTAACGTGCCGAAAATCTAACTTTTTACCTTAATTCTTTTTGTGATGCTCTGTAGCATTGTGTGAGGTAGTGACACCACCTCACACAATGCTCATGCGGCGATGATTCTAGGCGGTGCGATTGACCGCATTGTTGCCAGCATAGGGAGTCGGCATCACGAGCAAGGTGTTGTCTTGGCGGCCTACAACGTAAACCGTTTGCCCAGCAGCGATCGCCACATCCGATACCTGACAGCGGGCGCTCCAGAGCGTGCCTTCATAGGCGACTTCACCTAGGCCACCGCGAGGGATGCTCACCGAAACTTCGGCTTCTGTAGGAGGATCGAGATCGTGTGATTCGCGAGGCACCATGCCGCGCAAGATCACCGCCAACGCGACCGATAGAATGCTCCAAATTAACAGTTGAATCCCAAAGCTGTTGATGCTCAAGGCGGCGATCGCTGTAATAATGGCAGCGATCCCTAGGGCTGCAATGGTGGGTTCAAACACCAATAAATTTAGAAATAAACAAAACATACCTGCTACCAGCCATAGAAGGTAAGATGGCTGACCCGATATCACTTGCGGCAAATTCATACGGCAGACCCCTAATTCCAACGGGTGCGATTTTCTTAAGTTTGAGATTTCGGGTGTAGCTCTCTCAAATTGCTACCCCGAAGATGAAGCGGTAGATTGGAATATGAACTACACAGCGGCGATCGCGCTTTACCGAATTCCAGAATTTTATAGTGTTGAATCGGATGTATTTATTTTCACACAGTTCCAGAGCGGCTCTGGATCAGCTAGCAATGCTTTTAGTGGGCGCTTTTAGTGGATGCACTGCTCACTTTTGGCGCTGTTCCAAATTTCGCAGATTGGGCCGCAATAGGCGGCTGGGATAGAAGAGCAAACTACCGGGCAAAATAAACATCACCAGCGGTAACCCGGCCACCAGAAATGTTAGCCCCTGGCTGGACGGTTGACGAGTTGCGATTTGGGGTGCGACTTGGGGTGCGGCAGTGCGGGCTGTAGAGGTGATTTGCTCCATCGGCAATGCTGCCATCTGTAGCCAATTAGAAAGATTGACCGATAGCTCTGAGTTAAGCCGTAGCTGTAGCCCCGGAGTTGAGAAGGATTGGGCATAGGCTGAGGTCAAAAACGCTTGGTAGGGTTTGGCATCAGGCGTGAGTTGTTTCACAAACGACAGGGTTACCCCTTTGAGCAGCTGCCGCAGAGATTCGGTATCTTCACCGCGCCGCTCTCGCATAAACAAGTTGTCGGTGAGGGCTGCGTTGAGGTTGTTGGGGTCGCCGACGCTGAGATGGCTACCGCCGATCGCCGTGAGCAAAAATTTGGTGCCCGAGTGCAGGTGAGTGAAGGGCAGCAGCTGTTGGCTCACCGCTGGGGTCACAGCATCGCCAGTGCCAGACACAATCATGGTGGGAATGCGGATGGCCGCTAAACTTTTTGGATCAAATAACTGCCCAATCACTGGGTTGAGAGCAATGACTTCAGCCACGCGGCGATCGCGCAAATCGGGTAGCTGATCGGGCAGGTCGGCGGCGGTACACTGCAACCAGTCTGCAGCCGATAGCCCCACCGAGTCAGGGCGGTTACAAAACTGTCGCAATTGTTTTAGGTCTAACTCTGCGCCTGCCAGTGCTAGGGCGGTGTAGCCGCCGAGCGAGTGTCCAATGACTACCACTTTCTGGGTATTTAACTTACCCCGCAGAATGGTGGAGTTGAGGTTCATCCGGTCTAATTCGCTCAGCAAAAAGCTGACATCGCCTGGTCGGTCAATGAATTCAGTGGCGGGTAAAATATTGGTCTTGTGGCGATGACCTAACTGTCCGCTGGTGATGGCCGTCAACCAGGCCACATTACTGGCCGGGTGTTCTAGTGCGGCCACTGTAAACCCGTGGGTGGCTAAGTGATAGGCCAAATAGCCCAAAAATCGGCGATCTGCGCCAAAGCCGTGAGAAATCACAACGAGTGGCCCTTGGGTGCGCCGACTCCAATAGAGGTCTACCGGAATGGTGCGATCGCGTTGGTAGTCGCGAAATACCAGCGTCTGCTGCCGCACCCATTGCCTGCCGTTCTCGGCAGGATCAAGCTTAGATTGCAGCGGTTTTGGCGTAGGAACCGTTAATTCTCGTTCTAGTACGGAGCTAAGCGCTTGGCTTTGCCAATAGGGCAAATTCAGTTGGGAGGTCAGCGACAATGCAGACGAGAGGTCTAACACGACGTCTTTGATTTGCAGCTCTTGCAAAAACCCGATCAGGCTTAATCCGTTGGCGTGGGTGGCTGCATTGGTTAGGGCTTGGTGCAGTAAGACCCGATTGCTGTTGGGGATTACGGTCTGGAGTGCCGTTAGGAGGCGATCGCCCGCTGATGAGTTCAGCACATCACCAACTAGCTGGTCGCCCACCGCCGGATCTAGCGGAATTCGGCTATCTAAGGTTTGCCGAGTCTGTTCATTCAACAGCAGCGCGTAGGGCCGCAGCGATCCAATGACTTCTCCCGTTAGGGCAAAATACTGCAAGTCAGAAATCATCACCGACTGCCGCAGGGGGCCTAGCTTGACTGATAGTTGTTCTGCACCCGTTGCTGGCAGCGCTACCCCGCAGCCTAAGATCAATCCAGCCACTAGCCCCTGGCACCATCGGTTGGCTCGCCACAGAACTGCCCCACCTGCTAAAAATTGCCTGATGCCGGAGGCCGAGCAACGAGATATTAGCGGAACATTTATGGGTGGATCGAGGGAGGACTGCTCAAACACGTTCACTGGGCTTCCTTGAGGCACGGTTAGGGCAGTAGTCGAGAATCCTTGAAACTGTGCAGCCGATCTGTGCAGCTGACTGAAGGTTGCGATCGCTAATATAGACCATCCAACGGCTCAGATCCATGGTTTCAGCTAAGTTTATCCTATGACTCTTAACGATTAGCGTGCCCAATGGCAGAGATTCATCACAATTTGACTAAGGATTATGGATTTAATAAAATCGGGAATTTGATTGCTGGTAGGGGCGAACGGCCGTTCGCCCCTACAAAAGAATGGCGAACGGCCGTTCGCCCCTACCGAAGAATGGCGAACGGCCGTTCGCCCCTACCGAAGAATGGATCAACCCTCATCCTGCGACCCATCGCTCTCCAGCCACTCGATGCTTTGAGCCATGGGGGGCAAGCTAGCTTGACGTTGCCCTTGGGAGCGAGCCTGGGTGCAGAATAAATCGAGCGGGGTATCTAGCAGAGTAGCGAGTGATCCCTGCCCTGCCAGGATTTGGGGGAACGCGATCGCCACCTCCTTTAGTAGCCAGCGACCGCTGCGACGCCCACAATCAATCCCCGTAAGTTCTGGGGTGAGGGGAACGCCGTGCAGCTGATGCAGATAGCGATTGGCGCGCCCATATCGCTGCCATTGGGCGCGCAGCTCCGATAGGCTAACCCGATGACGGTGCTGCACAATCGCCGCCTCGGCTAGCTGAATCTGCCACCGCCCCTGGTGCAAAATTCGCCAGCATAGATCCGCATCTCCCCCAGTGGTGAGGTACGGGCGAAACAAGCCGCTTTGCTGCAATGCCGCTCGACGCAGCGCCAGATTAGCCGTTTGGCCGTAGGGGCAGACAGGATGGTTCAACGTATGGGTTTGCGAGAGGGTTTGGCGACGCATCGCGTATTGTTCCAGAATGCTGGAACCGGGTAAACCCTGCACTTCACCTGCCACGATGCCGATATCAGGTTGGCTAAACGGCTGCATCAGTGCGGCTAGCCAGCCCGGTTGGGGGCGGCAGTCGGCATCGGTGAAGGCCAAAATATTGTGAGTGGCGGCTCGGATGCCCACATTGCGAGCGGCATAGGAACTCTGAATTTGAGCTTGACTGCGGTAATACAGCGGGAAGCGATCCTGGGCGGCTTGAGCTGCCGCCGCTTGCAGTAACGTAGGGGTGCGATCGCTACTGCGGTTATCGACTAGCCAATATTCCACTCGATCTGATGGGTAAGTCTGTGCCCGCAAGCTCTGCAACAAATTGGGTAAATCTTGCTCGCCGTTGTAGATTGGAATCACCACCGAAACCCCTGGCAAGTCAGCCTGAGAAGAGCGCACAGTTTGGGGTTCCGGCGGTACAGCAAGCATAATACTTAGAGTTTCTCGGTACGTTGCTATAGTTTAATAGCTCACTTCTTTGTGACATTGCGCTTGGAACGTTGCCTTTTGCATCTGGAGGAATAACACCTTGGAACAGAATTCAGACGATATCGATCGGATCATGAATCCGACTAGTCGGTACTATGGCGAATTTACGCCAGAGAACTTGGCCTTCAATGCCAATCTCCAAGAATTTGCCAATCGCATTGGCATTATCTGTAATCTTGAGACAGGTGGGAAGGTCACTCCTGAGGAAGCGTATGCCCAAGTTCGGCAGCTGTGGAGAGCACTCAAAGAATCTAAGAAAGCTTTGTTAAACCAACCCAGTCAACCCCGACCGGAATTGCCGCCTGAAGCATAAAGCCATTTGTGCTTACGCAGGTGGTATAGATGCAATACCTCACATTGAATTTCAGATTGAATTTTAGTTGAGCTGAAAGTACTGTTCTACAATCTGCTCAATTCGGGCGGCGGCATGACCATCGCCAAATGGGTTTGCTGCTGTTGCCATCGCGGCGTAGGCCAGCCGATCGCCCAATAGCTCAGTGGCCGCATCGGTAATGGTTTGCGGCGAAGTGCCCACGAGTTTGGCGGTTCCGGCGGCGATCGCTTCGGGTCGCTCGGTCGTCTCTCGCAGCACCAGCACCGGTTTCCCCAAACTCGGCGCTTCTTCTTGCAGCCCGCCCGAATCGGTTAGCAGCAGGTAGCAGCGCTGAATCGCCCCTACCAGCTCGGCATAGTCTAACGGTTCCGTCAAAAATACTCTCGGGTGTGATCCCAGCAGTGCCGTCAGCGGTTCTCGCACGGTTGGGTTGCGGTGCAGGGGCAGCAGCAATGCCGCATCGGGCACTTGCTCTAACACAGCCAAAAAGCCCTTGGCAATATCGTTCAGCGGTGCGCCCCAATTCTCGCGACGATGCACCGTGGCCAGCAGCACCCGATACTGATCCCAGTCGAGCTGCGGAATCGGGCAGGCAGGATGCCGAGCCGCCACGGCCAGCAGTGCGTCAATTACAGTATTGCCCGTCTGATGGATTTCTCCCACAATCCCAGAGCGCTTCAGATGCTCGACCGATAGCTCGGTGGGGGCAAAGTTGAGCTGGGCAATTTGGGAAATCAGGCGGCGGTTAGCCTCTTCGGGAAATGGATTAAACAGGTCGTTGGTACGCAGTCCGGCTTCAACGTGCCCCACGGGGATCTGATGATAAAAGGCGGCGATCGCGGCGGACAGGGCAGTAGTTGTATCCCCCTGCACAATCACTAACTGCGGCTGCATATCTCGAAACAGATCTTCTAGCCCGCGCAAACTGCGACAGGTAATGTCGGTCAGGGTTTGCTTGGGTTGCATAATTGCCAAGTCGCGATCGGCCTGCAATTCAAACAACTGCATCACCTGATCGACCATTTCGCGATGCTGCCCAGTTAGCACCACCTGGGTGTCAAATTTAGGATTTGCCCGCAAACA
>Ga0226658_10001390_pt1 | contig 12139 bp, 9 predicted proteins | sample OliLak19BULKMAT1_FD_169091 | JGI IMG/M metagenome (GOLD analysis project Ga0226658, IMG submission 169091) | Freshwater microbial mat bacterial communities from Lake Vanda, McMurdo Dry Valleys, Antarctica - Oligotrophic Lake LV.19.BULKMAT1 (v2)... | ecosystem: Environmental > Aquatic >... | reverse complement strand
CGGATTCGCCTGCGTGCCGTCACGCAAAGAGCGCTTTGCACACAACGTCGCCAGTCGCGACACGCGCCGAGGCGTCGCTGCAAAGACGCCGCCGCCGAAAGTCAAATCCCCCATGCTTATCACCACGCCACCTGCGCCGACATCGCGAGCCGGGCTTAAGTTGACGTCGACCCTGCCGCGCGCTGCCGCGTCACCATGGTCGGTGAAACCTTTGCCAAAGCGAAGAAAAACAAAGTAATCGGCCGATCATTGGTAACGCGGTCGATGACGACTCCGGTGATGCTTAGCGCTGGAACGCAACCTCTGCTTCGTAGCTGCGGCCGTCCGTTCCCCGGTTGAATTTCCAACGCTGTAGAGCGGTCTGCACCTCCCGGTCAAACACACGTGCAGGACGGGCGGACAAAATCGTCACCGCACTGACATCGCCAGCGGCGTTGATGGTGAGCCTCGCGCGCACCAGGCCCGACTCGATGCCCTGACGGACCGCCTCGCGCGGAAAGCTCGGCGACTCGCGGCTGACAATGACAGGCGCAGTGTCAGCGGCCGGAGCCACCTTGGGGGGCGGCTGTGTCACGGCAGGACTTGGCGCGGCTGCTACCAGAGGAGTTGGTGCAGGGGACGGCGCTACTGGGGCAGGTGCAGCCGTGTTCGTTTCCGACGCGGCTGGCGTTTGCGTGATGGTGCCACGCTTATCTGGCGTGGCGCTCAAACCTGTGCCCTTCGATGCCGCTTCATTTTTTGCCACTGCGGCGGGGGTCGGAACGTCGCGCAGCGATTTCAAGTCCGCTGTGTAATCGACCGACTTTCGTGGCGCGTAGAAATCAGGTTGTGTTTCCTGATTAACCTGAACGTCTTTAAGTCGTTCCTCGGTGGTCTGAATCTTTTCCGTTTTACCGCATGCCGCAAGGGCAAACAAGCAGCCGATGGTGGTGAGGACCCTCAAAGAGTGACTTGGCGAGTGATGTCGTCGGGGTGAACTTTTTCTGGAAGTTGCGGTGTAGGTGTTTGATTGAGTGCTGTCGTCACGACGCATATTCATCGATGGTTCAGTAGATGGCAATGAAAAATTATCGCATGCAAAATCGCCGCTTGGAAAAAACAAACCGAAGAGCTGGACACGGTTCACTAGCATGCATTGAATACTCGATCCGATTCATTCGACAACGTCCGGTACCATCTATCTCGCGCGTCGGACGATCGTGTAGAGCGCGAACAGATTGGTATTGAGGTCGTTGACCACTTCGCCCTTGCTGTTCTTGTCCCAGCCCAGTGCCAGCCCCATTTGCCGCACGAAGTCGTGATCCTCGGTGTTCATGGCGACCACATCGAGCCCGGCGCGGGCGAATTGTTGTGCACTGAATGGCGAGCGCGCATCCGCTTGCGGCTGGAACTCCTTGTTTGGCGGTGCCTGCTTTGGTGCCAGATTGTAGATCACCAGCAAACCGCCGGCGGCCAGGTTGGCGTGGATCGCGTTTAAAAATTGCTCATCCGTCACGCCCAGGTCGATCAACTGACTTTTAGGCGCGCGGCGCTCGGGCTTCAAATAGCCACGCTTCAATGTGTTTTTTGAGATGATGAGTTGATACGGTGCCTGCTTTGTTACTTTTTGCGCGAGTTCGGGCGTACCCGGCCAGAGGCCGTGCACCAACGTGATCGAACCGCGTCTGCCGCGATAAACATTGCGCGCGGTAGCCACGCTGCCTTGATCAATCGAAGGCTGGCTATACAGCGCATCGAGATAGCTGTCGGGGTCAACACCCACCACATGCGCTCCCAAGCTCGCCAGCAATCGCAGGTGGCCGATGGCGCCGTAGCCAAAATCGAGGATGTGTGCGCCGCTCACATCACCGAGTCCGTTGCGCGCCGCAAGGTCAATGGCGCGAAGGTAGGCAAGCGGCGAGCCGTATTTGGTGTGGTAGTAGCGGTACTCGTCGAGCTCAACGGTCGCCAGTTTGCGACGCTTGTCCTCCGGCATGGCCGCCGCTTCGTCCGGAGAGAAATAATCGCGTGTGTTGTCGTCGCGATAGACAACACGCGTTGCTACCGACGGGAGCGCTTCGGTAGCGCGCAGAAAACTCCTACCGAGCGCGGTGGTGGCAAGCGGCTCCAGCGCAGCAGCGTCATCAATCAATTGCTGTTGCACTGAAGTGCGCAAGTTCGCCGACGCGGCTGACTCGCGCGGCGCACTGGCCGCCGCCGCATCCGCACGGCGCGCAACGCTCTGTGTGGTCGAACAACCGCCCAGCACCATCGCAGCCGTCGCCATGACGATGGCGCACGCGAAAAGTGGCGTCCAGCGATGCGGCCGGCGTTCGTGTTGCTGGCGTTGCTGGTGTTGCTGGCGTTGCATAAGGGTCAGGTGGATTGCGATTGTGGACATGGTGGACCTTCGTGACGGCGCAAATGGGCTTGACTGGACATCATTGTAGGGCGCGAGTGCGTGACCCGGCTGGGATCAATTGTGGCGGTCGGTGTCCGACCTGAAGATGCTGGCAAAAATACAAAAACAAAACCTCTCGACGCTTCAAAATCCCGTTCCCGAGGCGCAACCCCTTTGGTTATTCGCTGCGGAAACAGCCGCATCAATGAGCGATTTAAAGTGAAAGTCACCATTCGGCGGGCAGTTCCAAGATAAAAGGCCTGTAAACACCCGCCGTTGCTAGAGTTTTAAATTATGCGACTACTCGCGAGGCGGCAGAAAGAACTCTCGCGGTCGCTCGCGCAGGCGCGCCCACAGCGTCGGCAGAAAGCGATGCCGCTCAGGCACGCTGACGCGCCGCGCTTTGAATGCCAGCACCAAGGTCAGGCTGAAGCTCACCACCAGATTGAAGAAGCCAATCGCGGCGATGCCGAACACGATGGCGAAGGCGGTGCCGATCGAGATATCCATGAACGCCACCGGTAAGGCGAGGCCAAGGCTGGCGGTGGCAATAGTGACGTGGCGGACGTCAAGCGGTAACCCCAGCGCCGTGCCGAGCGGGCCGACCAAACCCAGCATCACGCCGAGTGCGGCATTGCCCGCCAGCGCACCGAGATTGTTTTCAATGTAGGTGGCGAAACGATTGCTGACGTCGCGCCCCAGTACGCGTTGCAACAGTCGGTGTGCGCGCAAGCGATCACCGATGCGGCTGTAGGAAGCTTTGTTGTCGAAAAAGCCACTGATCAAGCCACCGATGAACAGCACAACGCCGGCGATGCCGGCATACATCGGTGCCAGCGTCAGCAGACTCGCCTCATGCACCAGCTTGGCGGCTTTGGCCGGCTCGACGATGTGCGCGCCGGTTACCATTGACACCAGCCAGGTCAGCGCCAGTGCGGTGGGTAGCGCCAGCGCCACATTGCCGATGATGGCGGCCAGCTGGCTGCGTGTCACGCGGGCCACCGTATCGGTGAGCCGTTCCATGCGCGACGACGTTTTCTCGTCACGCGACTCCTCCAGCGATGCGGCGATGGCGGCCGCCGTCATCGCCGGCTGCTTGGTCGCCAGCGAAAAGTGCAGGATGTGCATGACGATGAATGCGCTGGCGTACATGGCGCAAATGCTGAAAACTTCAATCAGCGGCGGCAGCCTCATGTCGATGATGCCGACCTTGGCCCACGCCATGAATGCCACGACAAAGCCCGCACCAAGGGCGGCGCGGAACATGGAAAAATATTCCGCGCGCGTTTCGGTGATGTAGTGGTCGCCGGTGCGGCCTGCGTTCTGGGTAACCCGCAGTGCCACCAGATCCATACTTTGGGTGATGTGTTCACGAATGTCGTTGCGCCGCGATTTTGCACACACAACATCGGCGAGCAGCGCCGCGCAGGCATCCTCACGCGCTTCTGCGGTGCTGTTAAACACCGCCAGGATCGATTCGATGCGGGTGATGGTTTGCTCGAGGCGGCGCATCAAATAGGTAAGGCGAAACGAGGTGCCGATGGTGGCGGTTTTTTTGCGGGCGCGATCGAGGATGGCGCGGCACTGGTCGAGCAATACAATCGCGTGCATGGCGTCGGCATCGCGTGCGTCGTCACTGGTCGGTGCGCCGTGTTCGATGCGTGCTGCGGTGAGCGCCAGCCAGCGCTGGATTTCCTTGTTCTGGGTCAGAAACGGCGAATCAAAATCCTCTATCTGTGGATACACACGCAGCAGTTCGCTGTCGAGGCCGAGCCCGGCCAGCCGCAGCGACAGCACGTTGACGGCATTACGCAGTTCAGTATCGATGTGCAGCGCAAGGGCGGCCCGCGCGGTGGCATTGGCCGGCGTCAGCAGCGTGATCAGTTCGCGCCATTGCGCAGGCGGCACCTTCGTGAGCCACGTGTCGTCGCGGCGGTGATGCAGTGCCTGCTCGACGGTGTCGCGCAGATATGCGCTGTCGGATACATCGGGTAGCAAGCGGTGGCTGATGCGCCGATACATTTCCGACACGAAGCCGGTCGGCGGCAGGATGCCGGCATCAGCATACAGCGACACATGTTTACTGCCGCCGACGAGTGACGCCACCGCCGCCGTCAGTACGGCGCGGTCACCGTCGTGCGCGCGGATGCGCACCAGCAGTGAATCGAGACCCTGCGAGCACGCCGCGTCGTTTGCCGGGCGCACGCTGTCAACGAATGTTCGCAACGCTTCGGCAAGCCGGGCGCGGTTGTCGCCGGCATCGGCGAGGGCTTGAAACAAAAAGGGCATGGGAAACGCGCTCGCCTGTGGGATGGAATCTTGGGGAACGCATTATGCGGCTACTATTGCAACATATCTGTGCGCAGCCGCAAGTAGCGGCAAAATAAAACGGCGAACCGAAGTTCGCCGTTTTACTGTTGCGCAACCGCTTGACATCTTGATGACGCGTGTGCGGTAGGGTTGTTCATCGCACATTTACTTCCAGCCAACCACACTCCAGATGTCACCTGACAGCGACACGCTGCCTAGGCGGGCGATTTTTTCAGGCGCGTGGCGGTGACGACCAATGTTTCGCTGTCGACGGCATCGGCCGTGGTGGCGGTTGCCGCAGTTGCCGCCCCCGTGCGCTGCGCTGTTGTCGTGGATGCTGCGGTCGCAGTAGCTTGTCCGCTACTCAGAAACATGGTGGGGCTGAGCAGCAGCATTGCTGCAAGCAGAACGGTGCTGGCGGTGTTGTCTTTGCTATTGGTGTTGAACTTGGTGTTCATGATGTTTCCTTCGGGGTGGGTTGATGACCCCAATGTAGAGTTCGCGGCCGATTTGTTCCAGTGGCTTCCGACAAATCAGCAAAAACGCAGCGCGAAGTGACGAAAACGCGACGCGCTTGCATGGCCCGCATGGCCCGCGTGGCCCGCGTGGCCCGCATGGTCCGCGTAGCCCGCATGGCCGCCGCTGACAGCTTTCTGAATGCGCTGCCGTACAGACGCCACAAATTGCGCCGCCCTAGACTGTCCCGATGAATTTGCCAATTGATCCTCTCGAACAAACTGCGCTATTGGGCCTGTGCGTGGCGGTCGGCATCGGCCTCATGGTCGGTGCTGAGCGCGAGCGCCGAAAAGGCCGCGGCCCGACGCCGGCGGCGGCGGGCGTCCGCACGTTTGCGGTCGCCGCGCTGCTCGGGGCGGTCGGTGTACTGGCGGGAGGCGTTACCGTGCTGGCGGTGGTGACGCTGGTGGTGGGGGCGATGGCGTTGCTCGCCTATCACCGCAACCGCAGCAATGACCCCGGCATGACCACCGAGTTGGCACTTGTCCTGACCTGTTTGTTGGGGGGCTTGGCGATGCACTCGCCGGTGCTTGCCGGTGGCATGGGCGCGGCGCTGGCGTTGCTGCTCGCTGCACGTGATCGGATCCATCACTTCGTGCGTGGCGTGCTGAGTGAGCGCGAGTTACACGATGCACTGCTGTTTGTGGCGGCGGCATTGATTGTGCTGCCGCTGGCACCGGATCGCTTCATGGGCCCGTTTCTGGCGATCAACCCGCACGCCGTGGCAAGCCTTATCGTATTGGTGATGGGCGTCAGCGCATTGGGCTACGTCGCCACGCGCGCCATGGGACCGCGCTACGGCCTGCCGCTGGCCGGTCTGGCGGGGGGCTTTATCTCAAGCACCGCGACCATTCACGCCATGGGGGTGCGCGCGGCAGAGCAGCCGGCGCTCGCGGCGGCCGCAACCGTGGGTGCGGTGCTATCGTCGGTCGCCACCATCATCCTGCTTGGTGTCGTCGTCGCGGTGGTGGCGCCCGCGTTGTTTACGCCGCTGGCCTTGCCGTTGATCGGCGGCGGGATTGCCACGGTGGGCTACGGCGCACTGATGCTGACTCTGGGTTATCGGCACGCGGCCAACGGTGCATCGACCGCGACCACACCAGCGGCGACGGATTTGGGACGTGCGTTCGACCTCAAGCAGGCGTTCGTATTTGCCGCGGTGGTGAGCGTGGCGTTGCTTATTGCTGCCGGCTTGCACGCGTGGCTCGGTGAGCGCGGCTTGGCCGTCGCTGCAGCGGTGACCGGCTTGGCAGACGCGCACGCAACCGCGGCTTCCGCGGCCGCACTGGTCGCAGCAGGAAAGCTCGACGTGCAGTTGGCGGTTTGGCCGATTTTGTTGGGGCTATCGAGCAACACACTGGCAAAAGCGGTGGTTGCATTTAATGCGGGTGGCGCGGCTTACGCGGCACGCATTGTGCCGGGACTTGTGTTGATGCTTGCCGGCGTGTGGCTCGGCGTGTGGCTCGGCGCGTGGCTTGCCGCTAGTTAAGCGGCATTGGGGAAGGGGCAGGAGGGCCGAACCGTCCCACACGCTCGAAATTGGCCAACAGCGGCGCGTACTGCTGGCGCCACGCCGACAACCCATCGGCACTCATTTCACCAGCGGTGCCTTTATCGTCTAGGCTGCGCAAGAATGCGAGAGCCAAATCACGCGTCGCGGCTTTGACTTTCGGGTTCAGTTCCGTACCGCCGGTGCCGAGGCGATCGGTAAAGATGCTGTGCGAGCCGCCGCGAAACACGGCGAGTGTTTTGCTGGCGCGGGCAGGTTCCGGCCTGGCGGTGCCGATGGCCTGATAGATCTTGAGCCGATCGGCCACGCCCGATCGATAGCCGGGAATGGAAATATCGTCGTCGGTGGCGGTGATGTGCAGCGTCGGCACATCGATATTGCCGAGGATGTCGTTCGGCTCGCCTGTGCCGTAAAAGGGTGGGGCGGAGAGTAGGATGGCAGCGGAAATGCGCACATCGCGCAACGCGATCAATTTGCCGTCGCGCATGACCGTCGCGCCCGCTGCGAGCATCGAGGTGTTGGCGCCGTATGAGTGGCCGGCGGCGACGATACGCTTCATGTCGATTTGCGCACCGAGCGGGCTCGCCAGCAGTTGGTTGAGCGAAAAGGTGAGGTCCTGCACGCGTTCAATCGCTTCGCCGTCTTGTGCGGCATTGCTCAAGCGCGATATTAGTCCGAACGGGTTGCCGAACCATAATTGCCGGTCGCTGCCAACGTGCTGCAAGTGCAGGCTGGCGTAACCGTTCGCGGCAAAGTTACGTCCAAGGTATTTGTAGCCGTCGCGAGAGCCACCGATGCCATGTGAGAACACGACGAGTGGAATTTGCCGTTGCGACGACGCATTGATTGTCGGAAGGTAAAGCCGGGCTGGAACAATCCGGCTGCGCGCCGTGTCGTGCCACTCGAAATTTTCGGCAGAATACGTGCTGGCGTCGGGCATGAGATTCGCGTCTGCGAGGGACGCTTCGCGAATAGCAGCGTTGGCGATCGGATTGTTCGCCGACATTGTGCAGCCGGAGATTGTCAGCGAGCCCGCCAACGCAACGAGGAGTGTTTTCTTGTTCATCAAACTTGTTTCGTTAATCAGGGATTTGGGGAATGGTGTAGATGCGGCCGCCAGACGCGGCTTCAAGCCGCCACTTGGCGTCGGTGCGCCTTATTCAGGTATCTCAACCACATAGCCACGCGCCTTGAGTTGGGCGAGATAGCCGGTGGGGGCCAACAGTTGGTTCATCGGCAATACCGCCAAGGTCACCTTATTCTTCTTCAACGCCGTTTCGGCGGCCGTCAGCCAAGTTTCTGCGACCTTGGCTTCCAGATTCCCTACCCCGAACAATTTGGCAGCGTTGGCACTCTGCAGAGCATTAATGCACGCAGTACGCTGATCGATGGCCGGCAGCGCGCGGATGGCGTCAACGTTGGAGGCAATTCTCCGCCCATGCAGATGCACTCTATTTGTCAACTGTTGCGCAGAACTTATCACTAACCGCCGCGCCGTCTAAAGGCAATCGCGCCGGAAATCGCGTTATTCAAGTTGTACATCACCGCCGCGCCATTGCCGGTCCGTCCAGTGAAAAATCCGTCAAGGCTGCCGACCGGATTGGTCGGTGTGCAACTTGGCGTGCAACTCAACAACAACTGCGCGGGGCGCGGCAATCCCGGGAAATTCGGCCCACCCGCAAATGCGGAAAAATATTGGTCACGATTGATCGGTGCGCCGACTGTCGAGGCACTCCACGTTTGTCCGGCAATGGTGAGGTTCAGGCTGGTGTCAACGGTACGCGCCGAGAAATTGGCATTGAGTGCCGCGCTGTTTAGCCTGCCCGTGTTACCGGATAAATCGGTAGGATTGGTCGAGCCAATCACGTCATAGCTTGCCGTTCCGGTGAGCGGCAGTGCTACCGGGCCGCTTTGTGCGCTACTGAAAATATAGTGCAGACTTCGATTGGCCAGGGCCACATTTTGTCCGGCAATGGTGGCGCCTCCGCTCGACCAGCGCCCCCACACCAGCCCGGTGGCAGCATCGAATCCCGCATCCGCTACTTGCGCTGTGCCGATTTGATAGCTTTGGTGGCCGAGCCTGTTATTGCTGATCACGTACGGCGCTGCGAATGCTGTGATACGGCCCTGCGCATCGGTTGTCACTTCTGCGGGCCGGTTGGTCGTGCCAAACGATCTGGCGAAAGGATCGGCCAACAAAACTTGAGTGGGGTCAGAAACAAGGCCTGTCCGATACGGCTCGGCGATATTTTGGACGGGACCGCGAAATGCGACAACACCATTGACCGTATTTACATTTGCCGGGTTGGTGCCATCCACAAAACCAAAACCGATAATTGCGCCGTTCAGTCCCGCGCCAACAAAACTGCCTTCCAACGAGCCAAAAAGATTGTCATTGGTATTTGAAGTTTGCCCGGTGCGATTGGTAATGGTGAGACCCAATCCGGTGGCCGCAAAAAATCGGTTGGCCGAAAACGGCAGGTTGGCAGCCTGCAATGTCCATGTCTCAGCAGGCGCGCCCGCGGTCGCAGCCGGCATGCTGATGCCAAGCGTTGTACTCAAGGTGCGCTGCGTAAAATTGACATCGAGAATGCTGCTGATGAGTGAGCCCACCGCGCCCGATTGATTGGTCGGGCTGGTTGCCGCCACCCGCGTGTAGGAAACCGTGCCGGTCAATACATCGGATAAATATGACGCATAGCCCGCACCGCCATAGGCAAAATGCACGCTGCCTAGCGGCTGAAAACTGGCACCGGTAAAACTAAAATTGCTCGCATTTGCCCAGCGCCCGACGGTGATTTGCGTGTTGTTGCCAACATCAACGGTTTGCACCTCTGCTGCTGTGCCGCCTTGGATAGCTAATGTTTGCGCCGTTTGCAAACCCGCATAGGATTGCCAGCTGCGCAGGCCCGCAGCTTCCAGACGGGTATCGGCAGGCAGCGCTTGGCTGCTGTAGGTGCTGCCTGCAACAGCGATGGCAAACTCGCGCAATCCCGTGGGTTCAGTGGGCGCAATGAGTGCCTCGATCGGCACGAGTGGCGGCAACACTGGCAGCGTGACGCCCCGCGCTGCGTTGCCGCTTGCGCCGACAGTCGCCGGCAGAGTCGGTTCGCTTGCTCTTTGGGCGGGATTTTTGTCAGCCTCTTTCGGGTCAACGTCACCAATCATTTTCGCCGAGGCCGACAATATCGAGGCAGGTGTGGGAGCGAGTTCGGGCAACTTGCCCGCCTGCACACGCACTGTTTGATCCGGCCGGGTGATCAAGCCGGGCGCGTCCAAGCCAATGGTTGCGACGACGTGGCTACCCTCAATTGTGTAATTAAGCGTGGTGGGAGTGCCCTCATCACTATGTTGCAAAATATTGCCGGAGCCGCGAATGCCAACCGTCGCGATCCGGGTCTTCATCTGGTATTTGTCGCGATTGGCATTGCTCAGCAATCCGGTGAAGGTGCGCAATGTGCCGGTCAGCAACGATAAGATCGCGCCGTCGCCACCTTCCTTTTTAACCGTGTAGCGCTCAATGCGCACTTGCGAACTGGAACGCAGCGAAAGTTTGGCGTCATCGATCATTGAGAGCTGTGCCATACCATCAGCCAGTGTAACGATGAGGTCACCGGCGTTCACGTTCATGCCGCGCGTTGCGTTGACGCGCTGGCCATTCGTTTCAACATAGACACTGCCAATGACGTACGAAAATCTGCCGCTTTGCGCGAATGCGAGTGAGCCCAGCAGCATGCCGGCGATGCCGACGATGATCGTCATTACTGGCAGCCATGCATTCACCCATTGATCGATAAATGGGCTATTCAAATATGTTTTAGTAGTGAGCATCATGTTCTCCAGGACTTCCGTCGAGCCTCTGTAATTCTTGCGCTATCGATCTTTACCATTTCAGAATCGCCCAAATCGTCAGTTATTCAACTTCACAGCGAATATTCGATGACACTTCATGTCGTGTGTGATCGTAAATCGCAATATTGGAATCATTGCGCGAGCCCAGCCACTGCACGCGTAGACTGCACTTGGATTGGAAACGCCAGTTAAAACCAATAGCTGCATCGGCCAGGGTGTCGCGGCCAAATTCAACGGTGTTTGCCCGCGCAAAGGCGCTCTTGTCTTTTCGCAACGTCGCGCCGAGCGTATGAAACAACGATAGCTTTTCGGTCAGCGAATATTGCAGCGTGTGGCGGATGCCACTTATTTTTTTCGATTTATCGGTCACGCCGTCGGCTAATGCTCGGACCGCTTTATCGTCACTATAAAAACCGTTCAACATCCACAGTGGGGATGCTTTGCCCTCAAACACTTGGCTCCATCCGAGTGTTGCGGTGGTGGAATTGAAATCTTCAATCTCATTTTTCGGAAATCGTATTTGCCCACCGCTAATGCCGACACTGAGTTGCGTCGCCGATGAAAGCGCGTATCGATATTCCGCGCTTACCGTTGCGGTTGTACGCTCATTGGTGGGTTTGGGGTCGCCAGGCGCTGCGCCATCCTGATCGAAGCGGCTCGCGTTTGTCATGACACGCCAATTTTGTTGGCCAGACATCCAAGTGCCACCGGCACGGATTTCACCAAAGCGCGAATTAAAATCACTCTCGCGTCGATAAGCTCGCCCACGCAGCTCGCCCCCCACCAAGGCACTCAGTTCAGCATTAAGTGGCCACACATAATCGGCACCGGCTGCCACGGCCAGGTAAGGCGCTTTGCGTTTGATCGAGTTGCCGGTCGGGTTCACGCCAACCAGATTAAAAGCCGATTGCACCGCGCTCGTAAAATCAGCCGGTACGCCGGTGATATTAGTGTCATAGCCCAGCGATGACTCGCCCCACGCAAAAAGTCGTTGTTTGCGTTGCTTACGTTTGGAAGCAATGGCGTCGAGATAACCATTAATCGCGACACGTGTTTCGGCGGGCGGATTGCTGGCAACCAGTTCACGGAACGATGCCTCGGCCAAATCATACGAGCCCACCGTAAAGTAAGCGCGCGCCAAATCGAGTTTGGCACCCGCATTGTTTGGGTTCGCCGCCAATACGCGCTCAAACGAGATGATGGCTTCGTCAACCTTGCCGCTGTCCAACGCCGCCACTCCGAGCAGGTAGTTGAATTCAAGATTTTCCGCAAGCCGGTCTTGCGCGGCGATGAGATCTGCATACGCCTGTTTGGCATTGCCAGCCGCCAATAGCTGTTGCGCACGGCGAATCAAGTCTGGGTCGGCCCATGTCGCGCTGGACATCAAGACGATCAGCGTCATGGCGGCTAGCTTCGGCGCCGTGCGCATCTGTTTTCCGGTTTTGGTGCTATTTTTCGATTTTATGTTCATCATCGCAGGCTCGCATCAGCATGCAGGTTTGAAGGGGCATGCTCAATTGATTCAGTCATCAGTTCACAATCGCCGTGATGGTTTGCGATAACCCGTTTTT
>Ga0226658_10001389_pt1 | contig 12145 bp, 10 predicted proteins | sample OliLak19BULKMAT1_FD_169091 | JGI IMG/M metagenome (GOLD analysis project Ga0226658, IMG submission 169091) | Freshwater microbial mat bacterial communities from Lake Vanda, McMurdo Dry Valleys, Antarctica - Oligotrophic Lake LV.19.BULKMAT1 (v2)... | ecosystem: Environmental > Aquatic >... | reverse complement strand
CCCCGCTCGCGCTTCGCCAGATGCGAAATTTTGCGCGGCGGCATCACGTCCCTGCTGCGTCAGGATGTCATTTTCCTCGATCAAGAAGCTGGTATAGGGCGTGATGATGCCATAGCGCACACTTAGATCGACCACGCTATCGACTAATTCAGGATTCTCGCCATTCAGCCGGATGCTGTTGAGCAGATCACCAATGCGGCGCGTCGCCCACAGCCGCGCGATGAAAGGTTCACCGCCTGCCCGTTCTGGTAGCGATAAGCCGTTGTAAATGAAGCTCTGCACTTCATTGTTGACCGTGCCGCTTAAGGTAATTTGCAAATTCTCAACCGTGCCGCGATAGCGCCCGACCAATGTGAGCTGCTCACCCGCGAAAAGATCAGGAAGCTGCGCCGGATACATGAGTTCAACCGTCGCGCCGTCGAAATCCAGCACAGTATCAGTCAACACGGGAGCGCTGATCTTGTTATACAAGCTGGCGACTTCTTCTTCGATGCGTTCATTGGTGCGGACGTAAGACCCCGCGCCCCGGAACTGCTGATGAATGGAATCCAGCAGGAAGGTATCCACATCATCGCCAATGCCAAAGGTGAAAATACGCACATTAGACGGGGCAGAAGCAGCGACATTCGCCAGAATCGCGTCTGTTTCAATCGTGCCTTCGGTGGCGAGGCCGTCCGTGAGGAACATAATCGTCGTCGGGCGTTCCCGATCAGCCATATCGAGCGCATTTTGCAGCGCCAGATTGATGTCGGTGCCGCCTTCGGCCTCAAGATTATTGACCCAATCAATCGCTTGCGGCGCGATTTCGGCGGATTCAAGTTGATTGCTATAAATCCGCGCTCCGGTACTAAAAACGACGACATTAAAGCGGTCTGAAGGATTCAGGTTATCCAGCACATAACTGGCGGCGGCCTGTGCCTGTTCCCATTTCGGTCCCTGCATACTGCCGGATTGATCGACAACGAGAATCACATCTTTGGGCGTAATCCGTGCCGCATCGACGGTCAGCGGTGGCTGCACCAAGAGTAAGAAGAATCCGTCTTCATTGGCGCTTTCCCGATAAGACAGCAGATTCAAGCTGATCTCGTCATTAACCAGCGCATAAAACAGGCTAAAATCGCCGTTGGGCGCGAAGAAACTGCTTTCAAAACCAGTGCGGAAGCCGTTGGGGTTGCCGCTGTCACGCGAGATAGCGATGTTGTGCGAGGGTGAATAAATAGTGCTGATCGGGTCGTTGCCATTCACATTCACGCTGATACTGAACTGTTCAATGCTGCGCCCGCTCATGGCGCGGGAACTCGTCATCGGGTAGATATACTGAATCAGCCCGTTATCCGCTTCTAAGACTTGCGCGTAGCTGATCTGGATTCGGCGTGAATCACCGGGCGGGATGGGGAACACATTGGCCTGAATCGCGCTGCTGCCAATATATTCCAGCAAGGCCGGGTCACGATATTGGCGCACAATTTCGTCATAAATGCCGCGTGCTTCTTCTGCGGGGAGGATACGCGCTTCGATGGCTTGCCCATCGACGAACATCGTCAATTGATCGACGGTTGCGCCCTCCGGCAGCGGGAATACAAATGTGCCTTCCGCCAACGCTTGCCCCTCATTGGTGAACTGCATATCAATGTTGGTCGTGGCGATCTGGCTGTTGATATCGACCTGAACGCGGTGATAATCAATCTTCAGCCATGAAGGATCGGTAAAAACACCGCCTGTCGTTATCGTGCAGGGCGGTGGCGGCGGACATGTGCCGTCAGCGGGGCAAGGCGGCGGCAGCGGACACGGCACGACGATCTGCGCGGCGGCAGGAGCGATAATAAAAAAGATCGCACTCACGATAAAAAGAAACATAAGGTTACGACTGCGATTAGGGTGTTGTAGGAATTGCATGGGACATGGCCTCCATCTGTTTGCTTCATTTGTACTGATGACGATGGAGGCACATGTTTTGTTCCAAGCGGCAGATTTATTCCCCCGGATACTTGAATCCCCATTGAGCGCGGATTGTGTCCAGTGTTCGCATAATCGCCAGACTTTCATCAAGCGGCATTATATCGCTTTCCAGCTTGCCCGCCCTTAAACATGCCGCCACTTCTGCCGCCTCAAACTGATAACCCAAACCATCATGGGGAAAAGAATAGATAGTATGGACTTCAGCAGGTAGGCCTTCGCGGATTAAGGTAAGCTGTCTGGATTGCCAGAAAGGTGACTGAACGATTATCCGGCCTTTCGTACCCATGATGATGGCATCATGCTGCGTCGTTAGGCTGACGGCAGAACTTAAAACCGCCGTTTTGCCGCCCTCGTAACCGAACAAAATCCCGTTCTGCTCATCGACACCCGTCGCGCCCAAATAGGCGGTGCTGGCAATCGTCTGCGGTGCGCCTAAGACCATATATGAAAACGAGATCGGATAAATCCCCACGTCCAGCAGCGCACCACCACCTAACTCAGGATCAAACAGCCGTCCCTTGGGGTCAAATGGGGCATGAAAACCAAAGTCGGCGCGGAAGGCGCGAACCTCCCCAATTGCGCCAGATGCAATCAATTCGCGCATTTTTACAATCGTCGGGATGTAGCGTGTCCACATCGCTTCCATCAGGAACACGCCTTTTTCCCGTGCGCGATTAATCACGCGCTCAGTTCCACCTGCATTGATCGTAAACGGCTTTTCGCACAATACCGCTTTGCCGTTATCAATACAAAGCAAAGCATTCGCCTCGTGATAAGGGTGTGGCGTGGAGACATAAATGGCATCTACTTCTGGATCAGCGGCTAATGCCTCATAAGTGGGATAACGACGCGGGATGTTGTATTTATTCCCGAAAGCGTCAGCCGTCTCCTGCGCCCGTGACCCCACCGCTACCACCTCTGCATCGGGCAGATAGCGTAAATCCTCCACAAACTTTACAGCAATTCCCCCTGTGCCCAAAATGCCCCAACGTAATTTATCAGTCATGATGCCTCCTTAAACAAGTAAAATATTAGAGAGAAGTAAGAAAACTCATCCAATGCCTTATCGACATACGATAGTTTAACTGAGTCACTAAAAAGTGACTACAAACCATTCTTCGCTACAAAAAATACGAGAGGCAAAATATGAACAGCAAATTTTTGAGGCTTTCTTTCGTCTTACTATTGGTCATAGGGGCGCTTGCTTTAAACATGGTCGCCAGCGCACAGGATTCAATGGAACCTTCCGTCACGGTTTCCGAACAGACCGTCATGGATGGCACCGTCAAGATTGACAGCGCTTTCCTCGCTGAATCGGGTTTCATGGTCATCCATGCCGACAGCGGCTCCGGCGAATTTGCCTCTGTCATCGGCTATCGCAAACTCAGCCCCGGCTGGAATTACAATTTCTCTGTCCCGATTGATACCAGCGCGGCGACTTCAACGCTCTATGCCATGCTGCACGTTGATACGGGCGAAGCAGGCGTGTATGAATTCGGCACGGTTGAAGGCGCAGACAGCCCCGTCGCCGATTCCGCAGGCGCGGTTGTTTCACCTTCCTTCCATGCTTTTGTGATGGATGTGAAAGACCAACTGCTGGAAAACAGCACCTATGTTGCGGCTTCCGTGACAGTTGATGTCCCGGCCTTCCTGGTCGTCCATGCTGATAACGGCGGCGAATTTGCTTCTGTCCTCGGCTCAACTCTGCTCGAGCCAGGCACCACCACCGATGTCGTGGTCGAACTCGACGCGGCTGGCATCACCCCCGTCCTCTGGCCGATGCTGCACTTCGACACGGGTGAAGTGGGCGTGTATGAATTCGGCACCGTTGAAGGCGCAGACAGCCCCATCGTGTTGGGCGGCGTAGTCGCTTCTGTCCCGGTGTGGACGGTGCCTCATGTCCGTATTGCTCCCCAAATCGTCACCCACGGTGATGGCATGGATATGGGCATGGCTCCCACTGTCGTCGTGACATCAGCATTATTGGCTGAACCAGGTTTCGTCGTCATCCATCAAGAAGCCGATGGCGCACCCGGCCCCGTCGCAGGCGTGACCGAAGCCCTGCCCGTTGGCCTCAGCGAAAACATCAGCATTGAACTCGATCCCGCACTGACCACCGCCAACTTGTGGCCGATGCTGCATGTCGATACTGGCGAAGCCGGTGTTTATGAATTCGGCACGGTTGAAGGCGCAGACACCCCCGTCAGCGTGGATGGCAATGTCGTCACCTTCCAAGTTCCCGCCGCCCCTTCGATTGATTATGCCAATGTAACCCGCATCTCCGACACCGAACTGCTGGTTGGCTGGGTGTTGATTGACGAACCCGGTTGGCTGGTCATCCATATTGATAACGCAGGCGCACCCGGCACTGTCGCAGGTCAGGCACAGCTTCTCCCCGGCCTGAATCGCAACGTCGTCGTGACAATTGATCCCGCCGTTTTGACCGAAGTTGTGTTCCCGATGGCACACTATGACACCGGGGCAGCCGGCGTGTATGAATTCGGTTCTGTCGAAGGCGCAGATTTGCCCGTCTCTGTAGGCGGAGCCGTCGTCACCAGCAGTTCAACCCCTGTTGCTGCTGAATAATTCCCTCTGATTTTCTCGCACGTAGGGGTAAGGCATTCTTGCCCCTACGCTGTAAAACCCACCATTAAAGATAAGGCTTACGCAGTTGAACAAGTTTTGGGGAAAAAGCTGTTAGTTTAACGTTTTTTAGTAAGGCTAAAGATTTACCCTTAGACACTGCCTTGACTAAAAACTAATCACTGCGAACTGCGAAACTTCTAAAAGAATTTGGATTGTGCTGTGTCCCCCGTTAAATCTGTACTTTTAGTCATCTCCAGTGTCTTTTTGATCTTCGGGATAAGCTTATTTGCGCGGGTGATCCGCATTCACGAGTCCGCCGCGCCTATAATTCAAAATGCAAGCCCTCTTACCCAGAGCGATTCAGCAATCGCCCCAGAAACCCCCATAAAAATGGACTTCGCGCCGGACAATACGCTGCCGTATTTGATCACAGCCGACGGCGCACTTTTGCAGCCGACAGAAAACGCTGTGTGGCGGCAAATCGCGTTAGATGCTCATGTCAACGATATTTATTTTGATGTGAAGTCGTGCGCCATCGCAGCGACGGATGAAGGCATTTATACTTTTTCCGGCGGGAATTGGCAGAGGGTAAATGACACACTGGCGGGGAAAGAAGTGGTTTCAATGCACGGCTTTACTTTTGCGCTCGGCGATTTGGGCATCATGCGCGAAGGACACGGCGAATGGCGACAGCTCGAACTCCCCATCGCTGACCAGCCTGCTTCCGGCTTCGTCATGCTTGGCAATCATAATCATGTATTGTTGAATGGCGATTTGTTCATCACGCCCGATATGGGTTTAGGCTGGCAGCTTTTAGAATCGCCGGACACGGTTGATTTAATTTGGGCGGATGTTGAAGGCAATTTACTCGCCGTCACAGCCGACGCGCTGATTAAATGGGATCGTCTGTCGCTGGAATGGCGCACCCTCGCGCCGCTGCCACAGGACTACGCGATTGATGATTTGCGTGTGTTTCAAAGGCGGATTTATGCCTTAGCCAATGGCGGCCTTTATCTTCTGGAAAACGGCGCATGGATGCGAGTCGAACTTGAGGCGCGAATTACTGCTATCGAAGTCCATCCCCAAGAAACACTCTGGGCGCTGGACGGCGAAAACGCGATGCTGTGGACTACAGAGGAGGGGACGGTCTGGCATCCGACGGCGATTGCTGTTGGCGATGAAACCGGACAGATGCCTGAATGCCAGATGACAACTTCGGGTTAGGCTCAGGCGCGATTGACAACGCGCACGCTTGAAGCCTGTTCCGTCTGCGATCTACGGGCGCGGAACCAGTTCACCTCATCGCGCAGTGTTTCTTCGAGTGGGCGGAAGGTGATGCCCAATTCACGCTTGGCTTTTTCCGATGAAATCTTTTCTTGATGATGCAGCGTCCGAATGCCTTCCACCGTCATCAGCGTTTCCACGCCGCGCAGCCGTGAACTAGTCTGCACAAACCACGCATAAGCCAGCAAAATACGATAAGGGATACGCATCGTCGGGGCAGGTACACCGCTGACTTTCTCAACAGTCTTACCGATTGTCTCCAGGCTATAATATTCACCCGCGATGATATAACGTTCCCCACTGCCTCCGCGCTCAACCGCGTTAATCATGCCTTGCGCCACCGTGCCGCCGCCATCGACAATACCGGGGATTTTCTTATCCAGATAATCCAATACAAGCTGTCCTGCGCTGGTCGGCGCGGCATCGCTGGGGCCGAACATCCACCCCGGCAAAATCATCACGACAGGCAGTTTGTGCGTCTTAAGGAAGTCATAAACTGCTGCTTCTGCCAAAACCTTGCTCTTAAAATAAAGGTTGCCCTCGGCAAGTTTGGGCGGCGCGGCGGTTTCATCACCCGGCTTGCCATCTGATCTACGACCAATCACGCCCGACGAACTGACGTAAATCGCTTTTTTAAGGCCGCGTTTTTCCGCAGTTTCTAGGATCCGAACCGTGCCTTTGATATTGATGTCCTCTAAAGTTTTCCAGTGGTCGCCCGGTTGATAATATTCACGGAAATAGGCCGCCGTATGGAATAGGACATCGCAGCCCGTCATCGCATCCACGAAGCCATCGAGATTTTCCATATCGCCAACAACGCTCTCGACCTTTAAATCACCCAAAATGCGCCGCGCTTTTTCCGCTGACCGCGCCAACGCTTTAACTTCATGCCCTTGTTCTACCAACAAACGCACTAAATTGCTGCCCAATAAGCCCGTGTTGCCCGTTACAAATGCTTTCATGATCTTATCTCCTTCCCATCCGCCGAACCGTTCAGCGATGTTATAATGAATAGATTGAATAGATGACTTACGATTTACATGAGCAAAAACTCACATTTACTATATAATATGAGCATTCGCTCGTATTTCAAGAGAATCTCATTAAATGCTTATGTAGGGACAAGCCGTGCCTTGTCCAATGAGAATTAATTGCTAAAGGCTAAATCGTGACTGAAGATGTCCATTTACGGCGTGTCCCCCGCCAAACCCGGGGACAACAGCGCGTGTCTAAAATCCTGAGTGCCGCCGCTGAACTATTTGCCGAAATCGGCTATGATGCCTCTACGACCAATGCGATTGCGGCGCGGGCGGAGACCTCTATTGGGTCGTTATACCAATTCTTCCCGAATAAAGACGCAATCTTAGAGGCACTTTCTAACCAATATAAGGCGGAATTAGGCGAACTTTTCTCCAGCTTAAGCCCGAACCCCAACAGTTCGGTTGAGATGATGTTCGGGCAAATCGTGGATACAGTTGCCGCTTTTTATGCGTCCCGTCCCGGCTTTCAGGTCGTGTTTTATGGCTCGTCACAAAAGGATGAATTAGCAGAAGCCGCCGATGCGCTGTATCAAACCATTATCGCCAGCATTGACGGGCTGATCGCGTTTTATCATCCGGGTTTAGCGCCAGACCGCCGTACCCTATCGGCATTGGTCAGCATGAAGGCCGTGAAGTCGCTGCTGCCGATGGCAGTCGCCAACAACGGGACGATTAACCCGCATTTAATCGCGGAGATCAAAACGCTGGTCGGTGCGTATCTGCGGACGACGTTAGAGAAGTAGGAGATGAGCAATCACCCTACGAAAGATTATTGGAGACAACTATGGAAGACCTTACCCCGCGAATGCTGCGGCTGCGCGATGCAGGTTACAAACTCACGAATGCGCGGTTGAGTGTTTTAGAAGCGCTGGAACAGCATGATGGTCACATGACCTCAACCGACGTGTTAGAAGCGGTTGCGCTCATCAATCCCGCCATTGGTCGCGCCAGCGTATTTCGGACGCTCGATCTGCTCACACAGCTTGCCATCATCCGCCCGACCTATATCGACAGCAGCATAACGCCGACCTATGTTTTGATGCCGGACGGTCATCATCACCATATTATCTGTGTCAACTGCAATAAGATCATCGAATTTGAAAACTGCGGCCTAAGTGGGTTAACCGCTCAACTTGAAGCGCAGTTTAACGTTAAACTCAGCGGACATTTGCTGGAATTTTATGGGAAATGCGGCGATTGTTCTACATCGCTGCCGCCCGACGAAACGGACTAAATCACGTTATGCACATTGCCTTCAACGGTTGGTTTTGGAATCAGCCTCATACCGGCAGCGGTCAATATCTGCGCCGGCTGCTGCCCCAACTGCGTAAAATCGCCCCTGAGTTAAAAATGACTCTCGTCCTGCCGCCAGATGTCGCCAGCGCAGATGACTTGCCGCCAAATATCACCATCATGACGACTAAGGGGATGGGCGGTAAAATCGGCAAAGTTTGGTTCGAGCAGCGCCTTTTTCCGCAAGCCGTTCAGCGCAGCCAAGCAGACATCGCGCACGTTCCGTATTGGGGATCGCCGTTAAGTTCATCAGCAAAACTCATCACGAGCGTTTTAGACGTGATTCCGCTGGCACTGCCTGAATACACGCAGGGTGTGGCGGGACGGCTCTATACCGCCCTTGTCAGCGCCACAGCACCCGGTTCAGCGCATATTCTCACCATCAGCCAAGCCGCCAAAAATGATATTGTGGAATATCTCACAATTCCCGCCGAAAAAATCACATCCACCTATCTGGGTGTTGATGAGGCTTTTCATCCCCGTCTCGGCGCGGAACGGGATGCCGCTGTACGCCAGAAATACAGTCTACCGGATCGCTTTGTGTTGTATATCGGCGGATTCGACAGCCGTAAGCAGGTCGCGCAACTGTTAGAAGCCTATACTTATGTGCTTAAAGCCGAAGGTGATGAAGTGCCGTTGGTGCTGGCAGGCCGCGAACCAGCGTGGGGTACATCCGTCTTCCCGGATTTACGCAAAATCGTAGGCGAATTTGGCCTAAGCGATGTCGTGCGGTGGGCAGGTTATATCGACGAAGCGGATAAACCCTCACTTTATCGACTCGCAGCGCTGTCGGTCTTTCCCAGCAAATATGAAGGATTCGGTCTGCCCATTATCGAGTCGATGGCCTCTGGTACACCTGTAATCGCGTGGGATATGGATGTCTCGCGGGAAATTTCCGGCGATGCGGCTTTTTTAGTGGATAACGCTCGCACGATGGCAGGGGCGATACTCGCACTGCTGCTGCAAGCCCCTTTACGCGAGACGATGATTAATCAAGGATTGGCGCAGGCCACCCGTTATAACTGGCGTAAAACCGCGCAAGAAACACTTGCAGTCTACGAAAAAGTAATGCGTGATACGTAAATGTGTTAAGGCTAACACAATCATGATTTCACACGGACACATGACCCTACAAGCATATTTGGCACGACCAGAGACCAATCACATCGTGGAGTTGGTTGGTGGGGAGTGCATCGAACACACGATCTATGATATTCATCAAGCGACATTAGGGCGCGTTTTTAACATGCTCTATTGCAGCCAAGAATTAAATAAGGGAACGTTGCGAATTGCACCAACAGGCGTTTACTTTGACGATAACAACTTTTACGAACCGGATATTTTTTGGGTAAGCCCGACGAACACCCAATGTTTTTTGCGTCCAGATGGTTATTACTGGCAGGGTGCGCCTGATTTGGTTGTCGAAGTCTTTTCGCCGGGGACAGCACGACACGATAAGCAAACTAAATTTCGGATCTATCAAAAACATGGGGTGCGCGAATATTGGATGGCTGACCCCACTGAAGAATATGTTGAAGTCTGGCGGCTTATCGACGGTCAATTTGGGCTGATAGGCGTTTTTGGCGCTGACGAGACGTTTGAATCGCAATTTCTCGTCGGGCAGCCCGTCGTGGTAAGCGGTTTTTTTGGTGAATAAAGTAAAGTGACACTTCTGGCAAATGGCTTTGTTTAAGGCTATTCTTGTGCTTTTTTGATCGGCACAATGCGATCTGGTGGCGGATTCGTCGTAAAACGCACCGCCTTCACCGTTGGCAAGCCGAAGGCATAACACTTTAGGATGCGGTGCATTGCATCCATGACATGGCCTTCGGCGCTCATCACAATCGGATATTGCAAGTCTGCTGCGAAGATGCGTTTGGCATGATCGCCAATATCGCGCCAAAGCGGTGGGCTGCTCAGGTCTTCGCACTGGAAGTTTTCGTTTGTCCAATCAAAATTTTCTAATGGAATGTGTTCAACCGTCATGGCCTCGGCAAGTTTCCAGAGTGTGGCGGCTTTCCAGTAATAAAGATTTTCTTCATCACTATCAATAAAGCCGTGTTCAGCAAATTCTTCGCTCAATTTGTCGTTCCTAATTCGCTCATTACAATCAACCCAAAGTATAGGAGCCACCGGGGTCAAGCACCAGCGGCTGCGCGTCCGTCTCGCTGTTGACGCGGTTGGCCCAATCACCGCCGTTCTGGGCAATCGGCGGAAAGGTGTTATAGTGCATCGGCACGACGAAACGCGGGCGAATAAAGTGAATCGCCTTGATCGAGTCATCAATTCCCATCGTGAAGTTATCGCCGATGGGCAAAAATGCCACATCAATTCCTTCGTCACCAATCAACTGCATATCGCTGAACAACGCTGTATCGCCTGCGAAATAGAGATTCATTCCATTGGCTTTCAAAATCATGCCTAGCGGGTTGCCGCCGTAGCTTCCGTCGGGCAGCGACGAACTATGGAACGCAATCGTCCACTTGACGCGCACAAATCCGGCATCATACGTGCCACCTGTATTTACACCCCAGACATTCGGCACCTTCTGCCTGCCTAGCCACCCAACAATTTCGGGATTGGAAAGCACTAATGCGCCGGTTCTTTTGGCAATGCTCACCGCGTCTGCCACATGATCGCCATGCCCGTGACTAATAAGCATCAGTTCCGGGTTTAAGTCATCCGGGCTGACTGCCGCCAGCGGATTCCCAGTTAGGAACGGGTCAATCAAAACTTCATGCCCATCAATATCGAAGGTAAAAGTGGAATGTCCCAGCCATGTAAAAGTGATGCTCATTTGTCTGGTCTCCTTAAAGTTGAGTGATTAATGGAAAATTAAAAGTTTATCACTCTATTGTTTTGCAACAAAGTAACCCCGTTAAAATAAGATATATTTACGCATCGCTCAGCACTCACTGAGGTTACGCAGTTAGCCCTCATCCTAAATCCTTCTCCCTCACGGAGAAGGACTTTGAGATACGCTGTGCGTTTGCCTCCCCTCGCCCTGATGGAGAGGAGCCGGGGGTGAGGGCAGAAACAGAGGCGGCTGCGTAAAGTCAGTTACTCATCACTCATTGCTTACCACTTTTATCTAACCAGCGGCAGTGTCACGGTAACGGTTGTCCCTTGATTCACACCCGGACTGGATGCCCAAACACGCCCGCCATGCGCTTTAATCAGCGCTCGCGTAATGCTCAAGCCAATCCCTAATCCACCGTGTCGCCGCGTCATGTGATCTTCCACTTGATAAAACTCGTCGAAAATTTTATCGAGTTGATCCTCTTCCATACCGATTCCGCTGTCGCTGATGCTAATCCATGCTTCAATTTCATTCGGGACACGCGCCTCAATTCTGATCGTACCGCCGTTGGGCGTAAAGCTGACGGCATTGTTGAGGATATTAATCAGCGCCATCACCACGCGGCTGCGATCAATATTCAGCAGGGCATCGCCATCTTTAAATTCAACCGTGAGTTTATGCTGATTGGCATCCATCAGCGTTAGAATATCGCCTTTGAGGTCGGCGATAAGATCACTGATCGAAATCGGTTCGCGGTGCAGTTCTGAGGGATTCTGCTTAAGATAGCGCAGATTAATCATATCTTCGATGATGCGGCGCAGCTGCAAGGCGCTCGCCATCACCTTAGAGGCGTGTCCAGCAACGGACGGATCAGTTTCTTCCTGTAAAAAGCTGGCGTAGCCCATGATAACCCCCAATGGGGTGCGGAGTTCATGCGAGGCGATAGCGATAAAATCACTTTTGAGTTTATCCAGTTCGCTGAGTTCGGTATTGGCCTTTTGCAGTGCGACAACCAACTGCGCCACTTCAATCGCAACAGCCGCCTCTTCCGCCAGTAGCGACAAGTTGACGTGATCGCCTTCCGTCCAGGGAAGTTTCGTTTTGTTGACGACTTCCAAAACGCCGATGACCTTTTGCTTGGCGATCATCGGAACACCCAAAAGTGAGCGCGTTACAAATTTTT
>Ga0226658_10001374_pt1 | contig 12218 bp, 5 predicted proteins | sample OliLak19BULKMAT1_FD_169091 | JGI IMG/M metagenome (GOLD analysis project Ga0226658, IMG submission 169091) | Freshwater microbial mat bacterial communities from Lake Vanda, McMurdo Dry Valleys, Antarctica - Oligotrophic Lake LV.19.BULKMAT1 (v2)... | ecosystem: Environmental > Aquatic >... | reverse complement strand
ACCCGGTCACGTTGTTGGGCGGGGCATCGACCAATTACAACTTGGCATTGGTGAACGGAAATCTTTCTGTCACCAAAGCAACGCTCACCGCCACAGCCGATGACAAGACAAGGTTGTATGGTTCTACCAATCCAACGCTGACCATTTCGTATGCTGGATTTTTGAATGGTGATAACTCATCTTCGATCACCCCGCCTGCTGTTTCCACCACTGCGGTGCTTGGGAGCAGCGTTGGCAGTTACCCGGTCACGTTGTTGGGCGGGGCATCGACCAATTACAACTTGGCATTGGTGAACGGAAATCTTTCTGTCACCAAAGCAACGCTCACCGCCACAGCCGATGACAAGACAAGGTTGTATGGTTCTACGAACCCTACTCTGTCCATAACCTATTCTGGTCTTTTAAATGGAGATAATGCGATATCAATAACTGTACCCTCTATTTCAACGCTAGCTACCACATTGAACAATGTGGGTTCATATGCAATAACACTCATAGGGGGCACTGCTAACAACTATAATTTGTTTCTTCAAAATGGGACACTTGTAATTACAAAAGCGGTTTTGACTGCAAAAGCGGATGATAAGTCTAGACCATATGGAACGGCAAATCCGACCTTCACGATAACCTATACAGGCTTTTTAAATGGAGATAATGTTGGATCTATTACGATTCCAACATCAAGTACCACCGCAATAATTTCTTCTAACGCTGGTGTCTATAATATCACGAACGCTGGAGGATCAGCGACAAACTATTCATTTGTTTTACAGAGTGGTACTTTGAGCGTTACCAAAGTTACTCCAACAGTAACGTGGAGTAATCCGGCTGCGATAAGCTATGGCACTGCACTAAGTGCGACTCAATTGAACGCAAGTGCGACTACTACAGGAACATTTGTATACACACCGGTCTTAGGTACCATTTTAAACTCAGGCTCGAATCAAATACTGTCCGTCAATTTTACCCCGACCGATGCGTCCAATTTTAATACCGTAGGTGGAACAACCGTTTTAATAACGGTGAACAAAGCAATTCCTGTGATTACGTGGCCAACACCTTTAGCGATTACTTATGGTACAGTATTGAGTGCTACACAGCTCAATGCCAGCACTTCTGTGCCTGGTTCATTTGTTTATACTCCAACAAGCGGTACTGTTCTAACTACCGCAGCGAACCAAACTCTTTCTGTAAACTTCACACCAACTGATGCTGTGAATTATAATTCTACTTCTGCTTCTGTTTTGCTGACAGTAAACAGGGCAAATCCGGTGATCACTTGGCCAATGCCTTCAGCTATCATTTATGGGACGCTTTTAAGTGCCACCCAATTGAATGCTACCGCGAACGTCCCGGGCTCATTTACATACACACCGTCCAGCGGAATGATTATTAATGCCGGGGCTAGTCAAGTGTTATCTGTCAACTTTGTCCCCACAGATGCTAGTAACTACAATTCTATTGTTGGCTTTCAACGTTTGATTACAGTGAACAAAGCTACACCGATTATTATTTGGCTGCCTCCATCGCCAATTAAGTTGGGTGTTGCCCTAAGTGCGGCACAACTAAATGCAACTGCAGGCGTGCCGGGCACATTTGTGTACACACCGCCATCTGGTACAGCGTTAGCAGCTGGAGCAAATCAAGTTTTATCTGTGAGCTTTACGCCAACAGATTTAGTTAACTACAATGTTGTGAACGGAACTCAAGTTTTGATTACCGTTAACTTAAAAGACAATCCCATTGTTACTTGGAGCAATCCTTCACCGATCACTTATGGGTCACCTCTTTCAGCTACCCAGTTGAATGCCTCGGCTAATGTGCCTGGAACGTTCTTTTATTCACCTCCATTAAACACCGTGTTGAACTCGGGTGTCAATCAAATTTTATCTACCACTTTTACTCCTACTGACGTTGTTACTTACAATACGATTTCTGTGAATGTTCAGATCACTGTTAACAAAGGTGTGCTTACCGCCACTCCATCCAATGCTTCGCGTGCATACGGACAAGTAAATCCCACTTCTACGATTAACTATTCGGGATTTGTAAATGGGGATACTCCCGCTGTATTAGATACTCCACCAACGGCTACAAGCGGTGCGGTAGTAATTAGTAACGCAGGAACTTCTTTCCCCATTGTCGCTTCAGGTGGTTCAGATAATAATTACACCTTTAGCTTTGTCAATGGAACGCTCTCTATTACAAAGGCAAATCTGGCAGCAAAAGCAGATGATAAATCAAGATCATACGGATTAGCGAACCCATTTTTTACAATTTCGTATTCTGGATTTGTTAATGGTGACAATGAATCAGCTATCACACCACCATCGGCTTCTACTACCTCAACAACTGCAAGTAATGTCGGTTCATATCCCATCACATTATTGGGGGGTACTTCCACCAACTATACCTTTGTTCTTCAGCCAGGATCGCTCAACGTCACTCCTTCACCTTTAGTGGCCAGAGCCGATGATAAATCTAAAACTTATGGGCAAGTTAATCCAACCTTAACTATAAGTTATACTGGATTTTTGAATGGTGACAATGCGCCATCCATTATAGAGCCATCGATTTCAACAACCGTTGTTACAGCCTCGGGTGTTGGATCATATTTAATTTCGTTGATAGGTGGAAGTTCTTCTAACTACAGCATAATCTTACAAAACGGGGCCTTGACTGTAAATAAGGCTGCCTTGACTGCCAAGGCGGATGATAACACGAGGGTGTATGGACAAACAAACCCATCGAATTCTATTACCTATTCTGGATTTGTTAACGGAGACAATATTTCCTCTATTACCCAACCTACCATCACAGGACCAAATGCAACGGCACTTAGCAACGCAGGTAACTATCCGATCACATTGAGTGGAGGCGCTGCTGCTAATTATTCTTTCAATTTTCTATCAGGTAACTTGACAATCACCAAAGCGTTTCTGACAGCAATTGCTGACGATAAAACCCAAATATACGGGCAATCAACACCTGCACTTACTATTTCTTATTCAGGATTTTTGAATGGCGAATCAACAGCAGTAATTTCGACCTTACCTGTTGCTAATACCACTGGAAATTCTACATCACCTGTTGGTACTTACGCTATCAATCTAACAAGTGGAGTGGCTACTAATTATGATTTCAATTATATCTCAGGATCTTTAACTATCACGAAAGCTACATTGACGGCCATAGCAGACGATAAGAATAGGATATATGGAAGTGCAAACCCCTCTTTCACGATTAGCTATACAGGTTTTGTAAATGGAGATAATCTTTTGACTATCACACCTCCAATTATAGCCGCGTCAGCTGGAATCACAAGCAATGTTGGCAGTTACCCTATTTCTTTAACAGGGGGGGTATCGGATAATTATGCCTTGGTTTTGCAGAACGGAACATTGACCGTTACAAAAGCCGCGCTGACGGCAACCGCAAACAACATTTCGCGCGCCTTTGGTGCAGCCAATCCAACCCTCACAATAAGTTACTCTAGTTTTCTGAATGGTGATAATGTTAGCTTAATTGATATTCTGCCGGTTGCTAGCACATCTGCCAATGGTGTCTCGCCAATTGGAAGCCATCCTATTATTGTATCGGGCGGGAGCGATGATAACTATACCTTCAATTATGTATCCGGTACATTAACAATCAATTCCAATGCTGCCCCCACCCTTAAAAACTTTTCCGTAGCTACCTCTGAGGACAACTTGATTACGTTCAGTTATAGTTCATTTGGAAATAATTATGTTAGCTCTCCGGGTGACTCTATACGGGAAGTAAAAGTCAAAGTTCTACCTGTAAACGGAAAATTAACTTCCGGATCGACTACTTTGGTAATTGGAGATAAAATAAAAGTTATTGAAGGCAAATTGGATGACTTGAAGTATAGTCCTAACAAAGACTATTTTGGAACGGATAATTTTAAATGGACTGCGTTCAACGGATTATTCGATGCGATAGCTGACGCACAAGTTCTAATTATAATTACTGCAGCCAATGACCCACCTGTCCTCAGCAACATTGAACCAATACCTCTTGACTACAGCCCAGGAGACCCACCCAGAAAAGTGAGCCAACAATTGATTATTAGTGATGTCGATAACAGTTCTTTGACGGGAGCCAAGATCACTATTTCTGAAAACATGAGCGCTGGTGATGTTCTATCAGTTGATCCGACTGTCAGTTCCAAAATAACCAGCACTTTTGACCAAACTCAAGGGCAGTTATCGTTGGTGGGTAAGGATTCTAAATCTAACTACGAAAAAGCAATCAATAGTATTTTGTTTAGTACGAATGTTTCGGCAAATGCACTCGAACGAAAAGTCTCTTTTGTGGTAAGTGATTCAATTACTAGCTTAAGCAATACGTTGGGTCGGGTAATTCGAATCACAGAAACATTGCCAGAACTGAGCTTAGTAAACTCCTTTACGCCAAATAACGATGGAATCAATGATGAATTGGATTTTGTTAATCTTCAGGCGTATTCACAAGTGGCCATTTTTGTTTTCGATAAAAACGGAAATATAGTTTTTGATTGCAAAACCAACGATTGTCGATGGGACGGAAAAATGGGAGGGAAGCAATTACCAGCTAGCTCTTATTTTTATACAATTGATTTGAATGGCGGTAAGCGAAGGTATCAGGGAATTGTTACGATATTAGAATGAGATCCTTAGTAATATATGTTGCAATGGCTATATTGATGATCGGGTTTCTGAGCGTAGAGGTATCTGCGCAGGATTTTACCAGTAGTCAGTATTATTCTAACTTAGCTGCTAGCAACTCTGGCTTTACTGGCATAGATGATTTTGTGGATTTAAAATTATCGGTTTACCAGGGATGGAATAGTTTCAATATTCGTAATAATAATTTTTATGCTAGTTTGTTTACTTCTCTTAATAATTCGAAACAGACCACCAGTAAAAACAACGCACTCCGTTTAAGTTCCTCTTCTTATTCCCAAATCGCATCTCAGAAAGGACTTAGAAGAAAGCATGGAATGGGAGGGATAATCTCTAGTAGAAATGTAGGCCCGTATCGCTCATTCGGCATTCACTACCAATATGCTTTTCACTTGCCCTTGTCTAGTCAGTTTAACCTCTCGTTTGGAACCCGGCTTGGATATCTTAATCAGCGTATCGATTTCACTGGCTTCACGGTAAGAGATCCTGATTCAGACCAATTTTATAATCGATTGATAAATGCGAATAATGGAAATCAAAGTTCTTATACCGCAGATTTCGGATTATTACTTTATTCAAAAGGTTTTTATTTTGGCTTGTCTTCTAGTAACCTTGTAAAGGACAAGCTAACAAACGATGGCATTTTGAATTTTGCCGATGTAAGGAGATTTCAATTGTACACTAGCGGTAACTTTAGAATTGGTCAAACAATCAACCTAAATTCAGGCATCACTGTTTCTTTGCAAGAGGGATATGATTTGGCATGGGCAGGGAATCTAAGGGCGCGTTATAAGGAACTATTGTATATCGGGGGTGCTTACAATCACAACTCTCAACTGTCATTGTTGGTTGGGCTATCGTTAAGTTCTAAATTGAATTTGCATTATAGTTATGACCAATACCTTTCCTCGCTGAGTAATTTTAATGTTAACGCGCAAGAAATTGTGTTGGGATTAAGTATTTCTAATCGGTCAAAGTCACAACCTAAATTCTGGTAATGAAGAAGTGGATTGGACTTTGGTTGGTGTTTTCAACACTGTTGACGCATGCTCAAGAGATTCAATTTTCAGACCCTGTACCGCTGGGCTCTTCAATCAATTCCGAAAATGAAGAAGTAGGTGCCTTGTTGTCACAAGATGGAAAGGCGCTGTATTTTGTTCGTGCCTTCGATAAACGAAACAGGGGCGGTGTAGGAGGCGGAATGGATATTTGGACCGCCCTAAGAGATGCCAATGGTAGATTCTCCAGCTGTACCAACGAGCTTAGGAAATGGAACAATAAATTTAATAACTCTGTGATTGGAATCAGAAAGGACAACCAAGTGGTCTACTTGCTGAACTCCTACACTACAAAGGCCGGTATTGCTTTTTCAAAAAACGTAAATGGTCAATGGATAAGTCCCGAGGTAATTGCTATACCGGGTGTACAGCAACTTAACTTGGTAGGGTTTTACATGCATTCTTCCTTTTCTATTTTGCTAATATCCATGGAAAGACCTGATTCACATGGCAAGGAAGATTTATATGTCTCGCTAAAGGATTCGTTGGATCGGTGGGGCGAACCAGTCAATTTAGGGAACTCGATCAATACAGGGGGATATGAGATTTCTCCCTTTTTATCAGAAGACGGCAAGCGATTGTATTTTGCAAGTAATGGCCATCAAGGATATGGCGATGCCGATATTTTTGTAGCTGAGAGACTATATAATAATTGGAAACTGTGGACACGCCCTAAGAATTTAGGCAATAAAATTAATAGCGAGAAATTTGATGCCTATTTTTCAATCTATGGCGACACCGTTTGTTACTTCTCCAGCAATCAGGCATCAAATTTTTCAGATATTTATACGAGTAAAGTATCCTTGGTAAAGAAGAAATTACTAATCGATTCAGTAAATAGAATCGTCAATGAAACAAAAAAATTATTAAATCAGTTAAAAGCTCCGGATGAACCAGATGGGTTTCAGTATGTATCATCGCCTTTGAATTCAGTGATACTTTCCAATCAAATGCAAGCTCAAATGAAAAAAATGATATTGGCTTATGACTTTAATAAGTTAAAGTCAATTGAACTAACGTGTTATCGACTTCACCCTGACCAGATAGGTAATATTATGGATTACCTTGTTTCCCTGGGTGCGAATCGCAAATTAATTAAACAACCTAAATTGATACCTTCGGGTACCAATCGATCGGGTGTGGAAATAAGACTATATCTACTTGTTCCTTAATGGAGATTCCTCGCAAAGTGACCATTTTTTTTCGTTCAAAGTGACTACACTTTTTCGGTTGTCAAACCATCGGGGTTACGATACTTATATTGTAGAAATCTTTTCTCAAAAAAAGTATAACTCAAATAGCCAGCCAAGTTTGAAAAAAGATAGCAAAGGGCAAATAGAATTGGATTCCATCCATTAGGAATTACTCTTACAATCACCGCAATGATAAAAAAGTGAAAGATATAGGTTCCATAAGCAAATTTTCCTATGAATACAATTGGTGGCCAATTGAAGAACCCGTTATATTGATGATCAATTATCATAAGCGTTAATAAGGCAAATAATAAATTGACTAGTGTATATGACCATACGTGTTGATAATGATGAAGTTCACCAATCGGAAGTCCTAGACTTGTCCAATGGGAATTAATCCCATTTCTTAAAAAACCAAGTTGATTTGTTATTACGACTAGTGTGAGTACCAATAAAAAACCTATGACAAATAAATGTATTCGCTTCTTTAGATACCTTAAATCAAAAACAGCAATTGCTCCGCCAATGGCAAAAGAATCAAAGTGTGAGAGTGTAAATCCGTACACAATCTCCCCAATTCTTACTTCGTCATAAGAAGTGTGTTCGGCTAGGTAATTACCGAGCAAAAGTCTAACGGCCGGTGACAACACCAATAGGAATAAGATTAATTTTTTGATCTGTGGCAGTGTTAAGAAATAAATGAAAAAAGGCCATACTAAGTAAAATTGTTCTTCGACTGCGAGTGACCACAAATGAACGTAAAGTGGATTGAAATCAATTTCAGAAACAAACCGAGTGAAGTTATAAGTATGGGTAATCAGAAAAGGCAATCGCTTTAAGAAATCAAAAGGCGACCCTACGAGTATAAATAAGGTTGTGAGTAATAAAACATAGAGCAGATAAACGGGAAAAATACGAAGGATTCGATTTCGGTAAAACCCTGATAAAAACTTCTTTAAGGGAAGTGATTTATTGTTTACCAAAATATTAGTGATTAGGTATCCAGATTGAACAAAGAACATTTGAATGGAGATCCAAGCGAACCCAACTACCGATGAATGGTAGCCTCGAAGTCTTAGAAAATGATAAAGTATTACCAAGCTGATACCCAGTGCTCTCAATCCGTCTAATGAGTTAATGTATCTATTTTTTGGTTCTTCCAACGAGTTATTCCTTTAATTTGAAGATAGCGAATTGCACTCAAAGGTTGTTTATTTTTACCTCAACATCAATAGCTAATTGTAAGTCTTCTAAAGATGAAAGTTGAGTTTTTATGCAACCTAGAAGTTCACTTCGAGCAGGTAAAAAAAGCGTAGTAATATCAGGTTTAAGGCTTAAATTTGCCTTTTACTTAACGATCAATTAGTTATATATGGAATTGACCGCAATTTTTAGACTTTTGATTGGACGAAAGTGGATGCTGATTATCATTCCTCTAGTGGCGGCCGCGCTCGCCTATCTGTTTTCTTTTAACGCTGAAAAGAAATACCGATCGTCTACTTTGTTGAGTACAAGTTATACTACGAATGAGGGCATTCAAATAACTGAAGAGCGTGTTGATTTATGGGCCGCAGGAGTCAAATTTGACAACATGATTCAAAAGATGAATTCAGAGCAAGTGCTCAGCCTACTGTCCTATCACCTTATGATCCATGACCTTTCCAACCCTTCTCCTTTTAGGAAATTTGATAAAGGCAGAGGAAATGAAGCAGCCTTACCACAAATCCAAGCCGACTCCTTGGTGGTTGCATTTAGAAGTAAGTTAGAAAAGCTGGAACTTCTGTCCTCTTTTGACGAAAAGGAAAAAAACTTGATTGAGTGGATGGAGCGTTTTGGATACAATGGTTGGATGATCAAAAAGAATCTTAGCATCAAGCGAACTGGGTCTACAGATTTTGTAGAGGTGAGTTTCGTATCAGAAAACCCTCAATTATCAGCTTTTGTTGTGAATAAATTGTGCGAAGAATTCATTCGGTTTGACAGCTCACTCAAATCCAACAACTCAACTGAATCCGTTAAATTTTTTGCTGATATCGTCAGCGAAAAAAAAGAAATTGTTGAAGATAAAACATCTTTTTTAGATCACTTTAAAGCCAGCAATAATATAACAGGCCAAGAGTTTACGGAACTCAAATCTTCGCAGGTGGTAAGCTACGAGTTGTTAAAGCAAGAGAAAGCGGATGAAATTATTTCCAAGCAATTGCAACTATTGAATATAGAAAAGCAATTACGCGGAATGGGGGGGGTAACTGTTAACGATAATCGTGACACAGGGGAGAAAATTATTCAAATACGTTCCAAAATAAATGAACTCAATCAAATTTATGTAAGCAATGGCTCGAATGACAAGCAGCTAGAAGAAACTATCAATAATCTGAGATTGGAGCTGCAAAAGGAAATGAACAAGATGGTCATTTCAGATCCGGCACAAGCTAGTACAAAGCTGTCCAGGGATGTTTTACTGGCAAAGAAGAGTCAAATGGAGCTGGAATTGCAAATTGCTCAAAACAGCCTTGGTTCATTGGAGGTAACAATAAATAATCTTCGTGGGAGTGTATTTTCATCTGCATCTAAGAAATCTACTGTTGAATCATTAGAGAAAGAATTGGAGCGCGCGAGCGATGAGTATTTAAAGGCAGTAGAAAAGTATAATACAGAGAGGAATAAATCTCTTCTCTCTCAAAGTTCAATTAAAATATCACAACGTGGGCAACCCAATGGATCACCCGAATCATCAAAAAGGGTGTTAATCGTAGGTATGGCATACATGGCAAGTTTGGCGTTATGTGTATTTGTGATTCTGGGTATTGAGTTGATTGATCAGAAACTGAAAACCCCTGCGAAGTTTCAAGCTCATTGCGATTTGAAACTGGTAGGCTGGATTAATAATATTGAAACGAAAGGCTTGGATCTTAAGTCGCTTTTCAAAAGTAATTCAAGTGATGCCGCTACTGAGAATTTCAAGCAGTTTTTGAGGAAGATTAGATTTGAGATTGAAAACTCTGGTGCAAAAGTCATATTAGTAACAAGTACAAAACCAGGCGAAGGAAAATCCTTTATTATACTGTCTCTCGCTTACTCATTAAGTCTTTTGAATAAACGAACTTTAATTATCGATACCAACTTTAGAAACAATTCCCTCAGCAAAATGTTAATTGCGCCTGCTACTTTTCAAAAGATGCTTCAACAAGACGGGCAAATGAAGCTTTTAACTAACAAATCAGGAGAAGCTGGTAATGGCGAGCAGGGAAGCAAGAATATTATTTCTCGTACCAGCGATGCCAATATTGACGTAATAGGAAGCAGTGTCGGCTCCGACTCACCTTCTGAAATATTAGCTGGAAAAGACTTTACTGGAATGATCGGGCAACTGCGCAACCACTACGATTATATAATTATGGAAGGTGCCTCGCTTAATCAGTTTTCAGATTCAAAAGAGTTACTTTCCTTTACCGATAAAGTATTGACAGTATTTTCTGCGGACTCTTCATTGGGTAACCCTGATCGCGAATCCATTGAATTTATTAGGAGCTTAAAGGAATCGTTTTTGGGAGCTATCCTCAATAAAGTTGATATGAAAAACGTAGCTTAATTCCTAGGTGTGAAGAGATTCCTATATGTTATCATAATCGCTACCTTTTTGTTGGTAGTGTCTGGCGCGATCGTATATAAGTTTTTTTTACCAGGCATTATCGCTGAGGCTGTAGCTACGGAGCAATTGCCAGCGTTTATTCCTCAAAGAATTAGGACTAAAATTGGCAAGGTTAATAAACCATTGAATGAGAATGCGCGCGAAATAATTGCTACAATACACAAATCAGGAATCACTTTCGATCAGATAGTAAAGGCTATTGATGACGCAAAAGAGGAGCAAGCTTATGCCTTGCTGGATGAATTGAACCGCACGAACATCACAAATATAGATCAGTTGTTTGATATGGGTAAACGACATTTTCCGGTCGACTTTGATGTAGAAGTATTTCGGGAAGCCTATCGCAAGAAGGCTACAATTCCATTGATCGAGAAGGCCATCCGCTATGCAAACAAGTACAAGGATGAAAAACTCATGGATGCCCAAACCGCTAAAGAGACAGCCAAAAAGATATTAAGGACGAAGGAAGTTGAATTTAATAAGATTGTTGGCGGAACAAAACCGAATCATTAAAATCATAATACAGATCTAAAAACCTAAATCGTCTTACTTCGATCGAGGGCGAGACCGTATCGCGTACAAAGGTTTTCTTTAGGGCGGGTAAACGTGTGCGCAAAGAGTAGATCTTTAAAAATTACAAGATGAATAATTGGCTGTCATTCTGATGAAAGACCTCTATCAAGCGCAGGGTTTCGCTGGGGCATCATAGGCAAAGCTCTGAAAACCAATCAATTCGATGACAGCGGTTCGAATACTCGCTAAGCAGTGCCGTAAGTATTAGCCATATACCTTTTTTTCTTTTTTAGAATTTTTGCAAAAGGATTGTACAATAAATGCCGTCTAATCAGGCGTAAGGCAAATAGATTCTTGATCATACAGATTTACCTGAAGTTTAAAAACTTGATGCTTTATTTGATAGCCACGTTTTTTTAAGTGACGTCTGCGAGTGATACGGTCTCGTCAGCAAATAAATACGCGGCTATTATCGCTATTTTCGGTGATAAAATTGATCCGAATAACCCAATTGTTTACGCAGCCCAAGTCTAACTGCTTTACATCACCAGAAACAATTCAGGTACTAACCTCATCACCAATTCAGGAGCGGCTCTTGGCCGAGTTTTATTTTACGATAAAAACCTTTCTAAAGACAATACTGTTTCTTGCGCAAGTTGTCATCAACAACAAGTTGGCTTTGGTGATAGCAAGGTTGTCAGTATAGAGTAAATGGTGAAACTGGTCGTCATTCTTTGCGTCTTATCAATAGTCGTTTTGCCGCTGAGACGATTTTTTTTTTGGGACAAGTGCTCGTCTACTTTATTGAACCAAACAACTCAACCCATTCAAGATCATAAAGAGATGGGTTTTAGTGGTACCAATGGTGACCCCGACTTAGCGGCATTAATTTCAAAGCTAAAAGAGATTCGAGCCTCGTTTCCCGCTCTGAAAATCAGTGAGTTATATATTGCTCATGAATTCTCACTCTTACATTTGCACACCATTAACTCCAGAACCAATTTTATTTATGGGTCAATAAGCTTCTCCTATGTATCCTCCCACGATTTGCAAGAGCCGTTGTGTAAATCCGTGCATTTGGAGACCGATAGCTCGTCCATTCTTTTAAGAGTAATTA
>Ga0226658_10001372_pt1 | contig 12235 bp, 9 predicted proteins | sample OliLak19BULKMAT1_FD_169091 | JGI IMG/M metagenome (GOLD analysis project Ga0226658, IMG submission 169091) | Freshwater microbial mat bacterial communities from Lake Vanda, McMurdo Dry Valleys, Antarctica - Oligotrophic Lake LV.19.BULKMAT1 (v2)... | ecosystem: Environmental > Aquatic >... | reverse complement strand
AAAATGGCCGCATTGAATGTCGGGCCAGATCTGGACGAACTGATCAAAGCTGAATTTGAGCTGGACAATCTTGTGCTTAAGATAGCAGAAGGTGAAGACCTTTTGGCGCAATTGAATCTTTCGATTCAAACGAAGATGGCCCTCAACAGCACGAGCTGGCAACTGGATACTTCCGATTTTATTACCCCATCACAAATCGAAGTCGTCATTAGTCAATTGCCTGATTCTGCTTTCCAAAATCCACAGCTCATTGAAAAGCAAATCAAAATTGATCAGTTCAATGCCGCATATAATTATGAAAAGGCGAAATCTAATCAAATGCTTGATTTTTTGCAGGTACGATATTCCAACCTTCCGTTTAATCCCTCCTTGGAGCGAGAGCTTTCCATAGGTCTCGCCATAAACCTTCCGTTTAAAGGAGCCTCACGTGTCAATATGAGTGAACTTGCTATTGATAAAAACGCAGCGATTCAAAACAGGCAACTTTATCTTGCTGAACTTACCCGGCAAGTGACGAGTAGCAAACTACAAGTTGAAGCATTGGGAAAACGATTTCGGATGGCTACTCAACAATGGCAAGATAGCCAGGGACGTTTCACACTCGAACACCCAGAAAACACACAAACAGATGGGCCGATGACATTGCTCAATGCACGTGAATTGCATCTCAAAAGACAATCGAACCTTCTGGATATCGAGCATAATATCATGGAGCTATATCTAAAAGTACTGGATTGGACTGGGCAACTTTCTGTGGAGCCTTCAATTAATTATTTGTCAAAGGATTTGAGTGCGTATTGAAAGCGTTGAATCATAAATTATGATTTGATTTAAAATTGCTCCGTGCCCTCCCGCCCCACAGCTTTTTTTATCTGAATCACGGAGCTGAACCCCCTTTTCTCAATTATCAATTATCAATTGCCCTTTTGCCCCCGCATTGCTCTTTCACACTTCCTTTCACGTGCAAACGCCGGGGAGGCATGATTTTTCTTCCATCAAGTTGTTTGTTAAAGGCGAAGTGAGAGACCAATCGTTCTCCATAATCAATTACTTCTTGCCCTACGACTTTTTATGTGCTCTATACATCGCCACCGTCTCCGCATCGGGAATCGTGATCTGTCGTTCAAAGCTGACTTCGAAAGCGACCATGGTATTGGTACCCTCTACTTCAGGAATAGCTTGTAACTTTTCATGGACTATATCCTGCAGGTGTCGATTGTTGACAGCGTAAACGCGAACCATCAGGTCATAGCGCCCCATGATGCTGATACAACTTACTACTTCAGGAATCTTTTTCAAGGATTCAATGACCGCCATGATTTCAGTTGATTCTCGGACGATGATCAGGACAAATGCGGTGGTGTCATAGCCCGCATGTTCGGGGGAAACGAGGAAGACTGGCTTTTTAAGAATGCCTTGATCCTTCAGCTTTTTCACCCGCTGGTGTACGAGGGTGTTGGAGGACCCGATTTCATCAGCGAGGGTCGAATAGGCAATCCGCCCATCGGCCATCAAGGCCTCCAGAATGCGGATATCGGTGCTGTCAATTTGATTTTCAAGTGCCTGATTCATGTTAAAAAAATTTATGCATTTCTTCCAAAATACGTATTTTAGTTCATTTTGACACTAAATATAATACAATGAAACAAATTACACTCCAAAATCATTAATATTGACGAAATTAAACAAATGAACCATGGCTATTTCAGCTGTATTATCTGTTACCATGATCCTGTTTTCGGTGATAGACATCATCGGATCATTGCCGATCATCCTGGATCTTAAAAAGCGTGGAGTGAACATTCACGCTTCCACCGCTACCATCACCGCAGGTATCCTGATGGTTGCCTTCCTGTTTTTCGGAGTGGCGATCCTTGGATTGTTTCATGTCGAAGTCAGTTCCTTTGCTCTCGCCGGATCTTTGATCATTTTCTTTATCGGTCTTGAAATGGTATTGGGGATTCATTTCTTCAAGTCAGACCCTTCCGAGAGTGCTTCCGGAAGTATTGTTCCCATTGCTTTCCCACTGCTCGCAGGAGCAGGAACATTGACGACCATTTTGTCATTGAGATCAAGTTTTGATACGATGGAAATCATGATAGGTATCATCGCTAACCTGGTGATCATTTTTACGGTATTGAAAAGTACACCATGGCTTGCGAAGAAATTGCCGAAGACGGCGACGGATGCGTTGAGGAAGATCTTTGGAATTCTTTTGCTTGCGATTGCGATACAGATGTTTCGGACGAATATTGGGGCATGATTTGTTGATATGTTGATGGGTTGATATGTTGATATGTTGATATGTTGATGGGTAAGGATGGAAAGTCACAGCGTTTAGAGCGTTTAGTTTAAGCACCTGTTCGGTGCTCAAGTTTAGAAAATTTAGTTTAGATATTTCTAAACTTTCTAAACACTTTATCTTCTGCACTGATCTCCATTTTCGGTACCATGCTGACCTCCTTGTTGATAATGGTGATACTGAGGTTTAGGATGAATCTTGCTAGTTAATGTCCTAATCTGTTGATGTTCTGATGATCTAATTTGCTGCTGTGGAAACGTGACAGGATCTTTCTGACCCCCTTATGCATTTGGAACTTTCAATTCTTCACAAACGAAGAAGCCCTCATGATCCCCTCCAATTCAAATCGAAGGATATACATACCGGGAGGATACGTGCTGACGTCGATTTCATTGCCTAAAATACTTATTTGAAAACTTCGTCCCATGATATCCCATAATCCAACATGGACTGCGGCCTGCGGAAGATAGATATTGGTCTCAGCCGGATTTGGATAAAGTCTGTAGCGTGGATATTGAATTTGATTCGCCGAGCTGATGTAATCGCAAGGAAGCTGATCATCAAAGTAAGAACTACGCCAATTGATATCATCATCGATATAGCAGCGCAAATATCCTGATTCGAAAATACATCCCTGACCACGCCCCCACCAAAAAGCCCCGAAACTCATAGGTCCTATGCGCTCAACTATCGGCTCCCAAAATACCCAATCCGGGTCAGGCGACTGATCAATGGAATGAACATATAATACCCTGAGTTCTTCCCCATCTGTATATTGTAACCCTACGGAATCCACCACATAACTAAAATCAATTACTCCATTGGAGAAATCAGAACCACATCCTATCTCCAACCCAAATTCATCTACTTTTGAATGAATCGTATCCCCGGCCTGTGCGCCAAAGTCAAACAAGAGGACAAATTCATCTTCCACTTTGTAAAAGACCTGATCTCCGATAGTGGCTACATACCTGGTCAGGCTATCCACGCGGAGCATCTGATTATTGTCGTTGACATAACATCCAATAACCCTCGCATCATACCCCAGCATGAAAGTATCTTTTTCTACCAAAAAAAAAGCTCTTAACGGATCTGTGATCCAGGGTGGGCCAAAATGCGCAGGGCTGTAGTACCAGGTGGCTCCAATCGGTGCAAAGACAGATTCATCTCCTTGTGCTTTACTAAAATTTGTCTGGTCCACAAAGCAACAAATCAAGCAGAGTATACGAAGACAAAATTGACTTTTCATAGACTACAGACTTTAAAGGCCAGATACCAAATTTATCAAATCCTATTCACATAAACTTTATTGAAGCCGTCAAATGTCACTTTTTAGTCCCCAGTCGGATCTTAGTAACAATTGACAGTTGACAAGAAAAATGGGAGAGCCAATTTGAGAAAATAATTTTTGAAATGTATCTGCGAAATCTACGTTCCATTAAAAGTTTGTAGTCTTCAGTTTGTAGTCTTTAACACCTTGCTCTAAGCTTTTCGAAGGATACTGTCTACCTATGATTCTTCTTGGTCCCTGAACCTGCCGAAAGGTACCTATGCGAAGCTCGCCCCCGCTGCACTCTTCGCAAGCGAAGAGGTGGCGGGAAAAGAGAGCGGGCCTTTATATTCCCTTCGACAAGCTGAGGGACCAAATAGAAAACACAATTTCCTTTCCCTTCGACATGCTCAGGGACCAAATAGAAAACACAATTTCCTTTCCCTTCGACATGCTCAGGGACCAAATAGAAAACACAATTTCCTTTCCCTTCGACAGGCTCAGGGACCAAATAGAAAACACAATTTCCTTTCCCTTCGACATGCTCAGGGACCAAATAGAAAACACAATTTCCTTTCCCTTCGACATGCTCAGGGACCAAATAGAAAACACAATTTCCTTTCCCTTCGACATGCTCAGGGACCAAATTGGAAACACCTAAATTTTCAATTGTCATAGTTACTGTTTTTGGGGTTTGTATTCTTCAGTTTATAGTTTTTAGTAATAAGTCTTTTGTATTCCGTCTTCAGCCGACAGTCCTCAGTCGAGATTTGACACTCAACAATTGACTGCTGGCTGTTGACTGTTGACTGTTGACAAGAAAAAAGGGAAAGCCTCCATTTCCTCCATATTGCCCTCAAAATATTAGGATCACCCCTCATCCTTCGATGTCCTCCCCGCTACCTATCTTTGTCCCCCTATGAAGATCGCTGTAGTTGGAACCGGATATGTTGGCCTGGTGACGGGAACCTGTTTTGCGGAAACAGGCAATGACGTCACCTGTATAGATAACAATGCCGATAAAGTGGCCAGCCTCCAGGCAGGGAAGATTACCATTTTTGAACCCGGACTGGAAGTACTCTTTGACCGATGTCGTGAACAAGGACGGTTGCATTTTACAACCTCCCTGGCGGATGGGATAAAAGATGCCCAGATCATTTTCCTCGCCCTGCCTACACCCCCCGGAATGGATGGGTCGGCTGACCTCTCTTTTATACTTGGCGTTGCAGAAGATCTGTCCCACATAATCACCCATTACAAAGTGATTGTGGATAAAAGTACTGTTCCTGTCGGCACTTCCGAAAAAGTGCGTGAAGTCATGCTGAAAAACCTGGCTCCTGAACTTTTTGATGTGGTATCCAATCCTGAATTTCTTCGCGAAGGGGTCGCCGTAGATGATTTTATGAAGCCTGACCGTGTGGTCATTGGTGTCTCTTCCCCACGCGCACAACAATTGATGGAACGGCTGTATAAGCCCTTCGTTCGCCAGGGCAATCCCATCCTCTTTATGGATGAGCGCTCTGCAGAAATGACCAAATATGCGGCCAATGCCTATCTCGCAGCACGCATTTCTTTTATGAATGAAATCGCAAACTTATGTGAACGCACCTGTGCCAATGTAGATCACGTACGAAGAGGTATCGGCAGCGACACACGTATCGGAAAACGGTTTCTATTTCCAGGCGTCGGATATGGCGGTAGTTGTTTTCCTAAAGATGTGCAGGCCCTGCATCTCACCTCTAAAGAGCATCACTACGAATTTAAAATTCTGGATGCTGTAATGGAGGTCAACCGCTTGCAAAAACATATTCTTGCTCAAAAAATACTAGACTATTTCCACGGTGATCTGCGTGGACGTCGTATTGCTATCTGGGGACTGGCCTTTAAACCAAATACAGATGATGTCAGGGAAGCTCCGGCTATCGATATCATCACTGATCTGCTCAATGAAGGTGCTGAAGTGTATGCAACGGACCCGGAAGCTATTCCAAATTTCAGGCAATCCTTCCGTGCTGATGTCACGTATACAGCAGATATGTACGATGTCCTGGAGGATGCTGATGCCCTTGCTATCGTCACAGAATGGAATGAATTCAGGACCCCTGATTTCCAGAAAATCAAATCAAGCATGAAATCCCCTGTCATTTTTGACGGACGCAATATTTACGACCTGGAGGATATCCCGGCCGACTTTTTCTATTCCAGTATCGGAAGGGAAATCATCTATCCTAAATAATACCCTATGCAACCTATTCAGATGGTCGACCTTCAGAGTCAGTACAGACAACTCAAAAAAGAGTTGGATGCACGGGTGATCGGATGTATCGAAAGCGGTGCCTTTATCCAGGGCCCGGAAGTGAAATCCTTTGAAGCTGATCTGGGCAATTATCTCGACGGAGCGCATGTCATCGCCTGCGCAAACGGCACGGATGCTTTACAGATAGCATTGATGGCACTGGAGCTTGATCCGGGGGATGAAGTGATCGTACCATCTTTCACCTTTGTAGCCAGCGTGGAAGTAATAGCTTTGTTGGGTCTAAAACCAATTGTCGTGGATGTGGATCCACGGACGTTCCTGATGAAAATTGAAGATATCGAAGCTTCTCTTTCACCACGCACCAAAGCAATCATACCTGTTCATCTCTTCGGGCAGTGTGTCAATATGAAATCACTCATGGCGATAGCCAAAAATCGTGACTTATACGTGATTGAAGACAATGCGCAATCGATCGGAGCAAGATGCGTCATGACAGATGAAAGCAAAAAAATGTCAGGGACAATCGGTCATATTGGTTGCACATCTTTCTACCCTTCCAAAAATCTGGGTTGCTACGGGGATGGTGGTGCTCTGTTTTCGAAAGATGAACACCTGGCCCACAAACTCAAGATGGTGGCCAATCATGGGATGGAGAAGAGATACTATCATGATATAATTGGTATCAACAGCAGACTTGATTCCATGCAAGCCGCAATCTTGAATGTGAAACTGCCTCATCTTGATAAGTGGAATCAGCAACGTCGCACCGTGGCAGACAAATATGATCTTCAACTCTCCGGTATTGAAAACATACTCACACCTTCGCGTGTAGCCTGGTCAGAACATGTGTTCCATCAATATACCATCCGTGTGACGGATGGCCGCCGTGATGAATTGCAAAAATATCTTGCGGAGCAAAAGATACCATCGATGATCTACTATCCGGTGCCGATGCATGAGCAAGCTGCTTTCAATAAGCTAGTACGTCGTCGTGTACCTTTGTTGCAGACGGAAAAGGTGAGCAAGGAAGTATTGTCTCTGCCGATGCATCCTGATCTAGGAGATGATCAGATTGCGTTTGTGTGTGAGCATGTGGGGAGGTTTTTTAGTGCATAGATTTTTACCCCTTTACCCTCTGAAGTCTTTGCCTCTTTTTCCCCCTATGCCCCCTAAAGGGGTACCTACAATTCATAAGCTTTCTGAAATCCTCTCTGGCGTTTACTCTTACTTCATTAGACCTATTTCCCTTAAAGCAACTTACCTTTGAAAATTAATTCTCAAATAAAGTCTTTTACAAGGGATGTGAGAACCTCTACATTAGAAAGTTCCTTCGGTTGCTGAAAGTCGAAGTAGGATGTACGAATAAAACGTATTTCAGAATAACCATCCTCAACAGGTACCGCCTTCAGGGGGCAAAGGGGGGAAGGATAAAAGGGGCAAAACGCAATGATGAAAGTCAACATACCAAACAACTTCATTCCTGAAAGGACCTACGCGATCAGGACCCTGCTTACGAACTACTGTGGGGTACCAGTATCGATTAGTATAAAGGAAGGCATCTCCGCCTATGAATTGGTATGGGAGGAAAAATCCATTACTATTGCTGATGAATTTTTTGGCAAAGCTGTATCAGCCAAAACCTACCTGGATACCAAATATCTCCCGGATACAATTGTATCAGCCACTTCTCCGGGCTACGATGGAATTCTAATCCTGTATGGAAAGGAACATTTGGAGACATCACGGGATAGTATCAAATGCGGTGTGGATCTTTTCGCAGGCGTGTTCTTTATGTTGACGCGCTGGGAAGAGGCGTTGGCGTCCAAAAGAGATTTGCACAACCGTTTTCCTGCATCGGAAGCAGCTGTTGTGAAAGCAGGATACATCTTGCGCCCGCTGGTAGATGAATATTCCCAGCTGCTTCGAAATTGGTTGTTGGCTTTTGGTTATTCCATGCCAGAAAGGTCTTCTTCTTATGCCGTTGTTCCTACTTGTGATGTAGACATCCCGTACTACTGGCGTAGTAAGCCAGTTTGGAAAACATTAGGAGGTCGGCTACTCAACCATTGGAATCTGATCGAAACCTTAAAGGAATATTCATCTTTTAAGGCCGTTCAATCACAAAAAGAGAAAGATCCGTACGATACGTTTGATTACCTGATGACCCTTGCAGAGAAAAACGGAACGAGATTTCAATTTAATTTTCTGGCCGGTGGTACAACAAAGTATGAAGGTTATTACCTTATCGATGATTCAGACATCAAAGCCCTGATAGCAGAAATACAATCAAGGGGGCACGCTATCGGGATACATCCGAGTTATGCTACCTTCCTGAATGGATCTATGATACAACAGGAAAAACAAGCTTTAGAGAAAAGTACGGGTGCTATCATTTCCACATCACGTCAGCACTACCTTCGTTTTGCTGTGCCTGAAACATGGAAGTTGCTTGCCGAAGCTGGAATCTCCGTAGACAGTACGCTTGGCTATGCTGCAGAGCCAGGGTTTCGTTGTGGGACGTGTAAGCCGTTTCCTGTTTTTGATATTCAACAACGCGAGCAACTGCCCCTGATCGAAAGACCCTTACTGATCATGGATGTTTCTTTTCGAATGTATAAGAAGTTGTCCATTGCAGAAAGCATTCGTGTGTGTGATGAAATAAAAAGGCAGGTCAAAAAGCACAATGGCGAGCTGGTCATCCTTTGGCACAACTCGAATCTGAGTGAGATCGATGGATGGGATGGGTGGAAAGAGGTGTTGGAAAATTTAATGGTATAGGGAAGGGCATCTCAGAAGGATCATCTCGTCCAGGCACCCCATTTAGGGGGTAAAGGGGGGAATGCGGTGCAAATAAAGATGGCCGCCCGAAGGCAGCCATCTCGTTTTTCCGAAAGCACTAAACTTTTCTCCCGAGGAAAAGTCTGAAAGCCTTTGCTCCCAGGCCATACGGTGTTATGTAAGTCGTCGTTATTGGATCACGATTTTCTTTGACAGTATCTGTTGGTCTGATTGCACCTGGAGCAAATACATCCCCGGAGATAGGCTACCCAAGTTCAGTTCTGTTTGCTGAACTGGATTGCTCATTTCATATTGCGTGATGACTTTTCCAGTCATATCTCTAAATAAGTACCCATTCATCAGATGATTGTCTGCAAGTTGGATGTTTAGCTTATCGGTTGCAGGATTTGGAAATACGGACAAGATCGAATCATCAACTTGCATATCCTTTGTACTTGTCGCATTGCCAAAGTAGACATCCGCAAAAATGCTGGAAGACACGTCCGGATCACATTCTGAATACAAGAAAATTTCCAGATCAGGAAAAGAGAGTTCGGGAGACCCCATCTCTTGTCTGACAGTGATAATGAGGTCTTCTACACAATCAAGTGGATCAATATTAAATTCCTGGCCCAGGTCATTGCCATTGAGCGGTACACCGGCTGCTCTTACTTCCGCACCATTTAGGTTGGATTGTGCATTGAGTTTTAGAAAATATTGCCGTTGTTCATTTGATTCATTACACAGGTCTACTTTAAAAGTGGCTACACTACCGTCTGGATTTCCATCGGTATAGTATTCTGTATCTGTCGTATTTGCAATCGTCAGGACAGGTTGATCTCTGCGATATCCACCTTCATAGGGACAGCTGGTTTTTGATCCCTGATTCAACCTGAATACAGGTGTACCAAACATCGGATCACGGACGATATCGACACTGAATATATCCCCGCCATCATCATCTGTAAGCGTGTAATCCAAAACCTGGGATGATTCTCCCGATTCATTTTCTGTAGCGCCAAAACGCTCTGACGTAGCATACTCATAGCCCAGGCCAAATCCTGATCCTGCAAAGTTGAGCACTACATCTAATCCGAATGTACCTTCAACGTAGTGCTCCGTTGTAATAGAGGATGTATTGACAATGTCTATAGATGAAGAATGCGTCTGCGTGTTTCCTGCACTATAGGTTAACAGATCCAATGTGTCATTGTCTGGATTATTTTTATTTGCTTCGTTGAGTGCCAAAACCTGTTCCCAAACGTCAATCTGATTTTGTGACTGATTTCTGACTCTATCATTTTGTGTGGTATCATCTCTGAATAATTTCAGGGTCTCTATCTGTGAGAGAATAGCATCTGTGGTATACACAAACTTCCGGTCCGAACCTGCTACAGGAGCATAGACAAGTCGCCTGTCCATGAATGCCTCACCACAATCCCTGACATCGATGACGTCATATACACCATAGTATAATTCTCTTCCAAACCCGATAAAGACATCCCCTCCTCCTTCTGCACCCGGTAAGTCTGACGTAGCAAAGCCAACTCCGGTGCTCACACACACCTGATCTGTTGTCGCCAGAATACTCACATCTCCAACATTGGCGCTGCCTTTAAATTCTACATAGAATTCATAGTCAATACTGGAGATCAATCCGATCGAACCTTTGACGCCAAGTTTAGCGGATCCATGAATACTGTTGGATTCGTCCCGAGCATACTGGGTCTCCCTGCTCCTGCAAGTGGTCTTGTTATCCTGGAAAGAAGCATTGCTGCCATCGCCAGGAGGATCATGCACGATCATATAAGGAATCTGCGGATCAAGGGTGGTACCTAATATGGGTGTCTCCTCATTCGGATTGACAGGACCTACAACATATACGGGAATGATGATATTATGCATGACGTATTGTCCTGGATTGCCATCCAGATCCTCTCTGACCTCCATGACTATAGCTCCTCTCGTGGTGCCTCGTGGAAAACGAATCGTAACATCATAAATATGATCATTTTGATTGTTGGACGTATTAAACGCCCAGGCCTGACCAGATTCAAACGTAGCCCCACCGTCCGATGTCACATAGACAGGAGAGACTCCTCCAGGAGGCATATTGACTGACCAACCTGGGTTATCACTTATGCCCAATCTAACTTCATAGGCTTGACCGGCTGTTGCCTTGAGAAAACGGGTAGGCTCTGTCGCATCCAGGAAGTTGGAGATCGATGCCTGGAGATTTGCACCTTCACATGGATTATCATTGTTGGTCCAGTTGCAGGTGGTATTTGCGACATAGATATCACAAACAGGGTTGGGAAGGCCGCTGATACTATACTGCGAACCAGAGTTTGAAAAATAACTGAAAAAGAAACCGTCTTGTGCCTTTCCGGAAAGAGCGGCAAACAAAATGCATATGAATACCCAAAAGAAAGACCGTGCTTTGGACAAATCCAATTTCAATCGATATGTTTTGTGGGTTGAGAAAGTGTGTGGGATAAATAATTTCATACGTTTTTTATTTGGGCAGATAAAAATGTAATTATGGCTTGAAGGATTTCCTGGCATCGTCTTTATTCAAGGAAGTATAAATCTCTACTTCGCTTTATGCACTTCCAATTCAATCTCAATCAAAAACTCCGGAAGGGCGAGTTCTTTGACGCCTAGCCACGAACCTGTCGGAAACTGTTTGGTGTAAATGGAACTACGATATCCAGATTGTTTGAGAAATTCGGGCATATTGGTGGTAAATACATTTTCGACTACGACATCATCGAAGGTGCAGCCATAATGCTTCAAGACTTTGTCGAGATCTGCATAGCAGTTTTTCATTTGCTGCAGCAGATCGCCTACAGCCGTTGGTGCTCCCGTATCATCCATGCTGACGGCTCCTGAAACTTTTATGTCATCTCCGATTCTGACAGCATGCGTATATCCATAAGCTTTTTCTGTTTCCGGACGAAGGCTAAAGTATTCAACCGTTTCGGCGGGTGCAGCAGATGCAGCTTCGGTTGTCATTGACGCTGTCTCTTCGGTGGTGGCGGGTGAATTACAACTGGGCGTAAAAAGTGTCAGTGCGATGAAGGAGGCTATACCAACCTGATACTTGGAAGTCAATTTCATGATTGTTGAATTTTCGGTTTGACCTGATACCGTCAAAAGTATGGGACAGAAAGGGGGTGGGGTATCACATCTTGATGTGATAAGCCCCATCGCCCGTCCGTGCTTCCCCCTGTGTGCTGCGCTTTTTGCCCCATCGAATTTCCAAAAGGAAATTCTCACCCCTGTGTTCCTCCATTTCGTTTTTCCTGGAAAAACAGATTCCGGAAACCCCGGGGTCAACGAATCCTTTTGCCCCGGGGTTTCTGTAGCAATGTTGCGTATGCAACGAAGTGGAAGAACACAGGATTGAGAAAGAATCAAATCGCAGATTTGAAATTTCGATGGGGCAAAACAAAAATTCCGATGCAACAAAACATCATCTGTATACCGTAAACCCAAATGCCCTAATTTTCATTTTCACCAACCAGTTAAATTATGAAATACAGTAAAAGAACCATGTATCAAGGTGCAAAGCCTTCCACTTTTCGCAATGCGGCTTTTCTAAGAAAACATCCAACCAAGGCAGGGG